>Ga0126377_10002121_pt1 | contig 13511 bp, 5 predicted proteins | sample PanSoiMetPlot_22_FD_92647 | JGI IMG/M metagenome (GOLD analysis project Ga0126377, IMG submission 92647) | Tropical forest soil microbial communities from Panama - MetaG Plot_22 | ecosystem: Environmental > Terrestrial > Soil > Tropical forest > Bulk soil | place: Panama | collected 2016-02-17
AGCGAGAGGCACATCGATCGGCTGCGATAGCTCACGCAACTGATAGGAGTACCGTAGTTGTGACCGAAGCTCATGCTGATAGCTTGGGCGCCGGAATCGATGGCTTCGGTCTTGCCACGATCGGCGGCGTTGTCGTTAAAAGTTGGCCAGACCTGGGCAGGCGTGATTTGCGAGTTGCATTCGAGGAAGACCGCTCGATATGCAGCAAGCCCGCAGTACTTGCATGTGCCATTCGCGCCAGCACCGCTGCCACCGTTAGCTACAAGCAGGCCGGCCGCGTGCGTGCCATGACCGAGAATATCCGGTGACAGAGACGCACTTACGGGTGAGCAGCCGCCAGCGCTTATCCATTCCGCCTTCGCCTCGTCTACGTCAGCGGGGTTGAACCCAGATTGCCCAGGCTCGCCTGTCAGGCCCACGTCCTTGGATGCGGCCGCAATGAAGTTGCCGCCTACGTAGGTGTTGCCCGAGAACTGGCGCAACGCAGGGTGTGTCGTGTCGAGTCCAGCGTCAACTTGTCCAATCAGCGCGTAGCCGCCGCCGGTGATCTCCCATGCGGCACCGAGCGCCATGTCATCCCACCCGTACTGGCCGCCGCTCTGCGGTTCCTCGACGGTGCCGGCATCCGAGCCCCCCACGGCTGTGTGGAAATCCATCGCGGGAGGCTCGGCCGCCTCCTCGACATATGGATCGGCCAACAACGCGGCCAGTGCAACGGGCACATCACTGACTAAAGGGAACGTCATCAGTAGGTAGTCTTCGAGCTTGCGGCGCGCAGAGTTCGGATTCGCCTGCAACCACGTGAAGAAATCGCCGGTGGCGCGATCCTCCATCAGGTAACCCGATGCCACCGGATCTTTGACGAGGAACGCCTGAAGCGGTGGATTGGTAGCGTGCGGCCAGGTGTTCGTGTAACTGACGACCTCTTCGGGCGTCGGTGCCCCAGGCACGTTCTTCAGCAATACCTGAATCTGGCGGCGCTCGGACTGCGCGTGCGCAACAAAGGTATTGCAGACGAGGACAAGCAACCACAGAGCAGCCAGCGTTCTTGGGCGCACGACTTTGCTCCTCCCTTCCTTTCAAGGAAGCGAGGCTTGTCGAACACATCGACGCGCCTGCTTCCTGGGAGGATGAAACTACGTACGCACTCTCCTCAAATGGTGGCCAGACAGCGTGAACCTATTTGGGAAATCTTGTCCGGTACTTTGATCGGTCGACTGGTGCGACCGCGTTGGATGGCCGCTTGGGTGCCTGCCCAACCGACGTTTGATGCGCAGGACAGCGATACTGCTCATGAACGAAAGCAGGGCAAGGATGCCCGCGTAGCTCAACGTTGGAACGGGCGCGGCGGGCGTCGCACCCGTCACCGAAAACGGGATGACACCCAAGTTGATGATCGTCGGACCGAATAGATAGTCGTTGTAGATGAAATCGACCGTCAGCGCATAGTCGCCACGCGAAAACGCGCCGACCGGCGCCGTCAATGTCCCAACGGGATAGATGCAAAGTTCCCCGGTGTCCCAGTGGTGCCCGTACTCGAGAATTCGAACCGCGTTGCCTTGACGTGTAATTTGCGGATAACCGGGCCGCTCAAAGATCGAATCGCATATTCCACCGCGAATATTCACCGACACGACCTCGCCGTCACGCGGCACGGCCGGCGTGATCCACGGCGGATCGAAGAACGCATGTGCTGTGTTCGCGGCGAAGGCGAACACCAACGCGTGAGCGGACGTAATGCAGCGTTTGAACATCGCACGCTTCTCGCAAGATCTGACGAAACTATACCCGCGCTGCGTACCGGTCGATGTGGCGATTCTTGAGGTTTCCCCGCGACGCTGTGCGGTGAAATCGCGGCGCTGGCGCTTGAGCATTACGGCAGCGGCGCGCGGATTGTTAGATCGATCGGCTCGCCCGCTCTGAATTCAACCCGCGCTTGAGGTGCAAGGCCGCGATACAGCCCATGGACGTAAGCAGAGCGAGGACGCCCGCGTCGCTCAACGTTGGAACAGGCATGGCGGGCGTCGCACCCGTCACAGAAAACGGAGTGACGCCCAAGTTGATGATCGTCGGACCGTATAGGTAGTCGTTGTAGACGAAATCGACTGTGACCGTATAGTCGCCTGGCGGGAAGGCGCCTAGCGGCTCCACTAACGTCCCTATGTCATAGATGCAAAGATCCGCAGTATCCCAATGATGGCCGTATTCAACGAGACGAACGAAATTTCCCTGCTGCGTGATTTGCGGATATCCGGGATGTTCGAAGATCGCATCGCATATCCCATCACGAATGTTGACTGATACAACTTCTCCTGCTCTAGGCGTAGCTGGAGTAATCCACGGTGCGTCGAAAAACGCATGCGCGTTCGGCGTGGCAAATGCGAGCGTGACGGCCAGCGTGATGCGATGCGCGAACATCGGTGTCTCCTCGGGCTCGCTTCTCAGACACACTCCGTGGACATCGAAGAACCCCACAGCCCCAAAGGGACTATATGAGCGCGATGCTCCAAGCCGATTGGCAATTCTTGAGCGATTAGGGGCAAACGCCGAACAGACGGCTGTCCAATTCGGATGCGTTGCACTGCCGCGTCGACCGCCGCAGCAGGAGGCGCCGATCGGTCGGCTACCTGACCTATCGCACGGTAGCCAACTGCTCCAACGTCTCGAAAATCACCGCACGCGGCGAGATCCTGTGCCCCGACTGCTTGAACACGCGCGTGACGAGCTGCGCTGCCTGCAGCGATTGCCCGCCGAGCTCGAAGAAATTGTCGGTGACCGAGATCGTCTCGACGCCGAGCATCTCGCGCCAGATGCCGGCGATGAGGCTTTCGAGCTCGCTGCGCGGCGCGATGTGCTGGCGTTCGGCGTTGTCGCCGGCCGGCGCGGGGAGCGCGTTGCGGTCGACCTTGCCGTTGGCGGTGAGCGGGAGCTCGGGCAGCTCGACGAAGAGCTGCGGCAGCATGTAGTCGGGCAGCGTGCGGCGCAGGAAGCGGCGGAATTCGCTGCCGGTCGCGGACGCGCCGGGTTTCAGCACGACGTAGGCGACGATGCGCGCGTCGCCGGGGCGATCCTCGCGCACGAGCGTGACCGCGCGCGCGACGGCGTCGTGCTTCGCGAGCTGCGTCTCGATCTCGCCGAGCTCGATGCGGAAGCCGCGCACCTTGACCTGGCTGTCGCGGCGCCGCTGGAACTCGATGCGGCCGTCGTCGAGGAAGCGCGCCCAGTCGCCGGTGCGGTACATGCGCGCGCCGGGCTCGCTCGCGAAAGGATCGGGCACGAAGCGCTGCGCGGTGAGCTCGGGCTGCCCGAGGTAGCCGATCGCGACGCCGGCCCCGCCGATGCAAAGCTCGCCCGGAATGCCGGGCGGCAGCAGCGTGCCGCGTTCGTCGACGATGACGCAGCGCGTGTTCGCGATCGGGCGGCCGACGGTGATGGCATCGGCGTCGGTGATGCGGCAGCACGTCGACCAGATCGTCGTCTCGGTCGGGCCGTACATGTTCCATAGCTCGGCAACGCGCGGCAGCAGCTCGCGCGCGAGCGCGGGCGGCAGCGCTTCGCCGCCGCAGAGCGCCATGAGGCGCGGCGTGCCGGGCCATTCGCTGTCGATGAGCAGGCGCCAGGTGGCCGGCGTCGCCTGCAGCACGGTGATGCCGTGCTTCTGGATGAGCTCGCGCAGCGCGTAGCCGTCGAGCACGTCGTCGCGCGTCGCGACGTAAAGTTGCGCGCCGACCGTCAGCGGGAGCATCAGCTCGAGGATCGAGATGTCGAACGACAGCGTCGTCACCGCGAGCAGGCTGTCGCCCGCGACGATGCCGGGCGCGGTCGCCATGCTCGAGAGGAAGTTGACGAGGCCGCGGTGCGCGATCTCGACGCCTTTCGGACGGCCCGTCGAGCCGGACGTGTAGAGCACGTAGGCGCGCGCCGAAAGATCGCGCGGGCCCACGTCGGGCGCGGCGTCGGGCTCTGCATCCAGCGTCGACGCGACGGCATCGAGCTCGATCACGGTCGCATCGGTCTGCGGCCGCGAGCCTTCGAGATCCGAATGCGAGATCAGCGTCGCCGTCTTCGAATCCTCGACCATGTACTGCAAACGCTCGGCCGGAAATTCGGGATCGAGCGGCAGGTACGCGCAGCCGGCCTTCCACACCGCGAGCATCGCGACGACCATGTCGGCCGAGCGCGCGAGATGCAGGCCGACGATGCCGCCGGGCTTCGCGCCCTTCCGCACGAGGAGTTGCGCGAGGCGGTTCGAGCGCGCGTCGAGCTCGCGATACGTCAGCATCGCGCGCTCGTCGCGCACGGCAGGCGCGTCGGGCGTGCGCGCGACGGATCTCGCGACGAGATCGAGCGCCGACGTCGCGTCGGGCAGCGGCTTCTGCGTCGCGTTCCAGATTTCGAGAATCGTGTGGCGCTCCTGCGGCGTGGCGACCGGCAGGTCCGCGAGGCGCACGTCGGGATCGGCGAGTGCGGTCGCGAGGAAATGCTCGAACCGCTCGCGCAGGCGCCGCACGGTTTCCGGCTTGAAGATGTCGGTGCTGTAGTGGAGCACCGCGCGCGCGCCGTTCGAGCCTTCCATGATCGCGAACATCAGATCGGTCGGCGTCGCGGCGGGATTGACGTGCACCTGCGAGACCGCGAGCCCGCCGAGCTCGCGCGGGCGCCGCGCGACCTGCTGGTGGCTGAACATCGCCTGGAACAGCGGCGTGCGGCTCGGATCGCGGCGCGCGACGAGCGCATCGACGAGCATGTCGACCGGCGCGTCCTGGTGCTCGTACGCGGCGATGCAGGTGTCGCGCACGCGGTCGATCAGCCTGGCGAACGTCTCGTCGGGATCGATCTGCTGACGCAGGCACAGCGTGTTGACGAAGCAGCCGATGAGGTCCGTCGACTCGACCGCGTGCCGCGCCTGCACCGGCGCGCCGACGACGATGTCGCGCTGGCCGCTGATGCGATGCAGGAACGCGTACCACGCGGCGAGCAGCACCATGAACGCGGTGCCGCGATGCACGGCCGCGAGATGCGAGGCGCGCAGCACGGTCTCGGCGTCGAGCGTGAACTCTTCCCAGTCGCCCTTGTGCGTGAACATGCGCGGGCGCGGGAAATCGGCCGGCAGATCGAGCGGCGCGAGATCGCCGCCGAGCACGCCGACCCAGTGCGCGACCTGCGCCTGCGACTCGCCGCTGTCGAGCCAGCGCCGGTGCCAGAGCGCGTAATCGGCATACTGGATCGGGAGCTCCGGCAGCTCGGCCTTCGTGCCGGCGAGCTCCGCGCGATAGAGGCGATCGAGGTCGCGCAGGAAAATGTCGAACGACCAGCCGTCCCACACCACGTGGTGCGGCATGAAGTACAGCACGTGCTCGTCGGGCTTCATGCGGATGAGGCTCACGACGAACGGCGGGCCCTTCTCCAGATCGATGAAGCTGTCGCGGAGCGCGTGCACGCGTTCGCGGAGCTTCGCCTCGCGCGGCTCGTCGGCGAGCGCCGACAGATCTTCCCGCGGAATCCCGATCGGCCGGTCGGACACGAAGCTCTGCGTCGGTTCCGCGCCGTCGACGTGCATGACGATGCGCAGCACCTCGTGGCGCGCGATGACCGCGTTGAACGCGCGATCGAGCGCGTCGTAGTCGAGCGGTCCGTTGAGGCGCCACGCGGCCGGCAGGTTGTACAGCACCGTATCCGGCTCGAGCTGGTTGTGCACCCACATGCGCTGCTGCACGAAGCCGAGCGGCAGCGCGCGGTCGCGCGGCACGCGCCGTATCGCGGGACTTTGCGCGGACAGCCTGGCGAGGATCGCCGGCTTGGCCGCCGTGATGCGCGCGGCGAGCGCGGCATCGATCACGCCCTTCGGCGCCGACACGCGCAGCGTCGGGCCGTCGACGCCGAGCGTGACGCCCAGCGAGGAAAGCGTGCGGATCAGATCGTCGACGTCGTCGAGATCGGCGGGGGTCGACCGGTTCATGCTCAGAACTGGAACTCTTCGCGCTCGCGCGTATCGCTTTCTACCGCAGGAGCGGCCATGCGATCCAGCTCGCGCCCGAGCGTGGCCGCGCTCGGCGATTCGAACAGCGTGCGCAGCGACAGCGTCGGAAAGCCCTGGCGGCGCAGCGCCGCGACGACGCGCGCGGCCAGCACCGAATGGCCGCCGAGATCGAAGAAGCTCGCGTCGGCGCTGACCTTCTCGACCTGCAGGACGTCGCCGAACACCTCGGCGACGAGGAGCTCGTGCGGCGTCGACGGCGCAACGAACGTCTCGGCGAGGAGATCGGCGGCGTGCGGCGGCTCCAGCCGCGCGCGATCGACCTTGCCGTTCGGCGTCAGCGCAAACTGCTCCACGACCGAGAAATGCTGCGGCACCATGTATTGCGGCAGCGTCTTGCGCAGATGCTCGCGAAGCTCCGCGGCGGTCGGCGGCTCGCCCTCGGGCAGCACGTAGCCGACGAGGCGCGCGTCGCCGGGGCGCAGCTCGAAGATGCGCGCGACGCCCTGCTTCACCTGCGGATGCGAATTCAGCGCCGCCTCGACGTCGCCGAGCTCGACGCGGAAGCCGCGGATCTTGACCTGGTTGTCGACGCGCTGGCGAAACTCGAGGTTGCCGTCGGGCAGATAGCGGCCGAGATCGCCGGTCCGGTACATGCGCCCGCCGAAGCGGTCGGCGAACGGATCGCGCACGAAGCGCTCGGCGGTGAGCTCGGGCCGGTCGAGATAGCCGCGCGCGACGCCGGCGCCGGCGATGCAAAGCTCGCCCGGCACGCCCATCGGCGACGGACGCCCGGCCTTGTCGAGCACGTAGACGCCGGTATTCGCGATCGGCCGGCCGATCAGCACCGGCAAGCTCGCGTCCAGCACGCGGAAGCACGTCGACCAGATCGCGGTCTCGGTCGGGCCGTACATGTTCCAGAGCGCACCGCAGCGCGTCAGCAGCTGGCGCGCGAGATCCTGCGACAGCGCCTCGCCGCCGCAGAGCACCTTGAACGATGCGTCGCCCTGCCAGCCGGCTTCGATGAGGAGGCGCCACGTCGTCGGCGTCGCCTGCATGACCGTGATGCGATGCGTGTCGATCAGCGCGCGCAGCGTCGAGCCGTCGACGACTTCGTCGCGCGTTGCGATGACGACGGTCGCGCCGGTCACGAGCGGGAGGTAGAGCTCGAGGCCTGCGATGTCGAAGGAGAGCGTCGTCACCGCGAGCAGGCGATCGCCCGCGACCATGCCGGGCTCCTGCTGCATGCTCAAGAGGAAGTTGACGACGTTGCGGTGCTCGAGCGCGACGCCTTTCGGCTTGCCGGTCGAGCCCGAGGTGTAGAGCACGTAGACGAGATCGTTCGCGGCGAATTCCGCCGGCGCAGGCGCCGGCGCCTCGGTGCGCAGGAGCTCGGCGATGTCGAGCGCTTCATAGGAGCCCGGCGGCTTCGAGGCGACGAGCGAGGCCTGCGTCAGCACGAGCTTCAAGCCGGAATCGGCGACCATGTGCGCGAGACGCTCGGCCGGGAACTCGGGATCGAGGGGCACGTACGCGGCGCCGGACTTCATGACGGCGACGACGGCGACGAGCATCTCGAGCGAGCGCTCGACGAAGATGCCGACGCGCGCCTCGCGCTCGACGCCGCGTGCGCGAAGGTGCGCGGCGACGCGCGACGCCTGCGCGTCGAGCTCGCGATACGTCAGCGAGCGATCGCCGCAGATCGCGGCGACCGCGTCCGGCGTCGCCGCTGCCTGCTTCCCGATCAGCGCTTCGACGCGCTGGTCGAGGAGCGCGGCGTCGACGGTGACGCTCATTGCTGGCCCCACATCGCGGCGACTTCGGCGCCCTGCTGCGCCGAGACCAGCGGCAGGTCGCCGAGCGCCTGGCCGGGGTCGTCGACGATGCCTTTCAGGAGCTCGGTGTAGTGGTCGATCCAGCGGTCGACCGTCTCGGCGTCGAGCAGGTCGCTGCAGTAGTCCCAGTCGATGATCAGGCGGCCGTCGGACTCGATGATGTTGAAGAAGAGATCGTAGTAGACCGCCTGGCGCTTGTTCTCGCGCGTCGCGAGCTTGCAGCCGGCGATCTCGAGATCGGAGAAATAGCGGCTGTAGTTGAAGATCGCCTCGACCAGCGGCAGGCGGCTCGAGTCGCGAGGGATGCGCAGCGCGCGCACCAGCTCGCCGAGCGAGGTGTCCTGGTGGTCGAACGCATCGAGCATCGCCTTCTGCGTTTCCTGCACGAACGCGTTGAACGGCTTCGCATGCGCGGGCGTGCTGCGCACCGGCAGCGCGTTGACGCAGTAGCCGACGGTGTCGAGCGACTGGCGCGCCTGGCCCGCGGTCGGGATGCCGACGACGACGTCTTCCTGGCCCGAGAGCCGCGACAGCAGCGTCTGGAAACCCGAGAGCAGCAGCGCGTAGACGCTGCTCTTCAGCGACTTCGCGGTCTCGCGCACGGCCGCGGACAACGCGGGATCGAGCTCGCGATGCGCGGTCGCGCCCGCGTACGTGCGCACGGCCTTGCGCGCGCGATCGACCGGCAGGTCGAGCGGCGGCGGCAATTCCTCGGCGTAGACCGAGCGCCAGTAGTCGAGCGAGGCCGCCGCGTCGGCGTCGTTGTCGCGCCGCTGCGTGCGGTAGACGAAGACGCTGTACGGCACGGTCGGCTCGAGGCCGGCGGCTTCGTTGGCGACGGCAGCGTTGTAGGTCTTCGCGATGTCGCGGATCACGAGTTCGGACGAATAGCCGTCGAACACGATGTGGTGGCAGTAGATGACAAACTCGTTGCGTTGCGGGCCGAGCTTGAAGAGGAACGTGCGGACGAGCGGGCCGTTCTCGAGATCGAACGGCGTCAGCGCCTGCTTGTTGAGCAGCACCTTGCGCTGCTCCTGCCGCTGCGCCTCGCCGAGCGATGACAGGTCGATCTCGGTCGTCTCGAACGTCGCGTTCTCGTCGACCCGCTGCATCGCGCCGTCGGCGTCGAAGCGGAGGTGGAACGCCTCGTGACGCGCGAGCACCCCGGCGACCGACTCGCGGAACAGCGCCGCGTCGAGCGGCCCTTCGATGACGACGGAATCGGATTCGTTGAATGCGCACGTCGCCATCTCGCCCATCTGCGAGGCGACCCAGATCTCGCGCTGGCCGTCGGTGAGCGGGAAGCTGCGCTTCCACGTCGCGAGCGCCGGCGCGCTGTCCGGCTGCGGCAGGAGGCCGTCGGCCTGCATCTCGAGCACGCTGTCCTTGAACGCGGCGATGATCGTTTCGACGTCGGCGTCGGTGTGCGCCGCGGTCATGTAGCTCGGGAAGCCTTCGAGCACGTGGATGCCGCGATCGCGCAGGTGATAGAAGAGGAGCGTCGCGAGATCGCTGTCCTCGGTCACCTTGATGAACATCTGCGAGGAGAAGTGCGGAATGCGGATCTTGACGCCGCGCTCCTCGAAGAAGCGGTTGAGCTCGCCGGTCATGTACGTCGTGCGGCGGTTGACGCCTTCCTGCAGCGCGGGACCCTGCGCCTTCAGGTAGTTCAGCGTCGCGTGCGCGGCCGTGATCGCGAGCGGATGGCGCACGAACGTGCCGGCGAAGAACGTGACGCCGGCCGACGGGAACGAATCGTCGCCGTAGCGCCACTGCCCGCCGTCGAACGTGTCCATGAAGCGCGAGCGGCCGGCGACGACACCGATCGGCATGCCGCCGCCGATGATCTTGCCGTACGTCGCGAGGTCGGCCTCGACGCCGTAGTACTGCTGCGCGCCGCCGGGACAGATGCGAAAGCCGGTGATGACTTCGTCGAACACCAGCACGATGCCTTCGTCCGACGTGAGCTTGCGCAGCGCGTGCAGGAATTCGCGCGGCTGGAAGTCGGGGCGGCGGCTCTGCACGGGCTCGACGAGCACCGCGGCAATCTCGCCGGCGTTCTGGCGGATCGTCTCGAGCGCCTCGTCGGTGCCGTAGTCGAGCACGAACACGTCCTCGACCGCGCGGAACGGAATGCCGGGTGCGAGCGGCATCGTGCGTCGCGCGCCGGACGGCGACTTCACGACGCGCACGAGCACTTCGTCGAAGTTGCCGTGGTAGTCGCCCTGGAACACGACGATCTTGTTGCGGCCGGTCACCGTGCGCGACAGGCGGATCGCTGCCTGCACGGCTTCGGAGCCGGTGTTGACCCAGCTCACGCGGTCCATGCCGGTGAGCTCGCAGAAGAGCCGCGCCGCTTCGCCGGCGAGCGGCGTTTGCGGACCGACTTCGACGCCCTTGTCGAGCTGCTCCTTCAGCGCTTCGCGGATGAACGGCGGGCTGTGCCCGAGGAAGTTCGGGCCGAAGCCGTTCAAGATATCGATGTACTTGTTGCCGTCGATGTCCCAGAGGTTGCACCCCGAGGACTTCGTGACGACGATCGGATACACCATCTCCTTCCAGAGGCGGTTGAACCCGGCCGCCGTGCGCGGATCGGCGAAGTGCGCGCGATTGGCCTGCGTCTGCTGCTTGGAGCCGCGCGTGCGCGCGTTGTAGCGCGCGGTGAGGCGCGCGAGGTGCTCGGCCTGGCGCGGCGCCAGCACGCGCTCGTCGCGGCTGATCTGCGGACCGAAACCCTTCGGCAACGAAGGCGCCTCCGCGGCGGGTGCCGGCGCAGCGGCCGCAGGGACGGCCGATGCACTCGTGCTTGGCGCGGGCGTGGCTGCCTGCGGTACCGGCACGGCGGCTGGAGCCGGAGCGATGACGCGAGCCGCCGGTGCCGCGCCGCCCTTGAGCGAACGCAACACCTGCAACTGCTGCGACATCAGCGCCAACTGCTGCGCCATGACAGACTGCAGGCCGCCGCCGTCCGCATTGAGCGGAAACGCGAGCGGTGTGAAATCGATGCTGGGTGCGACTTGCGTGCCGGGCGGCGGCGCGGCGGCCGTCGCGGCGAGATTCGATTCGCCGATCGGCGCGGCGACCGGCGGCGGCGGCGCTTCGGTCGGGGTCGCCTGCGCTTCGGGCGGCAGGTTCGCGTCGATGTAGCTCGACAATGCGGACAGCGACGGCAACTCGTCGAAGAGCTGGCGGAAGGTGATCTTGAGCCCGTACGCATTCTGGTACGCGCCGGCGAGCTGCGTCAGGAACAGCGAGTCGAAGCCGAGCTCGAGGAAGCTCGCCGTCTCGACGAGGTCCTTCGCGTCGTAGCCGGAAAGCTCGGCCGTCAGCGTGCGCAGTCTCTCCAGCACTTGCTGTGCGCGGATGGTGCCTTTCTCGCCCATGAAACCGTTCTCCCTTCGTCGCGCCCTGTCGTGTTCGTTATTCGCCGGATTGCGCCATGATGCGGATCTGCTCGGCGATCAGCGCGAGCTGCTGCTGGATCAGCCGTTCGGCATCCGCGGTCGCCGTATCGACGGCAGCCGCCGACTGCGCGCCCGTGCCTGCGTGAGTCGTCGTCGCGTCGGCCGGATGCGCATCCGCATCGCCGCGATCGCTGCCGAGCGCGAGCGAGCGCGGCACGGCCCAGAATGACTTGCGCTCGAACGGATACGTCGGGAGCGCAATGCGCCGGCGCCGTCCCGCCTGCAGCGCCGTCCAGTCCGGATTGACGCCGCCGATCCAGAGCCGGCCGACCGCGGCGAGCACGTTCTGCACGTCCGAGCCCGGCGCCTGCACGGGGCCGAGGCACGACAGGATCGTGCGCTGGCCCTGCTGCGCCGCGAGCGTCTGCTTCGCGAGTGTCGTCAGCGTCTGGCCGGGACCGACTTCGAGCAGGATCGAGTGCTCGTCCATCGCCGCCGCGACGATCGCGTCGGCGAAGCGCACGGGGCTCATGAGCTGGCGGCCCCAGTAATCGGGATCGGACAATTCGTCCTGCGCGACCGCGCGCGCGAGCGATGTCGAGACGATCTCGATCGTCGCGCGACGACGCGCAACGGTCGCGACTTCCGCGACGAGCGGCGCCGCGGCCGGCTGCATCATCGGCGAGTGGTACGCGTGCGACGTGACCAGCGGCGTCGACTGGATGTCGTTCTTCGCGAGCTCCGCCGCGAACGCATCGACGGCAGCGGTCGGGCCGCTGACGACGCACATCGACGGCGCGTTGATCGCGGCGATGCCGAGCGCCTTGCCGAGCATCGGCTCGACTTGCGCGGCCGGCGCGCGCACCGCGAGCATGCGGCCCGGCGGCTGCGCCTGCATGAAGCGGCCGCGCGCGGCGACGAGGCGGATCGCGTCTTCGAGCTCGAACACGCCGGCGAGGCACGCCGCGCTGAACTCGCCGACGCTGTGGCCGATCGCGGCGCCGGCCGTGATGCCCCAGCTTTCGAGCAGGCGCGCGAGCGCGACTTCGACGGCGAAGATCGCGGGCTGCGCGAGCTTGGTCTGCGCAAGCTCGGCGGCGAGCGTTTCCTTGTCCCGCCGCGCGTTGTCCGGATCGAAGAGCAGGTGCTCGCGGATGTCGAGCGGCTCGTCGCCCGATGCGAGCGCGTCGCAGCAGCGGTCGATGACTTCGCGGAACACGGGCTCCGACGCGTAGAGCTCGCGCGCCATGCCCGGATACTGTGCGCCCTGCCCCGGGAACATGAAGACGATGCGCGGGCTCGACGCCTGCGGCGTGCCGGTTTCGCCCGGCAGCGCGGCGCCGCGGAGCTTCGCGATCGCGCCCGCCGCGTCGGCGGCCGCGACGATGCGGCGCTGCTCGAACTGGCGGCGGCCGACCTGCAGCGTCCAGGCGACGTCGTCGGGCGCGATGTCGGGATGCGCTTCGAGGTAATCGGCGAGGCGCTCGGCCTGGCGCGCGAGCGCCGATTCGGTGCGCGCCGACAGCGTCAGCAGCACGTGCGAGCGCGACGCGCCGGCGGATTCCTCTTCCGGCGCCTGCTCGACGACGACGTGCGCGTTGGTGCCGCCGACGCCGAACGAACTCACGCCCGCGCGCCGCGGCGCCGATGCATCGGGCCACGGCTGGAGCTTGGTGTTGACGTAGAACGGCGTCGACGCGAAGTCGATCTTCGGATTAGGCTTGGTGAAGTTGATCGACGGCGGCAGCACGTTCTCGTGGATCGAGAGCGCGGTCTTGATGAGGCCGATCGCGCCGGACGCGACGTCGAGATGGCCGAGATTGCCTTTCACCGAGCCGATCGCGCAGTAGCCGGTCGCGGGCTCGGTCGACGTCGTGCAGGCGCGATGCGCGGTCGTGAGGCCGGCGATCTCGATCGGATCGCCGAGCGGCGTCGCCGTGCCGTGCGCCTCGACGTAGCCGATCGTTCGCGAGTCGATGTTCGCCATGCTGAGCGCGAGCGAGATGACCTCGGCCTGGCCTTCGACGCTCGGCGCGGTGTACGAAAGCTTGTTGCCGCCGTCGTTGTTGGTCGCGAAGCCGCGGATGACCGCGTAGATCGTGTCGCCGTCGGCGATCGCGTCGGCGGCGCGCTTCAAGAGCAGCACCGCGGCGCCGTTCGAGAACACCGTGCCGGCGGCGCGCTCGTCGAACGGACGGCAGTGGCCGTCCGGCGAGAGCATGCCGCCTTCCTTGTAGAAGTAGCCCTTCTTCTGCGGCAGCACGATCGTGACGCCGCCGGCGAGCGCCATGTCGC
>Ga0126377_10002122_pt1 | contig 13507 bp, 13 predicted proteins | sample PanSoiMetPlot_22_FD_92647 | JGI IMG/M metagenome (GOLD analysis project Ga0126377, IMG submission 92647) | Tropical forest soil microbial communities from Panama - MetaG Plot_22 | ecosystem: Environmental > Terrestrial > Soil > Tropical forest > Bulk soil | place: Panama | collected 2016-02-17
CGCGACCGGCTCACCGTTCCTATCCGTCGTGATCATGGGCGTGCTGCCGCAGGTGATGCCGCGCTTCATCGGCTTTTCCGCCTATCAGCTCGACTCGAATCTGCGCAATTCGGCCCTGGTCGGTCTCGTCGGCGGCGGCGGCATCGGCGCGACGCTGTTTACCGCCTTTCAGCGCTTCGACTATGACTTCGTGCTCACGATCGTGCTCGCCATCATCGCGATCGTCATGGTCGGCGAAGTCGTGTCGGGATGGATGCGGAGACTGTTCCAATGAACGCCGCCACGCCGCTCACCGGCGGGCCGGCAGGCGCCCGATTGCGCCAGTGGCACCGCTTCACCTTTGCCGAGCGCGCCATGCGCTCGGCCTTCTATGTCGTCGTCCTGGTTGCCGTGGTCTGGTCGCTCCAGACCATCGATATTATTCCGGAATTCCTCTACGACGCGCCGCAGCAGACGGCCGACCTGTTCGTGCGCATGTGGCCGATCGACTGGTCGTGGTATCGCAAGGTCGTGCATGCTGCACTGGTCGAGACGCTGCATACCGCGACGCTCGGCACCATCATTGCCGTGGTGCTCGCGAGCCTGGTGGCGCTCCTCGTCGCACGCAACGTGACCCGCTCAGTCGTGCTCAACACGATCGGACGTTTCATCCTGGTCGCGACCCGTTCGGTGCACGCCATGGTTTGGGCGCTGTTCTTCGTTGCCGTGTTCGGGCCGGGCGCACTTGCCGGAACGCTCGCCATTGCTGTTCATTCGATCGGATTCACCGGCAAGTTCCTGTCGGAAGCGATCGAGGAGGCGCGACCCGGACCGATCGAAGCCCTGGTCGCGGCGGGCGCGTCGCCGCTGGCGATCCTCATCAAGGGCTATTGGCCGCAGGTCAAGCCGGCCTTCCTCGCGATCGCGGCGTTTCGCTGGGATATCAACGTGCGCGAATCCGCGGTGCTCGGCCTAGTCGGCGGCGGCGGACTCGGCATGGCCCTCGATACTGCCCTCGCGAACCTCTATTGGGACCAAGCCGGCCTGGTGCTATTCGTGATCTTCGCCGTCGTGCTCATCACCGAGGTCATCACGGCGTGGATCAGGACCAGGACGATTTGAAGAAGGACGGCGTCAAGTTGTGCGAGCAAGCCAAGCTGCGCACGCTGTCGGCCTCCCTCCTGGCGAGCGGTGCCGCCGGATGGATTTCGATCGCCACGGCTCTGCCGCTGGCGGCGCAATCTCTCACCGAGCCCTATGCCGGCAAGACCGTGCAGCTCATAATCGGATTCGGCCCCGGCGGCGGCTACGACCTGTGGGGGCGGACGCTGGCGCGCCATCTCGGCAAACATCTCCCGGGCAAGCCGACCATTGCTCCGCAGAACATGGAAGGCGCCGGTAGTTACCGCGCCGCCAATTTCATCTACAGCGTCGCTCCGAAAGACGGCACCACGATCGCCATCATCGCGCGCGACGTGGCGCTCGGACCGCTCACGGGGACGCCCGGCGCACGTTTCGACGCCACCAGGTTATCCTGGATTGGCAGCCCGACCAGGGAAACCAACATCTGCATCGCCTATCGCACCGCGCAGGTAAAGACGGCCAGCGACCTGCTCGACAAGCAGCTCACGCTCGGCGACACCGGACCCGGGACCGGGACGCGATCCTATCCCAAGGTGCTGGCCGAGTTTCTCGGCATGAAATTCAAGCTCGTCGGCGGCTATCCATCCTCGGCCGAGGTGTTTCTCGCCATGGAGCGCGGCGAGGTCGAGGGCATCTGCGAAAGCCTGGACAGCGTCAAGACGAGGCGCCCGGACTGGATCCCCAACAAGACGGTGACGATCCTGTTTCAAGGCGGCGCCGAGCCCAATCCCGACCTGAAGGACGTTCCTTTCGTCCTCGATCTCGTCCGCAACGACGAGCAACGCCAGGCGATCCAATTCCTGTATGCCGGGCAGGGCATTGGCCGGCCGTTCGTGGCGCCGCCCGACCTGCCCGCCGACCGGCTTAAGATGCTGCGCGACGCCTTCAACGCGACGATGAAGGATCCCGAGTTCATCGCCGAGACCAAGCTGCGAAGGCTCGACATCGATCCAGAGGACGGCGAGCATCTTGCTGCGCTGGTCAGGAAAATCTACGCGACCCCCCGCGAAATCATCGAAAAAGTCGGCAATCTGATCAAATAGCCTGTACCGAGGCGATGGCCCGGCGGACAGCGCGGGTGGCTATCGCCCTGCCTTAACGTTGCGCCCGCATGCCCCTTGGCTATTGCGGCCATGCACGATAAGAGGGGCGGCCGGGGTTCGACCGCAAGCCGGCACGCTTCGGCGCTGTCCTGCTGCTGCCAAGAAAAACTTAAATTTCTCAGAGAGTTGAAGAATGTCATCCACCTTCGACACCGTTGCCGGCATCATTGCCGAAACGTGCAATATCGAGCGTGAGACCATCAAGCCGGAGAGCCACGCGATCGACGATCTCGGGATCGACAGCCTCGACTTCCTCGATATCGCGTTTGCCATCGACAAGGCGTTCGGCATCAAGCTCCCGCTCGAGCAATGGACGCAGGAGGTCAACGACGGCAAGGCGACGACCGAGCAATATTTCGTCCTGCAAAATCTCTGCTCGCGCATCGACGACCTCGTCGCCGCCAAGGGTTAGCGCGGGCTCGATGCGTCTCGAGTACTTCCAACTGATCGACCGCATTGTCGACGTCAATCTCGACCAGCAGACCATCCGTACCGAGGCGATCGTCCCGACCGTGTCGACGATCTTTGAAGGTCATTTCCCCGGCTATCCGCTGATGCCGGGCGTACTACTGATCGAAGCGATGGCGCAGACCTCCGGCTGGCTCGTCATCGCAGTCACCAAGTTCACGCGCATGCCGTTTCTGGTGGCGGTCAAGGATGCAAAGCTGCGATCCTTCGTCCCGCCGGGCGCGACGCTCGCACTCTCGGCCAAACTCCTGCACGAAGGCTCGGGCTTTGCCGTGACCAAGGCCGACATCAGGAGCGAGGGAAAGCTCGTCTGCAACGCCGAGATCACTTTTCGCGTGATGGAATTCCCCAATCCGGCATTCCGCGTCAGCATGGAAAAGGTTGCTGCCGCGCTCGAATTTCCAATGGGGGCCCCCGCCAATGGTTGACGCTGGCCGGGAAACTTGGATCACGGGAATCGGCATGCTCTCGTCCCTCGGCGAGGGCCTCGAGGCCCATTGGCAGGCTTTTGTCGAAACACGGACGCGCACCGATGCGCACAAGCTCGCGCCCTACGTCCTTCACCCGCTCATGCCGATCGACTTCGACAAGCAGATCGCCAAGAAAGGCGACCAGCGCCAGATGGAGCCGTGGCAGCGCATCGGCACCTACGCCGCCGGGCTGGCCCTCGATCAAGCCAAGCTCAAGGGCAATGCCGAGCTGCTCGGGCGAACCGACATGATCGTCGCCGCCGGCGGCGGCGAACGCGACATTGCCGCCGACAGCGCGATCCTCACCGGCCTCGCCAAGGCCGGCGATCCTGCCGCCTATCTCAACGAACGGCTGATGAGCGATATCCGCCCGACCTTGTTCCTGGCGCAATTGTCCAACCTGCTGGCCGGCAACATCTCGATCGTCCACGGCGTCACCGGCTCCTCGCGCACCTTCATGGGCGAGGAAGCGGCCGGCTTCGATGCGGTTCGCATCGCGCTCGCCCGCATCGCCGCTGGCCAAAGCGACCTCGCCCTGGTCGGCGGCGGATTCAACGCCGAGCGCGAAGACGCGATCATGGTTTTCGAATTCGGCGGCTACAATCTCAAAGGCGACTTCAAGTCGGTGTGGCAACGCGCGCCACAGGGCGGTTTCGCGCTCGGCTCACTCGGCGCGTTCCTCGTGCTCGAGCACCGCGACCACGCCGAGGCGCGTGGCGCCACGCCGGTCGCCCGCCTCACGTCGGCCGCCTCCGAGCGGTCGAACCGCAAACCGGGAGCAGTCACGGCGGCGCTCGGACGGATGTGGGACCGGGTCGCCTCGCGGCTCGATACGGGGCATCACGCCATCATCTCCGGCGCGACCGGCGTCGAACCCGCCACCGCCGAGGAGCGCGCGTTCGCTGCAGAACACACTGGCGTTCCGGTGCGGGCGATCGGCAATCTGACCGGCCACGGTCTCGAATCCCAGTTCGTCATGGGCATTGCCGCCGCCGCACTGGCCGTCAGCCACCGTACATTGTTCCCGCCGACCGACTGCTCGGGCGTCGAGCGCCCCATGGACGGCGCGCTCACCCAGGCCGTCGTCACCGGCGTCGGTCATTGGCAAGGCGAAGGCATGGCCCTGGTCGAAGCAGTCCGCTAAAAGGCCATCCGTCGGGATGCGGTCCGGCCGAGGGCCGAGGAGAACAGCAAATGACATCAGTGCGCGACAAGGCGGGCCGGCCGATCGTCGTCGTCACGGGCATGGGGATCGTCACCTCGCTCGGCGCCGGCAAGACCGAGAACTGGAAGAAGCTCACCGCCGGCGAGTCGGGCATCCGTGCGATCACGCGCTTCCCGACCGGTGGCCTCAAGACGCGGGTCGCCGGTACGGTCGATTTCATCCCGATCGAGCCGATGAATGCGCCGGAACTGTCCGAACGTCTCGCCGAAATGGCCGCCGAGGAAGCGGTCGCCCAGGCCGGCATCGGCGGCCGCGGCGCATTCCCCGGACCGCTGTTTCTCGCAGTCGCTCCAGTCGAGGTCGAGTGGCTGCAGCGCGAGCAGCTCGCCAAAGCATCGGGAACGAATGACGGCGTGAGCTACGGCGACCTGCTGCGCGCCGCGACCTCGGGCCGCTTCCGCCATTATCATGAGCGCTTCACCTTTGCGTCGGTCGCCAATCATCTTGCCGACAAATTCGGCACACAAGGCTCGCCGATCTCGCTATCGACCGCCTGCGCTTCTGGCGCCTCCGCGGTGCAGCTCGGCGTCGAGGCGATCCGGCGCGGGGAAACCGACGCGGCGCTGTGCATCGGCACCGACGGCTCGGTCAATACCGAATCGCTGGTGCGCTTCTCGCTGCTCTCCGCACTGTCCACCCAGAACGAGCCGCCGCAGGCGGCGGCAAAGCCGTTCGCTAAGAACCGTGACGGTTTCGTCATGGCCGAAGGCGCCGGTGCCCTCGTGCTCGAAAGCTATGACGCCGCCAAGGCGCGCGGTGCGGCGATCCTCGGCGTGCTCGAAGGCTGCGGCGAGATGGCGGACTCGTTCCATCGCACCCGATCGAGCCCCGACGGCAAGCCGATCATCGGCTGTATCCGCAATGCCGTCGCCGATGCCGGCCTGACGCCCGACGACATCGACTACGTCAACCCGCACGGCACCGGCACGCCGGAAAACGACAAAATGGAATATCTCGCCGTGTCGGCGGTGTTCGGCGAGCGTGCCAGGACCATTCCGGTATCCTCGAACAAGTCGATGGTCGGACATACGCTGTCGGCGGCCGGAGCGGTCGAAGCGGTATTCACCCTGCTCACGCTCGAACACCAGCGCGTCCCGCCCACCATCAACTACCGGGTCCCCGATCCGGCGATACCGCTCGACGTGGTGCCCAACGTCGCGCGCGACGCCAAAATGCGCCACGCCATATCGAACTCGTTCGGCTTCGGCGGTCAGAACGTCTCGCTGGTGATGGCGCGAGAGCCGGCATGATCGCATTGTCAGCGGAAAACCGGCACCCGCTTTTCCGGAAAATGCTCTGGTTCGCGATGGGTTTCACCGTTCGACCCATCCTGCAGTCTGCATGAAAGAAGTAGCTGATGCGTGCCCTCACCCTCGTTGCCGACCGCAAGCTCGAGCTCGTCGACGTTCCGCCGCCGCCGCCGCCAGGACCGGGCGAGGTGCAGATCCGCATCAAGGCAGTGGCCCTCAACCATATCGACCTATGGGGCTTTCGCGGCATGGCCTTCGCCAAGCGCAAGCTGCCGCTCGTCGTCGGCGCCGAAGCCTCCGGCGAGATCGCCGCGGTCGCGGCCGACGTCTCGACGTTCAACGCCGGCGACCGCGTGGTCATGTACGGCGCGTTGACCTGCGGCATTTGCAAGGCCTGCCGCGAAGGGCGCGACAATCTGTGCGAGAACGTGCAAGGCATCATGGGTTTTCACGTCGACGGATTTTCCCGTGATCTCGTCAACCTCCCGGCGCGGCTGGTCATTCCCGTTCCTGAAGGCGTCAGCTTGCGCGACGCTGCCTGCGCGCCGATCGCCTTCTCGACCGTTCAGCACATGCTGTTCGACAACGCCAAACTCGAGCCGGGCGAGACCATTCTGATACATGCCGGCGGCTCGGGCATCGGCACCGTCGCCATCAAGATGGCCAAGGCGATCGGTTGTACCATCATCACCACCGTGGGCGACGACGCCAAAGCCGAGAAGGCGCGCGCGCTTGGCGCCGACCACGTCATCAACTATCGTACCGACCGGTTCGAGCACGTGGTGCGCAAGATCACCGCCAAGAAGGGCGTCGATGTCGTGTTCGAGCACGTCGGCGCGGAAACCTTCAATGGCTCGCTGCTGTCGCTCAAGCGCGGTGGCCGCCTCGTCACATGCGGCGCGACGTCGGGACCGATGACCAATTTCAACCTCATGCAGCTGTTTCAGCAACAGTACAAGATCTTCGGCTCGTTCGGCGCCTCGATGCGGAACATCCGCGACAGCCTTGTCAAGATGGCCGGCGGGATGCTGCCGGTGATCGACACCGAGGTCGCGCTCGCCGATCTGGAGCGCGGCCTGGCGCGGCTCGAGAGCCGTCAGGTGTTCGGCAAGATCATCGTCAGCTTCTGACCGATCGCCGCAGGCGGCACGCAATGAGCCCTGAGCTGCGACGCCTCGCTTCAGCGACCGCTCGACGCGCCAAGACCGTCGCCGACAAGCTTCTCGGTGTGGTCGCCATCTTGCTCATCAAAGCGATCCGGGGCATCGACCGCACCCGCATGGCGGATTTCGGCGGCTGGCTGATGCGCACAATCGGTCCCCGACTCAAGGAGCATGACATCGGCCGCGCCAATCTGGTTGCGGCTTTTCCCACCAAGTCGGATGCCGAGATCGATGCAATCCTATCCGGCGTGTGGGACAATCTCGGCCGCGTCGCCGCCGAATTCGCCCATATCGATCGGCTGCGAATACTGGATGCCGCCGACCCGCACCCGGCCGATATCGTCTACGAGCCGGCGATCTTCGACCGGTTCCATGCGCTGCGCCTCGACGGTAAGCCGGCGCTGGTGTTCGCGGCGCATCTCGCCAATTGGGAACTCCCGGCCCTGGTCGCCTCGGCCTACAAGCTCGACGCGACGCTGCTCTATCGGCGGCCCAATATCGGCGCAATCAGCGATGCCATCATCAAAGTTCGCGCCGGCAGCATGGGCAAGCTCGTCGCAACGAGCCTCGACGCGCCGGTCAAGCTGGCCCGCGAACTGGAAGCTGGCGGCCACGTCGCCATGCTGGTTGACCAGCACTACGTCAAGGGCGTCGACGTCACGTTCTTCGGCCGCACCGTCAAGGCCAATCCACTGATCGCTCAGCTCGCCCGCCGCATCGACTGCCCGATCCACGGCACGCGGGTGATCCGGCTACCGGATCGCCGCCGATTTCAGGCTGACCTGACCGAGGCGATCGAGCCGGTCCGCGATGCCGAGGGAAAAATCGCCGTCCAGGGCACCATGCAGGCGATCACCTCGGTGATCGAAGGCTGGATACGCGAGCACCCGGAGCAATGGCTATGGCTGCACCGCCGCTGGCGGTGAGGTCAGATTTCCTTATCGCATTTTCGGACAGAAAACCGGATTCCAACCCGGATCACGTCTGGGACAGGCCTTTTCCTGAAAACGCTCTACTTGCCGGTCTTGATCTTGATCCACAGACGGTTCATCAGGCGCTGCGTCTTCGCATCGTGCGCGGTGATGGTGTAGAGCTTCGCCATCGTCACGTCGTCGGGATAGACCGTGCGGTCGTCCAGCACCGCCTTGTCGATGAGCTTCTGACTGGCCAGGTTGCCGTTGGCGTAGGACAGATAGTTGGTGTTTTTGGCGGCGACGTCGGGCCTGAGCAGATAGTCGATCAGCTCGTGCGCCTCGGCGGCATTCTTCGCATCCTTGGGGATGGCGAGGTTGTCGAACCACATCTGCGCGCCGCTTTGCGGAATGGCGTAGCCAACCTCCACCGCCTTGTTGGCTTCGGCGGCACGCTTCTGCGCCTGCTTGATGTCGCCCGACCAGCCGACGACGAGGCAGATCTCGCCGCCAGCGAGAGCGTTGAGATATTCGGACGAATGGAACTTGCGAACCAACGGCCGGATCTTGGTCAGGAGGTCGGCCCCCCGCTCGAGCACGGCCGGATCGGTCGAGTTGGGATCGAGGCTGGCATAGTGCAGCGCGGCAGGCATGATGTCATCGGAGGAATCGAGCATGTGCACGCCGCAGCTCTTGAACTTGGCGAGCAGCTCGGGCTTGAACACGATGTCCCAGCTGTCGATCCGACCGTCGGGACCAAGCACCTCGCGCATCTTCTTGACGTTGTAGCCGATGCCGGTGGTGCCCCACATGTAGTTGACGGCGTACTGGTTGCCGGGATCGTAGGCCGCAAGGCGGCGGGCGATCTCCGGCCAGACATTGCTCAGATTGGTGAGCTTCTCCTTGTCGAGCTTCTGGAACACGCCGGCCTTGATCTGGCGCTCCAGGAAGTAGGCCGTCGGCACCACGAGATCGTAGCCGGACCGCCCGGCCAGAAGCTTGGTTTCGAGCGTGTCGTTGGCATCGAACGTGTCATAGCGCACCTTGATCCCGGACTCCCGGGTGAAGGCATCAAGCACCGTCGGCTCGATATAGTCCGACCAATTGTAGAAATTGACGATGCGTTCCGGCTTGCCTTGCGCGCCGGTCCCGAAAGCGGCGCCGGCCATGGCGGCGGAGGCGACGGCAACCATGACTAAGCTACGCCGCACGAACCCCTCCCCTTCAAGCAACCACCGCCGACGCCGCTAATAGTTGCGCTTGCGGTGGTTCTTATGGCGGTATCCCGCAACACGCGGCGGCCCGATGTACCACGGATTGTCGTCGCAAAATCCGCCGACCCCACTGACGTCGGCGCGGCATTGTTCCAGGGTGGCGAAATAGCAGCTCGACCCGCCGCCGATCTTGCCGTAATAGCGCGCGCAATAGGGATAGAACTGCGCCGCGTATTGCGCCTCGCTCGGACGCACGTCGATCGCCAGCGCGGCGACCAGGGCGGCGAGCACGGCTGTAGCAAGGATGATCATACGCATGGCAACCTCTTTGCTCTTGCCCCCCGTTTTCCCATAGCACAAGATCGACGAGCGGCGTGGCGCTATCATCCGGCTGATCCCGATCACGTTTCCGTCGGCAACCCCGCCGCCTTCCAGGCCAGCATGCCCCCCGCCAGATGCGCGTCATAGGGCAAGCCGGCCGCCTGGGCAGCCTGCGAGGCGGTCACCGAGCGACGGCCCGAACGGCAGGCGAACACGACCTGCCGGCCGCCCGGATCGGGAATCGCACCGGGGTCGAAGGCCGAGAGCGGCACGATCACGGCGCCAGGATAGCGCTCGACCGCGGTCTCGTTGGGCTCGCGCACGTCGACGAGCAGCATGCGATCCTCGGTAAGGCCACGGGCGACCTCCACCGCCGTCAGATCGCGCACGCTCGGCCCGGCCGGATCGCTCATCGACTCAACTCCGTGTCGCCCCTCTGCCGGTGCGGCTCGGTTGATTTAGAGCATTTTTCAGGAAAAGTGGAATCCAGAATATCATGGGTCCGTTTGCCAAAGCGCTACGTCAGGGACGTCCGGCGTCAGGGGAGATGATTTCCGGTGCAGACGCGACGCGCGCTTTTGCAGGGTGTCGCATTCCTTTCATGCAGATCATCAAGCATGCACGCCAGCATGGCCGGGCAATTTGAACGATTCTCTTCGGATTCGGCGGTGGACAAGTCCGCTGTTGATTTCGGCGCAGGCTTCGTCTGGGGCGCCTCCACCGCGAGCTATCAGATCGAAGGAGCGGTCGGCGAAGACGGACGCGGGCCAAGCGTGTGGGACGTGTTTGCGCATACGCCCGGCCGCATCAACAACGGCGACACCGGCGACGTCGCCTGCGACCACTATCATCGTTATCGGGAGGACGTCGAATGGCTGGCGAAGGGTGGCTTTGGCGCCTACCGCTTCTCCACCGCCTGGTCGCGCATCCTTCCTGCGGGAACCGGACCCATCAATCCTCTGGGTCTCGATTTCTATGACCGGCTGGTCGACGCCCTGATCGCACGCGGCATCACGCCCTGGCTGTGCCTCTACCACTGGGACCTGCCGCAAGCCCTGCAGGCGCGCGGCGGCTGGCTTAATCGCGATATTGCCGGCTGGTTCGCCGACTACGCGCACATCGTCGCCGAGCGGCTGGCGGACCGGGTGAAGCATTGGGTCATGCTCAATGAGCCCAATGTCCATGCCTTGCTCGGCCACGGCGTCGGGACACATGCCCCCGGGTTGTCAGGACAAACGACCGTCGCCGCGGCACTTCATCATCAAAACCTAGCGCAAGGAACGGCCATCGCAGCGCTGCGCGGGCAAAATCGTGATCTCGAGCTTGGAACGGTGCTCAATCTCCAGCCGGTGCGACCGGCGTCGGAGCGCGCGGAGGATCGCGCCGCCGCCGTCCGGTTCGATGCGCTGTGGAACCGCGCGATCATCGATCCCCTCATTCGCGGAACCTATCCCGGCCCGCTCGCAAACGAATTCGCGCCGCTGGTGCACGACGGCGATCTGTCGATCATCCACCAGCCGCTCGATATGCTCGGCCTCAACTACTACAGCCGCATCTATGCCGCTTATGAACCGGGGCGACCATTCGACGCCTGGTTCGGCCGCGCACCCGCGAACCTTGCCCGCACCGCCATGGGCTGGCCGATCGAGCCGGACGGCCTTTACGAGCAACTGGTCGAACTGCGCGACCGCTACGGCAATCCCACCGTCTACGTGACCGAGAACGGCTCTGCATTCGACGACATCGTCGGCGCCGATGGAACCATCGAGGACAGCCAACGCGTTGCTTATCTGCGCGATCATCTGGCCGCGGCGCGGCGGGCGGCGCGCGACGGCACGGCACTGCGCGGCTATTTCGTGTGGTCGCTGATGGACAATTTCGAATGGGCCGAAGGCTTCGCCAAGCGCTTCGGCCTCCTTCACATCGATTATCGGACGTTGCAGCGGACTCCCAAGGCCTCATTCGCCTGGCTCGCCGACGTGATCAAGCGGGCTCGCTAAGGTCCAAGATCATACCGTGACCTGGGTACCGACCTCGACGACGCGGCCAGTCGGGATTTGGAAGTAGCTGGTCGCGTCGTTGGCGCCGCGCGCGAGCAAAATGAACAGGCGGTCCTGCCAGCGCGGCATGCTCGATTTGCTGGACAGCTTGAGCGAACGCCGCGACAGGAAGAACGACGTCGCCATGATGTCGAACTGCCAGCCGAGCTTGCGTGCGATCGCCAGGGCGCGCGGCACGTTCGGCGTCTCGGTGAAACCAAAGCGCAGGATGACGCGCGAGAAGGTCTCCCCCACCTGCTCGATGCGCACACGCTCGTCCGCCGTCACCCGTGGCGTGTGCGCCGTTCTGACGGTCAGGATGACGTTCTTCTCGTGCAGTACCTTGTAGTGCTTGAGGCTGTGCATGAGTGCCGTCGGTGCACTGGTCGGATCGCTGGTGAGGAACACCGCCGTGCCGGGCACACGCTGCGGCGGCTTCTTCTCAAGCATCGCCACCAACTGGTCGAGCGGCGTCTCGAGGCGGCGAGTCTTCTCTGCCAACAGCCGGGTGCCGCGCCGCCACGTATACATGACCACCATGAGAACGCCGCCGAGCGCCAGCGACACCCAGCCGCCTTCCACGACCTTGAGCAGGTTGGCAGCAAGGAAAGTACCGTCGATCAGGATGAAGGGCGCCATCAGCGCCAGGGCCGCAAGCGGCGACCAGTGCCAATCGTTCCAGATGACGACGAACGCCATCATGCCGGTGACCACCATGGTCCCGGTAACGGCGATGCCGTAGGCGGAAGCGAGGGCGCTCGACGAGCGGAACAGCGCGACCAACAGCAGGACGCCGATCACCAGCCAGACATTGACGCGTGGCAGGTAAATCTGCCCTTGGTGCGCGGCCGAGGTGTGGCGGACCTCGAGCCGCGGCAGTAGCCCGAGTTGGATGGCCTGGCGCGTGAGCGAATAAGCGCCGGTGATGACGGCCTGGCTTGCGATCACCGTCGCGGCCGTCGCCAGCACCACCATCGGCAGCAACGCCCATTCGGGATACAGCATGAAGAACGGATTCTCGATCGCCTTGGCGTTCTCGATCACCAAGGCGGCTTGGCCGAGATAGTTCAACACCAGCGACGGCAGCACGATCCCGAGCCACGCGGTCTGGATCGGCGCACGGCCGAAATGGCCAAGATCAGCGTAGAGTGCCTCGGCACCGGTCACGGCCAGGAAAACAGCACCGAGCGTGACCAACCCGATCATACCGTGGTGGGTAAGGAACGACGCCCCGTAGAGCGGATTGAAGGCGAGCAGCACACCGGGATCGCGCACGATGAAAACGAGGCCGGGGATCGCGATGGCGACGAACCAGACCGTCATAACGGGCCCGAACAGGGCCGCCACCTTAGCGGTACCGACCGACTGAACAGCGAACAGGCCGACCAGGATGGCGACCGTCAGGGGCACGACATAGGGATCGAACGCCGGGGTCACGACCTTGAGGCCTTCGACCGCCGACAGGACCGACAATGCCGGCGTGATGATGGCGTCGCCATAAAACAATGCCGCGCTGATGATGCCGAGCAGCACCACGCCTCCCACGCGGGCGCCCAAAGCGCGTTGCGCGAGCGCCATCAGGGCGAGCGTGCCGCCCTCCCCTTTGTTGTCGGCACGCAGCAGGATCAAAATATATTTCAGGGTGACGACGACGATCAGCGCCCACAAGATCAGCGACAGGACGCCGAGCACCGTTTCGCGCGCGAACGTCTCGTGGCTGCCGGCCGCCGCTATGACGGCTGCGCGCAGCGCATAGAGGGGGCTCGTGCCGATATCGCCATAGACCACGCCGATCGAGCCGAGCGTGAGCGCCGAGAAGCCGACAGCGGAACGCGTCTCGCCATTATACGTGGCTGGGACATCGCTCCCGCCGGGAGCGGCCATCGTGTCGTTCATCGAACCCGTCCTGGGAACCTGTCCTGGAATGCTGCGGCGCAATATGGTGAGCGCGCGCTTATAGCGCTACTCGCTCATCTTGATAAATGCCAACAAAGTCGAAGAGCAGCCATGCCAAATAGCCAATAGCCGCACACTTCCTTAATAAAAACAGTCCCTTATTGTACTTTAGACGGTCACCTGGGTGCCCACCTCGACAACCCGGCCGGTTGGAATCTGGAAGAAGTCGGTGGCATCGCTTGCCGTCTTCGCCAGCCCGATGAACAGCCGGTCCTGCCATCGCGGCATGCCGGATTGAGCCGCTGGCTTGAGCAAGCGCCGCGAC
>Ga0126377_10002123_pt1 | contig 13493 bp, 10 predicted proteins | sample PanSoiMetPlot_22_FD_92647 | JGI IMG/M metagenome (GOLD analysis project Ga0126377, IMG submission 92647) | Tropical forest soil microbial communities from Panama - MetaG Plot_22 | ecosystem: Environmental > Terrestrial > Soil > Tropical forest > Bulk soil | place: Panama | collected 2016-02-17
CAAGGCCGCCGAAGGCATCGGATCGAGGCCGGCCAGCACGCCGATGGGACGGTTGCGGCATACGAGCGGAAACGCGATGGCGCTCCCCGTCGCGCCTTGCTTTTTGCTGTCTTTGGCGAGATCGCCGGACAACAGCTCGGAGCCGTGACGCATCACCCACTGCGCCGCAACCCAGAGCGACGGCATCATGCCAGACGTCAACCCTTCGTCAGCGATCACCGTGAGGTCGCCTTTCATATCGCGTGCGACGACGGCCCAGCACGGACACGGAATCCATGTCCGAGCACGGTGCACCAGCCATCCCGCCACTTTCCTGGGGTCGACCGTCGCATTCGCTTCACGAATCGCCTCGAGCAACGCTTCGCGCCGCTCGAGCTGCGTACGCAGCGAACGGACGCGCCCTTTCAGCCGAGCAGCCAGATCGGCACGACGAACACGGCGCCCGGCAGAATCGGGAAGGCTAGACTTGGCGGAGATAGGTGTCACCGCTGGAAGGGAGCGGGGGCGCTAAGTCCTTCTAAACTAGGAAAATATACCATGAAACCGTTGCGGCTCCGGCGAGTGATGGCGTACGATGAGAGGCTTCAACACCCTGCTGAGGATTAAACCATGACGATGCTCGACTCGATGCGGCGGCACAAGAACTGGCTCAAGTGGAGCCTTGCTCTGGTCGTGCTGGCGTTCATCGCGCTGTATTTCCCGAGCTACATGAACACGGGAACGACCATTGGCGCGACCCCATCGGACGTTGTGGCCACCGTCAACGGCACCGACATCCGGGGCGTCGATTTTCAGCGTCGATACCAGAATCAAATCCAGGCCTACCAGCAGCAGTACGGCGGCAGCATCAATGAGCAACTGCTGCGCCAGCTCGGGGTCGATCAACAGATTCTGCAGCAGATGGTGGACGAGCAGGCCGCGCTCACCGAAGCCGACCGCCAGGGCATCCGGATCAGCGATGAAGAATTGGCGCAGCAGATCTTCTCGATTCCCGCGCTGCAGGAAAATGGCCGCTTCATCGGCGAGCAGCGGTACGAACAGCTGCTCGCGTCGCAGTATCCGCCGCTGACGAAGGGCGACTTCGAGCAAAGCCTGCGACGCAGCATGATGGTCGACAAGCTGCGCTCGGCCGTAACGGACTGGGTTTCCGTCTCCGAGTCCGACCTCGAGCGTGAATACCGCACCCGCAACGAGAAGGTGAAGCTGCAGGTCGTCGCGCTTACGGCGGACAAATTCCGTGACAAGGTCACGGTGAACGACGCGGATATCGCGTCTTACTACGACGCGCACAAGACGGAGTACCGCAAGGGCGAGTCGCGAAAAATCCGGTACCTGCTCGTCGATCGCGATCAGCTGCGCTCGCGCATAACCGTGACGCCACAGGAGATTGAGAGCTACTACAACTCGAACATCCAGCAGTTCCAGGCACCCGAGCAGGTGCGCGCGAGCCACATCCTGCTGAAGACGGACGGCAAGGACGAAGCGGCCGTCAAGAAGCAGGCCGAGGACATCCTGAAGCAGGCGAAAGCCCCCGGTGCGGACTTCGCTGCACTCGCGAAGAAATACTCGGAAGACGACGGCTCGAAGGCCAATGGCGGCGACCTCGATTACTTCCCGAAAGGCCGCATGGTCCCTGAATTCGAGCAGGCGGCCTTTTCGATGCAGCCGGGACAGATCAGCGATCTCGTGAAGTCGCAGTTCGGGTTCCACATCATCAAGGTGGTGGACAAGAAAGCGGCGTCGACACGTACGTTGGATGAAGTGCGCGCGCAGATCCAGGGCACGCTGACGACACAGCGGCTCGATCAGCAGCTTGCTGACCGCACGCGCGACCTCGACGCGCGAATCAAGAAGCCGGCGGATATGGATACCGTCGGCAAGGAAGCTGGCCTGGTCGTGAGCGAAACCGGCTTTTTCGCGCGCGACGAACCGGTCCCTGGCATCGGCCCGACGCCCGACGTGACCAACCAGGCGTTTCAGATGAAGGACGGCGAAGTGAGCCGCGGGCTGCAGTCACCGCGTGGTCCGATGTACATCACGGTAACCGGCAGGCGCGAGCCGTACGTGCCGAATCTGGATGAAGTCAAGGATCGCGTGCGCGACGACGTGATTAAGGTCCGCGCAGCGGAGTTGAGCAAGCAAAAGGCGGGTGAGATCGCGGCTGCTCTCCGCTCCGCGAAAGACTTCGCGGCGGCAGCCAAGGCGCAGGGCCTCGAAGCCAAGGACACGCAGCTCATCACACGCGGCTCGCCAATTCCCGACGTCGGCGTCAGTCAGGAGGTTGACAAGGCTGCGTTCACGCTTCCCGCCAGCGGCGTCAGCGATCCGATTGCAACGCCCACCGCAACCGTCATCGTCCGTGTCGCCGAGCGACAGGAAGTGACACCCGACGCATTCAAGACGGCGAAAGAGACGTTCCGGACGCAGCTGCTCAACGAGCGCCGCGCCCAGTTCTTCGAATCCTATATGGCGAAGGCGAAGCAGGGAATGAAGATCCAGGTGAATGCAGACGTCGCCAAGAGGATTATCGGCGCGTAGCGCGAACCGTAAAGGTTCGCGCTACGGGTGATTGGACTAGCGCACGAACGCGAACGGCATCAATGCCAGCGGCTCGCCACGCCGGAACGTTGCAACCGGCGTGACGAGTGACGCCATCGCCTGACGTTCCGCCGCACTCAGCAACACACCCCAGGACGTAAACGAAGACGAAGAGCGACTCAGCTCGCTGAGCGCCTCGAAGAAACTTCGCCGCCCCGAGTACACCACGAGCTCCACTTCCTCGTCGGCCGGAATATGCGCGCGTTGTTTGGCGATCGTCACAGCGGTGTCGAGACCGCCGAGCGCGTCCACAAGGCCGCGCTCCTTGGCCTGCGCACCGGTCCAGACGCGACCTTGTCCGACCGCATCAATTTTCTCAGGCGTCGTGTGCCGCCCCTCTGCGACCTTGGTGATGAACGTCTTGTAGAAGCCCGTCATGTACTCGCCCATCTTCATGCGCTGCTCCGGAGAAAAGCGCGTGAACGGCGAGGCGAGGTCCGAATTCTTACCCGACTTGACCGTCTCCGTGGTGATGCCGAGTTTCGACAGCGTGCCGTCGATAACGACCTTGCCGCTAAAGACGCCGATGGAGCCGGTGAGCGTCCCAGGCTGGGCGACGATGACTTGTCCCGGCGCGGAAATGTAGTACCCGCCGGAGGCCGCGAGATCGGACATCGACACGACGAGCGGACGCGCCGGTTTCTGATCACGCGTGATCGTGAGCTCACGCCACATCACGTCGGAGGCCGAGCCCGATCCGCCCGGGCTATCCACCCGCAACACGATCGCTTTTATGGAGTCGTCGTCGCGGACCCGGCGCAGCTGCTCGACGAAGGTATCGGAGCCCACAACCATACCCGTTCCGGGGTTGTAGCCACTCTTGCCAGACGCGATAACACCCGATGCGTAGAGCACGGCAATCCGCGACCCTGTTCGTAGTCCAATCGAACGCGGTGTGACGCGTTGATACTCACTGCCGTCGACGCGACGCATCTCCCCGCCCTGACGGAGTTGCGGCACGCGATCATCAAGCTGGTCTTCGTACGCAAGGCCGTCGACCAGACCGGTTCGAACCGCATCCTCGGGCGAGAACGGACCCTGGTCGAGCAGCTGTCGAGTCTCTGCTTCCGTTTTCTTACGAGCAGACGCGATGCCGCGCACCAGTTGCTGGTACATGTCGTCGTTGAGCGACTCGGCCATCTCACGATGCTCTGGCGTGAACGTTTTTTGCGTCAGCTGATTGACTGCGGTCTTGTACGGCCCAATCTGCAGAAAGTCGGGATAGGCGCCCACCTTGTCAAAGGCGCCACGGAGAAACACCTCATACGAGGCAATGCCAGTGATGTCGAGCGAACTGGTAGGCAGCAGGTAGAGGCGATCCGCGGCGCTCGCCAGGTAATACTCCCGATCGCCACCGTATTCGAGGAAACCCACGACAACTTTCCCCGACTTGCGAAAGTCGAGCACCGCGTCGCGCAGTTCCTGGACTTTTCCCCAGTACGGCGAGTCGATGGACGAGGGCATCAGCAGGACACCGGTGATGCGCGGGTCGTGTTTTGCCAGCCGGAGACTCTCGACAAAACTGCGCACCGTCATGGTGTCGCTCGCGATCAGCTGACCGACGACGTCGGCGGGTACCGTTTCCTGCAGTTCACCGCCGGGACGAAGCACCAGCGTCGAATCGTCCTGAATGGACGGACCACGCGAGACCAGCAGATACACGAGCCCGATGCCGGTGAAAGAAACGATCACGCCAAACGCGATGATGGCGACAATGACGGCAACGCCGCGGCGAACAGCCACAAGCACCTCCGTCTCCTATTGTGTACTGAAGGGATCGGGGATCGGGGATCAAGAACTTCGCTGGGTTTCAAGGGCACGTGGAATTTCTGGTCCTTGATCCCCGATCCCCATCCCTACGTCCCATTGATCAGCTCGCGCGCGGCGCGCTGACCGGACTCGATCGCGCCGTTCATATATCCCTGCCAGCGTTCGCTCGTATGCTCGCCGGCAAAGACAATGCGGCCGGCCCGGCGCGCCAGCAGCGATCGCCACGCGGGGTCGAATCCAGGATCGAGGAAGGCGTATCCACCGCGCACCCACGGGTCCGCCGTCCAGTCGCCGATGTGCACGGCGGTGACGGGCGCTCGATCGATGCCGAGCCAGCACAGGTCGGACAGCAGAGACTGACCACCAGCCATTGCCTTGTCGCGCAGGCAGTCGCTGGCCGATCCGCCGGCGAGAAACGAGACGATGGATGCCGCACCACCCTGCTCCTCGCTGCCGTCCCAGAATGCACCGACGCAATCGTCGGTCGCGAAGGCGCGGGCGCGGCGGTCGTCAAACATGTTCATCGAGCTTTGGAGCAACACCTTTGTGGCGCGCCCGTAGCCAACACGCTCAATCGCACGACGTTGATCGTCAGCCAACGGGGGTTGAATATCGACGTGGCGCAAGGTGGACGCAGGCAGGGTCATCACCAGATAGTCCGCTTCGACCTGCTGCGTGAGCCCCGAGGGATCCGTGACGGTAATGACAACTCGATCGAACGCGTTGGCAACCGCCCGGACGACATGTCCAAGCAGAAGGCGACCTCCCGAAACTCGCCGGAGTGCGTCAACGAGGCGATCGTTACCCCCCTCGATGCGATAGAACTCGGACTGCGAAGGCGCGCCACCCTTGGCCAGCTGCTCCACGACGGGCAGAACAGAGATCTCGGCGGGATCCGCGAGAAAGAACGCACGGAGTGCGTTCGCGATGTGATGCACGTCGGGGGGCGCCTTCGATCGCCGCATCCAGTCGCTCAGCGACATCGCCGCCATTTCGCGGATAGCCTCTGACGACGAATCGCCTCGGGCGAGTTTGTAGCGCCGCATCAACGGCGATAAGCAGTCGCGGAGCGCGTCCCATGGCGCCGTCCGGCTCACGTGATACGTCCCGGTCGCGTCGCGGAACCTGTGCGTAAATCCGCTGTGCAGAATCCGTAGAAGCGGCAGGTCGAATTGCCGGCAGATATCAATGATTTCCTTCTGGTCACCGTCGATGAATTCGCCGCCCAGCTCCCCGTGTTGTTGTGCGGCAAATTCCCGGACTGTCCGCACGCGGCCACCGGCATAGGACCGCGCGTCCAGCAGTGTCACGGCGGCCCCGGCGCGGGCTAATTCATAGGCCGCCGACAGCCCCGCCAGCCCCGTTCCTCCAATTGCGACGTGAAAACCGTGCACGGACGCGCATGGCAGCAATGGAAGTGCCACCTATAATCAAAGCCATGAAACGTGTGGCGACGGCTCTGCTCATCAGCGTGCTTGCCGCATGCGGTGGAGATAACATGGGCCATTCCAACATCACGCAACTGATGAAGCAGGACGTGAAGGCCGGCACCGGCGAAGACGCGACGCCCGGACGCCGCGTGCAGGTGCACTATACAGGCTGGCTGTACGACGAAGGAAAATCCGATCACAAGGGCCAGAAGTTCGACAGCTCGCGCGATCGAAACGAGCCGTTCACATTCCGCCTAGGCGCCGGAGAAGTGATTCCGGGCTGGGACCAGGGTGTTGCCGGCATGAAGGTCGGCGGACAGCGTACGCTCACCATTCCTCCCGCACTGGGCTATGGAGCACAGGGAGCCGGAGGCGTGATTCCCCCGAACGCTACGCTCGTCTTCGACGTCGAGCTTCTGAATGTGAGTTGAGTATTGTCGACATCGATGCGCTCGCGCCCAACGGCGACGGCATCGCCACCTCCAACGGACGCCGGCTAACCGTTCCATTCACCATCCCCGGCGAGCGCGTTCGCATCCGCGTTATCGAGCGCGGACGCGCTTCCGCGGTTGTGTCGCTCGTCGAAATTCTCCGCGCATCGCCACATCGAGTCATCCCGCGCTGCCGCCATTTCGGCCTCGACGCGAAGCCGGGCGTCGGTCCATGTGGCGGCTGCACGTGGCAGCACATCGCCTATCCCGAACAACTTCGGTTCAAGACGCAACTGGTCGATCGACTCGTTCGCGCGAATGTGCCCGACGCACCAGGCGCGCTGCCCACGCTCCCCGCCACCGCTCTGCACCAGCCGTGGGGATACCGCCACAAGGTGCATTTCGTCTTCGGCAATCGCGGTTCGACCTTGACGATGGGGCACTACGTTCGCGGGTCGCGGCGCGTCATTCCGGTTGTGGAATGCCCGGTGCACGACGAGCGCGGAAATGCCTTCGCATTCTGCGCGCGCGACACATTCGCGGCAGCCGGCCTTCGCGCCGCTGGCGGCGAGCACGGGACCTTGCGCAGTCTCGCCATCCGAGTTGGGCGCCGCACCAGTGAACTCATGGCGACGCTCGTTGTGTCGCACGATCGTGACCGTCGCGTTCGGATCGCCACCCGGCACTTGCTGGAGCGTACGCCGCCGACGTCGTTGCATGTCAACGTGCACGATCGCAATGACGCGTTCATCTTCGGGACGGCGACGCGGCACCTGTCTGGCTCGCCGCGAATGCGCGAGGAGGTCGCGGGGGCTTCGCTGCTGATGTCGCCCACAGCCTTCTTCCAGACCAACGTCGAAGCGGCTGAACTCCTCGTTCGACTCGTCGTCGACGCCACGTCTTCCGCGTCACGCGTGCTGGACCTCTACGCCGGCAGCGGTCTGTTCGCCATTCCGCTTGCCGCGGCGGGACGCGAAGTACTGGCCGTCGAGGAAAATCGGATTGCGGTCGCTGATGGCGAAGCCGCGCTCAAATTGAACAAATCGGCACGCGGCCGCTGTCGTTTCGTTGCGCGGCGCGTCGAAGCTGCACTGCCTTCACTCCGGAACGCCGAAGCCGTAGTCCTGGATCCGCCACGGGAAGGGTGTTCCGCTTCCGTCCTGCGTGAGGTCTTCGGACGGCTCAAGCCCCGGCTCGCGACCTACGTCTCCTGTAATCCGGAGGCGCTCGCCCGGGAATTGCCCCGAATCTGCGGCTACGGCTATCGCGTCGTTTCGCTCCAACCCGTGGACATGTTTCCGCATACTGCACACATTGAGACCGTGGCAGTGCTTCAGATGAAGTCGCCGACCTTAACCCGTTGAGTCGTCGACGGTAAGGAGGCCGGCCAAAACCTCTCCGTTGCCTGAAACTTGTTCCATAATTCGCTCTCGTGTCATCTCGAGTTACAACCGGCTCTGTTGGGGATGTCGTTACAGACCGATATTGAGTACGAAATCGATGAAACGTGCGCACCTGGGCATTCAGGCCATCATCGTCCTGATAGTGGTGTTGTTTGTCAGCTGGCCACAATTCCGACCGGTTCGCGTGCAATCAATCTGGCGGTACGCCCCTGCGGCGGTGCTCGAGGCTCGAACAACCGACGCCGCGCGGTATACGGGTGCGGCGGCCGCTTCAAGTCGCCAGCCGGTCATCGGTGAACGGTCATCGTCATCACCCGAGCTCACACCGAGGCCGCACGGCCCTGCCGTCGTGGACGACGCACAGCCGGAGTTGACACCGGGCGCGATCGCGGCCCTCGGCGGCAAAGAGAACGCGCTCGTCGGTCTGGCGCAAAACTCGCTGAATGCATCGATTCCCCACGCGCGCGTGGTGCTGCGCGACGTCCGTACAGGCGCGGCGCTGCACCAGACAACCGCCGACGAACTCGGACAATTCAGGTTTGTTGATCTCCCATCAAGCGAGTACGTGGTGGAACTGGTTGGCCCGGACGGCTCGGTCGTCGCCGCGAGTGAAGTAGTGCAGACGTCCAAGGGCGGTCTGCTGCGAACGGTCGTGCGGGTCGCGGCGGCCGCCGCCGTCGTCGCGGCACTGTTCAGCAACCAGCTATGGCCCAGCCGGGGGTATGCCAACGCGCTCGCGACGACCAGCGACGTCACGCCTACGACGACCACGCAGCTGCCGCGAGTAACGTCCACCGGAAATTAGAATGTTTGTTCCTCGCGGCCGCACACCGACAGATCCGACCGGCGGAGCGCCGTCTTCGATCCCGATGCCAAACGCGCAGGGCCGGAAGACCGGCGGGTTGTTCAGCCCCGATCCGAACGTCCACCTGTTCGATCGCCTCGCGATCATCATCAAGCATTGGAAAACTGCGATCGCGGTCGCGATGCTCGTCATTGCGGGCATGATGTACCAGACGTACACGACGGTTCCGCTCTATCGCGCCCAGGCCCGCATTCAGATTGACGAGGAGCACACGACGGCGCAGACGGATTTCAAGGAACCGTCGCTCGTCTACAGCGATCCGGAGCCGTATTACCAGACGCAGTACAAGATTCTTCAAGGACGCGACCTCGCACTGCACGCGGTCAAACGGCTGCAGCTGCAAACGGTGCCCGAGTTCAACGGACAGGGCGCCAAACCGCCGGCGCTGACGCAAGCGATTGCCGACATCAAAGCGAAAGTTGTGGCGCTCGTCCGCGGGGAACCAGTGGCGCCTGCTCGTCGTGCCGGCACGCCCCTCAATGAGAATCAACAGGCCGACGCATTCCTGGGCCGTGTCCAGGTCGCGCCGGTCCGCGGCAGCCGGCTCGTCGACGTCTTTTTCGTCTCCGCCGATCCGCAGTTCGCCGCGCGTGCCGTCAACATGCTGGCCGAGGAGTACGTCAACCAGAATCTCGAGTTCCGACTGCAGAACACCGACAAGACACTGGACTGGCTGACCGAAGAAGTCGCCAAGCAGCAGAATGTCGTGCAGACGAGCGAACGGATGCTCGCCGAGTACCGTGAGAACAAGAACGCGCTTTCACTCGAAGACCGGCAGAACATCATCGTGTCGCGCCTGAATCAGGTGAACGACGCTGCCTCACGGGCACGGATGGCGCGCATTCAGAAAGAGGCGCTCTACAACCAGGTCGTGGCGGCGACCGATCGCGAAAGTCTCAGCACGATCGCCTCGAGTCCGTTCGTCCAGCAGTTGAAGACGCGGGTCTCCGAGCTCCACCGCGAAAGGCTGCGGCTCGAAGATCGGTATGGCGAAAAGCATCCAGACGTCCAGCGCGTCAACGGCCAGATTGCCGATGCCCAGCGTCAGCTCGATCTCGAAGTCGACAGGAGCGTTGCCGCCATCAAAGCCGATTATCAGGCGTCGGTCGCCGAAGAGAAGCAGCTTGGCAGGGACCTCGAAACCCAGAAGGCGCAGGCGACGGACCTGAATCGCAAGAGCATCGACTACTCGGTGCTGCAGCGCGAGGCGGAAAGCAACCGTCAAGTGTACGAATCGCTGCTGCAACGTGAGAAAGAGATGCGGGTGGTCAGCAACAGCCGGGCAAACAACGTGCGGCTGCTCGACCGCGCGGAAATACCCGGGTCGCCGTTCACGCCGAACACCCGGCGCGCCTGGATCATGGCGCTGCTCTTTGGGCTCGGCATCGGCATCGCCGCGGCGTTTGCCATTGACTATCTCGACGACACGGTCAAGACGCCCGAGGACGTGACATGGCGCCTCCATCTGAACTTCCTCGGACTCGTCCCGAAGGTGCACGGCGAACGGCACCCGCTGCTGTCCGGACCCGTACCGCATGATTTCGGTGAAGCGTTTCGCGCGCTGCGAACGGCGCTTGTCGCCAGCAGTGGCACCGACGCGACGCGGCTGATCGCGGTCACCAGTACACAGCCGCTCGAAGGAAAAACCACCACGGCCGTGAATATTGCGCTCGCGCTGGCGATCGGTGGTGCGCGAGTACTCCTCATCGACGCCGACATGCGGCGTCCCAGCCTCCACAAGGCGATGCGGCTGCCGAACGACCGCGGCCTTGCGGAACTGCTGGGTGGCACGGCGAAGATGCGTGAGGTCGTTCAGCGCTGCGGCGATCCGAATCTCTTGGTGGTATCCGCCGGCCATACGCCGTCGAATCCGTCGGAGCTACTGGGATCAGACCGCATGCGCGCCTTCCTGCATCAGCTGACGACGGGCCCGTTCGACTGGATCATCATCGATACGCCACCCGTGCTCGCCGTCACCGACGCAGTGGTGCTTGCCCCGCTCGTGCACGCGGTGTCGTTTGTGATCGGCGCCGAGATGACGCGGTGGCGCCTTGCGGAACGCGCCATTGAAACGCTGCAGGCCGGACATCCCCGGGCGATTGCGGCTATCCTCAATCGAGTTGACTTCGACCGTAACCGCTACTACTACTCGCGGTACTACGGCCACCAGTACAAGAGCTATTACGCCGAAGCACCGGTCGCGAGCTGATCGCGGCTGGCGCTCGCTGCTCCCGGTCGGGCTGATGCTGCTGGCCACGTTCACGCTGGCGTGCATCGGTGAGCGGTACACGTGGCCCATCGTGCCGGCGCTCATCGGCGCCGCCGGCCTTTTTCTGATCTCCGGCGCGCGCGTCGGCGTCGATCCGCTGACTCGATCGATCGATGTGGTGCTGCTGGCGGCGCTCGCGGTCATCGGTCTGCAGATGGTTCCGCTGCCATCAGCGGTTGTGCGCGCCGTGTCACCAGCAACTTCGTCCTTGCAGGATGCCTACGCACTCGAACGGTTCGCGAGCTGGCGCCCGCTTTCGATCCATCCCGCGTCGACACGAGTGAGCTTCGGCCTTGCGCTGGCCGCGGCGCTGGTGTTCTGGACCTCACGCGAGGCATTCTCGCGCGGCGGGACGCGCCGCGCCGCGCGTCTGCTCGCGTGGATAGGATTGGGTTGCGCGGTCGTGTCGCTCGCACAGCGTGCAACGGCGCCGAAGACGGTCCTGTGGAAATGGAGCGTTCCCGACCCGCGCGCGCTTCCGTTCGGCTTCTTTGTCGATCGTAACCAGCTGGCCATGTGGCTCGTCCTGGCGATCAGCCTCGTCGCCGGCTATCTCGCGATGCACGTGCACGCCCGGACGACCAATCGAACCAGACGCGATCTACATTCGGTCACCGCGATCGTGTTCGACAGAGACGCTCTCGTCATGTGTGCGTGTGTGGCGATGATGGTGCTCACGCTGGCGGCAACGTTGTCGCGGTCGGGATTTATCGGCCTTGTGGGAGCCGGAGCTTGCGGCGCATGGCTGGCGCGCGGAGACCGAAAACGCGCGTTGTGGGCGGGCGCGGCGGCGGCTATCGTCCTTGGGGCGGCGGCCGCGTGGCTGAACCTCGAGGGACTGACGCAGCGGATTGTTACCACGGCCGCCGGCTCCGAATTCGATGCGACCGGTCGTCTGGCGATATGGCGGGAGACCGCGGGAATCGTCCGCGACTTTCCGCTGCTCGGCACCGGCGCCGGCACCTTTGCGGACGCAATGTTCGTCTACCAGCAATCCGCTCGCGAAGTGCTGTTCAACAACGCGCATGACGAATATCTGCAGCTGCAGGCCGAAGGCGGAATCGCGTTGTTGATCGTCAGCCTCGCCGGTATTGGCCTGGCGGCGAAGGCCGCCCGCGCGCGCGTCGCCGCGGACATCGGCGCACATCGCTACCTCAGGATTGGAGCGTGTGCCGGCCTCGCGGGCATCGCGATTCAGAGCCTCTGGGAGGCGGGTCTTCGCGCCCCCGCCAATCTCCTGCTGGCCGCCATCGTTGCCGCAATCGCCGTGCGCCCGATCGATCGTGCCGACACGACGCCAGCCGCCGAGAACACGCCGGCATGAGCATCAGAGTGGGATTCGACGTCGACGGCGTCATCGCGAACTTCAATAAGACGTTTCGTGACACCGCCGCACAAATCGAGGGAAGGACCGGGGAGGATCCCTCAACTCCGGCGACGCGAGGGCTGGGCGCTGAAGCGATGAAACGCGTCTGGGATCACATCAGCCGGACGCCGCAATGGTGGCTGCAGCTCGAGGCATACGAGCCAGAACAGATCGAGCGGATTTACCGGACGTCGCGCGAACGGCGATGGGAGGTCTACTTCATGACCACTCGCCCTTCGAGCGCGGGTGAAACGACGCAGTTTCAAACGCAATGGTGGCTGGAGTCGCATCGGTTCCCCATGCCGGCGGTGCTGACGGTGCCGGGGTCTCGGGGTGATGCGGCCAATGCCTTGAAACTGGACATCACCGTCGACGATCGGCTGACCAACTGCGTCGACATCATCGCTGCGTCACGGTCGAAGGCGGTCCTGGTACTCCGTCGGGAGGATCAGACGGTGCGCGATCAGGCGCTGGCCCGCGGCATCGGCGTTGTTACCACACTCGCCGCGGCGATCGACGCGGTGGAACAGTTCGAAGAGATCAAGCGTGCGAGTTCTGGCAGGCTGTCACGCCTCGCTGACTGGTTCAAACCGTCGACAAACGACGAGGAACGGCTCCCGCTGGACGTGCGCGACACGCATGGCGGCGTTCAGCCGCCGCCCAAAGCGTAGAGGCGGACCTTCAGGTCCGCCTAGAACAACCAGTCCACGATCACGTCCCGTACCCCCGAAGTCACCGGAAGAACTTCGTGAGGCAGATCGGATGGAAACGCCACGAGTGTCCCGGCGCGTGGCGCCACGTCACACATCTCCGGAAGATAGACGCGCAACGCTCCCCCTTCACATTGCTCGCCAGCACTCGTCAGGAACACAACGACCGAAATCCGCCTTGGGAAGCGCTCGTCCCATTCAGGCGACACGTCCAGATGACGACGATAGAAGCCGCCGATGGAGTACCGCAGAAAACCAGGACCTTCATCGCCACGAAGCGCGATGCCGAAAAACTCCGCGATCTCTTGACGGATGCGGCCAATGGCGTGCTGCACTTCGTTGATGACGTCGTCGCGGACCTCGACTTCAAATGCCCGTCGCGCGTCTTCGTCGACGCAATAGTCATCCGCATAGATCTCGGCCGGCATCGCGGCGCCTGAGTCCATAGCCGCGCGGATCCGCATGCAGTCCGACGCGGGCCAGAAGTCGGGACGCACGAGCAACATCGAGCTTGCCATCGCCGCGTCCAATTTAATCGTTAGGAGAACCCCTGGTCCATGGTTCGTCAGGAACGTTGATTCAGCGTCGAAACCATTTGGGCGCGCCGCTGACGATACGGTGCGCGTACAGAATCGGGAGTGCGGCCGCGCG
>Ga0126377_10002124_pt1 | contig 13491 bp, 11 predicted proteins | sample PanSoiMetPlot_22_FD_92647 | JGI IMG/M metagenome (GOLD analysis project Ga0126377, IMG submission 92647) | Tropical forest soil microbial communities from Panama - MetaG Plot_22 | ecosystem: Environmental > Terrestrial > Soil > Tropical forest > Bulk soil | place: Panama | collected 2016-02-17
ACCTAACCTGACCTAACCTGCGTCCTGCCAAGTAACCCGCCATCGCCATCGGCGCGCCATCGGAGACCCGCGAGACCCATGCCGGTGAACCGCCGCGCCTTCCTGGTCAGCGCCGCCGCAGCCGGCGGCGCGCTCACGCTCGGATTCGATATTCCGTTCGCGGCGCGGGCCACGACCGAGGCCCCCGAGATCACGGTCTGGATCGTGATCGCGCCGGATGACCGCGTGACGGTCCGGATCGCGCGCTCCGAGATGGGCCAGGGCGTGTCTACCGCGCTGCCCATGCTGGTCGCCGAGGAGCTCGGCTGCGAGTGGCACAAGGTACGGGCCGAGTTCGTCAGTCCGCAGGCGAATCTCCGCCGCCGCCGCGCCTGGGGCGACATGTCGACCGGCGGCAGCCGCTCGGTGCGCACCTCGCAGGAATTCCTGCGCAAGGCCGGCGCGACCGCCCGCGAGATGCTGATCGCCGCCGCCGCCGCGCATTGGAACGTACCGGCGCAGGAATGCGCCGCCGACCGCGGCGCGATCACGCATGGCGAGAGCGGGCGCACCCTGCGCTTCGGCGAGGTCGCCGAAGCCGCCGCCGCACTCCCGCCGCCCGCGACCGTGTCGCTCAAGCGCCCGGCCGAATGGACGCTGATCGGCACGCCGCAGAAGCGGCTCGACGTCGCCGCCAAGGTGACGGGCCGGCCGGTCTACGCGATCGACGTGCGCCTGCCCGGCATGCTCTATGCCGCACTCGCGCAATGTCCGGTGTTCAAGGGCAAGCTGAAGACAGCCGACGATTCCAACATCGCGAATCGCAAGGGCGTTCGCCGGGTCATCGCCTTCGACGACGCGGTCGCGGTCGTCGCCGACACCTGGTGGCAGGCCAAGCAGGCGCTCGCCGCCATGCCGATCGTCTGGGACACGGGCGAGCACGGCGCGGTGACGAGCGACACCATCGCGGCGACGCTGCGCACCGCGCTCGACGCCGCCGACGCCGGCGTCGGCCGCGAGCAGGGCAACGTGACGACGGCGCTGGCGCAGGCCGCGACCCAGATCACGGCCGAGTATCACGTCCCGTTCCTCGCGCATGCGACGCTCGAACCGCAGAACTGCACCGCGGTCGTGCGGGACGACAGCGTCGAGATCTGGGTACCGACGCAGCACGGCGAGTCGGCACTCACGGTCGCGGCGGCGGCCGCCAGCGTGCCGCAGCACAACGTCACGGTGCACAAGATGATGCTCGGCGGCGGCTTCGGCCGGCGCGGAATCGTGCAGGACTTCATCCCGCATGCGGTGCGGATCGCGCGCGAGGTCGGCCGGCCGGTGCAGACCATCTGGTCGCGCGAGGAGGACACGCAGCACGACTTCTACCGGCCCGCCATGATGGCGCGCATGACGGCGGGCCTCGACGCCCACGGCCAGCCGCAGGCCTGGCGGGTGCGCCTCGCCGGCAGCTCGGTGATCCATTCGATGTTCGCAGGCGGCGTCTTCGGCGGCGTCGACCGGCAGGCGCTCGAAGGCCTGACCGAAGGCATGCCGTATGACGTGCCGAGCTATCGGGCGGAATTCGTCGAGCGCAACAGCCATGTGCCGGTCGGCTTCTGGCGGGGCGTGAGCCACACGCACAATTGCTTCTTCAGGGAATGCTTCATCGACGAGATGGCGCTTGCGGCCGGCCGCGACCCGTACGAGTACCGCCGGCAGCTGATCGGCAACCACCCGCGGGCGCAGCAATTCCTCGGCGTGCTCGAGGCCGTCGCCCGCCAGGCCGGCTGGGGCGATCCGGCGCCCGCCGGACATTTTCGCGGCATCGCGATCGAGGAGATCGACAATGCGTTCATCGCCGGCGTCGCCGAGGTCTCGGTCACGGCGAGCGGCACCCTGACGGTCCATCGGTTCTGCTGCGCGATCGATCCCGGGCACGTCGTCAATCCGATGACGGTCGAGCAGCAGGTGCAGGGCGGGATCGTCTTCGGCCTGACGGCGGCGCTGTATGGCGAAATCGGCATCCGCGAGGGCCGCGTCACCGAGAGCAATTTCGACGACTATCCGATGCTGCGCATGGCCGATATGCCGAAGATCGACATCGCCATCGTCCCTTCCGGCGGATTCTGGGGCGGGGTCGGCGAACCGCCACCGGTCGTGGTCGCGCCCGCGGTATGCAACGCGGTGTTCGCGGCAACCGGCCGACCTGTCCGCGCACTGCCGCTGCGGAACCAGGACTTGCGCAAAGCGTGATCCTCGCTGGGGCTTCGCGGCGAGAGGGCACACGCGAAAGTGAGGCAGGGGTCTTTTTAGAGGCACTCAAAACAAGTTATGCTCGGGTCAAGCGATAAAGATCGCAAATCCGGTACCGTGGCAGGAGGAACGAATGGTAAAACTGACCATCAATGGAAAAGCGCATGAGGTCGACGTCGAGCCCGACACCCCGCTGTTGTGGGTCATCCGGGACAATATCGGCCTGACCGGCACCAAATACGCCTGCGGCATCGCCCAATGCGGCGCCTGCACGGTGCATGTGGACGGCCAGCCGGTGCGCTCCTGCGCGTTCGCGGTGAGCGACGCCGCCGACAAGCAAATCACCACCATCGAGGGCCTCGCCACCAACGGCACGCTGCACAAGGTGCAGCAGGCGTGGATCGACAACGATGTTCCGCAATGCGGCTACTGCCAGAGCGGCATGATCATGGCGGTGGCGGCGCTCCTCAAGGAGAAGCCGAAGCCGACCGACGCCGACATCGACAAGGCGATCACCAATATCTGCCGCTGCGGCACCTATCAGCAGGTGCGCGCCGGCATCCACGCTGCTGCGGCCAACGCTTGAGCGCGGGGAGGATCCCATGAATTTCATGCCCAAGATGAACCGTCGCGATTTCGTGGTCGGCGCCGCTGCCGGCAGTCTCACGCTCGGCATGCGCATCCCGTTCGACGCCGCCGAGGCGGCCGACGGCGCGCCCGAAGTCAATGCCTGGGTGGTGATCAAGCCCGACGAGACCGTCGTGGTGCGCATCGCCCGCTCCGAGATGGGCCAGGGCACGCTCACGGGCCTCGCCCAGCTCGTCGCCGAGGAGCTCGAATGCGACTGGTCGAAGGTGGCCTATGAGTTCCCGACCCCCGGCGAGAATGTCGCGCGCAAGCGCGTGTGGGGCGACTTCTTCACCGCCGGCAGCCAGGGCATCCGCTCGTCCAACGAGTTCGTCCGCAAGGGCGGCGCCGCGGCGCGCATGATGCTGATCGAGGCGGCGGCAAGCGAGTGGAAGGTCCCGGCCGGCGAATGCACCGCCCAGAACGGCACCATCACGCATGCCGCATCAGGAAAGAAGACGACCTTCGGCGCAGTCGCCGCAGCCGCCGGCAAGCTCGAGCCGCCGACCGAGGTCAAGCTCAAGGACCCGAAGGACTGGAAGGTCATCGGCCAGGGCAAGAAGCGGCTCGACACGCCGATCAAAGTCAACGGCGAGGCGAAGTACGGCATCGACACGCAGGTGCCGGGCATGCTCTACGCCGCCATCAAGGCCTGCCCGGTGACGGGCGGCAAGCTGGCGAGCTTCGATGCCGGCAAGGTCGAGGGCCGCAAGGGCGTCAAGAAGATCGTCAAGGTCGAGGACAACGCCGTCGCGGTCATCGCCGACAGCTGGTGGCGCGCCAAGACGGCGCTCGACGCGCTGCCGATCACCTGGGACGAGGGCGAGAACGCCAAGGTCTCCAGCGCCTCGATCGCGGCCTGGCTCAAGGAAGGCCTCGACGCGGATACGGCACTGGTCGGCAACAAGACCGGCGACGCCAAGGCGGCGCTCGCCAGCGCGGCCAAGAAGGTCGAGGCGGTCTACGCCTATCCGTACCAGCACCACGTCACGATGGAGCCGCAGAACGCGACCGCGCGCTATACCGACGACAAGTGCGAAGTGTGGACCTCGACGCAAAACGGCGAAGCCGCGCTCGCGCTCGTCTCCGAGACCAGCGGCCTGCCGATCGCGAAATGCGAGGTCTACAAGACCTTCCTCGGCGGCGGCTTCGGCCGGCGCTCGACCTCGCACGACTACGTGAAGCAGGCCGTCCTCGTCGCCAAGCAGATGCCGGGCACGCCCATCAAGCTGTTGTGGTCGCGCGAGGAGGACATGACGCACGGCTGGTACCACCCGGTGACCCAGTGCAAGCTCACGGCCGGGTTCGACGAGAACAAGAACCTGACCGCGCTCCACATCCGCATCTCCGGCCAGTCGATCCTCGCGACCGTGGCGCCGGCGCGCATGCAGGAGGGCCGCGACCCCGCGACCTTCTCGGGCTTCTATCCGGGCGGCGCCGAGGCCGCATTCGGCTATGACGTGGCGAACGTCCTGGTCGACCACTCGATGCGCAACCCGCACATCCATCCGGGATTCTGGCGCGGCGTGAATATCAATCACAACGCCATCTATCTCGAGTGCTTCATGGACGAGCTCGCGAAGGAGATGGGCGTCGACGCGCTCGAGTTCCGCCGCAAGATCATGGCGAAGCATCCCAAGCATCTGGCGGTGCTCAACGCGGCGGCCGAGAAGGGCGGCTGGGGCACGCCGGCCCCGGCCGGGCACTTCCGCGGCCTCGCCCAGCACATGGGCTTCGGCAGCTACGTGGCGGCCTGCGCCGAGGTCTCGGTGCAGGGCAAGAACGTCAAGATCCACCGCATCGTCGGCGTGACCGACCCGGGCTATGCGGTCAATCCGGCGCAGATCGAGCGGCAGATCGCCGGCTCGTTCGTGTACGGGCTGACCGGGCTCTTCCTCGGCGGCAACACCGTCAAGGACGGCCGCATCGAGCAGGAGAACTTCGACACCTACGACATGATGCGCATCGCGCAGATGCCGAAGGTCGACGCCTACGTGATGCCGTCGCAAGGTGGCGTGTGGGGCGGCGTCGGCGAGCCGACGATCTGCGTGGCGGCGCCGGCGGTGCTCAACGCGATCGCGGCCGCGACCAATACGCGCTACCGCACGTTCCCGCTGCGCGATCACGGACTGACACTCGTGTGATGGAAGCGGGCGGGCGGCGCAGCGCCCGCCCGCCCCGTCGCACACGGGATGCCGCGATGACCTGCACCCGGATCAGCCCCCGGACCTGCACCCGGATCAGTCGGCGCAGATTTCTGACCTCCACGATGGCGGCCGCGTCGGCCGCCATCGCGTCTCCGGCGGTGCATGCGCAGCCTGCCGGGCCGCGGGTCGTCGTGATCGGCGGCGGCTTCGGCGGCGCATCCTGTGCACGCGCCCTGCGCGAGGCGGATGCCCGCCTTCGGGTCACGCTGGTCGAGCAGAGCCGCACCTACACGGCGAGCCCGATGAGCAACGCCGTGATCGCCGGGCTGCGCGAACTCGCCCAGCAGCAATTCACCTATGACCGGCTCGCACGCGACGGCGTCACGCTCGCGCTCGCGGCGGCGACCAAGATCGATCCGCCGGCGCGCGCCGTGACGCTGGCCGACGGCACGACCCTCGCCTACGAGCGGCTCGTGCTCTCCCCGGGCATCGACTTCCGCTGGAATGCGATCGCGGGCTATGACGAGGCCGCGGCGACGCTGGTGCCGCACGCCTATCGCGGCGCCGAGCAGATCGCGCTGCTGCGGCGGCAGTTGGAATCCATGGAGGACGGCGGCACCGTGGTCGTCGCGGCGCCGGTCAATCCGGCGCGCTGCCCGCCCGCGCCCTACGAGCGCGCGTGTCTCATTGCGCACTATCTCAAGACCAGGAAACCGCGCGCCAAGGTGATCGTGCTCGACGCCAAGGACAGCTTCACGATGCAGAAGCTGTTCGAGAACGCCTGGAAGGAGCTCTATCCCGGCATGGTCGAGTGGGTGTCGGTGTCGGCGGGCGGCGCGCTGGCGTCGGTCGACGCGAAGACGCGTACGCTCTCGACCGACTTCGACAAATACGAGGCCGCGGTCGCGAACGTCATCCCGCCGCAGAAGGCGGGCCGCGTCGCCGAACTCGCCGGCGTCGCCGACCGCACCGGCTGGTGCCCGGTCGATCCCATGACGTTCGAATCGAAGCTGCAGCCGAACGTTCACGTCATCGGCGACGCCGCGATCGCGGGCGCGATGCCGCGTTCGGCTTCCGCCGCAAACTCGCAGGCGAAGATCTGCGCGGCCGCGATCGTGGCGCTCCTCGCCGGCAGGACCGCACAGGCGCCGACCCTGACCAGCTCGTGCTTCAGCCTGCTCGCGCCCGATTACGCCATCTCGCAACGCGGCACCTACCGGCCGGTCGACGGCGAGTACACCGAGTCCGATCCCGGGATCGTCGTGAGCCCGCTCGCGGGCGCGCGCGACGTGCGCATCGCCGAGGCCCGGGAAGCCGCTGCCTGGTTCGCCGACATCACGGCGGGAGTGTTTGGATGAGGGCGACCGCCCTCGGGCTCGTGGCCGCGTGCGCGCTGGGCGCGACCGCGCAGGCCGAGGAGCTGCCCGCCTATACGATCGCGGGCGACGCGATCCCGGAATCGCTGACCGGCCAGAAGGGCGATCCCGCGCGCGGCCGCGCCATCGTCCTCAACCGTCAGGTCGGGCTCTGCCTGCTGTGCCATTCGGGGCCGTTTCCGGAGGAACGGTTCCAGGGGAACATGGCGCCGGACCTCAAGGGGGCAGGTGCGCGTTGGTCGGAGGGCGAGCTGCGCCTGCGCCTGGTCGACGCCCGCAAGCTCAACCGGCAGACCATCATGCCGCCCTACTACGTGACCGACGACATGAACCGGGTGGCGCCGGCGTTCCGCGGCAAGCCCATATTGACGGCGGAGCAAATCGAGGATGTGGTCGCCTTCCTGACCACGTTGCGTGACTAGAGCATGATCCCGAAAAGGCGCAGGCTTTTCGGACAAGATCATGCTCCAGAATCAACGAGATGCGAGCACGATGCGCTTCCACCCGATCGCATCGCGCTCCAGGCGACGGTAAACGTGGAGCGACCGATGGAGCATCGCGGCATTCGCATTGACGCCACGCGGCGCGAGATGGTGCTCGCCGGCATTGCCGGCCTTGGCGCCGCCCTGATTCGGATCGAGCCGGCGTCCGCCACGCCCGCGACCATGCAGCGCGCGATCCACCAGATCGTCGGCGAGGCTCCGGTGAACAAGGGGAAGGTGACGATCGATGTCCCGGCCCTGGTCGAGAACGGCAATACGGTCGCGCTCGCGATCGAGGTCGCGAGCCCGATGACGGCACAGGATCACGTCAAGGCGATCCACGTCTTCAACGAGAAGAACCCGCTGCCCAACGTGATCAGCGCGTATCTCGGCCCGCGCGCCGGCCGCGCCCGGATCGCGACCCGCTTCCGCCTCGCCGACACACAGGCGATCGTCGCGATCGCCGAGATGAGCGACGGCTCGTTCTGGTCGGCCTCCGCCGACGTCATCGTCACGCTGGCAGCCTGCCTGGAGAGCTTGGACTGATGGCCCGCGCCCTGATCAACGTGCCGCCGAAAGCCACCCGCGGCCAGACCATCGAGATCAAGACGCTGATCTCGCACATCATGGAAACCGGCTTCCGTCACGACAATGTCGGCAAGCCGATCCCGCGCAACATCATCACCACCTTCAGGTGCACCTATAACGGCGAGGAGATCTTTCGCGCCGACCTCCATCCGGCAATCGCCGCGAATCCCTTCATCAGCTTCTTCACGGTGGCGACCGAGAGCGGCACGATCGACTTCGAGTGGACAGGCGACAACGGCTTCCACGAGACCGGCTCCGCGAAGATCACCGTGGAATGAGGTCGCCGTCATTGCGAGGAGCGCGTAGCGCGACGAAGCGATCTCGACGGCTTGCTCTGATCGCGTGGCGGAGATTGCTTCGCGGAGTTTACCCTTGGGCTCGCCGAAGGCGAGACCCGAGGGCTCGCAATGACGACGAACTGGACGGCCCGCTTTCGCGGGCCATGACGATGCGGCGAAGCACTGCGGTCGTCACGCTCTGTCTGCTCGGCGCTACCACTCCCCTCCCCGCCGCCGACATCCCGCTCGACCAGCGCCGCTCGGGCTACCAGGAACTCGGCCCCGACACCAAGGCGATGCAGGACGACGACACCGCCAATCCGGCGACGTTCTGGGTGCTCGACGGCGAGACGCTGTGGAACGCCAGGGCGGGCGCCGCCAACAAATCCTGCGCTGATTGCCACGGCGATGCGGCCAAGAGCATGGCAGGCGTCGCGGCGCGCTATCCGGCGTTCGACGCAGCGCGCCAAAAGCCGATCGACCTCGAGCAGCGGATCAATCTCTGCCGACGCGACAAGCAGAACGCGACGCCCTTCAGCTTCGAGAGTCGTGACCTCCTTGCGCTCACCGCGTACCTGGCGCGCCAGTCGCGTGGCCAGCCGATCGCCGACTTCGCCGACCCGCGCCTCGCACCGTTCATCGCGCAGGGGCGTGCGCTGTTCGAGCAGCGCCAGGGCCAGATCAACATGTCGTGCGCGCAGTGCCATGACGACAACTGGGGCAAGAAGCTGGCCGGCAACGTCGTGCCGCAGGCGCATCCGACCGGATACCCGATCTACCGGCTCGAATGGCAGGGCCTCGGCTCGCTGCAGCGCCGCCTGCGCAACTGCACGGTCGGCATGCGCGCCGAGCCCTATCCGCTCGGCTCGTCCGAGAACGTCGCGCTCGAGCTTTTTCTCATGTGGCGCGCCCGCGGGATGAAGATGGAATCGCCCGGCGTGCGGCCGTAGCGGCGGCGCCCATCGAAAACCCGCGGTTGTCATTGCCCGCGAAAGCGGGCAATCCATTACGCCCCAACACGGCGTACTGGATGCCCCGCTTGCGCGGGGCATGACGATCGAGAGACCCTTCCCCGCATGACTCCCGTCATCGACTGCCACGCCCATATCGTTCCGCCCGAGATGTGGCGCGCGATGCAGCATGAGGGCGCGCGCTACGGCGTCGAGATCGGCGGCGACGACGCGCGGCGCATGATCCGGCTCGCCGGCAGCGATTACACGCGGCCCATGTACATGCCGCTGACCGCGACCGACGCGCGGCTCGCCACCATGGATCGCCAGGGCGTCGACATGCAGGTGCTGTCCGGCTACGTCGACTTCACCGGCTACACGATGCCGCTCGACCTCGGCGTGCGGTTCTCGGAGCTGCAGAACGCCTGCATCGCGGGCGTCGTGGCCGAGAACCCGCGCCGCTATGCGGGCGCCGCCAACGTGCCGCTGCAGGACACCGCGAGCGCGATCCGCGTGATGGAGCGGGCGCGCCGCGACTACGGCTTTCACGCCGTGCAGATCGCGCCCTATTTCGGCGGCAAAAGGTTTCTCGACGATCCGGCGCTCGACCCGTTCTGGGCGGCCGCCGAGGAGATGGAGATGCTGATCCTGTTTCATCCCTACGACGAGAAGCCGGCGGCCGGACTCGGCGACTACTTTTTGCACAATTGCATCGGCTACCCGCTGCAGACCACGATCGCGGCGGCGCGCATGATGTTTTCCGGCGTGTTCACGCGCTTTCCCAAGCTGCGGATGCGGCTGCCGCACGCCGGCGGATTTCTGCCCTTCCAGCTCGAGCGCTTCCGCCACGCGGCCGACTTTCGGCCGGAGCCGCGGTCCAGGGGCTTCTCCGAGGACCCCCTGGATGTGGTGCGGCGGCTCTACTACGACAGCGTGACCTTCAGCCCTGCCAATCTGCGCTACCTGGTCGACCTGGTCGGCGCCGATCGGCTGCTGCTCGGCAGCGACTTTCCGTTCGAGATGGGCGACGTCGATCCGGTCGGCACCGTGCGGGCCGCGGTCGCGCCCGAGCATCACGCGATGGTGCTGGGCGGCACGCTGCAGCGGCTATTGTGCCTCGATGCCGACTGCCGCTGCGGCGGGCCGAAAAATTGACAGGCGAGGAAAGCCGATGACCGTGTCGTCCGACCGTTCCAATTCCGCGATCCGCCTCGTCGTCATGCCGGGCGACGGCATCGGCCCGGAGATCACGGCCGCGACGCTTGCGGTGCTCGGCGCAGCCGACCGCAGGTTTGGCCTCAACCTCGCATTCGAGGAGATTGCGGTCGGCCTCGCGGCGCTGAAGGCGCGCGGCACCACCTTGCCGGACGACGCGTTCGAGCGCGCCAAGGCAGCGGACGGCGTCATCCTGGGCCCGGTATCGCATCACGACTATCCGCCGCCGGCGCAAGGCGGCCTCAACCCGTCGGGCGAGATGCGCAAGCGGCTCGACCTCTACGCCAATATCCGCCCGGCCCGCTCGCGCGCGGGCTTCCCGCCGCGCTGCGGCAAGCCGCTCGACCTCGTGATCGTGCGCGAGAATACCGAAGGCTTTTACGCCGACCGCTCCATGCATGTCGGCATCGGCGATCTGATGCCGACCCCGGACCTTGCAATATCGATCCGCAAGATCACCCGCGAGGGCTCGACCCGCATCGCCGAGCAGGCATTCCGGCTGGCGGCACGCCGGCCGCGCAGGCTGGTCACGGCGGTGCACAAGGCCAATGTGCTGCGGGTCTCGGACGGCTTCTTCCTCGACTGCGTGCGCGCGGTCGCGGCGCGCTATCCCGCCGTGCGCTACGAGGAGCGCATCATCGACGCCATGGCGGCGCTGCTCGTGCGCGACGCGAGCCAGTTCGACGTGATCGTCACCACCAACATGTTCGGCGACATCCTGTCCGACGAGGCGGCCGAGATTTCCGGCAGCCTCGGCCTTGCGGCCTCCATCAATGCGGGCGCGGCGCATGCGCTGGCGCAGGCCCAGCACGGCTCGGCGCCCGACATCGCCGGCAAGGACGTGGCGAATCCCGCCTCGCTCATCGGCTCGGCCGCCATGCTGCTGGGTTGGCTCGCCGAGCGGCGCTCCGACGCACGCCTCGCACGCGCCGCCGACGCCATCGAGGCGGCGCTCGACGCGGTCATCGCCCAACCGGAGTGGCGCACCGCCGACCTCGGCGGACCGCTCGGCACCCAGGCGTTCGGCGCGCGGGTCGCCGCCGCCATGCAGGGCCCGGACTGAGCGCCGGCTCCCCAGGGTCGCAGGCCATTTGCGCCCAGACAAAGACCTACTCACGCCAAACTTCGGTGTTCCGGTGCTGGAACAGCAACATCGGCCCACATCGTGAATGCTGATCATTATACCGTTCATCCTGGCAGCTCGTTCGGCATCCTGGGCCATCGCCAACAGGTGGCCGGGCCACTCTCGACGGTTGCAGCAACCGCATGAACGTGGGATTTCTACACCACCAACAATCGAGCCGGACCGATCCACTATCCCGAGTGGGTCAGCGTCTCGCACGGGGGCTGCACGTTCTGTGAGGCCATTGAACCGGCCTTTTGCGCACGATCCAGGGGGAGGGCCGCGCATGCCAGTCGCACTGGAGGAGATGGTACTATCCGACCACAACAGGCACGTGAGGGAATACCTCGCCTACTACATCTCGCTCACCCATTCGCCGAAATACGCGGTGATGATCAACGGGCCGTGGGGCATCGGCAAGACGTTCCTGGTCCGCAAGATCATGCGCGAACTGGGCCACGTCGGGGAGCACGTCTACGTCAGCCTCTACGGCCTGCAATCCATCGATGAAATCGACTCGGCGCTGTTCTCCGCGATCAACCCGATCGCCGGACCGAAAGGCGTCCGGATCGCGGGCCGGATGGTCAGCGCCATCGCGAAATCCGCGTTTCGCTTCGAAGCCAACCTGAAGCCCGAAGACCTCGTGAACAAGTTCGGCGGAAGCCTGTTCGTGTTCGACGACCTCGAGCGCTCCGAGATGTCGATCAATGCGGTTCTCGGCTACATCAACGAATTCGTCGAGCACGACGGTTGCCGCGTCATCGTCATCGCCAACGAAACCGAGATCCCGAAAGACGGACAATATCTCTCGCGGCGCGAGAAGCTGATCGGGAAGACGCTCGAGGTGCAATCGGCCCTCGACGAAGCGCTCGTTCACTTCATCTCCCAGGTGGACGATCGGTCGACCAGCGCCCTCTTCAAGAAGAGGGCGGCGGACATTTCGACGATCTACAATCAGTCGCAGCTGAACAACCTGCGCATCCTGCTGCAGACGTTGTGGGCCTTCGAGCGGTTCTTTCGCACCCTGACCGAAAAGCACCGTCAGAACGAGGAGGCGGTTTCGCGCCTCATGCGCTTCTTCTTCGCCCTGGCGTTCGAGCTCAAGTCGGGACGGATTCAGATCGCCGACCTGCAATCGCGCCTGGACAGGGTGGTCTCCGGGGCCAGCGCCAAGCCCGACAATGCCCCGCTCGATGCGCTTGCGTCCGCCAGCAGCCGGTATCCGGAGGTCGACCTCAACGACCCGGTCCTCTCCGACGACCTGCTCGTCGACATTCTCGCCAAGGGAATAATGGACGCGGACAAGATAAGGACGTCGCTCAACCGAAGCTCGTATTTCGTCGTCAGGGCCAATGAGCCGTCGTGGCGCACCGTATGGCACTGGTTCGACAGGACGGACGAGGAATTCGACTCGGCCTACCGGAAGATGGAGCAGCAGTTCGAGGGACGGCAGTTCACGGTCGTCGGCGAGATGCTCCATGTCTTCGGACTGAGACTGTTTCTGTCCGACGCCGGCGTGCTGAACCGGACCCGCCGGGAGATCGTGGGCGACGCCAAGCGCTATATCAGCGACATGTATGCCAACAAGCGGCTCGGCTCCGTGCTGCCGGACGAGCTCGGCGAGACGCGGGTCGGCGCACATGCGGGTCTCGGGATACACGAAAACGACACGCCCGAATTTCGCGAAATCGTGCAATATCTGCGGCAAAAGCAGCGGCAGGCGGTCGAGGAGAGCTACCCGGCGGAGGCCGCGAAGCTTCTCGCCACCATGCGATTGGACCCGCAGGCGTTTCTTCGGCAGATCTGCATGACCGCGAACGAAACCGGCCGCTACGCCAAGACGCCGATCCTGGCGCTCCTCAACCCGGATGAGTTCGTGACGTCGCTGCTCAAGCTGCATCCGGAACGCCAGCGTATCGTGCTCGCGGCGCTGAGCCTGCGGTACGAGCAGGGCAGGCTGGACCGCGATCTTCCCCGCGAGCGCGACTGGCTGACGGCGATCCGAAGCAAGCTGGTGGAGAAAGGCGACGAGATGGCGCCGATCAGCCGCTACCGGGTGCATTGGCACATCGAAAACTACATCTCCGCCCTTCTCGAAGAGGACGACATCACCGAGCGCGTGGACAGCAAGTAGCCAGCCCGGTAGGCTCCGTCCACGAGCCGGAGAAAACGCCATGTCGCAGCCGCCGTCGGCGCTCGCGGGCGCAAGCCCGCAGACCTGGGCGATCGTCGTGTGGGGGATGTTTCTCGCGTCGATCTTCAGCTTCGCGATCACCGGCGTGATCGGCCTCATCATCGCCTATGTGAAGCGCGGCGATCTGGCCGGCACGCCCTACGAGTCGCACATGACGTCGGCAATCCGGACGTTCTGGACCGTCGTGATCGTCGGTGTGATCGGATGCGTCCTCCTGCTCGTCGGGATCGGCGTCCTGGTCCTCGTGCTGCTCGGCCTATGGCACCTCTTCCGCGTCATTCGCGG
>Ga0126377_10002125_pt1 | contig 13490 bp, 9 predicted proteins | sample PanSoiMetPlot_22_FD_92647 | JGI IMG/M metagenome (GOLD analysis project Ga0126377, IMG submission 92647) | Tropical forest soil microbial communities from Panama - MetaG Plot_22 | ecosystem: Environmental > Terrestrial > Soil > Tropical forest > Bulk soil | place: Panama | collected 2016-02-17
CGTCTCACGCCTTTGCGATAGTGGTTGGAGACATGCCCCAGCGCCAGAGCCAAAATTTCCTGAATGGTTTCTTGATCGCTATCGACAAAGTCTTTCATTGACCGGCCCCTCATCACAGTATTGCACACATGCGGCGCGAGCCTGATAGGCTGACAATCCAAGCTTACAATAAAGGTATGCTGCGCGCCATCAAGATCACCGACTTCCCCGCGCTCGCCAAAGCGCTGCCCGAGGACGTTGAAGACGGCATCGCATCGCCGGTTGTAAGAGGCGGCTCAGTCAAATGGCAAATAGGTCGTGACAAATTAGGTCGTGGCGCAGATTATGTGCGCGCTTTTACCCAGACGAGTGAGAGATTTTTCCCGCCGCCTGGCGGCGTAAGTCCTTTACTTGGGAAGAATCAAGCCGATTCTATGCTGGCGCCTTCCTTGCCTCTCCTTAAGGCTGATATGTAATTAAGAACAACAATGCCATACGTTGTGTCTGCGGCAGCGCGCGACGATTGCGCGCGCGATCGTCACGCGGCCGGACGCGCTGTTGATCTGGTGTAGTGGGGTTTGATTTAAAAATGGCCTCGACTCTCTCAATTTCTGGCGTCGCTCAGTCACAGCCTCCCGAATTGGCCGAATTGGCCGGGAAGGGCCTGAGTAGCGATGAGGCTCGCCTTCGATTGGCCGAATACGGACCGAATGAGCCGGCGCCGGTTCAGCGGGCGACAGTCATCAAACAGTTGCTGCTGTTATTCGCCAACCCGCTGGTCATCATCCTGCTCATCGCCAGCCTCATTTCGGCGACGATCGGCGACGTGGTAAACGCCTCGATCATAATCGTCATTGTCCTGCTCAGCAGCGCGCTCAACTTCATACAGACTGCGCGCTCACAACGAACGGCCGAGCGACTCCGCAAGGAAGTCGCTCCCGTCGCCACCGCTCTGCGCGACGGCGAGTGGCGAGTGATCCCTCGGCGCGAGGTCGCGCCAGGCGACCTGATCCAGTTGGTTGCGGGAGACTTGATCCCCGCGGACGCGAGGCTGGTTGAATCGCGCGATCTACACGTGCAGCAGGCCGCGCTCACCGGCGAATCTCTGCCGGTTGAAAAAGAAGCGAATTCAGCCTCGCAACCCGCGCCAGATCGAAACACCACGGCCAGCGCGGCCTCGCCCGAATCGCGCGACATGGTCTTTCTGGGAACCTCAGTCGTGAGCGGTACGGCGACGGCGCAAGTGGTGGCCACCGGGCCGTCGACCGCTTTCGGCCAAATCGCCGAGCGGTTGGCCGAGAGAGCGCCCGAAACCGAATTCGAGCGCGGGGCGAAAAAGTTCGGGTTGTTGATCGCGCGGATGGTGATCTTCCTGGTGCTCTTCGTCTTCCTGGTCAACGCCGCGCTTCGTCGCGACGCGTTCGAATCACTGCTGTTCGCAATCGCGCTGGCGGTGGGGTTGACGCCGGAGTTCCTGCCGATGATCACGACGGTCACGCTTGGTCAGGGCGCGCTGCGCATGGCGAGACGGAAAGTCGTCGTCAAACACCTGGCCGCCATTCAGAACTTCGGCAGCATCGACGTCCTGTGCAGCGACAAAACCGGCACGCTGACCAGCGGCGAGATGAAGCTCGACGAGCGTCTGGATCCGCTGGGCGCCACGTCCGAGCGCCCTTTCGCGCTCGCCTACCTGAACAGTTTGTTTGAAACCGGAATCGGCAATCCGCTCGATCACGCGATCAGGCGCAAGGCGGCGAACCCGCTCGACGAAGCGATCCTTGTTAACGATCACACTGACCCGCAGGGTTACGAGAAACTCGACGAAATGCCGTTCGATTTTGAACGCCGGCGGGTCTCGGTAGTTTGCGCCCGCGACGGCTCGCGGTTGCTGATCACCAAAGGCGCGCCGGAGAGCGTGCTCGCGGTGTGCTCCGAATACGAAGTTGACGGGAAGCGCTTTGCGCTCGATGAGGCGGCGCGGCGGCGATGCGAGGCGGTCTTTCACGAACAGTGCGAGCGGGGAAAGCTCGCGCTGGCGGTGGCCTACTCGACGCCGCCTCAGCAGGCCGCTTACCGCAAGGAGGACGAACGAGGGCTGACGCTCGCGGGTTTTCTGACATTCGCGGACCACCCGTTGCCGACGGCGGCCGAGGCGGTCGGCGCGCTGGCCGCCGATGGCGTGGAGGTGAAAATTCTGACCGGCGACAACGAACTCGTGGCCCGTCACGTCTGTTCAGAGGTCGGCCTGAAGGTCGAACGCATTGTGCTAGGCGATGAGGTTGATCGCATGACCGACTCCGCGCTCGGCCACGTGGCGGAGCAGACCATGGTGTTCGCCCGCGTTTCGCCGATGCAGAAAAATCGCATCATTCAGTCGCTCAAACGCCGCGGCCACGTGGTCGGATATCTCGGCGACGGCATCAACGACGCGCCATCGCTGCACACGGCCGACGTCGGGATCTCGGTGGCGACGGGAACCGACGTAGCCAGGGACGCGGCGGAGGTCATCCTGCTCGAACAGAGCCTGCCTGTGCTGCATGAGGGGATCATCGAAGGGCGCAAGGCCTTCGGCAATGTGATGAAGTACCTGCTGATGGGGACGAGTTCGAATTTCGGCAACATGTTCAGCATGGCCGGGGCGTCGTTGTTCCTGCCGTTTCTGCCGATGCTGCCCACACAGATCCTGCTCAACAACTTCCTCTACGATCTGTCGCAGGTCGCGATCCCTACTGACAGGGTTGACCAGACCTACATTCACAAACCGCACCGCTGGGACATCCGGCTGATCCGCGACTTTATGCTTTACATCGGGCCGATCAGCTCGATTTATGACTTCCTGACTTTTTTCGTGCTGCTCAAGGTCTTTCACGCCTCCGAGCAGTTCTTCCACACCGGTTGGTTCGTTGAGTCGCTGGCGACGCAGACTTTGGTGATCTTCGTGATCCGCACGGCGGGCAATCCGTTGCGCAGCCGTCCCAGCGCCGCCTTGACGGCGACAACGCTGCTGGTCGCGCTCGCCGGCGGGTTGCTTCCCTTCACGCCGCTGGCCTCATGGCTGGGATTCACCCCTTTGCCTGCCGCCTTTTTTCTTTTCCTGATCGTGGTCACTGCCGCCTATCTGCTTCTGGTCGATCTATTCAAACGCCGCCTGATGAAGCGGCTGCATGTTTGAGGAAGTGATAGATTCGCTTAGTCGAAAACTTATTGAGGAGGCTATTGAGGGAGGATGAAGTAATGTCTAGACCGACTCACATACTCAGACACGAACATCGGGTGATCGAGCAGGCGTTGCGCGCGCTCGACGGAATGTGCCTGAATCTGAGAACCGAGGGCAATGTCCCGCCGGAGGCCTTATATCAGATTCTGGATTTCATTCAGAATTTCGCGGACCGCTTTCATCACATCAGAGAAGAAACATATCTGTTCCCTGCCCTGGACCATAGCGGATTTCATAATGAGGGCGGAGCGCTCGGTTTTTTGATGGAGGAGCACGAGACTGAACGCAGGCTGATAGCCGAACTGGAACTGGCCATCGAGGATTATCGCCACGGAGATTCGGCGGCTATTGACCGATTCGTCGAAGCGGCCAACCTGTATCGCGATCATCTGGCCGGCCACATTCGGGAGGAAGACGCCATTCTGTTCCGATTGGCCGAAGAGGTGTTGGATGAAACGGTTAAAGCCTCGCTCATTCAGTCCTTTTCTCAGGAAGATGCTCAAGGCTGCGATGAAATGGTCGCGAGGTATGAACGCCTGGCCCAGGAATTGGAAAAAAACTGGGCGTTATAGCCTGCGCCCCCAGAGATTCAGATGAATATAGATGTCAAATTGTAAAACCCCGTAATCGCGTGGTATAAGCGCCCAGCCCGATATGGAAATTTGTCTCCATATCAGAAAGTATCGACATCCACTTCAACGCGCTTCATATGAAGGATCACCTTAGAGGACCATTTCGGTTTCTTATGCGCATACCAGTGCCGTGGGTGTTCATATTGGCATATCTCATCGGCGCCGGCCTGTCGAATTTGTTCCCTTTCAGCGCCCGATCGCCCATATTCTTCAGGGTCTGCGGGGCGGCGTTATTTCTAACAGGCGCAACGCTTGCAGGCTGGGGCCTTTACGTTTTTCATAAGGCTCACACCACGACCGTTCCAGGGAAAACTTCCACTCAGGTTGTGACATGGGGCCCCTACCGATTCATACGCAATCCAATGTATACGGGCCTTGTCTTAGCTTATATCGGAGAAGCAGGATTACTCGTTCAATTCTGGCCTCTCCTTATTCTGCCGCTCGTGGTCGCGTATGTTAACCGGGTTGTCATCCCTGTGGAAGAAGCTCGGCTGAAGGAAGACTTCGGAAGCGAATACGAACAGTACCGCGCAAAAGTACGTCGCTGGCTATGACGGAAAAATCGTCGAACGGCGCCATTATCTATTTGATCGGCTTCGCCGGCTGCGGAGCGCAGCGCTGTTTAGCTCTGCATCGGTATACGAACAATCTCGACCGAGCAAGGCGCGTGTGACGCGACCGCGTATGAGACTGATCCGAGCAGGAAGCGCGTAAATCCGCGGTAACCATGCGATCCGAGCGCGACCAGATCGGCGCCCCATTTCTCCGCTATACCGATGATCGTTTCCGCCGGTCGCCCCACGACGACTTCGCTCGTCAACGTTAAAGGCGTCTCCCGCGAGGCGCCGCATTCGCGGAATCGGGCGATGGCGCGGTTGACCACCGATTCGGCGCGCTCGCGCTCCGCCTTCTCAAGCTTGAAATAATAGCTTTCCGGCAACGCCCAAACTTCGGGCCCAGGCACGAATGGCAGATGAATTGCGGAGATGACGTGAACTTCGCTGCCCGGAGGCCAGAGGCGATCGGCGATCTCTTCCACGGCCGCATCGCCGAATTCGGAGCCGTCAACCGCGAGCAGAATCCTCATCGCCTTTCCATAGTTTCGGGCGGCGCCTTGAACTTTACGGCGGCGCACGATCTGGACTGAACATTTCGCGTGTGAAGCGACGGCGCGCGACACCGAACCGAGCCAGAGCCTCTCCAGCGCGTTGTAGCCGTGCGTCCCGACGATGATCAAATCAGCGCCCCAACGTTCGGCCTCGTCGAGTATGGCTGTTCTCGGATCGCCTTTGAGCGTTTTCGCCCGCGCCTCGGTTCGCGCGCCGGCGATCTCGCCGAATCGCGCCATCGCTTGCGCCGTGGTTTCGGCGGAGCGCTTTACAAACATCCGCCCCCATTCTTCGTAAGAGCCTGACGGCATTGGCGCCGACCACTCCTGGGTCGGGAATGGGGCCTCCGCTGCCGAAACAATCCTCACCACGCTCCCTTCGGGCCACGGAGTTCGGGCCGCTTCTTCGACCGCGGCGATGCTGGCTTCCGAACCGTCAATCGCCAACAAAATTTTCATCGCGTTTCTCATTGATTTTCACGTTGCAGGTTTGCGCAACGCCCTCCTGCCAGGTTTAAGGGCAATGCCTGTGCCGCGCAAAACCCTTGATTGGCAATGTTATGGCTGATTGTGTTGGGGAAAATTACGAGGCCGGCAGCGGAAAAATCAGCATGTAAAGTGAGATTAGACGAAGCTTGATGTCGAATCCTATTTCGGCTGAGATTCTTCAATCTTCTTCAAACGATAGCGAAGTTGATCGCGCGAAACGCCCAGCAATTCAGCGGCGCGGCTTTGATTGCCTCCGCTCCGTTCCATCGCCTGGCGGACCAGCGACAGTTCGACCTGCTCCAGATCAATTCCCTCATCAGGCAATTGAAACGACGGAGTGGCGACTCCGGCAGGTTGTGGGACGGCGGCGACAGGCTTTGAAAACACCGCCCGCTCGTCTCCTATCAATCCGCGCGGCAGCCAGTCGGGGCCGATCAGATCGGAATCTTCTAAAATCATCACGCGTTCGATGACGTTGCGCAGTTCGCGGACGTTCCCGGGCCAGGTATAACGCCGAAAAGTCTCTTTGACTTCGCTCGACAGGCCTCGAATCCGCTTACGCAAACGTTCGTTGAAATGCGCGATGTAGTATTTCGCCAGCAGCAGCGCATCGTCTTCGCGTTCACGTAGCGGCGGCAGATCGATCTGAATCACCGAAAGGCGGTAATAGAGGTCGAGTCGAAACCGCCCCGCATCACTCTCGGCCTTCAGGTCTCGATTGGAGGCGGCGACCACGCGCACATCGAGCGGCAAATCCTTCAGCCCGCCGACGCGACGAAACGACCCTTCTTCTAAAACTCGAAGCAGTTTCGCCTGCAACCCCAGTTCGAGTTCGCCGATCTCGTCCAGGAATAGAGTGCCGCCCTGCGCCTGCTCGAACAAGCCTTCTTTACGCCCTTTCGCATCGGTGAAAGCGCCTTTCTCGTGCCCGAACAATTCGCTCTCGATCAGAGTCGCCGGGATCGCCGCGCAATTGATCGCGATGAAAGGCTGATTGGCGCGCGACGATCCGTAATGAATCGCTTTGGCGACCAGGTCTTTGCCGACGCCGCTTTCGCCAAGCAGCAACACCGATGAGGCTTCGCTCGCCGCAACCTTGCGCGCGAGCCGGGTCATCTCGGCCATCGCCGGTGATTCGCCGATGATCTGATCAAAGCTGAATCGCCGCTCCTGCTCCCGGCGCAATTGACGAACCTCGCGCCTGAGCCTGCCGGCTTCGATCCCATTCCTGATCGTGACCTGGAGTTCGCCGAGACTGATCGGCTTGCCGACGAAATCGTACGCGCCGCCGCGCAGCGCCGCGATCGTGTCTTCAAGCAGGACGTTGCCCGTGATCATAATCACGATGGCCTGCGGCTGGCGCTTCTTGTATTCGAGCAGGGCGTCGAGTCCGGACCCGTCGGGCAGGTTGACGTCCTGCAGCACCGCCGACGGCAGCTCCGCGTCGAAAGACTCCAGCGCCACCGCCACCGTCGAGGCTTCGAGCGGTTCATATCCCCAACCGCGCAACGCCTCGGTCAGCGTGTAGCGAATCGCCGAATCGTCATCAACCACAAGCACTTTCTCTTTTGGCATAGCCCCACTTCCCTCAATTGCACGTTTAATCGGGTTTCACGTTCTTTATCACGCATGCCGTGAACCGATCTGCAGCGCTGGTATTATTGAGGAATTGGCGCGATATGGCTACCGGCCGAGTCTCGGCGCCGCTATCCACCCCTTCAAGGTATGGCGCGGTTGGGAGCGATCCTACAGAGTTTGACCGAGACATGTCGATTGACCAGAATGCGGGCCTATACCAACATAGCGACAGTAACCACGGAAAGGGCGTGGGCAGGTTTGGGAAGGGCCATCGAAAAGGTTGGCCCGAACTTTCATGAACATCAGAACGTGTCTGATGAAATCAGCCTTTGTCAAATTGGCTTGCGCTGGTTGAGAGAGCGCCAGAAGTCTGGCTTCTTACCATCTTGATTTTCAGGGTGTTTCAAGCCTTTGGAGACAATATGAAAACAAGCGATCACGATAAGGCGATGGCTCAAATACACGAAAAGGAGATACGTCAACAGGAACCAGAGTTTATCCAGCAAAGTAATCTGACCATTTGGGAACTGTGTCGTCGGATGGCGACTAAAGCGATAGTAGTGATCATCATCGCGCTAGCAGCAATCGGTTGGAACCTCTGGGAAAATAGGGATCAATCACAAATCAATAGGATTCTTTTCCAATCCTCCCATTTGGTGTGGTCGGCAGTCATTGACCGAGAAGGATTCGACAACGTAGAAGCTTGGTTGCGCACCCTCGTCATAGCTGGAAAGCCATATAGTGCGATTGAATCAGCCCGCAAGATACGGGATGCAGAACTCCGCACTCGGGTGATGGCCAGCATCGTCGGGGCATTGTGGAAGACCGGCAAGACGGGCGAGGCGCTGCCGATCGCCAATGAGGCGCTCGAATCGGCCCGCAAGATCGAGGATGCAGGCTATCGCTCTCAGGCAATTGTCAACATCATCGAAGTTCTAGGAAAGATCGGCAAGACGGACGAGGCGCTCGAATCGGCCCGCAAGATCGAGGACGCGAACCTCCGCTCTCGGGCGATGGCCAGCATCGTCGGAGCTTTGGGGAAGGCCGGCAAGGCGGGCGAGGCGCTGCCGGTCGCAAGCGAGGCGCTCGAATCGGCGCTCAAGATCAAAGACGCAGATTATCGCTCTCAGGCGATGGTCAACATCGTCGAAGTTCTAGGAAAGATCGGCAAGATGGACGCGGCCCTCGAATCGGCCCGCAAGATCGAGGACGCGTACTCTCGTTCTGTACCTATGGCCGACATCGTTGGAGCGCTGGGGAAGGCCGGCAAGACGGATGAGGCGCTGCCGATCGCCAGCGAGGCGCTCGAATCGGCCCGCGAGATCGAGGATTCAGATCTCCGCTCTCGGGCGATGGCCAGCATCGTCGGAGCTTTGGGGAAGGCCGGCAAGACGGGCGAGGCCCTGCCGGTCGCCAGCGAGGCGCTCGAATCGGCGCTCAAGATCGAGGACGCGTACTCTCGTTCTATGCATATAGCCAACATCGTCGAAGTTCTAGGAAAGATCGGCAAGACGGACGAGGCGCTCGAATCGGCCCGCAAGATCGAGGATTCAGATCTCCGCTCTCGGGCGATGGCCAGCATCGTCGGAGCTTTGGGGAAGACCGGCAGGACGGGCGCGGCGCTGCCGGTCGCCAATGAGGCGCTCGAATCGGCGCTCAAGATCAAAGACGCAGATTATCGCTCTCAGGCGATGGTCAACATCGTCGAAGTTCTAGGAAAGATCGGCAAGACGGACGAAGCGCTCGAATCGGCCCGCAAGATCGAGGACCCAGGCTATCGCTCTCAGGCGATGGTCATTGTCGCGGAGGAGATGACAAAAAATCGTGAGGAGGATAAAGCTAAAAGCATTCTGAATGAGGCGCAACGCGCTGCACAGCAGGCGACGAAGAACTCAGAGAAGTCAACACGGCTATCCGCTGTCGCGATAGGGTTGGCTAAACTTCATCAGTACTATCTGGCTCGTGACATAGCTGACCTTTGCACTTCGTCAAATCACAGGCTCGCCGCCTACAACGCTATTGTTCGCGAATATCTCATTAAGCAAAATCCCAGTCTGGAAAAACTGTTTGACGAGGAAATGCAGGAATGAGGATATGAGAGTAAAGAGTGAGCCTTCGGCGCCCAGCTTGGACCTCCTGTGACGCGTCAACCTAGGCGCCGAAGGCTCTCTTATTATGAGCTGACAGCGCGAGGCGGCTGTATGCTTCAGCCGCGCCCCACGTCAACGACACTGCAACCGAAACCAATGCGAGCAGTTCAAGCGTGAATGGCTCAAGTCCGAGCAGCGTGCGCAAACTCGGAAGCAATACCGTCAGCAGTTGCAATCCGACACCCAAAATGATGGCCAGGTGCAGCGCGCCGTTGAATTGCGGCGGCGCGCTAAGCCGCCGCGCCGGGTAGGCGTAGAACAATTGCCCGATGGTCGCGTGCAGAAAGATTGCCGTGCGTGTCTGCAGCAGGCTGAAACCTATGAGCGGCGCAGAAACCAGTAACGCGCCGCCAATCGCGCCCTTGGCGCAACCGGTGGTCAGGACAAACCGGAGCGACTCGCGGTCGAGCAGCGGGGACTGCGGGTCGCGCGGCCGTTCTCGCATCACACCGGGATCCCGATCCAATCCCAGAGCCAGCGCGGGCGGGCCGTCCGTAACGATGTTGACCCAGAGCAGTTGCGCGGCCGTCAGCGGCAACAGGATCGCGCCCGTCTCATCGCGCAGCCCCATCAACGCCGCGCCGAACGCCCCTCCCACCACGATCAGAATTTCAGCCAGATTGGTCGAGAAGAGAAAGCGGATGAACTTCTGGATGTTTTCATAAATGTTGCGGCCTTCCTCGATGGCCGCGACGATTGTTGAGAAGTTGTCGTCCATCAACACCAGATCGGCGACCTCACGCGAAACGTCGCTGCCGCGCTCGCCCATCGCCACCCCGACGTCCGAACTCTTGAGCGCCGGGGCGTCATTCACTCCGTCGCCTGTCATCGCTACGATCTCCCCGTTCTGCTTGAGAGCCTCGACCAGCCGCAACTTATGCTCCGGCGCGACGCGGGCGAAGATGTTCGTTTCTTGAACCGCCTCGCGCAGCGCCTCGGTCGGCATCGTTTCCAATTCCAGGCCGGTCAGGACGCGGCTCGGAGGAATTCCGACTTCGCGCGCGACGGCCAGCGCGGTGGCCGGATGATCGCCCGTCACCATCACCACGCGGATGCCAGCGTCCTGCGCGCGCCTGATCGCGCCGGGCGCCTCGGGGCGTGGCGGATCCCAAAGCATCGCGAGGCCGAGAAACTCGATCTCCTCATCGCCTTCTCCCTCCCGATGCCCGAATGCCAGTACGCGGAACCCTTCCCTGGCGTATCCGTCGGCCTTCTCTTCCCAATTCCTGCGTTCTTCGACTGAAAGACGGCAGCGTTGCAATATCACTTCCGGCGCGCCCTTGAGATAGCTCACCAGCGCGCCGCTCTCTTCCACCGTCGCGCGCATAAATTTGTACGAACTGTCGAATGGTAGAGAGCTGCGACGCGGATGCTCGCGCCTCAGCGGATCAAGCTCGACGCCGCACCGCTTCGAGTATTCGAGCAAAGCCAACTCGAGCGGATCGCCGGCGCCGACCTTCTCATCCGCGTCATTGACCAGCGCCATCGCTCGCAAAGCGCGTCCGGCGTCGGGGCTGTCCAAATCCCTGACGAACATCCGGTTTTCCGTCAGCGTGCCGGTCTTGTCCGTGGCGATCACCGTCACCGAGCCGAGCGCTTCGACGGCGCTCAAGCGGCGCACGATGGCTTTTCTTTTCGCCATTCGTTCCACGCCCAGCGCCAGTGTCAGCGTCAAAACGGCCGGCAACCCTTCAGGTACCGCCGCGACGGCAAGCGCGACGGCGAAAAGAAAGACGTGACCGATACGCTCAAGCCCATCCACCAGCAAACCGCCGGCGGCGATCAATACCGTCAGCGCGAGCACGCCGCGCGCAATCTGTCCGCCGAACTTTTCCAGGCGGCGTTCGAGCGGCGTCCGCTCCGCCTCGATGCCGCCGATCATCACCGCCAGCCGCCCCATCGAGCTCTTTTCGCCGGTGCGGCTGATCTCGACGTAGCCTTTGCCGCGCACGAGCAAGGTCCCGCTTAAAACCTCTTCGGCGAGTCCTTTATCGGCCGGGACTGACTCGCCAGTCAGCGCCGACTCATCAATCATCACCCCTTCGGCTTCGATCAAGGCGCCGTCAGCAGGGATACGGTCACCGGCCTCGACGCGCGCAAGATCGCCGGGCACAAGTTCGGCGCTCGGCAGATGAACGAGCCTTCCCTCGCGCATCACCCAAACCATCGGCGCGGCCATCTCCTTCAATCGCGCAAGCGCCGCTTCGGATTTGCTCTCTTGATAAACGCCCAGCCCCGCGTTGAGCAGCAGTATGACGGCGATGGCGATGGATTCAACCGGCAGCCCTGTCGCCCCTTCACTCACCCAGATGGTGGCGTCAGCCGCCAGCGCGAAGAGCAGAATATAGATGAGCGCGCTCTGGAATTGCCGCGCCAAACGCCGCCACAGCGGAGTGGGCGGTCTTTCGGGCAGAGCGTTCGGCCCGTATTGCCGCAGGCGAGCCTGAGCCGCCTCATTCGATAGCCCGTAATGCGTCACTGCCCCGTTCCTTTGTTTGTCTCAGGGAGAATGTCTTCGATCTTCATAATCCTTTCCTCAGATTATTTCCATAGCAATTACCGGATAAATAACCACTATACAAATGGAGCAACAACCGTACCTTCCGCCTGCGCGACATACGCGCAGCCAGACGCTGCGATAGAGGAATTCGTGAAACTCGATTGCGGAAAATGCCCGCGTATTTTCGCCACCCGCCGCGGATATTTGCTCAACAGATTCATCCGCCTCGGGCGCCCAGTGGCAAAAACGTCATGAAACCACGTCTTTCATGGCGAGAGGAATAGGAGCAACGCTTGCAGTTGCAATTGCCTGCCTGCGAGGGGAAATCCAATCGCTCTCATCCTCGTTCTCTTTGACCGAACTCCATGTATTTTGACTCGCCTTGAGATAGGAGCTAGGCATGAAAAAGGTCGCGAATTCCTTAATGCCGCTCGCCGCTGCAGTTCTCTTCGGAACTTGTCTGGTCAGCGTTATTGGTCTCCTCGTGGTATTGATGACATCAATCGGTTTTGCAGATGGATTGCCCTTATTTTACTACCAGAGATTGAACCTGGCTGTAATTTCGATCGCATTACCAACTGTTGGAATGATTCTCTTCGCCGCAATTCTGTTCGGGTTCTCAGACAAACCCGCAGACGCTGCCCAATCAACTGTCGGCGAAAGCGTTACAAAGCCGTCAACGGATGAGGAAAAGAAAAAAGAAGAAGGTCGGTTAAAAGAGGCTGCTTGACGCCTCGATCATGCGCTGAGCCGGCCAGGTTCCGGTCTCATCCTGTCGCGCTGAAGACGCGTTTAACATCGATCGCGACTTACATTATCGGTAAGCGCCATTATTTCACCAGACAGGAAATTGATCGTCTGGAAAAGATCTTCGATAAGGTCTGCTCGCGCCCTATTTCCGCGCGGAATCGAGATGGAGGAGAAAGCCGGGCCGGAGTTACAGCGCTCGACCGATACGATTCGCGGGCATCACTACTTCGGATGTTGAGCGGACGCGGAATTTTCCTCGCTACGAATATTGCGATGTAGTAACGAATTTATCCGTTACGTGACGTAACGGATAAATTCGTTACTAGTGTCCGCAACAGCCTGAATTTTTGGCGCAAACGCAAGTCGAATTGCCAATTGAGCATTGACGCCGGCAGGCAAGCCGAGCGAAATCTCGGCGTGCCGGTTGAGCGACATCTGTCCGATTCCGTCTCACTTTCTCGGATATATTGCCCGATTACCATTCACCTCACTTGCCGTTACGGCCATTACGAGCAAGAAGAACGCCGACTGCCGCGCCGAGTCCTATTCCAATTCCGAATGAGACGCCGAGCGCGCTGAATGGGTGTTGTTTGACTTGATACTCCGCGTCATCAACCAGGTCTTCCGCCGCGCGGCGGCCCTGTTTGACAGCGCGCTTTGCAGCGACGATGCCATTGTCGACGGCGCCGGTGACGGCTTCCTTCACGCGTTTGACTTCAGCTTCTAACTGATCACGTACTTCTATGGTTTTTTCGCGTATCTCTGTTTGCATTGTTATTCCTCCATTGATTCGTAAATTAAACGCAAGAAGTAAAAGCAAACTGAATGCCGGAGGGAATTTTTCGTACCTCATTCATTACCATACCGCCTGCGCCGCAACTCGTGATCGAGAGGGAAAAAGCTACCCGGCGAGCGCCGAATTTTTCGTTGGCCATTCAGCAATATTCCACTGTCCGCCCCTTCTCTTCCCGCTCAACTCCGCCTTTTACCGAGGCGCACTCATTGCTCAGAAGTTGGCGCGGTCGTTCAAACGAGTCAGTACCGCGAGCGGTAGCGAGCGGACTCGCTATGAGAGCGGCGCTCGCTA
>Ga0126377_10002126_pt1 | contig 13486 bp, 13 predicted proteins | sample PanSoiMetPlot_22_FD_92647 | JGI IMG/M metagenome (GOLD analysis project Ga0126377, IMG submission 92647) | Tropical forest soil microbial communities from Panama - MetaG Plot_22 | ecosystem: Environmental > Terrestrial > Soil > Tropical forest > Bulk soil | place: Panama | collected 2016-02-17
CGATGTCTCACTGCGCCACCAGTTTGGCATCACTTTGGTCTCGATTATATCGGGAGCGGTACTCCTAGTGACCGGCGTAATCCTCCCCGGCTACCTGCAGACCCTGCTGTTCGCCTGCGCACTCGTCCTCGACTGGGCCGGCATCTACCTGATCTCCCGGAGCGGCAGCTGGCGCCTGCACAGCGTGGGGCACCTGACCGAGCGGCACGGCCTGTTCATCATCCTCGCGATCGGCGAGTCGGTGGTTGCGATCGGTGTCGGCGCCGCCCAGCAGCCGATCAGTGGACCGCTGCTCACCGCCTCCGTGCTCGGGGTCGGCGTCGCGGTCTGCCTGTGGTGGCTCTACTTCGACGTCGTGTCGCTCGCTGCCGAGCAACGGCTGCTGGCCGAGCAGGGCCAGGCCCGGGTACGGCTGGCGCTCGAGGCGTACACCTACGCGCACTTCCCGATCGTGGCCGGGATCGTGATCACGGCGCTCGGGGTCGAGGGCGTGCTCGCCCACGCCGACGACACCGAACGCCTCGGCGCCTTCTACGCCCTGGCGCTGTTCGGTGGAGCGGCGGTGTACGTCGCCGGTCAGCTCAGCTTCAACTACCGGCTGCACGGCCGGCTGATCCGTGGCCGCCTGGTGGGCCTCGCCGTACTCGTGATCGCGGTGCCGATCGGCGCCGTCATCCCGCCGCTGGCGGCGCTGTTCGGCGTGGTGATCATCCTCGGCGGACTGGTTGTGTTCGAAACCGTTCGCTACGCCGAGACGCGTCGCGGGCTGCGCAGTCCGTAGGTGAACGACCCCCACTCGGTCTGACCAGGGAAGAGCCACAGAGGGGGCGAACCGGGCGTCAGTCGTCATTCACCCAACGTTCGACAAAGTAGCCTGACCCGGCCAAGTGCGGCCCGTACGTTCCCGTGGTGCCACCAACCGGGAGGGGCCGCGGCATGGAGCCAACCCGCGCAGTCACTGCTCGCGCGATCACGAAGCGCTTCGGCGACGTGGTCGCGCTCGACGAGGTCGATCTGGACGTGGGAGCCGGGCAGGTGCACGGCCTGGTCGGCCCGAACGGAGCCGGCAAGACCACCCTCCTCGGCCTGCTGCTGGGTCTCGCCGTCGCGGACAGCGGCCGGCTCGAGATCCTCGGCACCTCGGTCGGACGGAGGCTCGCCGTGCCCGACGGGGTCGCCGGCTTCGTGGACGGACCGGGGCTCTATCCCGCCCTAACCGCGCGGCAGAACCTGTCGGCGCTCGCCTCGCTGCGGGGGTACGACCGCCGGCGGGCTGCCGACGTCGACGACGCACTCGGGCAGGTCGGGCTGACCGACATCGCCGACGATCGGGTGCGCGGCTTCTCGCTGGGCATGCGGCAGCGACTCGGCCTCGCCGCCTGTCTGCTGACCCGGCCGCGGCTGCTCGTGCTCGACGAGCCCGCGAACGGCCTCGATCCGGCCGGCCGCCAGCATGTGCATCGCGTCCTCACTCGGCTTGCTGCCGACGGCGCCACCGTCCTGCTGTCCAGCCATCGGATGGACGACCTCGCGGCGCTGTGCTCCGACGTCACCATCCTCTCGACCGGGCGGGTGGTGTTCACCGGCCCGTTGAGCAAGCTCGCTGCCGAGAGTGGCGAGCTCGACTACCGGCTGCTCACCTCCGACCTCGGCGCCGCTCGCCGGACCGCACTCGCGACGCCCGGGCTCCACGTCGTGCCGGTGGGGGACCTCGGTCGCTGGCACGACACCGATGCGCTGGTGGTTCGTGGGCCGGTCCCGGCGCTCGACGAGTTGGTCGCGGACCTTGTACGTGACGGCGTGGCGGTGCGCGAGCTGGCACCGGTCATCCCGCCGCTCGAGGCGGCCTTCCTGGCGTTGACCGACAGCGACACCGGGACCGATAGGTCCGACGAGGGAGCGCTGCGATGACCGCGACCGTCGCCCTGCCCGAGGCCAAGTCCCGGCCGGCGCCGGTGCTGCAGGGCTACCGGTTCGAGCTGGTCAAGCTGCTCTCGCAGTGGCGGATCCGCGTGCTGCTGCTTGCCTCCTGGATCGCACCGGCGCTGTTCGTCGCTGTGGTGAGCCAGCAGAGCGCGCTGCCCACCGACACGGTCTTCGGCCGGTGGATGCACGCGTCCGGGTGGGCTGGATCCCTTGTGGTGCTGGGCTTCGCCTGCTCCTGGGTGCTTCCGTTGCTGACCTCGCTGGTCGCCAGTGACGTCTTCGCCATGGAGGACCGGCTCGGCACCTGGCGCCATCTGCTGGTGGCGGTCCGCTCGCCACGACGGATCTTCCTGTCGAAGGCAGTCGCCAGCCTCACCGTGATCCTGTTGCTCGTCGCCGGGCTGACCGCCTCCGGCATCGTCGGCGGCCTACTCGCGATCGGCCACCACCCGCTGGTCGGCCTGGACGGCCATCTGCTCACGCCGGGCGATGCCACCAGCACCGTGCTACTCGCGTGGCTGTGCGTACTGGCGCCGACGTTGGCCTTCGCCGCCGTCGGGTTGCTCGGCTCGGTGGCCCTCGGGCGCTCGCCGATGGGGCTGCTGATCCCGGCGGTGCTCGCCTTCGTGCTGGGGCTGGCCCAGATCTTGCCGCTGCCGGTTGCGGTGCGCCTGGCGCTGCCGAGCCACGCCTTCCTCGCCTGGCGCGGGCTGTTCACCGACCCGGCCCAGACCGATGCCCTGGCCATCGGCCTCGCGGTCAGCCTGGTGTGGGCGGTCGTCGCCACCGGACTCGCGTACTGGCTGTTCCTCCGCCGTGACTTCACCGACCTGGCGTACGACGGCTCGGGCCGGCGGATCGTCATGGCCGGCGTCCTGCCGCTGGCCGGTCTGGTCGGACTCACCTTCATCGTGATCGCCGGGACCACGTCGGCCGAGGGCACCGGGATCGAGAAGGCCAAGGTGGAGAGCTCGCTCGCCACCGCGTTCTCCCACCTCTACGTGATGCAGACCGAGCAGCTCAACCGCCCCGCTGTGACCGAGGCGGAGCTGCGGACGTCGGCGTCGTGCGACCGAGGCGGGGACCGGGTCGCCGACGAGGGACCCGGTCACGACTGGCGCTGTGTCGTCACCTGGCATCTGCCCGGGGCGACCGCGACCGGCAATGCGATCTACCAACTCGACGTCACCGCCGACGGACGGTACGTCGCCGATGGTGACGGACCGAAGGAGGTGAACGGCTACTTCCAAGTTCGAACACCTCTCGGGGACGCTCCCAACCCGCTTTGGCAGCTCGACGGCAACGTCGACCTGCTCGCCCGCAATGCGAAGGGATGACTCAATGCACGTCACACGACAGCGCCGGCGTGATCCGGGAGTCCGTGGACTCCCCGGTGGTCGCCGGACCCGCATCATCGCGGCCGGTGCCACCGCACTCGCCCTCCTCGGCAGCGGTGTCGCCTACGGCACGACTGTCGGCTTCGGCCAGCAGCAGGTCGGCAGCGAGTACGCCGACGGCCTGCAGATCTCGTCCAACCAGATCCTGAAGCCGCTCGGCGATCGACTCATGACGCCGTACGGCAAGTTCATGGGCTCGACCGTCAGCCCGGACGGCCGCTTCCTGGCCGCCACCGCCAACGACCGCGGCGTCTCACTGCAGATCTTCGACCTTGACTCGTACCAGCTCATCTGGCGCGGTGGGACCGCGTCCGGCGTCAACCTGCGACTGTCCGACAACACCGTCGGCCAGGAAAGCCCGCTCTACTCGCCCAACGGCGACTTCCTCTTCATGCCCAATGCCACCGGCATCACCCGGTTCCCGGTCAACGCCGACGGCAGCCTGTCGGCCGGCACCAAGATCTCGATTCCGACCGTGAACGGCCGGCAGGCGCTGACCGCCGGCATGGCCTACTCGCCGGACGGCTCGACCCTGTACGCGGCAGTCAACGGGCAGAACCGGGTCGTCGCGATCGACCCGACTGCCGGGACGATCAAGCAGTCCTGGGACGTCGGCATCGCACCTCGCCAGCTGAAGTTCGTCGGCGGCCAGCTGTACGTCAGCGACGAGGGTGGTCGGATGGCCAAGCCAGGTGAGGACACCATCGAGTCCTACGGCACCCAGGTGCCCGCCGACCCGTACCTCGGCACCTCGACGACCGGTGTGCTCAGCGTCATCGACACCGGCAACGCCGCTGCGCCCGTCGGTCAGATCGAGGTCGGTCTCCACCCGACCGATATGCACCTCGAGGACGGCGTCCTCTACGTCGCCAACACCTTCGACGACACGGTCTCGGTGGTCGACACGTCCACCAACGAGGTCGTCCAGACGATCGCCACCCAGCCGTACAAGGGCTCGGCGATCGGCTACGCACCGGACGCGATCGCGATCGAGAACGGCCGGCTGCTGGTCAGCCTCGGCCGGGCCAACGCCATCGCGGTCTACAAGCTCGGCTCGAACGCGCTCGACCCGGTCAGCTACGTCGGCCTGGTTCCGACCGACTTCTACCCCGAGGACGTCTTCCCGGTCGACGACCAGATCGTCGTGGCCAACCGCCGCGGCATCGACGCCCGCGGCCCGCTCCTCACGTTCAACCAGGGCTTCGGCACCACACCGGCGACCGGACACGGCACGCACGGCACCACGGCATCGCTGACCCGGTTCACGCTGCCGAGCGACACCGAGATCAAGGAGACCTACACGCCGATGGTCTTCACCCAGAACGGCTGGGGTCCCGGCAAGACCGACGTCAAGCACGCCGAGGGCAAGCGGGCGAAGGCCGTCCCGGTACCTAAGCGGATCGGTGACCCGTCGACCATCAAGCACGTGTTCATGCTGGTCAAGGAGAACCGGACCTACGACCAGGTGCACGGCGACATGCCCGAGGGCAACGGCGACCCGTCGCTGGCCCAGTTCGGCGAGCAGGTCACGCCGAACATCCACGCGCTGGCTCGCCAGTTCGGTCTCTACGACAACACCTACGACGTCGGGACCAACTCGGCCGAGGGTCACAACTGGCTGATGCAGGGCGACGACCCGGAGTACACCGAGTCCAGTGCGGGCGAGTACACCCGCTCCTACGACACGGAGAACGACGTCCTGGGTCATCAGCGCTCCGGCTTCCTCTGGACCGCGATCCAGTCGGCCGGCAACACCGCCAAGAACTTCGGCGAGTTCATGTACTTCGAGAACAAGCCGGCCGGCGCGACCTGGCAGCAGTACTACTGCGCGTCCAAGTCCGTCGAGAACGGCGGCGACCCGGCACAGCTGTACGACCCGACGATCCGCCTGAACACCCGGTCGCCGATCCCGTCGCTGGACGACATCTCGAACCACAACTCGCCGATGTTCGACATGGGCATCCCGGATCTGTACCGCTACCAGATCTGGAAGCAGGACTTCGAGAACAACGGTCCGGCCGACTTCAACATGATGTGGCTGTCGGACGACCACACCGGCGGTCCGGTCTCCGCACGGTCGAACGTGGCCGGCGGTGACCTCGCCCTCGGCAAGATCGTCCAGACGATCTCGCACAGCCCGTACTGGAAGGACTCCGCGATCTTCGTGGTCGAGGACGACAGCCAGAATGGGGCCGACCACGTCGACGGCCACCGGGCCCCGATCCAGGTCATCAGCCCCTGGGCGGTGCACGGCAAGACCGTGTCGACGTACTACTCGCAGATCTCGATGGTGCGCACCATCGAGCAGATCCTCGGTGCCGAGCCGCTGAACCAGAAGGTCGCAGCGGCGACGCCGATGTACGACGCGTTCCAGTCCAGGCCGGACAACACGCCGTACACCGCACTGCCGAACCGCATCTCGCTCACCGAGAACATCGCGACGCCGCCTTCGTGTGGCCTCGATGACCCGGCGGGCCCGTTGGCAGCGAGGTCGGCACCGGTGCCCGACAAGTTCGTCTCCTACACGGTGGCGTGGCAGAAGTGGGCCGCGAAGCAGCACCTGAGCGGCAAGCGGCCCCAGCCTGACTTCGCCAACCCGGAGCAGATGAACCGTTACACCTGGTACGACGCCCATCACTGGGACCTGCCGTACCCGGGTGACCCGAAGATCTACCTCCCGAGCGAGGTACCGGGCGCGGCGCTGCCGGGCTCGGAGGTCGAGTGACCCGATGATCCTGACGGGGCAACCCTGACGGAAACCGAGGCGGCCCACCGGAAGATCCCGGTGGGCCGCCTGCTGTCTTCACAGGTGATCGAGGCCGATTCATCGAGGTTTCACGAGCCTGCCACGCAATCGAATGCTCGGATTGCCACGGGCACGGAAGGTTCGGTGGCATGAGAACCCGCACTCATGGGAGGGCCGCCCTTTCGGCCGCAGCGCTCACACTCACCGTCACGTCGTTCGCGACGACTGCCGTCGTCACCAGCAGCCCAGCCGGTGCCGACCCCGACACCCTGCCCTTGGGCGATCCCGACCTCGCCGAAACCCGAAGCACCGAGGTGCTTGCCGAGGGCGTGACCCTGACCCACATCGTCCGGGGGACCGAGCCCGCTCCACCGGACCAGATCAACACCACCACTCGGGGACCGTGGGAGGTGAACGTGCTGACCATCGACCCGCGAGTGGCCGACGGTCATCTCGAGGCGACCTACGGACCCGATCTCGGGCAGGTCGAGCGCACCACCGCGCTGACCCAGATGTCCGGCGCGCTGGCCGGCGTCAACGCGTCGTTCTTCACCTTCACCGCCAACCCGCAGTTCCCCGGCGACCCGGTGGGTCTCGGAGTCTTCGACGGCCAGTTCCTCAGCGAGCCGGACGCGGACGGCAACGAGGCCGACTTCGTCGTCTCCGCCCGCAGCGACCGGGTCGAGATGGGCCATCTGGACTGGACCGGTCTCATCCGCAACAAGCAGACCGAGGCCGAGTTGCCGCTCGAGTTCCTCAACCACCCGCCGGTCGTTCCAGCCGGATGCGGTGGCCTGCCCGACCCGACCACCTGCACCCGGCCCGGCGACATCGTCCGGTTCACGCCGGAGTTCGGCCCCTCGACTCCGTCCGGCTCCGGCGTCGAGATCGTGCTCGATCGCAACGGGTGTGTCGTCCGTACGTCGAGGACGACCCGGGGCACCTCGCTCGAGCCGGGACAGTCGTCGCTCCAGGCCACTGGACGCGACAGCGCCACTCTGCTCGACTTCGTCGGCGACGCCTGCGTGAAGGAGCAGCTGCGACTGCTCGACGAGGACGGTGACCAGGTGGCGATGCGACCGGGCCTGTTCGGCGTCAACGGCCGCTACCGGCTGGTCGCCGACGGTCAGATCGTCGTGCCTGACGGCTCCGGCAGCTTCTTCGACCGCAATCCGCGAACGATCGCCGGGACGACCCGGGACGGTCAGATCATCCTGGCCACGATCGACGGTCGCCAATCCAGGAGCGTGGGTACCACGCTGGACGAGACCGCCGAGGTCGCCGACGCCCTCGGCATGTACGACGCGATCAACCTCGACGGTGGCGGATCCACGGCGATGGCGGTCCAGGGCGAGCTCGTGAACCACCCCAGCGGCTCGACCGAGCGGGCGGTGGGTGACGCCCTGGTCTACACCGAAGGACCCTGACCCCGTAGCCGTAACCGCCTAGCCCGCCGCACTCCGTCGATGGGCACGCTGGCGCTCCCGCCATCCGCAGGGATCCTCAGCGTGCCATCGGCGGGTGCGGGACCGGGTCGTGTCGTAGAACAGCAGCTCGCACTCCGGTCGGGCGCAGCTCCGTAGCCGATCCGGTTGGAGCGCGTCGAGCTCGTCGATGAGCCGGCGGGCGAGCATTGCGGTCAGCGACGGGTCGGTCCAGACCAGCCGTCGTCGCGGCACTCCGTCGGTCACGTCGAGCTCGGCGTGCGCACGGCTCTCGGCGGCGAGCGCGTTGAGCTCGGCCGGGTCCGGCATCTCGCCCGCGGCCAGCGCCTCGGGGATCTTGACCACCGCCCGTTGGAGCCGGCGGAGCTCGGCCAGGTCGGCCTCGGTGACCGGTTGCTCGACCAGGTCGGCCAACTGACCGGACGCCGTGGCGGGGTCGGGCAGGACCGGCTGGACGTGGGGGAGCGGCACCCCGGACGGACGGCGCGGCCGCCCGAGATTGGCCAGCCGGATCAGCAGCTTCGGATCGGCCATCGGATCAGCTGTCGACGTCGGTGGCCAGGATCCGCCGGCGTGGCTCGGCGACCAGCTCGTTGGCGGCGTGGGCGTTCGGGTGATCGGCATAGCGCAGAAGCGTCTCGTCGGCGTGCTCCCGGCTCACCCATCGGCTCACCACTAGCAGGTGTCCCGGATCGTCCAGATCGACGAGGAGCTCATGGTCGAGGTAGCCCTCGTAGCTCGTCATGTCGCGCCAGATCGCCTCGGTCACGGCGCGGCCGGCCTCGGCTCGAGGCGCGGGGAACCGGGACTCCCAGATCGAGTAGATCGACATCGTTCTCCTCCTCGTGCTCGTGCTCGTGTCACGGTCTAAGATCACAGTAGACCGTGAGTACGGTCAAGAGCCGACTTTGCTCCCTTGCTCGGAGGTCGGGAAACCCGAAAGCTTCGGGGTGATCCTTGGACCCGGCTTCTAAGATCAACTAGATTTAGCTTTAGAGCAGAGGAGCGACCATGGCAGCAGATCCGACGTACCTGATCGTGGGCGCCAGCCTGGCCGGGGCCAAGGCCGCGCAGACACTTCGCAAGGAAGGTTTCGAGGGCCCCTTGGTGATGATCGGGGACGAGGGGGAGCGGCCGTACATCCGGCCTCCGCTGTCCAAGGAATACCTGATGGGCCAGACCGACCGGGAGCGGATCTTCGTCCATCCGGAGGCGTGGTACGACAAGAACGACGTGGACCTGCGCCTGCAGACCACGGCGACCGCGATCGACCCCGCCGCCCACGAGGTGACGCTGGCCGACGGCAGCCGGCTCGGCTACGCCAAGCTGCTGCTGACCACTGGGTCCAGCCCGCGACGGCTGTCCATCCCCGGCTCAGACCTCGACAACGTGCTCTATCTGCGCCGGGTCGGCGACTGCGATCGGCTGAAGGAGACCTTCGCGTCCGCGTCCCGCGTGGCCGTGATCGGTGCCGGCTGGATCGGCCTGGAGGCGACCGCGGCCGGCCGGGCCGCCGGGGTCGAGGTGACGGTGCTGGAGGCGGCCGAGCTGCCGCTGCTCCGGGTCCTCGGCCGCGAGACCGCCGAGGTGTTCGCCAAGCTGCATCGTGAGCACGGCGTCGATCTGCGGTTCGGCGTCCAGGTCGCCGAGCTCACCGGCCGCGACGGTGCCGTGACCGGCGTCCGGCTGGGCGACGGCAGCCAGGTCGATGCGGACGCAGTCATCGTCGGTGTCGGCGTCACGCCCAACGTCGAGCTGGCCCAGGCCGCCGGCCTCGACGTGGACAACGGCATCCGGGTCAATGCCGGCCTGCGGTCCTCCGACCCCGACATCTACGCCGCCGGCGACGTCGCCAATGCCTTCCATCCGCTGATCGGCAAGAGCATCCGGGTCGAGCACTGGGCCAACGCGAGATACCAGCCGGTGACCGCGGCCAAGTCGATGCTCGGACAGGACGTCAGCTACGACCGGGTGCCGTACTTCTACACCGATCAGTACGACCTCCGGATGGACTACTTCGGCTACGTCGAGCCCGGCCAGTACGACGACGTCGTGTTCCGCGGTGATCTCGACTCCCGCGCGTTCGCTGCGTTCTGGCTGGCCGACGGCATGGTGCTCGCGGGCATGCACGTCAACCTCTGGGACGAGACCCGGCACGTCCGCAACCTGGTGGAGGCCCGCCCCAAGGTCGACAAGCAACGGCTCAGCGACCCGGACGTCCCGCTCGCCGAGCACATCGGCGCCTGACGGTCACGGTCAGGCGGTCTCGTCGCTGCTCATGGCGACGGTGAGCAGCCGCACGCCGGTCATCTCGAAGCGCACCCCTCGCGCGTCGGAGGCGTAGCGCATGACGACGCTGGTGCAGCCGGGGCAGCGGACCACCATGGCCGGAGCATCCGGGTAGACCCGATGGGCGGCCAGCGGCTGCTCGTTGCCGCAGCTCGCGCAGATGACGATCGCCGCGGTCAGGTCGGCGGCGTACAGTTCCGTCAGGGGCCCGCCGATGGCGTTGCCGTCGAGATAGCGGGCGTCGGTGTCGTCGGCTGCGTTCACGATCCATCTCCCATTCCGCCGTAGCGCTCGGTCTTGATCCGGTCGACGCCATGACCGAGCGCGACGAGCTCGCGGGTGACCGCCTCCACGAACGGCGTCGACCCACAGATCATGATGGCCGGACGCTGCTCCGGGCGGACGGTGTGCCGGACCAGTTTGTCCCGGTCGATCCGGCCGGTCGGACCGTCCCAGCCGACCGGAGCGTCGCGGGTGAAGGTCAGCACCACGTCGACTCCCGCGCGCGGACGCAGCTCGTCGCGGGCGATGACGTCGGCGTCGGTGCGTACGGAGTAGAGCAGCCCGACCGGTACGTCGCTCTGGGTCTCCTGGTGATGCCCGAGCATCGCGAGGAACGGCACGACTCCCGAGCCGCCCGCGATCAGCTGGACGGGCGTGTCGGAATGCTCCGGCCAGACGAAGAAGCCGCCGATCGGTCCGCGCAGCTCCAGCTGATCGCCGGTGCGCAGCTCGTCGGTCAGGTAGGGCGAGACCTCACCGTCGTCGAGTCGCTCCACGACCAGTTCGACCTCGGGCTGCCCAGGCGGCGACGCGATGGAGTAGCTGCGCTGGGCTGTGTAGCCGTCCGGAGCGGTCAGCCGGACGTCGACATGCTGGCCGGCGACGTGGCCCGGCCAGTCCGGCAGGCGCATCCGGATCCGACGGGCGGTCGGCGTTTCCGACGTGACCGCCTCGACCTCGGCGCGCTGCCATGTCAGTCGCCTGCGTACCGCTGTTCTTTCCACGGATCCCCGTAGTTGTGGTAGCCGAAGGTCTCCCAGAATCCGGGCTCGTCGACCAGGTTCAGCACCAGACCGCGCACCCACTTCGCCGACTTCCAGAGGTACAGATGGGGTACGAGCAGCCGGGCCGGGCCGCCGTGCTCGTCCGCGAGCGGCTCGCCGTCGTAGGTGTCCACAACCCAGGCCTGGTTGTCGAGCAGATCCTCCAGGGGGAGGTTCGTGGTGTAGCCGCCGTCGCAGTACGCCAACACGTACTCCGCGGTGGTCTCGACGTCCTCGAGCAGCGTGTCGAGGGAGACGCCCTCCCACTCGGTGTCGAACTTCGACCAGCTCGTCACGCAGTGGATGTCGACGGTGATCGGCGTGCGAGGCAGTTGCCGGAACTCCTCCCACGTCCAGCGCCGCACCTCGTCGACCTGGCCCTGGACGGCGAAGTCCCAGTCGTCGGTCTTGGTGTAGGGCACCGGCCCGGCCGACAGCACCGGGAAGTCGCTGCCGACATCGTGCTGGCCGGGCGGCAGCCTGCCAGGCGGCCCGGAGCGGCGCCGGCCGGTGAATCCTCTGGTGATGAATGACATGGGTCTCAGGGGAGGGTGAAGGGCGGCAGGAGTCCACGTTGCACCAGTGCGCGGTGGACGTCGTTCATCGTATCCATGGCAGCGATCGCAAGACTCCGGAATCCGCCCGCGACGAAGAGATCCTCCTGGGTGAAGCGCTCCTCCAATGCGGCCAGCACCGAGGCGTACGTCCGGTCGCTGATGTCCAGCAGCCGCTGCTCGAACGAGTCCGCGGCCTGGCGGCGGGTGGCCCGCAACAGGTCTGGCGGCAGCGGGTTGGGCAGCGGGTCCTGCAGGCCGACGAAGCCGTCGTGGTGGGTGGTGCCGGCGTCGATCACGCTGCGCAGGTCGTCGAGCTGGTCGCCCTCGAACAACGGGTCGGTGCTCACCGCCGGCAGCAGTTTGCCGTAGCGATCGTCGACCGCCGACGCGACGGCGCCGCCGCGCTCGACCAGCTGCGTGAGCTGATCCGAGTCCGGCGGTCCGAGGTCGATCTGGACACGGCCGGCGGACATGGTGGACGCCCGCGCGAGCGGCACCGGCCGCCCGACGCCGACCAGCGCCCGGACGATGGCGGCCAGATGAAACATCTCGATCTGCGCGAGTGCGAAGGCAGCCGTGGCGCCGTCGCGGCCTGCGGGCTCGGTGGGGCCACCGTCGGCGGGCTCCAGGTCGTGGCCGAGTGCGCACGACACCGACAGGTACTCCACGATCAGCGCGTGCTCGATCGCGGCCAGCTGTTCCAGCTCGGCGAGCACCTGCTCTCGAGTCAGCTGCTCGGTCGGTACGGCCGGTTCGTCGACAGACACCGTGTCACCCCGCCCTGCGCTGTTCTCTCCGCTCCGGACGCACAGCGTAGCTTCGCCTACTCCGCGTCAGCGAGGTCCAGCGACCGGATGTGACCGAACGACCCGCGGATTCGGGACCTCCGGTCTAGAGGACGGCGTCGGCCAGCAGGTCGACCTGGCCGACGTCTGTCGAGGTGGGGAAGTAGATCAGCTCGTCGGCGCCGGCCTGGGCGAACCCGTCCCGGTACTGGACGGCCATCTCGGGGCTCACGACCGCGCCGCCGGAGATCCGGCCCGCCAACTCGTCGCCGAGGAAGCCGTAGTAGTTGTGGAGATAGCCGTCGGCGTCCTTCCGGGCGGTGTCGCCGAGCGCGAAGTAGCACAGGGCAACCAGCCGTGGCTCGTCGTCCCGGCCCGCCGCTTGCCAGGCCGCCCGGGCCTTCGTCGCCCCGGCCGCCAGGTTGTCGGGCCCCCCACCGCCCATCGTCCAGCCGCTGCCGAACTCCGCGGCGCGTCGATAGGACGCATCGGAGGTGCCGCCGACCAGGAGCTCGGGACCGCCGGACCGGCCGGGCGGTGGACCGATCGGGCCGGCGAAGCCGCGCTCGGCTCCATCCCAGATCGCCTTCATCTCACGCAGCATCGCGTCCATCCGCTTGCCACGGGTCTCCAGCGGCACGTCGCTGACGTCGTAGTCGTCGGGCCGCCCGCCGACCGAGACGCCGAGGGTGAGCCGACCGCCGCTCAGCGAGTCGATCGTCGCCGCCTGCTTGGCCAGCAGGGCTGGGTTGACGCGGTACGGGACGATCAGGATGTCCGTCAGCAGCCGGATCCGCTCGGTGACGGCAGCGGCTGCGGCCAGCGCGATCAGCGACTCGTAGTTGGCGAAGACGAGGCGATCGATCGTGCCCAGTGAGGAGAAACCTCGGTCTTCGGCTTGCCGGGCCCACCCGAGCAGGGACGCCTTGTCGACGCCTGGAATCGTCGACGGGAGTCCGATCCCGACCTTCATCTCGACCTCCTAATCTCGGTATGTGTCGAACGTACCCACGTGGGCCCGTCTCATGGTCGAGTCGGCTCGGGTGGCTCGGCTCGGCCTGATCGACGACGCCGGTCGGCCGCGCGTGCTGCCGGTGACCTTCGCCCTGGTCGGCGACGACACCGTGTGGTCCGCCGTCGATCACAAGCCGAAGCGATCGCCCGACACCGAGCTGGCCCGCGTGCGCTGGCTCCGCCGCCGTCCCGAGGCCACCCTGCTCGTCGACCACTACTCCGACGACTGGTCATAGCTCGCGTGGGTGCAGCTGATCGGCCGGGTCGCGATCGTCGATGAC
>Ga0126377_10002127_pt1 | contig 13485 bp, 9 predicted proteins | sample PanSoiMetPlot_22_FD_92647 | JGI IMG/M metagenome (GOLD analysis project Ga0126377, IMG submission 92647) | Tropical forest soil microbial communities from Panama - MetaG Plot_22 | ecosystem: Environmental > Terrestrial > Soil > Tropical forest > Bulk soil | place: Panama | collected 2016-02-17
CGCAGTTGCGACACCAGAGCCTGGCGTCGGCCATGCTGACATTCGCGAACGGAACGTCCGCCTTCGTCGTCGCGGAAGGCATCGAGACCGCCAGTGAACTGGCGACGCTCAAGCAACTCGGTATCCCGTTTGGCCAGGGTTATTACCTGGGCCATCCCGTCGTCGGCGCGAGCTGACGACAAACCAACGACCGCCGCCTCAGCTGCACATCAGCCAAGGAGGCTGACGGTATGCTTATTGACCTAGTTACAAGATATCTCTTGCGAAGTGCACCGGATTTCCAGTCGACAATACATGTGGCAGGTTTCGCGCTCGTGGGCGCGCTGCTCATCGGATCGCATCCGGCCAGAGCGGATGTCTTGGCCTTTGACCGCGGCCTGCCGATCGAAAATCTGAACAACGAAGCCGGCGCAGACAGGAGCAACATTGAATGGGCGGATGTCGAGACTCCGCCGGAGACGCCCTGGTTGCCCGGTGATGACTTCACGCTCGCCGGCAATGGATCGTACTTCGTCACGACGATCCGTGTCTGGTCGACCGACGATGTGGGTCTCGCGCTCTGGGGAGGTGCCGCTGGAACGCCGATCCATCTCCTATCGCATACCTACACCGCGACCCCCGTGACCTACGTCAATGCGGAGGGCTATCAAACGTCGGCCGGGGATTTTCTCCAGCTGTACCAGATCGACTTCAGCGTCAACATTCCGCTCGATGGCGGCGTGACCTATCGGTATTTTCTGGACGGGCCGGCGACGGCATCGGGGTCGGACTTCCGTGGCGCCCGTCTGCACGCATCGAACGCAGCCTTGAGCGGTTCGCCTCAAATGGGCGCAGACGATACGTTCTTATTCCTCGGCGACGACGGGACGGTGTACACCTGGAATACATTGACCGGCGAGGGCACCTATTGCGGCTGTGTCGGCTGGGACAAGACGAGCGACGGCAATGTACAGGTCTTCGTGCGGCGTTCGGGCCCATCGACATCGGCCACCTTCGACCGAGGCTTGCCCATCGAGAACTTGAACAACGAAGCGGGCGCTGACCGAAGCAACATCGAATGGGCCGACGTCGAGACGCCGCCCGAGACGCCCTGGCTGCCCGGTGATGACTTCGCGCTGGCAGGCAGCGGTCCCAACATCGTGTACTCGATTCGCGTCTGGTCGACCGACAGCGCTGGTCTCAGTCTCTGGGGTGGTGCCGCCGGATCACCGATCAATCTGATCTCGAGCACGTATACGGCCGTACCGGTCACTTACGCCAATGGCGAGGGCTACCAGAATTCGGCCGGTGAGTTCCTACAGCTGTACCAGGTCGATTTCAGCGTCAACATTCGACTCAATGGGGGCGTCACGTACCAGTATTTTCTCGACGGACCGGCGACGGAATCCGACTCGGACTTCAGAGGCGCACGTTTGCACGCGTCGAACGCACCTTTGAGCGGCTCCCCGCAGATGGGTGCCGACGACACATTCCTGTTCCTCGGCAACGACGGCATCGTCTACACGTGGAATACGTTGACCGGCGAGGGCACGTACTGCCCGGGCTGCGTCGGCTGGAACAAGACGAGCGACGGCAACGTGCAAGTCTTCGCCCACCGTCCGTTTCAGTTGTCACCACCCCACGCCCGTGCGGGCGGAATGTAATGGAACCCACGATGCTCGCCAGCCCACGAAGACTTTGGGCGAGCGCGAACGTGTTGTCTTGACGGAGCGGTATGTCGCGGTACCCGACGCGCCGGGCAGATCACTCTGACCGGCGCGTTGCTGCTCGAACGCAATGGGTCGCGCTCTCTTGGCAGTCAGCCCGAGCAAGAGCGGGCGTCCGGCATGGGAGCTGTGCCGATGCGACGGGTGCTAACGATCAGGTTGGAGAACACCAGTCCGATTGCGGCCGAGGTTAGTGTCGACCCGACGGATACGTTTCCGGCTGGCCTTGTCGTAGCCGAAGCCCAACGCCACGACGACGTGCCTGAACGCTTCGGTCTTGGCTATTTCGGACAGCGGATCTTCGACACCGCGTGCCACTGCCGCGTGCTCCTCGCTCCGGCTGAATGGCTGAATTTCGGCAGACTCCCTGCTTACGGCATACTTCGAGGCAGGGGGACCCATTCGAAGCATGCCGAGATTTAGCGTATTCATTTTCACGTGGGTCGCGTTCACGTGGGTCGCGGGTTTCAGTGCCGCGCCGAGAGCACAGGCCGATACTTCGCTCGATCTCTTTGATCTCGGGGCACCGGCATTCACGAGTTTCTCGGCGCGAGACGGCGTGCCAAGTTCCGTCGTCGTTGCGGTACGCACCGATCGTGATGGTTTCGTCTGGATTGGTTCGCCAGAGGGCGTTGCGCGTTACGACGGTCATCAGTGGACGCCGAGCGACGATCCAGACATGGCGCATCCGGTCGACAGTCTCGAGGTCGACGCAGAGGGCACGTTGTGGGCCGCATTTCGCAATAGCGGCCTGGCGCACTACGACGGCACGCGATGGCATGTCGAGGACGCGCGTACCGGCCTGCCATCGACGCAGATTCGTCGCTTCAAGGAAATCGACGACGGCCACGGCGCAGCTCTCTGGGCGACGACTTGGGACCAAGGCCTCATGAAGCGCGAGCCGGACGGTCGCTGGACACTTGATCCAGGCAACGGCTCGCTGCCACCCGGCCCGGTGCTCACGATGGCGCAGACTCGCAAACTTGGCGGCCATGCGCGGCTCTGGGTCGGCACAGGCAACGCGGGACTTTGGTTTCGCGAAGGGCTAGGTCCCTGGCAACGGTTTCGCGCGGACGACTTCGAGCCCGGGCAAGTCGAGTATCTGCATGCAACGGAGCACGACGGCAAGGAAGAGCTCTGGATCAGTGTCTTCTCGCAAGGCGTCTGGCGCCTGACAGAGGACGGTCTCCACGCATGGACGCGCGAGCGGGGCGACCTTCCGACCGACGACGTCTACGATCTCGCAGAGACTCCTTTGTCGAACGACGACTATGCACTCTGGGTTGCGACGCGCTCGGGGCTGGTCCGCATCCACCACGAGCATGCCGAGGTATTCGGACGCCGTCATGGCATGCCGTCGGAAGCCGTTCGCGGCCTTGGTACGTGGCGCAGCCCGTCCGGCGAAGATGTGCTCTGGCTTGCGACGGAATCGGGGGTTGCGCGCACCATTGTCGACGCGAGTGCCTGGCAGACGGCGTCCCTAATGGGCGCACGCGGCACGGGCGTCTTCGCGGTACTCGTCGATTCCGACCGCGATGGGAGCGAACGCCTTTGGGTGGGCGCGAGCCAGGACGGCATCGGTCTCTTCGATGGCGGTCGCTGGCGACATTTCGACGCGTCAAGCGGTGCGTTGCCGAATCCTGACGTTCGCCTGATTGCGCCGATGGCCGACGCGGACGGTGAGCGCGCGCTCTGGGTCGGCACGATGTCGGGCCAGTTGCTGCGCGTGCGCGACGGACCGACGTTCGAACGCATTCACACGCCGTGGCCGAAGCAGGGCAGCGAGGCGGTCCTCACTCTCCTGGCGCGGCAGTTCGAAGGCGAGTATGAGCAATGGTTCGGCTTGCGGGAAGGCGGCATCTATCGAAAGCGCGCCGGACGGTGGACCGCCTTTCAGTCACCGAATGTTGGCAATCAATGGCGCGTCGTCAAGTTGATCGAGCAGCGGGATACCTCTGGGCGCTCGTGGCTCTGGGCGACGAGCAATCAGGGGCTGGCGCGCTTCGACGGCGAGCAGTGGACATTCCTCAACCGATCCGATGGACTCCCCGATGCAAACCTGTTGGGTCTGACGCTGATCCCCGATCGGAGGCAACACGAAATATTGTGGGCGGGTTCATCGAGTTCCGGCATCGTCCGGGTCGACGTGACCGACCCCGAACACCCGGTGGTGTTGCAGAATGATTTCGCGCCCGCACCCGATCCGACCGCATACAGCGCGGTCGCCGATTCGTCGGGCCGTGTCTATGTATGCACGAACAACGGAATCCAGGTGCTGACGCCCATCGATGGAAGTTACGCATCGCGAGTGTTCACGCGCAAGAACGGATTGATCCACGACGAATGCAACACCAATGCGCAGGCCGTCGATGCGCACGATCGCTATTGGGCGGGCATGCTGGGCGGACTTACGGTGCACGACCCGCAAGCCGAGCACACCGACACACTCCCCAAGCCATTGCGTGTGGTCGACATTCGCGTCGACGGTAGCGCGGTTGACGGCAGCCGTCTCAAGGTGGGGCCGGCGGCGCGCGATATTGAAATCGAATTCGCGTTGCTTTCGTGGCAGCGCGAATCCGAATCACGGTTTCGCACGGAGCTTATTGGCTACGACACATCGCCAGGCTCGTGGACCGCACAGGGCTTTCGTAGTTTCAGCTCGCTTCCGGCAGGCCATTACGTGCTGCGCATTGAAGGGCGCGACTACGCAGGCAATCTCAGTACTCCGATCGACGTTGCGATCGACGTCGAAGCGCATTGGTGGCAGAAACTTTGGGCGAGAATTCTCTTCGCAGGTGGGCTCGTGTTGATCGGCTACGCCTTCACCATGATGCGCTTGCACACCCTTAAGGAGCAGCGACGCGCATTGGAGCGCGCGGTGGCTTCCCGCACGGCGGAGCTCAACGAGGCCAATGCGCGATTGGTTGAGCTTTCGTACATCGATGCGCTGACCGGCCTTGCGAACCGGCGCCGGCTGCTCGAGGTGCTCGAAAGCGAGCCCATTGACGGCGCTCCGACGAATATGACGTTGATATTCGTCGACGTCGACTACTTCAAGGAATACAACGACCAGTACGGCCATCCAGCGGGCGACGAGGCGTTGCGCGCCGTCGCAGCCACGTTGCAACGATGCGTGCCAAGAGACGTACTCGTCGCGCGATATGGCGGGGAGGAATTCGCCTGTCTATGGCCCGAGGCCGATCTCGCGCGCGGGATCGAACTCGCCGAGACGATACGCACGTGTGTCGAAGCCGAGGCGATCACGGTCCCCGGCACCTCATTGCCGATGCATCTGACCATCAGCGCGGGTGTCGCAAGCAGCGTGAGGCAGGAACCGGCGGACGCCCATCGGCTCCTGCGTGACGCCGACGTGGCGCTCTATCAGGCCAAACGTGATGGCAGGAATCGCGTGCGCTTCGTAGCGTGAGAAACGAGTGTGAGGGCTTCATTGGACGGAGTTCCACAGATTAGTACAGGATCGGCAGCGAGTGTTTTGTCAGTCTGCGTGATCGTCGCTCTGCGGGAAGGCCAGGTCGAACCGGAAATCGAGGTCAAGCTCTCCGAGAGCTCGGAGTTGTCGCGGTCGAAGGAGCGGACCACCCTGGCCGATTGAACCAAAGCAAACACGTAGGTCGACCGTGTGGCCCTCCGAGCGTAACGTCGCCAATGCGTCAGATCGACTTGCCAATCGGTCAGTCAGTCACCCGCGCTCCCGACGTGGGTACACTCTCGGGCATGCATAACGGTTAGGTGAGCCAACGTGAGTGTCGAGGGAGCTACAAGGGAAAAGCCGCCGCGCGAAATCATCGCCGCGTGCGTCCTGATCCTCTGCGCTTCCGTGGTCGCATGTTTCTTCGCCATGTCGTCGCCGGACCTACAGCCGCCATCGATCCGTAACTTCTCGGTAATCGCGGTCCTTGCGTTCCTGATCATCTGGGGTGTACTCCGGCGGCAGAATTGGCTGCGGTGGCTCCTCGTAGCGCTGTATGCCGTCGATGCTGCTTTCATGATCTTCGTCATTGCGAACGGAGGATTTCCGCGCCTCCCTCCACTGCTGCGGTTGCATGCCGCGACACAGATAGTGACCGGAGTTCTGCTCGTCCTCCCGCGGTCGAGCGCTTGGTTCGCGTCGAGATGAATCGCCGACGTCTCGAAACCGCCTTGCTCTGGATCTTTGGCGTGATCATCGTGCTGGTTGCTTTTGCCTTCATCGTCGTTCTACTCGGCGCGGGCGTGCACGGCGGTGCGTAAGACACCCACCTACTACGAAGCTCTGCTCCCGCTTAAGAGAGCGAGTGTTTGCGCCGCGGTTGCGATGTAGTGATCCTGTAGGAGCTTCGCGGCTAGTCGTGATCGTTCAACGTCATCGCATTCCCGGCAAAATGCGCGACTGGTATTTCGCGGCTAGGAGCCTGTCTTGTCCTTCACTGCCCCGGAAATAACAACCGCCAGCATAGCGGCGAGAAAAACAGACTCTCGCGCATTGCGAGACAGGTCGGCGAACACAGTTAGCCAAATCGCCGCGACGCCTAGAATCGCAACGATCCCCGTTCGTCGAATGCGCTTAGACAGCTTGACCATGTCATCCCTCCCGTCGGTGTAGTTTGCGTTAACCGAGTGGACGAGAAAAACCCACGGTCGGATCAGGACACAGACGGGTAGCTGAAGCAACTGTCGAATAGGGTCCGTCGACCTGACTTTGCTGGCGACGCATGGCAGCCATGGCGGTTGGCAAGAACTCGGAAATGTAGAAGATGGCGAAGCCAATACCTCTATTAGTCCGGGTGGACGAGAAAAAAAACCACGGGCGGATCAGGACACAGACAGGTAGCTGATCCGACCGTGCGTCGGGCGCTCCGGAGACGTGGTCAGAATGGCGAGCGAAAGCAGTGGGATTCGTCGCCTCACCCGCGCATGCTGATCGCCAAATCCGCCGCATTCCCGCGCAAAGTTGCGCGGTCCGGAGACGCCGTCTCCGACCCGCTAGGTCGTTGGCGGAGAGAGTGGGATTCGAATCCAAAGGAGCTTCTTCCACAAAGCACCTAGCCCACTGTGATCAGTGTATCTAAGTTGCTGATTTGCATACAGCCTGCACCCAGCCGTTGAGCTATTCGTTCACGGTCATCGGAACCTCGCCGGCTAGGCAGGTCAAACACGTCGCCTCGGCTCCGGGACGTCGACCGCAGAAGCAAGGCCCCACTGCGCCTTCCTAGAGGCATAGCGCCGCCGAAACACCCTGAGTAGCGGCGGGTGGGCTCAACACGGGTGGATTCTCGGCCAGGGATGGCGTAACGCGCCAGAGTCCCGCGTTAACCCTTGATGCATCTAAGGCATTTCAAGGGAGTTGTGCGCCATGTGGTACCGCAATCTGCTGCTCGCGGCTTTCGCCGCCTGTACGACCTTGCCCGTCGATGGCGCCACACTCTGGGCGGGCTCGTCCTGTTCGTTGACCACGATCCAGGCGGCGGTCGACGCAGCCGAGGCCTCCGGCGATGCCGACAACACGATCTATCTGATCGCCAACCAGTCCTACTCCGAGCGCGTGCAAATCAACAACTTGACTGTCACGATCCAAGGCGGCTTGGCCGATTGCGGATCGCTCTCGGTCGTCACCGGCGCCTACAGCACATTCGAAGGCGATGGTGGACCGGATACGTCGCTGCTGACGATCACCGGCGACGACTTTGTCGTGCTGCAGAACGTCACCCTGCAAGACGCGCATGCCGTGTCCGGTATCGGCGCGGGCGGCGGCATCAACTACGTCGGCAGCGGTACGCTGCAGCTCCGTAACGTCGCCGTGATTCTGAATACGGCGATCGGCGGCGGCGGGATCAACGCGGACGGAGAAGGCGGCGATCTCTACGTCTTCATCGATGACGGTACGGAGATCCTCAACAATACGGCCACGAGCGCGTCAGGTGGCGGTGTCCAGCTCTTGGGCGCCGCGGGGTTGCGGATGGTCGAGCCAAATACGTGGATTGCCTTGAACCACGCGCCCAATGGCTACGGAGGCGGGTTGAGTATTCATTCGCCCGCCTCGGCCTACATCGGCTCGCCCGGCTTTCTCGGGGCCCCCGCCATCTACTCGAATAATGCCGCGTACGGTGGCGGCATCGCGGTGACCGCAATCAACGACGGCGACGGAATCGGCACCCTGAACCTATTTACCACCGACCCCCAACATCCGATTGCCGTGAGCGACAACATCGCGACCATCGCCGGGGGTGGCATCTACTTGGATCCTCGCGGCAATGAACTCGCGCTGCTGCAAGCGTGGAATTTCGTGATCGACGATAACGTCGCACCGGAGGGCTCTGCGCTGCACCTGGATACTCATACCGATAGCTTTGGCATCGACGTCGGCGCGAGAGTCGAGCTTAACGAGGGCTCGCCTCCGAGCGGCAGTGTGCCGTGTGCCGCGGATGTCCCGTGCAACGAGATTTCGCGCAATATTGCGCAAGATTCGAATGGCCAACCCACGCTCGGGTCCACAGTGCTCGTCAATACGTCTGGTCGCTTCGATGCGAATGCGCTGGCGCTGCATGGCAATGTGGCGAACTTCCTCTTCCACGACATCGGGGACAACGACTTCGATCCCGTCGAACCACCCGGAGTTTTCTTGCACAACTGTCTCACCGGCGGCAACAATATCGCACGTGAGCTCATCAAGATGGACGGTGACGACAATCGACTCGTGCTCGATCAATGCACGCTGGCACCAGACATCATCGACTCGCAATACGCCATCCGCTTCGACAACACGGACGGCAATATCCTCACGATCAGCGATACGATCATTGATGAACCTGGCACGTTAAGTCTGTACAACCCCGGCATTGAAGCCGTCTTTGTCGACTACGTACTCACGAACGACGACAGCACGCTACCTTCTCAGGTGGACGTCGTGCTCGGCGAACCCGTATATGTCGATCTCGCAAATGGCGACTATCACCAGAGCGCAACGTCTTTGGGCGTGGATTTCGCCCCCGCCGCGGGCGGCACCGATCTCGACGGCAATCCGAGGGACATCGATCTCGCAGCGCCGAATTTCTTCGGACCACGCGATCTCGGTGCGTACGAAGCGCAGCAGACGTGCAGCCACGTCGACACAATCTATTGCAACGGATTCGAGGACTGAGACGCTCACAGCGAGGAAAGGGGCATCGCACGTCAAACGCCTACCCTAGAGTCTTATCTTCGCGTTAACCGGGTGGACGAGAAAAACCCACGGTCGGATCAGGACACAGACAGGTAGCTGAGCCGACCGTGCTTTGCCGGCTCCAGAGACGCGGTCCGATTCGTCAGGGAAATCAGTGGAATCTCGCGCCTCATGGAGCGATGCTCATCGCCGAATACGCCGCATTTCCGGGGAATATTGCGCGGGCTGGAGACGCCGTCTCCGACCCGCGTAGGTCGATGGCGGAGAGGGTGGGATTCGAACCCACGAGCGACTCGCGTCGCTGCCGGTTTTCAAGACCGGTGCCTTAAACCGCTCGGCCACCTCTCCGGATGCGCTGGAACGTCCGTCGCGAGTCGTCGATCCGGCCTCGCGGGGCGCATCTTCGCAGACTTCGCCAGTCGCCGACATCTTTCGAGGGGCCGAGCCCGAGTGTGCCATCGAAGCGCGTTCGTGCCGCAACGCGTGCGCGGACGGCCGCGGCGGGGTCTTCGCGGGTGGTTTCACCCACGCCTCGTACGACGCACCTCATAGATAATCCGCCGCCGCGTGGGGAGCGCACCGGAGGCTCTGATGGGCTCGAAGAAAGGCGTCGCGTCGAACGGCGGGGGCGCGCATGCGCTCGGCGTGCTCGGCATCGCGCCGAGCGAAGAGGCCGCGTATCAAGCGTTGCTCGTGCGCCCGGGCGAACGCCTCGCTGCGATCGCGAGCGAGCTGAAGCTGTCGCAGCGCGCGGCCGACAAGCTGTTGCGTGCGCTCGAAGCGAAGGGACTCGTCAGCCGCACGCCCGAGAATCCGAGCCGCTACCACGCCACCGCGCCCGATATCGTGATGGACACGCTGCTGCTCGAGCGCCAGCAGGAGCTGCAGCGCGCCCGCGCGGCGATCGAGGCGATGAAGGATGCGGCGACGAGCCTTCGTCCCGCCGCGAAGCAGCAGATGGTCGAGCTCATCACGAGCGGCGAGGCCGAGCGGCACGTGTTCCATTCGATGAACCGCAAGGCGAAGCACGAAGTCCTGACGCTCGTGCGGCGGCCGATCCTGATCAGCAATCTCCACGATCCGCGCCATGCGGATTCGCAGCGCGAGGCGCAGCAGCGCGGCGTTGCGTTCCGCAGCATCGTCGATCACGATGCGCTCGCGATGCCGGGCCTCGCGCGCTCGACGCTCGCCGACATGGAAAGCGGCGAGGCGGTGCGCGTGCTGCCGATGCTGCCGTTCAAGATGGTGATCGCCGACCGCAGCCTCGCGCTCGTCCCGCTGAATCCGGGCGGCTCCGACGGCCGCGTGCTGCTCGTGCGCGAATCCGCGCTGCTCGATGCGCTGTACGCGCTGTTCGACGCGCTCTGGCAGCAGGCGACGCCGATGTCGGTGTCGCCGTCGGGCGCGATCGAGGCGGGCGATCCTGCGCCGGCGCTCGCCGAGGAGTCGATGCAGCTGGTCTCGTTGCTCGCCGGCGGTCTCAACGACAAGATGATCGCCTCCGAGCTCGACGTGTCCACGCGCACGCTGGACCGGCGCATCCTGAAGGTCATGAAGAGCCTCGATGCGCGCACGCGCTTCCAGGCCGGCTGGATCGCCGCGCTGCGTGCGCCGCAGCCGCTGCGAAAGACGGACGTCTAGACGGCCGCATCAACGCGTGTCGTGTTTCCGCCATGTCGAAAACACGACAGCCAAAAGCCCTTGTCTGCCGCGGGGCCCTGCGCATACTTCGCGCCGGTTGGGGAACCGCGGTCACATCATCGTGAGGTTACACAGCATGCGCGCTTTACCCCTTGCCATTCTCGCGGCGCTCACGCTCGGCGCCAACGCCGGCGCGACCGGCGCCTTGACGACGCTCGCGACACCGAACGCGTCGATCGGCGGCATGTCGCCCAACGGCGACTACGTGGCCGCGTTCGTCCAGGATTTCACGGGCGCGCGGTGCATCCGCTATGTGCGTGCAACCGGCGTCGAGGATTCGATCCCGACGTTGAACGAATGCACGGGCATCAACGACGCCGGCACGCTCGCCGGCAGCGCGCCGGTCGACGGCGGCAGCACCGGCGGCGGCCATGACGAGGCGGCGCTCGTCGCGATCGGCGCAACCGATCCCGAGCTGATCCCTTCGCTTGACGGCTTCGAGAACACGCAGGCGCGCGGCGTCACCGAAGACGGCAATCTCGCGGTCGGCATCACGATCAGCGCCGACCAGACAGCGGCGAAAGCATTCCTGTGGACGCGCGGCGCGGGCACGGTCGAGCTTCCGGTCGACAGCGGCAACTCGGCGGCGAATCGCATCAGCCCCGACGGCAGCGTCGTCGTCGGCTGGGCCGACGAGCCGCAGTTCGGCAACCGCCGCGCGGTGATCTGGCAGAACGGCGTGCCGACGTATCCGAAGGACGCACAGGACCGCAACGTCGGCGAAGCGCAGGCCGTCAGCGCCAACGGACGCTTCGTCGTCGGCCTCGGCTATCAGACCGACGACGGCCAGTCCGTCGCGTGGCGCTGGGACGCCGACAGCGGCACGGTGATTCCGATCGCGAACATGGCGTTCGCGGGCGCGGTGAGCGACGACGGCCGCGTCGTCGTCGGCGACATGGGCTTCCTCGCCAACCGCCTGCTGGTCGTGTGGGTGCAAGGGCAGGGCACCTCGACGCTGTCGGACTTCCTCGCCGATCGCGACATCGCCAAGCCGGCCGGCTGGGTCATCCTGTCCGGCGTCGCCAACGGACTCTCGCGCGACGGCTCGGTGCTCGGCGCGTGCTGCGGTCCCGACTTCAGCGATTTCTCGCTGCACAGCTTCGTCGTGTCGGGTCTCAACGATCCGCGCGACAAGCTGTTCGCCGCGGACTTCGAAGCCGCCATCGAAAATCCGATCGTCGATTCCGGCTTCGAGGCGACGACGCTTTCCGGCGGCCAGAACCCGGACTGGGAAGGCCTCGACACGAATCCGTCGGCCGTCTCGCCCGACGACGGCCCGCCGACGTGCTTCTACAGCGCGACGTTCGGCGGCATCGCGACGCATCGCGGGCTCTGGTCGGTGTTCTTCGGCGGCTGGCAGAACGGCGAGGCGGAGACGCAGGACTTCTCGCAGAGCGTCGTGCTGCCCGCCGGCACGCCGTTGTACGTCAACTACTGGCGTCTCGCCGCGGCGTTGCCGGACGCGGGCACGCTCACGGTGACGGTCGACGGACAGACCGTGCAGTCGACCGATCTCGCGACGCTGCCGCAAGCCGATCTCGACTTCGTGGCGCAGTCGGCCGACGTCGGCGCGTTCGCCGACGGCGCTGCGCACGCGATCCGCATCAGCTTCAGCTATCCCGGCGGACCGAACGACGGCTTCCTCTTCGTCGACGACGTCACGCTCGCGGCGACGCCGATCAGCGGCGCGCCGGCACGACCGCACGGCGGCCCGGCAGGTCTCGCGCATCTCCTCGAAAAGAAGCGCGCTCGCTGAACAACCCCAGCGAGATCCGAGCGACCGGCCTGCCGAGCCGCCGCGCGGCTTGCGCCCGATGTGGGGGCGCAGGCCCGAATTCGGCAGGCCGTCGCACCGGGGCGTTCCGGCCTCGGTGCGGAGCGCACGCCGTCCTGTGACGGGCTTCAACAAACCGGCCGCTTGTCATCTCCGTGTCGCGGGACCACACTGCCCCCCGATCCGCTTCGGGGACTTGGACGGAATGATCCGCATCGTACTGGTCGACGATCACGAGCTCGTCCGCACCGGCTTTCGCATGATCCTGTCGCAGCAGCCCGGGATCGAGATCATCGGCGAGGCCGCGGACGGCGAGCAGGGTCTCGCCCTGATCCGGAAGCTCCATCCCGACGTCGCGCTGGTCGACGTGCACATGCCCGGACTTTCCGGCATCGAGCTCACCGACCGCGTGCGCAAGAGCAAGCTCACGACGCGCATCGTGATCCTCACGGTCGTCAACGAAGCGCCGTTCCCGCGCCGGCTGATCGAGGCGGGAGCCAGCGGATACCTGACGAAGGCGTGCGCGGCCGACGAGCTCGTGCGCGCGGTGCGCCAGGTGGCCGATGGCCGGCGTTACCTGTCGCCGGACGTCGCCGAGCTCCTCGCGCTCGGTGCGCTCGACGGCAACACCGCATCGCCGTTCGACGCGCTGTCGACGCGCGAGCTCGACGTCGCGCTGATGCTCGCGCAGGGCCAGGACATGCAGCACATCGCCAAGCACCTGAAGCTCAGCGCGAAGACCGTCGCGACCTACAAGTACCGCCTGTTCGACAAGCTCGGCATCGACAACCCGGTCGCGCTCGCGCATCTCGCGCACCTGCACGGCCTGCTCGACAATCGCGCGCGCTCGCTCGCGTGAGCGGCGCGCGCGCGGCGATCACGCCGTGTTGTCGGACTCGCGCTCGGACTTCGCCGTTTCTTCGCCCGGCTCGTCGTCGGCGCGCTCGCGCGAAGGCGAGGGCGGCGGCGTGACGGTCGGCATCGGCGGACGCGGATTCGCGGCCACCGTCGATGGCGTCGAGAGCGGAAGGTCCATCGTCTGGCCGCGTTCCTGCGGCGGGTCCGCGCGGAACGGCGTCGACGCGAACGGTGCGGATTCGCGCGGCGACGGCGGCGACTCGACACTCGGCGATGGCGTCGACGAA
>Ga0126377_10002128_pt1 | contig 13484 bp, 11 predicted proteins | sample PanSoiMetPlot_22_FD_92647 | JGI IMG/M metagenome (GOLD analysis project Ga0126377, IMG submission 92647) | Tropical forest soil microbial communities from Panama - MetaG Plot_22 | ecosystem: Environmental > Terrestrial > Soil > Tropical forest > Bulk soil | place: Panama | collected 2016-02-17
CGACGGGCCGGCACCCGTGGTCGAGCCGACCTCGGCGTTCCGGGCGACGGGCTCGACCGGCGCGCAGGCACCCACCGGCTCCACGTCGACCGGGTCGAGCGGGCCGACCGGCGCGACGGCGGGCATCCCAACCGGGACCCAGGCCGGCGGCGGTCCGGGGAGACTCGAGAAGGGTCAGGCGGCCTTCACGGTCACGGGAGAGCTCAGGACCAGCGCTGCGCTTCCGAATCTCGTTTCCGCCGCGTACGCTCCGCCACCCGGTGTCCTAGCGATCGTGTGGGCCGCGGGCGGGGCCGATCCGTCCAACCTCGGACTGGGGGGGTTCAGCTTCACCGGCACCGAACCGACCTCGCTCACGCTGACGCTCACGCTCACGGTGCAGGCGAAAGGGGCGATCGCGACGTTCGTCTCCTCGGCTGGCGAATGCCGCGTCACGATCGGACAGGCGAGCGCCGACCGGCTGTCGGGGGCGTTCACCTGCTCGAACCTGTCCGACGGGTCCACGGTCGTCGACCTGACGGGGTCGTTCAACGCCCAGGGGTAGCGACACGGACCGAGCCGAACGCAGGGCCGACGCACTCCTGGTCTTCGGGCTCGTCGTCGTCCTCCTGCTCTGGTTCCTGTGGCCGTTCCTCGCCAGGGGCGCGCGGTTCCCGCTCGGGCCCGACGCTCCCGTGTATCTGTGGTGGACGCGGCTGGCGGGCGTCGACGGGCTGTCGGCGGTCGAACGCCCGGGCGTGCCCGCACTCACGCTGGTCCTCCAAGGCACGCTCGGGCTCTCGGTGGTGCAGGCCACGGCCGCCATCGAGGTGGTGCTCGGCACGGGCGTCGGACTGGCCTCGGCCGCGCTCGTGCGTCGGAGCACGACCCGCTGGGGCGCCGCGCTCGCCGGGCTGCTGGCCGGGACGTTCGCGGTGCACCTGGCCGCGGGGTACGTCGCCACGCTGACCACCGCGGCCGCGTTGCTGGCCGCCGGGACCCTGCTCGACGATCAACGGCTCCGGGCGGCGGTGCTCGCCGCGCTCGTCCTTGCCGGCGGCGGCCTGGCGCACCCGGATTTCCACTTGCTCTCCATCGCGATCCTGCTCGTCGCGGCGGCGACGGCGTGGCGGAGCGAGCGGGTCGAGGCGCTCCGGATAGCCGCCGCCGCGATCGGCGGCGGCGCGCTGCTCGGGCTCGGGCTGCTCGCGGGTCGGCCCGGCGGGCCGCCCATCGACGTGGACACCTCGAAGGACGCATTCCTGCGCCGAGCGGGCCTGGGCGCCGAGCTCCGGTCCGCGTACCTCGACCGATTCGTACATCGGTGGACCCGCTACGTGCAGTGGGTTTCGGTGCCGCTCGCGATCGTCGGGTTGGGGGCGGGGCGCGGGAATCCGGGTCGGATCCTTCGAGCATGGTTCGTGGTCACGTTCGTCGGGGTCCTGGCCGCGCTCGTCACGGGATGGCTGCCACCGGACCGGTTCGTGACGTTCGGCTTCGCCATCCCGATCCTTGCCGCGCTGGGGCTGATGTGGACGTGGCGGCGGTTGCAGAACCGGCGCGAGCTCGCCTACGGGGTGATCGGCGTCCTGACGTTCCTCATGGTTGGCGGCTCGGCCATCGCGTGGAACCGTCAGGAGCCGTTCATGTCGCGCGACGAGGTCACCGCCGTGTCGATCGCGAACGACGAGATCTCGGGGATGAAGCCGGGGACACCGCTCGCCTTCTGGGTGAACCAGCCGAACGACCAGGTCTCGTTCCTGGCCACCCGCGCCGGCAACGTGATCCGCGCGGGCGTGCCCCCCGACCGGATCCGCGACGTGGTCGTCGTCGTTCCTCCGCGGGAGGGCGCACAGACGCCACAACGACTCGCGCTCGAACGCCTGACAAGAGCCGACCTGCGGGCCGCCGAGGAACGGGCGGGCCGGAGCGCGAACGTGTTCGTCCTGGGACCGTTCGATGCACTCGACCATCCCGAGGATGCGTTCGTCGTGGATCCCCCCGCGATCGACGTCCACCCCGTGGATCCGCTGGAAGAGGCCTCGGCTGCCGAGATCGCGTGGGCGTCGATCGCGGTGCTTGCCTTGCTGTCCGTCGTGGGGTTCGGGTGGGCTCGGATCGGGCTCGACGATCCCGTTCGGGCGGTCGCGATCTCGCCCGCCGTCGGTGCCGTCGCGCTCATCCTCGCGGCGGTCGGGCTGGACGCGCTCGGGATCTCGCTCGGCCGGACCGCCGGTGCGGTCGCCGCCTCAGCGCTCGCCGGCGGGGGCGGTTACCTGATCGGGCTCGTCCTCCAACGGCGCTCCCGAACGAACGCGACGCCACAGGTCGAACAGGAGCCAGCCGAGTAGCGCGATCACGACCGGCGTCACCACGTAGTGTCCGAAGAACAGGTTCGCGTCGTACGCGCGCGGGAACGCGACCGGCTCCGACGTCCACTGCGACACCGTGAGCGCGAGGCCCGTCCCGATCAGCACGGTCCGAGGGACGCGTGGGAGCAGCCAGGCCAGCGGCAGCGCCCAGGTCACGTACCACGGCAGCAACAGGGGTCCGAGCAGCATCAGGCACAGGAGCCCCCATCCCCACGACGCGCCGGCCAGGGGGGCCCCGACCCCCGGACCGCGACGCCAGACCTCGCGCGCGATCAGGACGACCGCGACGACGACCACGATCGCGAACACGATCCTCGGGACGAACCCCAGCGTGTCCCCCGAGATCGCGTCGAAGAACCGGCGGAGGAACCTCGACGGCGCGAGCCAGCCCTCGTGCGATGCCAGCTCGATGCCGCCCAGGGTCGGGTCGTTCGTGTTCGCGAAGGGCCAGGCCGCCAGCAGCGCCATCCCGGCGCCGAGCGCCAGGTGCGGTGCCACCGCCCGAACGCGTTCCCCGCGTGGGCGCCGGGCGGCCACGGCCACCCACCACAACAGGAGCGGCACCGCCGCCGTCACCTTCACGAGCGCCCCGACGGCGAGCGCTGCGGTGGCCCACAGCTCTCGGCCCGAGAACACGAGGGCGATCGCCGCCGCGATCGCGAGCGCCACCACCAGGTCGTTGTGGCCGCTCGCCGCGCTCTGGAACAGGACGACCGGGTTCAGGCCGACGACCGCGATCGCGAACGCCTCGCGGTCGGGCCTGACCCGCCGGACGAGGCCGGCTACGACGAACACCGTCGCCAGGCTCGCGACGATCGCGATCACGCGGAACCACATGACGAACGTGCTCACGTCGTCGGCCACGCGGGCGACGAGCCCGGATAGCTGCGTCCACAGCGGCCCGTACACCGCGGGCGTGTCGAACCACTTGGGCCCGACGAACGCCGCGAGCGAGTCGCTCGGGAAGTCGGCCGGCGTCGCGACGTACGGGTTCACGTGGTAATGGGCGGCGATCCTGCCGTAGTACGCGTACGAGTAGACGTCGCGCGAGAACAGCAGGGGCAAGAACAGCAACGCGACGTGATAGGCGATCGCGAGCCCGATCACGGTCTTCGGCGGGATCGTCCCGCGCCGGCACTCGGCGAGGACGAGAACGAACGCGATCGATGCCAGCGCGACGGCCACGACACCCACGACCACGAGCTGACTCGCCTGCAGCCGGTCCATGCGCACGAGTTCCGCGAGCCATCGGAAGGGTCCCGACGGCGCGGCGGGGAGCACCGGCGCGAACGGGGACGCCGGCATCGCGGCCACCGTCGCGACGAGCACGAACGACGCGACCGATAGCGTGAGTGCCACGCGCGACCCGACGCCCGCCTGCGTGCGGCCCATCGGTCGAGCGTATCTCGCCGATGCGCCTACAGGCCGGGCCCGGTCAGCCGGACGTCGCCGCGCGTGGTCCGGACGAACACCTGCCAGTTGTAATACGCGTAGAACAGATCCGGGTCCCGCTCCATCGCCTTCGCGTAGCGCGTCACGGCCGTCACGTACGCCGGCACCGGGTTGTAGCGGAACAGCGCGTTCCGGTCGTCGCCCGGCGCGCCGTTGGCGTTCAGGTAGTTGGCGGCGCCCAGGACCGCGTCGTGCGGATCGCGCACGTCGCCGCCCAGCCCGTACGCGGCCCACGTCGAGGGGATGAACTGCATCGGGCCCTGGGCGCCCGCCGAGCTGTTCGACACGATCCGACCCATCCGAGTCTCGATCAACATGACCGCGGCCAGCAGCTCCCAGTGCACGCCGAACCGGCGCTCCCCCTCGTCGAAGTAGGCGCGGAGCGCGTCGGCGGGTTCGGGCGAACGCATCCGGAAGTCGGGCAGGGTCCTCACCGGGCTGAAGTGCTTGTAGAGGGCGGCCCCCGCAACGACGTTCGCCCGCGCCTCGCCCGCCGTCCCCGGGTCGAGCCGGCTCAGGACCTGTGAGGCGAGCCGGTCGTTGGCCGCGAGGAGCCGGTAGATCCGCTGCTCGCGCAGTGCGAGGAGCTGCACGTCCTCGGGCGGCGGCCAGGCGCTCGGGCCGCCCGAGGCGATCCAGCGGTCGACCGCCAGCAGGCGCCCGCTCCGCGTGGCCTCGAGCTCGGCCGCGAGCACGCCCGGCCGACGCGGGATCCACCCGTCGGGACTCGGTAACTCGGGATCGACGCTCGTGGTCTCCGATGGCGCGGTCGCACCGGTCGTGCGGGGACTCGCCGGGGGTCCGGTGGGGCCCGTCGCATTCGCATCCCCGTTCGCCGACGGATCGGAACCGGCGCACGCGGGCGCCGCCAGGACCGCGGCCGCGAGGAGGGCGACGACGGATCGCCTCATCCGACCGTCGCGACGTCTTCGTACGGCGACTCGAGCAGCTCGCGCACCGTGCCGTCGTGGTCGAAGAAGAGGAACCGGTCCATGGTCCGCATGAACCAGCGGTCGTGGGTCACGGCGATGACCGTGCCCTCGTAGCGATCCACTGCCTCCTGCAGCGCGTCGGCCGAGGCCACGTCCAGGTTGTCGGTCGGCTCGTCGAGGAGCAGCATCGTCGGCGAGTCCACCTCCATCAGCAGCAGCTGGAACCGCGCCTGTTGGCCGCCGGAGAGCAGCTCGAACGGGTTCCGGCTCACGCGGTCGATCTCATAGCGCCGCAGCGCGGCCATCGACTCGGTCATCGTCATGCCGCGCTTGCGCAGGACCTCGAGGATCGGGAGGTCGGCCAGGTCCTCGCGCTCGTGCAGCTGCGCGAACAGCGCCGGCTCGACGCGCGCGCCGAGCTTCCACTCGCCTTCGTGCGCGACGATCTCGCCGCCGATCAGCCGCATGAAGTGCGTCTTGCCCGTGCCGTTGGGTCCGATCACGCCGATGCGCTCGCCGAACCAGATCTCCGTGTCGAACGGCTTCACGATGCCGGCGATCGACAGCCCGAGGATCCGCAGCGCGATCTTGCCGGTGCGCCCACCGTCGATCCGCATCCGCACGTTCTGGACCTCGGGCTTGGGCGGCGGGGTCTCGCGCGCCTCGAACCGCCGCAGGCGCGTCTCGGCCGCGCGGGCACGGGAGGCCATGCCGTCGTTATAGGCGGCACGCCGCTTCATGTCCTTGACATAGGCGACGAGCTGCGCGTGCTTCTCGTCGAACCGGCGCTGCTCCTCCTCCATCCCGGCGATGCGGTCCTCACGCGCATGGGCATACGTCGCGTACGGCCCGTGATGCGTCCACGCGGCCTTGCCCTCGAGGGTGACGATCCGCGTCGCCGAGCGATCGAGCACCGTTCGGTCGTGGCTGACGAACAGCATCGTCTTCGGACTCGACGCGATCGAGTCCTCGAGCCAGCGCTTGCCCTCGATGTCGAGCGTGTTGTCGGGCTCGTCCAGCAGGATCGTGTCGAACCGCGACCGGAGGATCACCTCTAGCGACAGCCGCTTGCGCTCGCCGCCCGAGAGCGTCTCAATCTTGCGCTCGGCGCACTCGGGGTAGCCCTGCCCGAACGCAGCGTGCGTACACACATCGAACAGCACCTCGGCCTCGTACCCGCCGACCTCGCCCCAATGCGCGAGCGCGGACGCGTAGCGCATCTGGCCATCTTCGCCAGGGTGGTCGTTCATCCAGCGCTCGGCCTTGGCCACCCGAGCCGCCGCCTCCGCGACCGGCTTCTCCGCGTACGCGAGGAGGAAGTCGCGGACGGTGGTCGGCCTCGCCTCCGAGCCGATGAACTGCCGCATCAGCCCGACCCGCCCGTCGACCTGGATCGTCCCGGTCTTCGGTGGATCATCGCCGGCGATCAGCCGGAGCAGCGTCGACTTGCCGATTCCGTTCGCGCCGACCAGGGCGGCGTGCTCGCCCTCGGGCACGCGGAAGCTCACGCCCTCGAACAGCGTCCAGCCACCCGGCAAGGCGTACGAGACGTCGGTCAGCTCGATGAACCCCATGGGCGGACCACGGTAGCAGCGGTTCGGGGCGAGCCGGTCAGCGAGCGGCCGCGGCCTCGTGCTCGAGCGTGAGCTGCCCGCACGCGGCGGCGATCTCGCGGCCGCGGGTGTCCCGGATCGTCACGGCCACGCCCGCGTCGTCCAGGATCGAGGCGAAGGACTGGATCCGGGCCGGCGGACTGGGTCGGGAGGGCCAGCCGGGCGTCGGGTTGAGCGGGATCAGGTTCACGTGCGCCCGGAGCGCGAGCGCGATCGGCGCCAACCGCTCCGCCTGCTCGTCCGTGTCGTTGGTCCGGTCGATCATCGCCCACTCGATCGAGGGACGGCGGCGGGTGCGGGCGCGCCAGGCCTGGATCGCGCCGACGAGCTCGTCGAGCGGCCACAGCCTGTTGACCGGCACCAGCTCGTTGCGAAGGTCGTCGTCCGCCGCGTGCAGGCTGACCGCGAGTCCCACCTGCGGATAGGCCGCGGCGAGCCGCCGGATCGCCGGCGCCACACCGACCGTCGAGACCGTGACGTGCCGGTCGCCCACGCCCATACGCTCGGTGAGTCGTTCGAGCGCGCCGAGCGTGTGGCGCTCGTTCGCCAGCGGCTCCCCCATGCCCATGAACACCACGTTCGACAGCCGTCGGGGCGTCGAGGCGGGCAGACTCGGCGCCTCCCGTCGAGCCCAGATCGCCTGCGCCGCGATCTCGCCGGCGGTCAGGTTGTTCCGAAGGCCCATCTGACCGGTCGCGCAGAACCCGCAACCCATCGCGCACCCCGATTGCGTCGAGACGCAGACCGTGACCCGGTCGCGGTAACCCATCAGCACGGTCTCGATCACGTGGCGCTCGCCGATCCGCAGCAGCGCCTTGCGCGTCGCGCCGCCGTCGGCCTCACGCTCCTCGAGCACCTCGACCTGGATCGGGAGTTCGGCCTGAAGGCGTTGGCGCAGGCTGAACGGGATATCGGGCATGCGGTCGTAGGTCGCGGCCCGCCGCCACAGCTGACGATGGACCTGCTTGGCGCGGAACGCCGGCTCACCCCACGCGGTCAGGCGTTCGGTGAGCTCGTCCAGGGTGAGGTCGTAGACCGTGGTCACGACGACGAGCCTACGAGGCCGGCCGCCCTACCAATACCGGGCGGTCGACATCGAGAACGCCGCGATCGCGACGAAGGCCAGGTTCCACTTCGCGAGCATCTGCCCACGGGCCAGCAGCGCCGCCAGCTCCTGGAGCAACTCCGGAGGCGGCGGGTCACCTGCCTGCGCGATCTTCGCGCCGACCTCGAACCCCTTGTCGATCGTGGGCTTGGTCGCGAAGACCCCGATCCCCACCGCCACGAGCGCCGCGATCGCGCCGATCGTCAGCCACAGGCCGAACGCGCTCCCGAGGAAGTCTCCGAGGCTGCCGTACAGCTGCACGTCGTGCCAGTACAGGAACCCGCCCGCGACGATCGTGATCCCGGCCAGACGCAGTACCCAGTCGCCCAAGTGCCGCCTGGAGAGCATCTCGCGCATGAACGGTGCCCCCGCCGGCCCGATGGCCTTGGCGGAGGGCTGGATGAACACGACGACCAGGAACAGCGAACCGCCCCACGCGATGGCCCCCATGATGTGCAGGACCCGGAACACGAGCATGTATGTGCTCACAGACGGGACCTCCCTTCGACCCGCGACATCCTGAGCCCGGCCGGATCCAAGGTCAACGCGCCGGGCGCGGTGCCAGGATGGTCGCGATGAAACTTCGACGCGTGATCCGGATCGGGCTGTTCGCGCTGATCGGTTCGTTCCTGCTGATCCAGGTGATCCCGTACGGGCGCGACCACGCCAACCCGCCCGCGACGGCCGAGCCCGCGTGGGACTCGCCTCGGACCCGGGCACTCGCGGTCACAGCCTGCTTCGACTGCCCCAGCAACCAGACCGAGTGGCCCTGGTACACGAACATCGCGCCGATCTCCTGGCTCACGCAACGGGACGTCGACCAGGGACGAGAGGCGCTCAACTTCTCCGAGTGGGACCGGCCTCAGGAGGCGGAGGACGCGGGCGAGGTGATCCGCGAGGGGGAGATGCCGCCGTGGACCTACACCGTCCTGCATCCCGACGCCCGCCTGTCCGACGCCGAGAAGGAGCGCCTGATCGCCGGCCTGGAGGCGACCTTCCTCGCGAGCCCGCCGATCGAAGACGGTGGTCACGGCGGTGGGGATGGCGGACCGGGCCAGGGCTGACCGGCGTTACGCTGGCGGCATGAGCCCAGACCCGGTCGCCGTGCTCCTTCGACGGAACGGCACGATCGTGCTGGACGGCGGCCTGGCCACCGAGCTCGAACGCAGCGGCCACGACCTGCACGACCCGCTCTGGTCGGCGCGAGTGCTCGTCGAAGACCCCGACGCGATCCGCGCCGTGCACGCCTCCTACTTCCAGGCCGGGGCCGACGTCGCGATCTCGGCGAGCTACCAGGCGACGTTCGAGGGCTTCGCGGGCCGCGGCATCGACGGCGCGACGGCGGCGGCCCTCATGCGCACGAGCGTCGAGCTGGCCCGCGAGGCCGCCGACGGCGATCGGCTGGTCGCCGCCTCGGTCGGCCCCTATGGCGCGATGCTCGGAAACGGCGCCGAGTACACCGGCGACTACGATCGCGACGAGGACGCGCTCGTCGAGTTCCACGTCCCGCGGATGGAGACCCTCGCCGGAGCCGAACCCGACCTGTTCGCCGTCGAGACGATCCCGTCGATCGTCGAGGCGGCGGCCGTCGTCCGCGCGCTCGAGAAGGTCCCGAAGATCCCGGCCTGGGTGAGCTTCAGCTGCCGCGACGGCACGCATATCTGCGACGGCACGTCGATCGAGGAGGCAGTTCGGATCGTGGCGAACGGCCCGACCGTGGTCGCCGTCGGCATCAACTGCACGCCGCCCCTTCACGCCGAGAGCCTGGTCGAGACGGTCTCGGCCACGACCGACAAGCCCGTGGTCTGCTACCCGAACCGCGGGTCGTTCTGGGACCCGATGCGCAAGGCGTGGACCGACCCGCCGCGCCAGGACGCGCGGCCGCCGCTTCGGCCGCTCGACTGGAAGCGCGCGGGGGCCTCGCTGATCGGGGGCTGCTGCGGAACCACGCCGCGGGACATCGCGGCGGCGGCCGGCGCCCTCGGGCGCGCCTGATCCCTACCTCGGCGTGTCCGGGCCCGGCTGGAACGGGGCGCCGTGGCCGGGAACGATCGTTCGAAGGCCCGCCAGCCCGAGCACGCGCGCCCGGTTCTCGTGCAGCAGCTCGGGTTCGGGCGCGTAGGGATCCTCGGCCGGCATCTCGGCGTTCCACCACAGGTGGGTGAACACCACGAGGCCGTCCTCGGTATCGACGACGGTCGAGATGTCCTGGGGCGAGTGGCCCGGCGTCTCGAGCAGCCGGATCGACGGCGAGATCTCGAACCCCTCGGCCTCTCGGTCGATCCACAGGTCGTCTCGGTACCACGCCCAGTGGTCGTGGACCCGGGCCCTCGAGAACAACCCGGCGTTCAGCGTGTGATCGGGATGGTGGTGGGACAGGACGACGTCCGTGATCGCATCGGGGGCGATCTCAAGCTCGGCGAGCGGACGAAGGATCGCGTCCTGCCCGGGGACCAGCCCGGGGTCCACGACGACCATCACGCCGTCGTCCCGGGCGAACCCCACCGTGGACGCGGTGCGGTCCTCGGCATCGGGCCGGCTCAGGTAGCCCTCGAACAGGATCCTCACCTCGGCGACCATCGTGGCCCCCACGCTACGACAGCCGAACCCGCTCCCGCGCGGCGCCGTCCGGCCGCCGAGTGAGCGGCTTCTCACCGCGCGGGTCTTGCGGTTTGCGTAGGGGAAACGGAGGATGACCCCGAACGCATCCCGGCGTCCTTCGGAGCCGGGCGCGATCCGGCCGGCGGCTCATCGCCGGCGGCCGCGCAGCGCGAGCCGGGCGACCCTCGCCGCCCGGCTCGCGCCATCTCCCGGCCTATGCGCCGGGCGGCAACTCGGGTTACGCTCCGCGGGTCGGCGGCCGTGTGAGAAGTCGATCCGATCCGAAGGCCGCTGCGAACACTCGGCGTGGGTGCTCGTTCCCGGCTCCGACGAGTTCCGCCCACCGGCGATCGGACGCCGGCTGCTCGGCTTCGGGCAGCTTCCGAGTCGCGCGCGAGCCCCGAGGCCCGCCGGCGCCTCCTCATGGGCCGGCTGGCCGGCGTCCTGTTCCTGACCTCCGCGGGCCTGCTGCTGATCTCCCTGCCGCTTGCCGCCGCACGGGCCAGCATCCCGGGAACCGCGGCCATCGCGGCGAGTGGGATCGCGGTCGGCGCGTTCGCGATGTTCGCGCCGTGGGACCGATGGCCGCGAGGGACGACCCTCGTCCTGGTCGTGCCGGCGTTCACGTTGATCGCGCTCGGGAACCTGTACAGCGCTCGGTCGTACACGTACGGCGTGTTCTTCCTGGTGGCGTTCGTGTGGATCGGGCTCGCGCACGGGCCGTGGACGTCGCTGGCGGTGGCGCCGTTCGCGATCGTGGCCTACCTCGTCCCCTTCTACTACCTGGACGGCAACGTCGAGGTCGGCGTGAGCTCGGTCGCGGTGACGATCCCGGCCTGCGTGATGGTGGGCGAGGTCCTGTCCTGGGGTTCGGCACGGCTGGCGCGCACGGAGGAGGAGCTGTTCAAGGAGCGAGAGATCGCCCAGAGCCTGAAGGACGTCGACGACATGAAGACGGCGTTCATGTCGGCGATCTCCCACGAGCTCCGCACGCCGATCACGATCTGTCGCGGACACCTCGAGGTCCTGGAACCGAACGCGACGCGTCCGGAGATCCAGGAGACGGTCGCGCTCGTCATCGACGAACTCGAACGCATGAGCAGGCTCGTGGACGACATCACGATCGCCGTGCGCGGCGACGACCCGTCCTTCCTTCGCAAGCAGTCCGTCGAGATCGAGGATCTCGTGATCCGCGTCGCGAGGAAGGTGCAGCCGTTCCTGAACGGCCGTCTTCGGGTGGAGCCCGTGGAGCGCGACGCCGTGGTGGAAGCCGACCCGGATCGGCTCGAGCAGGCGCTGGTCAACCTGCTTCAGAACGCGGCCGTCCACACGCCCGACGGGACCCCGGTGGATCTTCGAGCGGTGCAGGCGCGGAAGGCCTGGATGTTCGCGGTCGAGGACCACGGCGATGGGTTGGAGAGCGGACACGAGGAGGAGGCGTTCGAGCGCTTCGTGCACGGGCCGGCGTCCCGGGGCTCAGGGCTCGGACTCGCGGTGGTTCGAAGCATCGCGCGCGGCCACGGCGGAGAGGCCGGGGTGGAGAACCATCCCGGGAGGGGGGCGACGTTCTGGATCCTGATCCCCCGCTGACGGTCCTGCTCGTCGAGGACGAGGACCGCATCGCCTCGTTCGTCAAGAAGGGCCTGGGCGCCCGCGGCTTCGAGGTCCGTTGCGTATCCACCGGCGGCGAGGTGCCGGCCGCCGTGACCGACGACGTCGGCCTGATCGTGCTCGACCTTGGCCTGCCGGACCTCGACGGACTCGACGTCCTCCGGACGATCCGCGAGCGGTGGGCGAGGATCCCGGTTGTGATCCTGACCGCGCGAGGCGACGTGGAGGACCGCGTCCGGGGCCTTGACCTGGGTGCCGACGACTACGTGCCCAAGCCGTTCGCGATCGATGAGCTCGCGGCCCGGCTCCGGGCCCGCCTGCGCCCGGCCGCCGACTACTCGGCCAAGCTCACCGTAGGCGAACTCGAGCTCGACCTGATCGCGCGCCGCGCCCGAGTGGGCGAGCGGGTCATCTGGCTCACGCCCCGCGAGTTCGCCCTGCTCGAGATGCTGATGCGCCACGCGGGCCGGACGGTCACCCGTCCCGAGCTCCTGTCGGAGGTCTGGTCGCTGGACTTCGACCCCCGCTCGAACCTCGTCGACGTGTACGTGCGCTACCTGCGGCGGAAGCTCGGGCCCGGATGGATCACCACCGAGCGCGGGGTCGGCTACAAGATCGTCGCGCCCGGCGCCGAGCCGCCCGGCTCGCGTTCGGACCGCCGCTCGGCGACCGCCTGAGCCTCAGGCAGGGATCCGGCTCCGCGGCAGGAACCTCCCCTGGCCCGCCTTGCCGTGGAACACCCCGTCCTTGACGAGCACGTTCCCTCGCTGCATGACCACCTCCGGAAGCCCCTTGACCTTGCGGCCCTCGTAGACGGAATAGTCCACGCTCATGTGGTGGGTCGTGGACGAGAGCTCGCGTTCGACGGTGGGGTCGAACACCACGATGTCTGCGTCCGAGCCCGGCGCGATCGTCCCCTTGCGTGGGTACAGGCCGAACATCTTGGCCGGCGCGGTCGCTACGATCTCGACGAACCGGTTCAGCCCGATGTGGCCGGCCTCGACGCCGCCGTACAGCAGGGTGAAGCGGTCCTCCACCGAGGGCAGGCCGTTGGGGATCTTCGAGAAGTCGCCTTTGCCCAGGTCCTTCTGGCCGACGAAGTTGAAGGGCGCGTGGTCGGTGGAGACCACCTGGAGGTCGTCGCCCGCTAGCCCCTTCCAAAGGTCCTCCTGGTGATCGGCCGTGCGTAGGGGTGGGGAGCAGACGAACTTCGCGCCCTCGAACCCGGGCCGGCCCATGTCGTCCTGCGACAGGTACAGGTATTGCGGACAGGTCTCCGCGTATGCGGGCTGGCCCCGGTCGCGCGCCTCGCGGACGGCGTTCAGGGCGTCGCGCGAGGACAGGTGGACGATGTAGGCGGGGGTGTCCGCGAGCTCGGCGAGCTTGAACACCCGATGCACGGCCTCCCCCTCCATCACGGCCGGGCGCGTCAGGCCGTGATTGATCGGATCGGTCTTGCCCTCCTCGATGAACTGGCGGACCAACACGTCGATCGGCCCGCCGTTCTCGGCATGCATCATGATCAGCGCGCCCGAGTTCCCGGCCTGGCGCATCGCGCGGAAGATCGATGCGTCGTCCAGCATGAATACCCCCGGGTAGGCCATGAACAGCTTGAACGAGGTCACGCCCTCGCCCACGAGCTCGTCCATCTCTCGCAGGACCTGGTCGTTGACCTCCCGGATGATCATGTGGAACCCGTAGTCCGTGGTGGCGAGCTTCGCCTTCTGGTGCCAGCGGTCGAGCCCCTCCCGCAGGCCCTCGCCGTAGTCCTGGAGCGCGAAGTCCACGATCGTCGTCGTACCGCCGAACGCGGCCGCCC
>Ga0126377_10002129_pt1 | contig 13484 bp, 14 predicted proteins | sample PanSoiMetPlot_22_FD_92647 | JGI IMG/M metagenome (GOLD analysis project Ga0126377, IMG submission 92647) | Tropical forest soil microbial communities from Panama - MetaG Plot_22 | ecosystem: Environmental > Terrestrial > Soil > Tropical forest > Bulk soil | place: Panama | collected 2016-02-17
CCGCGCCGCCGCCGTGGCCCGGGCGCTCGAGCTGCGGGCCGCCGGGGCCGACTGGGTCGACATCGGGGGCGAGTCCACCCGCCCGGGCGCCGACCCCGTGCCCGAGGCCGAGGAGCTGCGCCGGGTCGTCCCGGTGGTCGAGGCGCTGGCGGCCGACGGGGTCCCCACCTCGATCGACACCCGCAAGGCCGCGGTGGCCGAGGCCGCCGTGGCCGCAGGGGCCCGGATGGTCAACGACGTGTCCGCCCGCCTGGCCCCCGTGGTGGCGGCGACCGGCGGCGGCGTCGCCTTCGTCGCCATGCACATGCAGGGCGAGCCCGGCACGATGCAGGCGGCGCCGGCCTACGGCGACGTGGTCACCGAGGTGCGCGACCACCTGGTGGCGTGGGCCGACGCGGCCCGGGCGGCGGGCGTGGCCGAGGTGTGGATCGACCCGGGGATCGGCTTCGGCAAGACCCTCGACCACAACCTCGACCTGCTCGCCAACCTCGACGTGCTGGTGGCCACCGGCTATCCGGTCCTCGTCGGCACCAGCCGCAAGGGCATGCTGGGCACGCTGGCGGCGCGGGCCGACGCCGGCGGGGCGGTGCCGCCGCCCGCCGACCGGCTGGAGGGCTCGCTGGCGACCGCGGTGTGGGCGCTGTGGCGGGGGGCGGGGATGGTCCGGGTGCACGACGTGGCGGCGACCGTGCGGGCCCGGGCGGCGATCGAGACGGTGGCGGTGCCGGCCGCATGACCGCCGGCCGGAAGGGCAGAAAGAGAGAGCAGAGCTCGTGGCACCGATGAAGGGCAAGTGGGCCCAGGGCATCACGCCCCGCAACTTCGTGTGGGTGCTCAAGGACCGCCTGGCGGTGTGCGAGCGGCCCGGCGGCTACGGCCCCAACCACCGGCGCGTCCGCCGGCAGGAGGAGATCATCTGGATCCGCGAGCAGGGCTTCACCCACGTGATCTCGCTCATCGCCGCCACTCACAACCTGCACAACTACGACGAGCTGGGCGTCGCCTGGCTCCACCGGCCCCAGGGTCCCCACGACGACCCGGTGGTGTTCCAGCACCAGTTCTACGTCGAGCTGCGCGACCTGCTGGCCGGGGGCGAGAAGCTGCTGGTCCACCAGGAGGAGGTCGGCGACCGGGTCTGCGGCCTGGTGGCCGGCTACCTGCTGTGGGCCCGGCTGGTGCCCTACGGCCCCCAGGCGATCTCGGTGACCGAGCGGCTCACCGGCCGCCAGCTCGGCCCCCTCGGCCGCCAGCTGGTGGCCACCGCCGAGGACCTGCGCGACCAGCCCGACCCGCCGCGGCGAACCGCCGCCGAGGCGGCGTCCGAGGTCGATGCGGCCGAGGCCGGCGAGGCCGGCGCCGGCGGCGACCCGGGCGAGTGACCCGGGCGGGCGGGTGAGTGAGGCCATGAGCGGCGGGCGGGGCTCCGACCGGATCGAGCTGCGGGGCCTGCGGGTGGTGGGCCGGGTCGGCGTGCTGCCCTTCGAGCGGGAGGCCGACCAGCCCCTCGAGCTGGACCTCGACCTCGCCGTCGACCTGGCCGCGGCCGGCGCCAGCGACGACCTCCGCGACACCGTCGACTACGGCGCCGTGTGCGACGCCGTGGTCGCCGCGGTGCGGGCCGGCCACGTGGCGTTGCTGGAGCGGCTGGCCACCCGGGTCGCCGACGCCGCCCTCGCCGTCGACCCCGCCATCGCCGCCGTCACCGTGGTCGTGCGCAAGCTGCGGCCGCCGGTGCCCCACGTGCTCGACACGTCGGGCGTGCGCATCACCCGGGAGAGGACGTGAGCGAGCGAAGCGAGCGAACCGCCGACGGCGGGCCCCCGCGGGCCTACCTGGGCCTCGGCTCCAACCTGGGTGACCGCGCCCGCTACCTGCGGGAGGCCGTCGCCACCCTGGAGGAGCTCGGCCCGGTCCGCACGTCCCCGGTCTACGAGACCGCCCCCGTCGGCGGCCCTGACCAGGGCCCGTTCCTCAACCTGGTGGTCGAGCTGCGCACCGACCGCACCCCCCGCGAGCTGCTCGGCGTCTGCCACCGGCTGGAGGCGGCCGCCGGGCGGGTCCGCGACGTGCGCTGGGGCCCCCGCACGCTGGACGTCGACGTCCTGTGGGTCGAGGGTGCCAGCGTGGACGAGCCCGACCTCACCGTCCCCCATCCCCGCCTGTGGGAGCGCCGCTTCGTCGTCGCCCCGCTGCACGACCTGGCCCCCGACCTCGCCGACCGGCAGGCCGTCGACGCCGCCGAGGGCGCCGTCGAGCGGCGGGGGGCGCTGGAGGCCGTGTGATCCCCCCGGCGGTGCGCATCATCGGCCCCGGGCGGGCCGGCACGTCCCTGGCCTGGGCGCTCAGCGACGCCGGCTGGGAGGTGGCGCCGCTCGTCGGCCGGCGCGACGACCCCCGCGAGGCGGCGGTGGGTGTCGACATGGTGGTGCTGGCCACCCCCGACGACACGCTGCCGGCCGTCGCCGCCGCCGTCGAGCCGAGCCCCACCACGCTGTTCGTCCACCTGGCCGGCTCCCGGTCGCTGGACGTGCTCGCCCCCCACGCCCGGCGGGCGTCGGTCCACCCGCTGGTGGCCCTGCCCACGCCCGAGATCGGGGCCAAGCGGCTGGTCGGCGCCTGGTACGCCGTGGCGGGCGATCCCGAGGCCCGGCGCATCGTGGCGGCGCTCGACGGCCGGCCGTTCGCCGTCGACGACGCCGACCGCGCCCTCTACCACGCCACCGCGGTGGTGGCCTCCAACCACCTGGTCGCCCTGATGGGGCAGGTCGAGCGGCTGGCCGCGGCGGCCGGCGTGCCGTTCGACGCCTACCTCGACCTGGCGGCCGAGACGCTCGACAACGTCCGCGACCTGGGCCCGGCCGCGGCGCTGACCGGCCCAGCCGCCCGGGGCGACGAGGCCACCATCGAGCACCACCTCGCGGCGCTGCCCGAGGGCGAGCGGGCCGCCTACCGGGCCCTGGCCGACGCCGCCCGCCGCCTGGCCGCCGAGCGCCCAGCCGAGACCGAACCCGCGGCCGAGCCGGGGGAGGAGCCGGGGGACGAGCCGTGAACACCGTGACCACCGTGGCCGCCGTCCGGGCCGCCCTCGACGAGGCCCGGGCCGCCGGCCGCCGGGTCGGCTTCGTCCCCACCATGGGCTACCTGCACGACGGCCACGCCTCGCTCATGGAGCGGGCCCGGGCCGCCGAGGACGTCGTGGTCGTGTCGATCTTCGTCAACCCGCTCCAGTTCGGGGCCGATGAGGACCTCGACGCCTACCCCCGCGACCTCGGCCGCGACACGGCCCTGTGCGCCCGGACCGGCGTCGACCTGCTGTTCACGCCGCCCCTCGGCGAGATGTACCCCCAGCCGGTCCTGACCACGGTCAGCGTGGCCGAGGTGTCGGCCCCGCTGGAGGGCGCGGCCCGCCCCACCCACTTCGCCGGTGTCGCCACGGTGGTGGCCAAGCTGTTCTCGATCGTGGGGCCGTGCCGGGCCTACTTCGGCGAGAAGGACTACCAGCAGGTCGCCGTCCTGCGCCGCATGGTGGCCGACCTGTCGATGCCGGTCGAGATCGTCGCCTGCCCCACGCGGCGGGAGCCCGACGGCCTGGCCATGTCGTCCCGCAACGTCTACCTGACCCCCGCCGAGCGGGAGGCCGCCCCCGTCCTCAACACCGCCCTGCGGGCCGGCGCCGCCGCCATCGGGGCGGGCGAGACCGACCCCGCCGTGGTCCGCACGCTGATGCGGGAGATCATCGAGGCCGAGCCGCTCGCGCAATTGGACTACGCCGAGGTGGTGGACGCAGACTTGCTGTCCGTCCCGGAGGTGCTGACCGGGAATCTTCGACTGCTGGCCGCGGTTCGCTTCGGCAGGGCCAGGCTCATCGACAACGTGGGGGTGACCCGGTGAGGGCACCCACCCAAGGAGGATGCGCAGCAGTGCGTCGCCGCATGCTGAAGTCCAAGATCCACCGCGCCGTCGTCACCGACGCCAACCTGCACTACGTGGGGTCCGTCACCGTCGACCCCGACCTGCTCGAGGCCGCCGACATCCTCGAGCACGAGCAGGTGGCGATCGTCGACATCGACAACGGCGCCCGGCTGGAGACCTACACGATCGCCGGCGTCCGGGGCTCGGGCGACCTGTGCCTCAACGGCGCCGCCGCCCGGCTGGTGGCGCCCGGCGACCGGGTCATCGTGATCTCCTACGCCGACTACGACGAGGCCGACCTGGTCGCCTACGAGCCCCTGGTCGTCCACGTCGACACCGCCAACCGCCAGGTCGACGCGGTGACCGCGGAGCTGCTGGCGGCGGAGCAGCGGGGCCCCGCGCCCCACCGCTATGTCGAGGTCCCGGCCAACTGAGCGACCATCCGCTCGACCTGCTGGTCCTCGGGTCCGGCGTGGCCGGGCTCTCGGCCGCCGTGCGGGCGGCCGACGTCCACGACCTGCGGGTCGGGGTGCTGACCAAGGCCGCGCTCCACCAGGCCACCACCCGCTGGGCCCAGGGCGGCGTGGCCGCCGTGCTGGGCGGCGACCCCGACTCGACCGACCTCCACCTGGCCGACACGCTCGCCGCCGGGGCCGGGCTGTGCGACCCCGACGCCGTGCGGGTGCTGGTCGACGAGGGGCCCGACCGGGTCTTCGAGCTGATCGCCCTGGGGGCGATCTTCGACCGCGACGCCGCCGGGCGGCTGATGCTGGCCCGGGAGGGCGGCCACTCCCACGCCCGGGTGGTCCACGCCGGCGGGGCGGCGACGGGGGTCGAGGTCGAGCGGGCCCTGGCGGAGGCCGTGCAGGACACCGCCGCCGCCCTCTACGAGCACACCTTCGCCCTCGACCTGGTGGTGGAGGGCGGTCGCTGCGCCGGGGTCGTGGCCCTCCGCCCCGACGGTGGCCGGGCCGAGATCCGGGCCCGCCACGTCCTGGTGGCCACCGGGGGCGCCGGCCAGCTGTTCTCGGTGACCACCAACCCGGCGGAGTCCACCGGGGACGGCATCGCCATGGCGCTGCGGGCCGGGGTGGCGGTGGCCGACGTCGAGTTCGTCCAGTTCCACCCGACCGCCCTGCACCACCCGGCCATGCCCCGGCCGCTGCTGTCGGAGGCGTTGCGGGGCCACGGCGCCCTGCTGCGCGACGCCCGGGGCGAGCGCTTCGTCGACGAGCTGCTGCCACGGGACAAGGTGAGCCGGGCGATCATGGCCGTCCTGGCCGACCAGGGCGTCGACCACGCCTGGCTGGACGCCACCGGTCTGGAGCGCTTCGCCGAGCGGTTCCCGACCATCAACGCGGCCCTGGCGGAGGTGGGCCTGGACCCGGCCACGGACTGGCTGCCGGTGGCGCCGGCCGCCCACTACCTGTGCGGCGGGATCGTGGCCGACCTGGACGGCGCCACCTCGCTGCCCGGCCTGTGGGTGGCGGGCGAGGCGGCCTGCAACGGCGTCCACGGGGCCAACCGGCTGGCGTCGAACTCGTTGCTCGACGGCATGGTCTTCGGCCCCCGGGTGGTCGAGGCGGTGGCCGGCGGCGCCGACGGCCCGAGCGCGACCGGGGCCATGCGCTGCGTGCTGGCCCCGCCGGCGGGCAACGGCCGGGGCGACGGCATCCTCGGCGAGCCGCTCCCCGCCCTCCCGGACGTGCCGCCACCCGCGGGCGAGGCCGATCCCGGCGTGGCGGCCGCCCGGGCCGACCTCCAGCGGGCGATGACCGCCCACGCCGGCGTGCTGCGCTCGGCGGCCTCGCTCGCGGCCGCCACCGGCGCCGCGACGGCGGCGGGCGAGGTCGCGACCCGGGCGGCGCCCGGCGCCCCGGCGGCCGAGCTGCGCAACCTGGCGACCATGGCCCACGCGCTCGCCGCCGCCGCCCGGGGCCGCAGCGAGAGCCGCGGCGCCCACGCCCGCACCGACTTCCCGGCGCTCGACGAAGCCCAGCGCCTGCGCTACGTGGCCGGGCGCTGAACACCCTTCAGGGCGCGTACCGGGGCCCTCGCGCGCGTCGGTACGATCGTCGGTCATGCCGGAAGTCGCACAACACCCGCCTGCCTGGCTGCCCGACCCCTTCGGGCGCCACGAGTCCCGCTGGTGGGACGGCACGCGCTGGACCGAGCACGTCGCCTCCCACGGCCGCCAGGGCGTCGACCCGCCGGGGGGCGGCAACGTCCCCACCGTCGACCGCGACCGCAGCAAGGTCGTCGGCGACGTCCAGCGGGCCGGCATCGCCCCGGGCCAGGCCCCGGCCGGCGGCGGCACGCTGTTCAGCGAGGCCGTCCTGGTGGTCAACCAGAAGGCCAAGCTCATCGAGGTCAACAACGAGTACGCCATCTACAACCAGCACGGCCAGCAGATCGGCGCGGTCCGCCAGGTCGGCCAGTCGATGGCCAAGAAGGCCATCCGGCTGCTCGGGTCCTACGACCAGTTCATGACGCACAAGCTCCAGGTCGTCGACCACACCGGCGCGGTGGTGCTCGCCCTCACCCGGCCGGCCAAGGTGCTCAAGTCGCGGGTCATCGTGCAGAACGCCCAGGGCGCCGAGGTCGGCACGATCGTCCAGCAGAACGCCATCGGCAAGATCCGGTTCGCCCTGGAGGCCGGCGGCCACACCTGGGGCTCGATCAACGCCGAGAACTGGCGGGCCTGGAACTTCAACATCCAGGACCACACCGGCGCCGAGATCGCCCGCATCACCAAGACGTGGGAGGGCCTGGCCAAGACCATGTTCACCACGGCCGACAACTACGTGGTGCAGATCCACCGCCAGCTGGACGAGCCCCTGCGCAGCCTGGTGGTGGCGGCCGCCCTCGGCGTCGACACCGCCCTCAAGCAGGACGCCCGCGGCTTCAATTGACCTGCCAGTCGGCCACGCCGCTGGCCTTCACGTCCGCGGCCACCTTGTCGAGCCCGGCCGCCTCGCCCCGTAGGCGGGCGTCGAGGAAGGCGAGCGTCGCCTCCTCGAACAGCCGGCCGGGCTCGCCCACGAACACGCCGACGTGGTCGGCCGCGGCCGGCCGCAGGTACCACATGGGCCGGGCCCAGCGCTGGTCGAAGATGTAGTTGCCCGCCCCCACGGCCACGGTCGTGTCCTTCTCGCCGTGGACCAGCAGGAGCGGCGTGGTGGGGTGGTGGTCGTAGTTCCCGTGGGGGTAGGTGAGCGGCCCGCCGGACACCGAGATCACGGCCGCCACCCGCCGGTCCACGCAGCACGAGTTGTAGGCGACGCCGAAGATGGTGGCCGACCCCAGCGAGTGGCCCCCGACCACGACCTTCCTCGTGTCGACGGCGCCGCCGAGGGCGTGGGCCATCCGGTCGATGACGAGGCTGACGTCGCCCGGCTGGTTGACGTAGTCGGGCGAGTAGGCGATGCCCTTGCGGCTGAGCGGGAACGTCGGCAGCGCCACCGCGTAGCCGTGGCGGGCCCAGCGCTCGGCGAAGCCCCGGAAGGCGTCGCCGGTGCCGTTGAACCCGTGGGCGAACACGACCAGCGGGAACGGCCCGCCCCGCGCCGGTCGGGCGTTCTCGCGGGCGGCCACCGGCGTGGCCGGGTCGGCCGGGGGCGCGGGGCCGGGCTCGCCCGTGGCCGGGTAGAACAGCTCGACGGCCACCGTGCGGTCGGGCTTGGCCGCCAGGTGGGCGGCCGGCACCGCCGGCGTGCGCCGGGACCCGTCGACCAGCGTGTAGGCCCGCCGGCCGACCGCGTACGGGGGACCGGCCGGCGCCGGCGCCGTGGTCCCCGAGCCCGCGGCGCCGCTGCCGGAACCGGACGAGCAGGCGGCCGCGGCCACCAGGCAGAGGGCGGCGGCCAGCGCGGTGGCGCGCCGGGTGACGCTGGTCACGGCGGGCATGGCCGGCAGTCTGCCATCCGCCACACTGGGGGGCCGTGTACGACGCCCACCCCCCGATGACCGCCGTGCGCGAGGCCGTGGCCCGCGCCCTGGCCGAGGACCTGACGCCGCTCGGCGACCTCACCTCGGCGCTGCTGCCCCCGGCGCTGGAGGCCACCGCGCTGTTCGTGCCCCGGGCCGACGGCGTGCTCGCCGGCCGCCGCTGCGCGGCCGAAGCGTTCCGGCAACTGGACGAGGGACTGGACGTCGAGTGGGCCGCCGACGACGGCGACCGGCTGACCGCCGGCAAGGAGTTCGCCCGGGTCACCGGCCCGCTGGCCCCGATCCTCACGGCCGAGCGCACCGCGCTCAACTTCCTCGGCCACCTGTCCGGCGTGGCCACCCTGACCGCCCGCTTTCTGGACGCCGTGGTCGCCGCCGGGGGCACGCTGCGGGTGTGGGACACCCGCAAGACCACGCCCGGCCTGCGGGCGCTGGAGAAGGCGGCCGTGCGGGCCGGGGGCGGCGCCAACCACCGGGGCAACCTGTCCGACTGGGTGCTGCTCAAGGACAACCACCTCGAGCTGTTCGGCGTCACCGCCGCCGTGACCCACGCCCACGCCCGCTGGCCGGGGCGCACGGTCCACGTCGAGTGCGGCGACATCGACCAGGTACGGGAGGCGGTCGCCGCCGGCGCCGACGCCCTGCTGCTCGACAACATGACCCCCGAGGAGGTGCGGGCGGTGGTCGACGAGGTGCGGGCCGGCCACCCGCGGCGGCCGCTGCTGGAGATCTCGGGCACGGTGTCGCTGGAGACGATCGGCGCCTACGCCACGACGGGTGCCGACCTCGTCTCGATCGGCGCGCTCACCCACTCGGCCCCCGTCCTGGATATCGGGTTGGACGTGGTGCCTGGGTAGCCTCCCGGGCCGTGATGCTCCTGGCCGTCGACGTCGGCAACACCCAGACCGTCATCGGGCTCTACGACCTCGAGCCCGACGACGCCCACAACGTGGGCCGCCGCCTGGCCGACACCCACCTGCTCGACCACTGGCGGGTCGCCACCAACGCCGAGCGCACCGCCGACGAGCACGCCCTGGTGGTGCAGGAGTTCCTCGGGTTCCACGGGTTCAGCTTCGACGACGACATCGCCGGCGTGGCCCTGTGCTCGTCGGTGCCCCGGGTGACCGGGGCGCTGCGGCGCATGAGCGAGCGCTACTTCGGCTCGACGCCGGTCGTCATCGAGCCGGGCATCCGCACCGGCATCCCGGTGCTCTACGACAACCCCAAGGAGGTGGGGGCCGACCGCATCGCCGACGCGGTGGCGGCCTTCGACCTGTTCGGGGGCCCGATCGTGAGCGTCGACTTCGGCACCGCCACCACCTTCGACGCCATCTCGGCCAAGGGCGAGTACCTGGGCGGGGCCATCTTCCCCGGCATCGACATCAGCCTCGACGCCCTGTTCGCCCGGGCCGCGGCCCTGCGCCGGGTCGAGCTGGTCGAGCCCCGCAACGTCATCGGCCGCTCGACCGTCGAGTCGATCCAGTCGGGCGTCATCTTCGGCTACACGGCCCTGGTCGACGGCATGGTCGGCCGCATCGAGGCCGAGCTGGGCGAGAAAGCCCACGTGGTGTCCACCGGCGGTCTGTCAGGCTTGATCACGCCCCTGTCGGCCACGATCACCCACCACGAGCCGTGGCTGACCCTCCATGGCCTGCGCCTGATCTACGAGAAGAACCTGTGACCGACGAAGTCCCCGCCGGACGGCTGCCCTACCGGGTCGAGGTCAGCGACCGCGCCGCCGACCTCCAGGCCCGCTTCGCCGACCTCGAGGCCGGGGCCGGCAGCGAGGTCACGGCCACGGTCGCCGGCCGGGTGATGCTGTCGCGGGACATGGGGCGGCTGGCCTTCGCCACCCTGCGCGACTCCAGCGGGGCGATCCAGCTCATGGCCACCGCCAAGGGCACCGAGGACTACAAGGGGCTCACCGGCCTGGCCCTCGGCGACTGGGTGGTGGCCACCGGCGAGGTCGTGCGGTCCAACAAGGGCGAGCTGTCGGTCCGGGTCGCCACCTGGCAGCTGCTGGCCGAGGCCCGCCGCGGCTTCGGCGACAAGTGGCACGGCATCACCGACACCGACATGCGCTACCGGCAGCGCTACGCGGACCTGTGGGCCAACGAGGACAGCATGGCCACCTTCCAGGCCCGCAGCCGGGTGCTGTCGCTGACCCGGCGGTTCCTGGAGGACCGGGGGTTCGTCGAGGTGGAGACGCCGGTGTTCCACCCCATCCCCGGCGGGGCGCTGGCCCGCCCGTTCACCACCCACCACAACGCCCTCGACATCGACCTCTACCTGCGCATCGCCCCCGAGCTGTACCTGAAGCGGCTGGTCGTGGGCGGGTTCGAGCGGGTGTTCGAGATCGCCCGGGTGTTCCGCAACGAGGGGCTGTCGACCCGCCACAACCCCGAGTTCACGATGCTGGAGCTGTACCAGGCCTACGCGGACTACGGCGACATGATGGAGATCACCGAGAGCCTGGTCGCCCACCTGGCCGAGGAGATCACCGGCTCGACCGTGGTCAGCTACGGCGGCCGCGAGGTCGACCTCACCCCGCCGTGGCGGCGGGCGTCGCTGATCGAGCTCATCGAGGAGAGCATCGGCGTGCGCCTCGACGTGCGCATGCCGCTCGACGAGCTGCGGGCGATCGCCGCCGAGCACGGCGTCGAGCCCGAGGAGTCCTGGGGCCCGGGCAAGCTCATCCTCGAGGTCTACGAGAAGACGACCGAGGCCGAGCTGTGGGGGCCGGTGTTCGTCATGGACTACCCCAAGGAGGTCTCGCCGCTGGCGCGGGACCACCGCGAGCAGCCGGGCATGGTCGAGCGGTTCGAGCCGATCGTGGCCGGCCGCGAGCTGGGCAACGCCTTCTCCGAGCTGACCGACCCCGACGAGCAGCGGCGCCGGTTCGAGGACCAGGCCCGGGCCAAGGCGGCCGGCGACGACGAGGCCATGGTGGTCGACGACGACTACGTGCGGGCGCTCGAGTACGGGCTACCGCCCACGGGCGGCCTCGGCCTCGGCATCGACCGGCTGGTCATGCTGCTCACCGACAGCCCCGCCATCCGCGACGTCATCCTCTTCCCCACCCTCCGGCCCGAGTCCGGCTGACGGGACGGTCTCCAGCACCTCGACCTCGGCCTGGAGCCGCGCGCCGAACCAGCCGGTGCCGGGCTGGTGCAGCGCCACCCGCACGTCGTAGCGGCCCGGCTCGTCCGGCGCCTCCAGCGGCACGTCGGCCGTCGTGCGGGTGCCGGCGGGCAGGACCCGGGCGAGCGGCACCAGCGGGTTGTCGATGTCGTCCCCGCCGTCGAGCGGCCGCCAGCGGGCGCCCAGCTTGATGGGCCGGGGCGGCACCGTGGCCAGTGGGCCGCCCGACCGGTTGACCACCTCGACCGTCGCCGTCGCCACACCGCCGGCGGGCATCTCGGCGGGCAGCGACCCCCGCACCCCGCAGCCGGCCGCCCGGCCGGGGTCGAGGGCCCGGCCGGCCGCCGCCAGGCCGGCCGCGGCCCGGGGCGTGACCAGGCGCACCGCCGCGTCGTCGGGGGCCGGGCGGCGCTCGGGGGGACGGGTGCCGGTGCGGTGCTGCTCGACGGCCCGGGCGGCGTTGGCGGCGAAGCCGGTGGCCACGCCCCGGACCACGGCGGGCGGCACCGGGAGGATGTCGTAGACCTCCAGGCACGGCAGCGGGATGCGGTCGGCCACCTCGAAGCTGCGCAGGTCGACCACGACGACCTCGCCCCGGTCGTCGTCCCGGCCCCGGTGGGCGTTCCCGCCCACCAGCGCCCACGGCCCGACCAGGGCCAGGCCCCGGGTGAAGCGCCGGATCTCCACCGTGCGCCGCAGCGCCCCGTCGGGCCCGCGCTCGCTGAGCACCCCGGGCGTCGACTCGCACACGTACCAGCGGTCACCCCGGCGGCGGGGGGTGTGGGGGTGGGCAAGGCCGGTGAGCACGTCGCGCCCGGTGCGCAGGTCGAGGACGAAGCCGGCGCTCTCCTCGTCCCGCCAGCCCCGGTGGCGGTCGAAGCGGCCGAAGGCGCACACGTGCAGGGCCCCGTCCACCACCACCAGCGAGTTCACGTGCCAGGCGTCGGGCACCGGCGACCCCTGCCACACCCGCACCGGCTCGCCCTCGCCCACCCGCCACACGGCGTCGTCCCACGACGAGGTCACGTGGGGGGCGCCGGCCAACCACACCACGTCGTGGGGGTCGCGCACGGCGTCGAGCCGCTGGTAGCTGCGCACGCCCCGGGCGTCGTAGGCCAGAAGCTCGCCGGTCGAGGTCTGCTCGCCCGGGCCCCGCAGCAGCCGCCACAGCCGCCCCCCGCCGAGCGCCAGGCCCGAGCTGGCCAGGTCGTCGAGCGCCACCGGCGTGCCGGAGGTCAGGTCGTAGATGCCGCCGCCCCACTTGCCGAACCCGCTGACCAGCAGCCGGGCCTCGCCCAGGGCGCCCCGCCAGTCGGAGGTGCCGCCGCCCCTCACTCGATGCCGTGCTCCAGCGCATAGCGGACCAGCTCCTGGCGCCGGTTGAGGTGGAGCTTGCCGAGGATGTTGCGCACGTGGTTCTCGACCGTCTTCTCGGCGATGAACAGCTGCTCGCCGATCTCGCGGTACGTGTGGCCCCGGGCCACGTACTGGAGCACCTCCCGCTCCCGGTCCGACAGGGGCTGGGTGGGGCCGGCCGCCTTGGCCATGCGCCGGAACTCGCCCAGCACCAGCGACGCCAGCGCCGGGGAGAAGACCGGCTCGCCCTGGGCGGCCCGCCACAGCTCGCGGCGCAGCTCGTCGGGCGGCGTGCTCTTGACCAGGTAGCCGTTGGCCCCCGCGGACACGGCGTCGAGCAGGTCGCGCTCCTGCTCGCTGACCGTGAGCATCACGATCGGCACGTCCTCGCCGCAGGCCCGGGCCACCTTGAGCCCGCCGCCGCCCGGCATGTGCAGGTCGCACACGACCAGGTCGGGCTGTTGCGACCGCACCTGCTCGATGGCCTCGTCGGCGTCGCCGGCCTCGCCGACCACGTGGAAGTTCGACCCGAGGTCGGCCCGCAGCCCGGAGCGCCAGATGGGATGGTCGTCGGCCACCACCACCCGGACGGCACGGAGGTCTGTCATCGGCGAGAGAGCGTAGATCCCGGCCCGGCGGGGACCCAGCACCGGACCTCGGTGCCCCGCCCGGGGCGGCCGTCGACCTCGACCCGGCCCCCGACCTCGGCGATGCGTCCCCGCACCGACCGGGCCAGGCCCGTGCCCTCGGCGGTGGCCTCGGGGTCGAACCCGGCGCCGTCGTCCTTGACCGAGCAGAACAGCTCGCCGTCGGTGGGCTCGGCGTAGACGGTGACGGTGGCGGCGCCGCCGTGCTTGCCCGCGTTGGCCAGCGCCTCGCCCACGGCGCCGGCCAGGGCGTCGACCGTGCGGTCCGGCAGCAGCGGGGTGTCGGGCGCGAGCACGACCCGGGCGGTGCCGCCGAAGCGGTCCTCGAACCGGGCGGCCGCGGCCCGCAGCCGGGCCCCGAGGTCGCCGCCGCCGCCGAGCGCGCCCCGGGTGCCGTAGAGGAACTCCCGCAGCTCCCGCTCCTGGTCGTGCGCCAGGCGCACCAGGTCGGGTTCGCCGGCCCGACGCTGGACGACGGCC
>Ga0126377_10002130_pt1 | contig 13478 bp, 9 predicted proteins | sample PanSoiMetPlot_22_FD_92647 | JGI IMG/M metagenome (GOLD analysis project Ga0126377, IMG submission 92647) | Tropical forest soil microbial communities from Panama - MetaG Plot_22 | ecosystem: Environmental > Terrestrial > Soil > Tropical forest > Bulk soil | place: Panama | collected 2016-02-17
CGGACGACTTCAACTTCTTACGTCAACACCCGCGTGCACAAAGCGTCTTCGACAAGGGTGATGATCTGTTTCACTTGAGTTACGTGGGCGCCTGCATACCCGGAATGCATCCGACGGTGCGGGCTCTTTTTCAAGCGGTTCGTACCGGATTGGATACTCAAGCCGATATTTTCGCCCGCCTTCGTATTCACTTTATTGGAACCAGTTACGCAACGAATGGGTCAGCTCGAGCTCAACTACCGCTGATAGCTCGTGAGTTTGGTATTGAAGATAAGGTCGATGAACATACTGGTAGAGTGCCCTACCTCGAGTCACTACAGATCATGCTCGATTCGGATGGTCTCTTCCTGATCGGCTCCGATGAGCCGCACTATACGGCGTCGAAAGTGTTTACTTACTTACTGGCGTCGCGGCCGTTACTGTCGATCTTTCATGAGGAGAGCAGTGTGATTGGATTCCTGACGGACAATGCAGCGGCGCGCACTATCAGTTATGGCCCAACCAGACCGCCAGCAACTCAAGTCGAGGCGATAACCAGGGCATTAAGTGAAATGTTGTTAGCTGAAGGCTGTCCCAATCACCGCGAACAACTCGACACATTCTCGGCGCGGGCAATGACTGCGCGATTGGCGGAAGCGTTGGACAAAGCCATGGCGAAGGCCCGGAATGGCCGGCAGCATTAATCTCAACTTGGATTCGAAGCATACAAACGGAAATGGACTGCGCATCCAGTTTGGCTGCGGGTGTCATGCCCCGGCTGGCTGGCGAAACTTCGACGCGTCGCCAACGCTGCGCTTCGAGAGGCTACCGTTACTTGGCCGTGCTTACGTGCGTAACGGGCAACGGTTTCCGCGCAATGTCGAGTTTGGAGACATAGTGAAAGGGCTGCCCTTAGCTTCTGCGTCGTGTGCTGTTATCTACGCGAGTCATGTATTGGAACATCTTTCACTCAATGATTTTCACACTGCGCTGAAACACTGTTTTGAACTGTTGCAGGCAGGAGGCCTTTTTCGTCTCGTGGTGCCGGATCTCGAAGCTTTGGCCCAGCGCTACTTGTCATCAAACGAAGCGTCAGCCGCGAAAGCATTTATGGAAGAGACCTCACTTGGCGTTGCCAATCGGACCAGGGGCATACAAGGTTTGCTGACCTCATGGTTAGGCAATAGCGCACATCTGTGGATGTGGGATTTCAAAGCCCTCCAGCTGGAACTTTCCAACGCCGGTTTTGTCGACGTTCAGCGCTGCGCGTTTGGCGACAATCCACTTTTCACGGATGTCGAACAGCAGGAACGTTTCGTCAACTCGGTCGCAGTCCAGGGTCGCAGGCCTTAAACATGATTCAGCAGCGGCTCATCATTTTGAGCACCCATCCCATCCAATATCATTCACCTTGGTTTAGGGTGTTGGCTAGTCATCCCGAAATCGATCTGGAGGTTTGGTTCTGTCACCAGGCGAGTCCGAAGGAACAGGCGGCGGCTGGCTTTGGCGTTGAGTTCGATTGGGATCGATCACTGTTGAACGGATATCCGCACCGGTTTCTCAACAATGTGAGTGCCACCCCGGGAGTCAATTCATACGCGGGTCTTGACACACCGGAATTGAATCAACTCATCGCCAGCGAGGAGCCGGACGCGGTCATCGTCAACGGCTGGCACTACAAGAGCGCCTGGCAGGCGATGCGCTCCTGCTGGCGGAGATCAGTTCCGGTAATGGCCAGGAGCGACTCAAATCTTCACACCAGCCGCAATGCTGCGAAGAGAGCACTGAAATGGCCCTACTATCGCTGGTTTATTCCGAAACTCGATGCCTGCCTCGCGGTGGGTACCTGGTCGCGTGACTATTTTCTGCACTACGGCGCCCGGGCTGAATCAATTTTTACGGTCCCCCACATCGTCGATGCCGAGTACTTTCAGAGTGAAGCTGAGAGACTGCGATCGAAACGCGATGAGTTGCGCGCGCAGTGGCGCTTGTCGCGCGATAACGTGGTGTTTCTCTTCGCCGGGAAGTTTATTGAAAAGAAGCGACCAATGGAGTTTGTCAGAGCGTTGGAGTCGGCCGCCGGCGAGAATCAGCGCATCGCTGGTTTGATGGTAGGCGATGGAGTGCTGCGCCAGGCGTGCGAAACGTATGTGTTGGACCACCAATTACCAATCACGTTCAGCGGGTTTCTAAATCAATCGGAGATCGTTCGCGCCTACGTTGCAGCTGATGCCCTGGTCTTACCATCAGATGCGGGAGAGACCTGGGGGTTGGTGGTGAATGAAGCGATGACTTGCGGGCTTCCGTGTTTTGTCAGTGACCAGGTCGGTTGCAGCTCCGACATGATCACGGCAAACCAGACAGGCGCAGTTTTCCCGGTGGGTGATTGTGAACGCCTGGCCAACTTGATGTGCGAGTTTGCCGGCGATGACATTCAGCGCAAAACGATGAGCAAGCGGGCGAAGGAACGGGCCCACGACTATTCCAGCGCGGCAGCTCTCTCAGGGACCCTGGACGCACTTGATGCCATTAAAATTAAGTGCCGGAGAAAAGTTAGCTAAAGTTGAAAAAGCAAACGCTTCCTCATCTGCTCTTCGTGCTCAGTGCTCCTCTGCCGGTGTTGGGCCTCCTGTATTGGACCAGTGCCAATCGGGTAACGCTGGCCCAGTTTTGTCTCAGTGCGTTACTGCTATATTTTCCCTGGCTAACGTACATCAATTGGCGCAAAGGTGGACGAACTGAACTGCCGCTCTTCGCCATCATCAGCGGGATGTACTTTCTTTACTACGGCCTGCCGATGTTCTGGGGAGACCTGGCGATCGATTCGGATCATGCGCCTCGCCTTGAATTGCCCGCTGAAACGATCACCGAGGCATTGTTGATGGCTGCGTTAGGGGTTTCTGCTCTATGGGCCGGCATGAAATCCGGAATCGGGCATCGTCATAGCTGGAGAAATCCAAATTTTCTGAAACTCAGGCCGTCGCGTCTGAACTATGTGCGCTTGATACTGGTCGTAGGGACACTGCTTAGCTTTTCAGACATTTCGATTTACGCGCTGGGATCAGGTGGCCGGCAGGCGATGGTAATCCTGATTTCGATGATCCCACTCTTAGCGTTCGCTATCCTCTTCCGGCAAAACCTGCGCGATGAGGCCACTTACATTGACAAGATATTGATCGTGGCTTTTCTGGCAGTGCGATTCATCGCCGGAATGGCGTCGGGATGGTTGGGAGTCTTTATTTCGATCATGGTCATTTGCGCTTCGCTCTACGTTGCTGAGCGACAGCGAATTCCCCGGCTGGCGCTGATTCTGGTAGCAGCCTTTGCTTTATTCTTTCAAGTTGGCAAAGACGATTTCCGCCAGGCCTACTGGAAGAATCAAGAGTCATCTTCCGGACGCGTCGCGCGGCTGACTTACTGGGTCGAACGTTCGTTTGAAAGATGGAACTACACACTCGATCATCCATCCGCGGAGAACATTCGCGAGACCATCAGTCCGAGCGTAAACAGGCTGTCGTTGCTAAGTCAGACTGCTAATGTCATCGATAAGACACCGGGCATCGTACCTTACCAATATGGACGGCTCTATTCGTACATGCTGGTTACCATCATTCCGCGTTTCATCTGGCCTGATAAACCGTCAGTCAACGATGCCAACCAGTTCTATCAAGTCGCTTACGGTCTAACCAGCCAGGACAACCTTGGGAATGTTTCGATCGCCGTGGGAGTGCTGACCGAAGGTTTCATGAACTTCGGTTGGCTCGGGGTCGTCGGTGTCATGTTCTTGTTGGGAGTGTTCTTTGATTTTTATCAGCACACCTTTCTCTCCAAGCAATCAGGGGTATTACTGACTGCGCTGGGCGTCGTTCTATTGCCGCAATTCATGGCGATTGAGTCGCAAATGGCCCAGTACCTCGGCGGCATAGTTCAGCAAATCGGGCTGGCGCTGATCATCATGTTGCCGGCGCTTAATCTGAGCCGCAAACCAGCGGCGAAAGTGCTGAGCAAGAGACCACTCACTCCGTCCCTACCTTAATGATCACTGGCTTATTCACGGGTCTTTCTCAGTTTGGTGGCATCCAACGAATCAGTTGCCACGTGGCCGCTGTGCTGGACCAACTTGCCAAACGTGTCCGCCTAAGCGCCAGCATGTTGTCTCTCACCGAGGCACCCGGAGTGCACACGCTTTCAGTTTCTGAGCACTCCGTACTTTTCCGCGGGTTTGGCTACAGTCGAGTCACTTTTGCGCTGCGTGCGATTGCTGACTTGTTGCGCAGTCAGGTCGCTTATGTTGCCCACCCAAATCTTTATTCACTGGCGCTCGTTGCCAGGTTTTTGAAGCCAAACCTCCAGTACATTCTGGCCACGCACGGTACGGAAGTTTGGTCACCACTCCCATTGATACCAAGGCTCGCGCTGAAATACGCGCACTGCGTTACTGCGCCGAGCAAATTCACTGCTGAGAGAGTCCGGCGGCTTCAGGGAGTCGACGCGGAAAAAGTTGTAGTCTTGCCATGGGCCGTTGAACCCGCCTTCCTGAAAGTTGAAAAAACTGAGCGACCAGAGAATGTTCCAGCCGGCAAAATCCTGCTGACGGTGGCCAGGATGCTGGCGTCCGAAAAACAAAAGGGTCTCGATACTGTTATCGAGTCGTTACCATCGGTGTTGCGCATTGTTCCGGATCTGTTTTATGTGGTCGTCGGCGATGGTGACGATCGAAAGCGCCTCGAATTGCTTGCGCGACAATTGGGCGTAGCAGACAAAGTTCTCTTCGTTGGTGCGGCCGCAGATAGCCGCCAACTGATCGCCTACTACGACGCGTGTGATGTTTTTGTGATGCCCAGCCAACAGGAAGGATTCGGTCTCGTTTTTCTCGAAGCAATGGCTCGCGCAAAGCCGGTCATCGCCGCAAATTTTGGCGGTGCTACCGATGTAGTTGTCGATGGTGATACGGGTCTCCTGATCGACTATGGCGATCATGAAAGGTTCGCCGAGTTGACTGTGACGTTGTTACAAGACGCCAAAGTGGCCAGGCAAATGGGAGCAGCCGGGCGGCGCAGAGTCGAAAGTGAATTTGGTCTTCAGTTGTTTGATCAGCGGTTGTCGCTTTTAGTCAGTCAAGCTTTGCAACCAAGCGAACAAATCGACACGGTGAGTGCGGACCTTAGTAACTCCTGATGTGTAGTATTTCTGGAATCATCACCAGCGGCCAACGCCAGGTAGCACCGCCTGAATTGCTTCGCTCAGTGGTCCAACGGATGAATGCTGCGCTGAGGCATCGGGGTCCTGATGATCAAGGCACTGCAGATTTGAAGGTTGAGAGCGTTGGCCCGGTTGGCTGTTTGGGTAACACACGACTCGCCATTCTCGATACTTCCAGTGCTGGTCATCAGCCGATGAACGATCGGGAAAGCGGCAACTGGCTTACTTACAATGGTGAGACTTACAACTTCCAGCAGTTGCAACGAGAGATTGCCGACGAGCCTGGAGCGTGGCGGTCGCAAACCGATACGGAAGTGGTATTGCGTGCCTATCGAAAGTGGGGCATTGAATCGTTTGCAAGACTCCGGGGCATGTTTGCCCTGGCAATTTGGGATGCCGCGAAACAGGAACTGATCCTGGCTCGCGACCGCTTCGGAATCAAGCCACTGTACTACGCGACTACTGACGGAAACGGGCTTATCTTCGCTTCAGAAATCCGAGCGATACTGGCAAGTGGCCTGGTAAGTCGCCGGCTTAGTCACGCAGCAATCTCTTCCTACCTGGCCTATGGATCAGTCCAAGCGCCGCTCACCATTGTTGACGGCGTAAAGTCACTTATGCCGGGCCAATTCTTGCGCGTCAGTTCGCGAGCGGGAGATCCGCTAAAGTTGGAAACAGGCTCGTTCGCCGACGGCAATGAATTCCCCGTCGAGAACAGGCTGCGAAATCGAGAAGAGGCTGTTGTGAAGCTACGCGCGGAGTTAGAAGAGTCGGTGCGGCTACATCTTGTTAGTGACGTGCCATTGGGCGTGTTTCTTTCGGGGGGCATGGACTCGAGTGCGTTGGTGGCTTTAATGAGTCGGGTCAGCAACGACAAGCCAAAAACCTTTAGTGTGGTCTTCGATGAAGAGAAGTTTTCAGAAGCGTCGCGGGCAAAGGCAGTGGCGGCAAAATTCGAGACCGATCATCGCGAAGTGCGGCTTACTGAAGAGCGCATGTTTCAGATGTTACCCGCTGCCATCTCCGCTTTAGACCAACCTTCAATGGACGGCATCAACAGTTATGTCGTCTCCAAGGCTGTGAAAGAAGCAGGAGTCACGGTGGCGCTGTCTGGTCTCGGTGGTGACGAACTGTTCGCTGGCTATCCCAGCTTTCGCCGCGCCTTAAAGTTGCAGACCACCTCGGCCCTTACGCGATCTCTCTTGCGCATGGCCTCAGGAACCGGCAGGTCTGTGCTGAATGGCTCGGTCAAGCGGAGTAAGTTTTGGCAGTTGGCCGCTAGCGACGGTCAGCCGGCAGACGTCTACCGCATCACTCGTCAGCTCTTCTCACCAGAGGCAATCAAGCAGCTGGCGCAAATCCCAGCGGGAGACAATTGTGAGCATCCAGTCCAAAGTGCTGACACCATCAACGCCGTTTCTGAACTCGAAATGCAAGGGTACATGGCCAATACCCTGTTGCGTGACACAGATGCTATGAGTATGGCTCATTCACTCGAGGTGCGCGTGCCCATTGTCGATACGAACGTCGTGAGTTACGTGCAGTCGCTTCCCGGAGCCTGGAAACTCAATGGGAATGGCAATCGAATTCCCAAGCCGCTATTGGCGGATGCGCTCCAGGATCTACTCGACCGGGATTTTATCGCGCGCCCAAAGATGGGCTTTACCTTGCCGTTCGAAGCATGGCTGCAGTCGCGTCTGGCCCCGGAGGTTTCGGATCTTTTTGCAGGCCGTCAGCAGCTAATCGACTCGGGTCTCGATGCCAACTCAGTGGTCCAAGTCTGGCGCGATTTTTCGCGGGCTCCGGAGGCCGTCGGTTGGTCGCGTCCATGGTCGCTATACATCCTCTCTAAGTGGTGTGTGCTGAATGAAGTAACCGTTCAATGAAAGTCCTCCACGTCATACCATCAGTGTCAGCTAAATCGGGTGGACCTTCCCGGGCGATTGTGCCGCTGTGTCGCTCGTTGCAAGCCGAAGGAATCGAAGTTGTTATTGTAACGACTGACGAAGGCTTCCCGGCGCGGCGGAACACCCAGAGTCCCGAAAACTTTAACGAAGTCCCAACTTTCTTCTTTCCCGTGCAACTGGGAGCCTCATTCAAATATTCCCGACCGTTGTCCAGGTGGCTCGGCGCGAATGTGAAGAATTTCGATGTGGTACACATTCACGCCATCTTCAACCATGCTTGCATCGCAGCAGCGCGAATTTGCAGGAAATATGGAGTGCCCTATGTCGTTCGTCCTTTGGGCACGCTTGATCCCTGGAGTATGAAGCAGAAGCCAGTGCGGAAGGCCTTATTCTGGCGTTTGGTTGGGAAACGGATGATGGAAGCTGCCGCTGCAGTGCACTACACGGCCCAGGCGGAAAAGGAAGCTACCGAGCAGTCGTTGGGGTTGAACCATGGGACCGTAGTGCCATTGGGAGTTGAAGTCTTGCCGCCGGCTGTTTGCGCGAGTGCGCCTACTTCTTATCCATACGTACTGGTGTTGTCACGGCTTCACCCGAAAAAAGGCCTCGACATCCTGATTGACGCCTTTGTCTCGGTCGTCAGACAGCCTGGGCTTCACGATTGGCGTCTGGTTGTTTCCGGTGATGGACCACGTGACTACGTTCAATCACTCAAACGCAGGGTCACCGAGCACCAGGCAGAAAATTCGATCTTGTTTACCGGCTGGTTGGAAGGAGATGAGCGACAAGCGACGTTGACTAATGCCGCTTTGCTTGCCTTGACTTCGTACCAGGAGAATTTTGGACTTTGTGTCATGGAAGCGATGGCGAGTGGCGTTCCAGTCATGGTGAGTCCTCAAGTAAATCTCGCCGGAGAGGTTGCTGGTGCCGGCGCGGGTTGGATCGTTCCGGTTGAGCATAAGTCGCTTCAGAGTGCACTTGAGCAAGCGTTGCAGTCGGAAGATGAGAGAAGAAGACGGGGCGCAGCTGGGAAAGTGCTATCAGAAAGCTTTGCCTGGCCAAACGTCGCTCAGCAACTGGTGAATCTATACCAGGCAGTCACTTTGGAGTGCGGTGACTCGTCACCGCTTTCGGATCGTACTTCTGAGAGTCGTCGAGATCCCAAAGCGGTGACGAGTCACCGCACTCCAAACCTGCAGATCACCCCGGTAATCATCACCTACAACGAGGCGCCGAACATCGCGCGCACGCTGGACCAGTTGCGCTGGGCGCACGAGATCGTGGTGGTTGATAGCTTTAGTAACGATGAGACGCTCGCTATTCTCTCGAACTATCCGCAAGTGCGAGTGTTACAACGAAGGTTCGACAACTTTGCTAACCAGTGCAACTACGTTCTGGAGCACGGCGGGATTCAAACCGAGTGGGTACTCAATCTCGACGCCGATTATCTGCTGACACAAGAACTGATCAACGAAATAGCAGCGCTCAAAAATGAAGGTGATGTGGCAGGCTATCGTGCGCATTTCACCTATTGCATCAACGGGCGACAATTGCGAAGCGGCATCTATCCCCCGGTGACTGTGTTATTTCGCAAGCAGAACGCCAGGTACAGAGTCGATGGTCATGCACACAAAGTTGTGGTTGATGGACCGGTGCACGATCTCGCCGGCCGAATCTTGCATGATGATCGCAAGCCCCTCAGTCGCTGGCTACATTCGCAAACGAAATACGCTGAACTCGAGGCGCGAAAGCTGATGACGACTGAGCACCTTGGTCGAAACGATCGCCTCAGGCAGTGGCTCGTAGTGGCGCCGGCGGCGGTGCTGTTCTACTGCCTCGTTGTGCGCGGCGGTATCCTCGACGGTTGGCCCGGATTCTACTACGCAGGCCAACGCTTCCTGGCGGAATTATTCCTTTCGCTTTACCTGCTGGATAACAAGATCAACGCGAACTACGAGTGCGTCGATCAAAGCGTCAATGAAATTCCTGAATCTCGACCCAGCACTCTTATCACTTAAACTGAGATCTTAAATGTATATTCTGGGAATCAATGCGTATCACGGCGACGCGGCCGCTGCGATCATTAAGGACGGCAAACTGGTTGCTGCTGTCGAAGAGGAACGGTTCAATCGATTCAAGCACAGCGCTGGTTTTCCCAGCGAGGCGATCAAGTACTGTTTGCAGGCAGCGGGAATTGGCATTGAATCTGTCGCACATATAGGCATCTCGCGGGATCCTTCAGCGCACCTTCATAAAAAGATCCTCTTCGCTGCTTCCAAGGCAGCCAAGGCCACAGTACGAAAAGGCGTGGGCCAGGCTGCGGTCGCCACGATCGAAGCGGAAAGCGGCCCGCAGGAAAACGGTAACGGGAATGGCCTATTCGCTCAGATCAAGGACCGTTTGGGGAATGCCGCAAAAGTTCGCGACTTGAGGGATGAACTGGCGCGAATGTTGCAGGTACAAAGCAGCGCGATCCAGGCAAGAATACATAACGTCGAGCATCACCGCGCCCACCTGGCCAGCGCTTTCTTTGTGTCACCCTTCGAACGCGCCGCTCTTCTCTCAATCGATGGCTTCGGCGACTTTATCTCAACGATGTGGGCACTCGGAGAAGGGAACTCAGTTGAAGTTTTGGGCCAGGTTGAGTACCCCCACTCAGTCGGCATTCTCTATACGGCGACGACTCAATTTCTTGGCTTCCCTCACTACGGCGACGAAGGCAAGGTTATGGGCCTCGCGCCTTACGGTAGACCACGTTTCATTCAACAATTCCGCGAAATCATCAAGACTGAAGAAAATGGCCAGTTTCGACTTAATCTAGACTACTTCAGGCACCATGCGGAAGGCGTTCAGATGACCTGGGACCAGGGCTCGCCAGTGATTGGTCGAGTCTTCTCATCCAGTTTCGAAGAGACATTCGGTCCCAGGCGGCCTCCCGGCACACCACTCGGGGACCGAGAGCGCGACATCGCTGCCAGCCTCCAGTTGCGTCTTGAAGAGGTTAGCTTCCACGTGCTTGATCATCTCTATGAGAAAACAAAGTCGACAGAACTGGGGCTTGCCGGCGGAGTTGCCTACAACTCAGTGATGAACGGCAAAATACCTTTGCACACGCCGTTCAAGCGAGTGTTCATTCAGCCGGCCGCGGGTGATAGCGGCACCGCACTTGGCGTTTGCTACCAAATTCACCATGAGATTTTGCAGCTTTGTAAGGCAGAAGTAATGACTGGCGCTTACACTGGACCGGAGTTCAGTGATGCCGAGATTCGGCGAGAACTCGAATCGGCCAAACTCACTTTTGCGTCCCATAACGACGCTGAGGTAACTGTTCGCGCCGCGCGCGACATAGCAGACGGCTTGGTAGTGGGTTGGTTTCAGGGCCGCATGGAGTTTGGGCCGCGGGCGCTGGGGAACCGTTCCATTGTTGCGGATCCCAGACGGGCGGAGATGAAAGACATCCTCAACGAGCGCATTAAGAAACGCGAACCTTTTCGGCCTTTTGCGCCGTCGATTTTGGAAGAACGGGTCGGTGACTATTTTGAACAGACTCATCCCGCGCCGACAATGTTGATGGTCTATCAGATCAAGCCGGAACGACGTGCAGAAATCCCTGCGGTTACCCATGTTGATGGTTCAGGGCGCTTGCAAACTGTTTCGCGAGAAACCAATGCTCGCTACTATCAACTGATTTCGGACTTCCATCGACTCACCGGCATACCGGTTGTGCTCAATACTTCGTTCAACGAGAATGAACCAATTGTTTGCACGCCGCGTGAGGCGATCGAATGTTTCCTGAAGACGCGGATGGACGTGCTATACCTCGGAAACTATTCAGTGAGAAGGATTTAGATCAGACATCATGCGCATACTGGTCACCGGCGGGGCAGGGTTTATTGGTTCTCACCTTTGTGAGCGACTCATTTCTGAAGGTCATGAAGTGCTCTGCCTCGACAATTTTTTTACCGGGCGACGGGAAAACATTTTCCCGCTGCTGGAGAATCCGCGCTTCGAACTCATCCGACATGATGTGATTGAGCCAATCCTGTTGGAAGTAGATCAGATTTATAACCTCGCCTGTCCAGCCTCACCGATTCACTACCAGTACAACCCGGTGAAGACAGTTAAGACCAGCGTCATGGGAACGATCAACATGCTCGGTCTGGCAAAGCGGGTGCGGGCGCGAATACTGCAGGCCTCAACTTCAGAAGTCTACGGTGATCCGCTGGTCCATCCGCAACCTGAAGAGTACTGGGGCAATGTGAATCCGATTGGCCTTCGCTCCTGTTACGACGAAGGGAAGCGACTAGCCGAAACTCTGATGATGGATTATCACCGTCAGAACAGGGTCGACATCCGTATCGCCAGGATTTTCAATACCTATGGACCACGAATGCTCGAAGATGACGGTCGGGTTGTCTCAAATTTTACTGTCCAGGCACTGCGGGAAAAACCCTTGACGCTCTACGGAGAAGGGCAACAGACCCGCTCGTTCTGTTATGTGCAGGATCTGTTAGAGGGTCTGATCCGCCTGATGAATACCGCTGATATACACGAGCCGGTAAACCTGGGTAACCCCGGTGAATTCACCATCAAACAACTCGCGGAAGAAGTAAGACGGATCTGCCAGTCGAAGTCTGAGTTCGTGCACTTGCCTTTGCCACAGGACGATCCCAAGCAGCGCAAACCGGACATTACTCGCGCTCAGAAACTGCTAGGTTGGAATCCTACGATCCCACTTGCTGAAGGACTCGAAAAGACAGTCGCTGACTTTAAAAGCCGCATGCAGGCAAACGCCTATTAGCTTGCTCGGCAGCGATCGATTCAGTCCAGCCACATGAAGGTTCTCCTTCTCAATCAGTGTTTTTACCCGGACCTCATGGCCACCGGGCAGTACCTTACCCAACTGGCGGTTGCGCTGGCCGATGAAGGACATGAGGTTACAGTGCTAACCAGTGACCGGGGCTACGAGGATCCGTCAATTCACTTCGCGCGCCGCGAGACATGGAAGGGGATTGACGTTATTCGCATTCCCTCGATGTCGCTGGGCAAGAATAGCAAGCTACGTCGCGCCCTGAACTTTGGCAGCTTCTTGGCGGTGTGCGCTCTGCGGTTGCTGCTGTTGCCGCGTTTTGATGTTGTTATGGCGCTCACGTCGCCGCCTTTGATCTCTTTCTTAGGCGCCTTGTTTGCCAGGTTGAAAGGCGGGAGCTTTTGTTTCTGGGTGATGGATTTGAACCCTGATGAAGCGATCGCGGCGGGCTGGCTGAAAGAAAAGGCACTGCTAACACGACTACTCCAGCAAGTTTTGCTGTACAGCCTGGAACAAGCAGATGCGGTGGTGGTGCTCGATCGTTTTATGAGAGACCGGATACTGGTGAAGGGTATCGCTGAGCGTCGTCTGAAGACCATTCCCCCGTGGTCGCATGACGATTCGATTCACTTCGATTACGAAGGTCGGGAAGCATTTAGAGCCGAACATGAAATGACGGGAAAGTTCGTGGTCATGTATTCGGGCAATCACAGTCCCTGTCATCCGCTCGACACCTTACTCGAGGCAGCACGACGGCTTAAGGAGCGCGATGAATTTGTCTTCTGCTTTGTTGGTGGGGGCAGTGAACAAGCGAAAGTGCGGAAGTTTGCAGCATCGCACCAGCTCGGCAACGTGAAGTGTCTCCCTTACCAACCACTGGCGGATCTCTCAAAGTCGTTGTCTGCTGCCGATCTACACGTGGTTGTGATGGGGAATGAGTTCGTCGGCATAGTTCATCCCTGCAAGATCTACAACATCATGGCCATTGGATCCGCAACCCTCTACATTGGCCCACAGAACAGTCACGTCACCGACATCGCTGCCGACGATGCAAACTTTTATTGTGCCCGCCAGGGAGACGTAGATGCGTGCATCGCTGGGTTGTCTAAGGCACGCGTCGCAGCGAACACGACCAACAATGCAGCCATCACTGCGAAATTACCGGAGTTTTCCAAAGGAGAGCTACTGCCAAAAATGGTGGCGCTTATTGAATCGCTTAACATTCCGACTGCCAACGTCGCATCTCAAGCAGTCGAAAGTCCTACCGAGCCAAGGGTAATTGCCAACCGTTAACCCCTGAATGCGCTCAGCGCGCTCTCTCAACCACTGCCAAATCTCAGACCAAGCTCATTACAAAGGAGGTGAGCTTTGATGACGACTTACTTTGTCCTTTTTATTGTTGCCACCACAGCGTCGCTGATTGCTACCCCCATAATCAGACGACTCTGCGAACACTTCAATCTGTTGGATGTACCCTTGGACGCCAGGCGTGTGCACGACAAAGCTGTACCGCGTCTTGGCGGCGTCGCGATCTACCTTTCGTGCGTCGTTGCGTTAGCGACTTTGCCGATCGTGGACAG
>Ga0126377_10002131_pt1 | contig 13476 bp, 3 predicted proteins | sample PanSoiMetPlot_22_FD_92647 | JGI IMG/M metagenome (GOLD analysis project Ga0126377, IMG submission 92647) | Tropical forest soil microbial communities from Panama - MetaG Plot_22 | ecosystem: Environmental > Terrestrial > Soil > Tropical forest > Bulk soil | place: Panama | collected 2016-02-17
AGTACGACGTGGACCTGAACGCCAGCCCGCGCACGGTCAACGAGCTCAACGACCTGCCGATCCGCATGGCCGGCGGGACGCCGATTTACATCCGCGACATCGCGCACGTCCGCAACGGCTATCCGCCGCAGACCAACATCGCGCGCGTCGACGGGCAGCGCGCGGTGCTGATGATCGTTCAGAAAGTCGGCAACGCGTCGACGCTCGACATCATCTCGCGCGTGAAGCAGGCCGTCGCGCAGGCGCTGCCGGGCCTGCCGCCGTCGCTGACGGTCAAGCCGCTCGCGGATCAGTCGCTCTTCGTTCGCGCGTCGATCAACGGGGTCCTGCGCGAGGCGGTCATCGCGGCCGCGCTGACCGCGCTGATGATCCTCCTCTTCCTCAGCAGCTGGCGCAGCACGCTCATCATCGTCGTCTCGATCCCGCTGTCGATCCTGAGCTCGATCATCGTGCTGAGCGCCCTCGGCGAAACGATCAACATCATGACGCTCGGCGGCCTCGCGCTGGCCGTCGGCATCCTGGTGGACGACGCGACGGTGGCCATCGAGAACATCAACGCCCATCTCGAGACCGGGAAGGATCTCGAAGCGGCCATTCTCGACGGCGCGCAGCAGATCGCGATCCCCGCCTTCGTCTCGACGATCTGCATCTGCATCGTATTCGTGCCGATGTTCTTTCTCACGGGCGTCGCGCGGTATCTCTTCGTCCCGATGGCCGAGGCCGTCGTCTTCGCGATGCTGGCCTCGTACGTGCTGTCGCGCACGCTCGTGCCGACGATGGCGAAGTACCTGTTGAAGGCACAACACGTCCATGCCGAGGCGGGGTGGTTCGATCGCGGATTCGGGCGCGTTCGCGACGCCTATCGAAGCTTCCTCGCCGGTGTGCTCGAGCACCGCAAGGTTTTCGTGACGGTCTTCCTGGCCGCGTGCGTCGTGTCGCTGATCCTCGTCCGATGGGTCGGCGAGGACTTCTTCCCAAGCGTCGACAGCGGCCAGTTCAAGCTGCACCTGCGCGCGCCGACGGGCACGCGCATCGAGGAGACTGCCGCGCTGTGCGACCGGGTGCAGACGATCATCCGCGAGGTCATCCCGAGCCGGGAGATCGTCAGCGTCATCGACAACATCGGGCTGCCGTACAGCGGCATCAACCTCTCGTACACGAACTCCGCTCCAATCGGATCATCGGATGCCGACATCCTCGTCGCGCTGTCGGACGATCACCAGCCGACCGACGGCTACGTGCACGCGCTGCGCATGCGGCTCTCGCGCGAGTTCCCGGGAATCCTGTTCTCGTTCATCCCGGCCGACATCGTGACGCAGATCCTGAACTTCGGCCTGCCGGCGCCGATCGACGTGCAGATCGTCGGGCGCAACCTGGAAGGCAACCGCCGGTTCGCGTCGGAGCTCGCGGTCAAGCTCGCACAGATTCCGGGCATGGTCGACCTGCGCGTCCACCAGGCGTTCAACCAGCCGCTGTTGCACCTGGACGTCGATCGGACGCGGGCGGCGCAGACGGGCTTCACGCAGCGCGACGTCGCGAACAACCTGCTGATCTCGCTCTCAGGCAGCGCGCAGACCGCGCCGACCTACTGGCTGAACCCCGCGACCGGCGTCAGCTACACCATCGCGACGCAGACGCCGCAGTACCAGGTCGATTCACTGCAGGACATCGGCAACATTCCCGTCACCGGCGCGCCGAACGCGAAGCCCCAAGTGCTCGAAGCGCTGGCGTCCGTGCAGCGGCAGACGCACATGGCCGTCGTGTCGCACTACAACGTCCAGCCGGTCATCGACATCTTCGGCGCCGTGCAGGGCCGCGACCTCGGCGCCGTGGCGCGCGAAATGCAGCCCCTCCTCGACGCATCGAGCAAAACGCTGCCGAGAGGATCGCAGCTGTTCCTGCGCGGCCAGGTCGAGACGATGACGTCGTCGTTCACCGGCCTGCTCGCGGGGCTGGCGCTGGCGGTTGTCCTCGTCTACCTGCTGATCGTCGTGAACTTCCAGTCGTGGCTGGATCCGTTCATCATCATTTCCGCGCTGCCCGCCGCGCTCGCCGGCATCGTCTGGATGCTGTTCCTGACGCACACCACCGTCAACGTGCCGTCGCTGACCGGCGCGATCATGTGCATGGGCGTCGCCACCGCGAACAGCATCCTCGTGGTCAGCTACGCGAAGGACGAGCTCGAGCGGGGCGCCTCCGCAGTCGAAGCGGCGCTGACGGCGGGCTACACGCGGCTGCGCCCTGTATTGATGACAGCGCTGGCGATGATCATCGGCATGGTGCCGATGGCGCTCGGGTTTGGCGAGGGCGGCGAGCAGAATGCCCCGCTCGGCCGCGCGGTCATCGGCGGTCTGACGTTCGCCACGGTCGCGACGCTGATTTTCGTGCCCGCGGTGTTCGCAATCTTCCATTTCAGGAAACACGAAGTTCGCAAGGGCGGCGGGACGCCTGAATGAGGTCCGGGGGCAGGTCCCGGGAATGAGGAAAATCGTTCGATGAGTCACGCAAAGAAAGGCCGCCTCGGTCCGATCGTGGGCGGCTTCGTGCTGATGGCGATCGCGCTGGGCCTGGCGCTCTGGGGAATCTCGACGCGCGCCCGCGCGCTCGACGTCGTCACGAAGGAAACGCGCGAGCTGGGCCTGCCGACGGTGAGCGTCGTGTCGCCGGAGCACGGGGCGCCGCAGGAGGAGATCGTGCTGCCCGGCACGATGCAGGCGTTCACCGATGCGCCGATCTACGCGCGCACGAATGGCTATCTGAAGAGGCGCCTCGTGGACATCGGCGCGCACGTCACGGCCGGCCAGCTCCTGGCGGAGATCGACACGCCCGAGCTCGACCAGCAGATCGTGCAGGCCCGCGCCGACCTCGCCACCGCCGAGGCGAACACGAGGCTCGCTCTGACGACCGCGGAGCGGTACCGCGATTTGATCAAGACCGATTCAGTGTCGCGACAGGACCTGGACAACGCCAACGGCAACCTGGAAGCGCGGCAGACGGCGGTCGAATCGGCCCGCGCGAACGTCAAGCGCCTCGAGCAGCTCTACGCGTTCCGCCGGATCGAAGCGCCGTTCGACGGCGTCATCACGGCGCGCAATACCGACGTCGGCGCGCTCATCGACTCGGGCAGCAATGCCAGGGAGTTGTTCCACATCGCCGCAGTGCACAAGCTTCGCGTGTTCGTCAGCGTGCCACAGGTTTACTCGCAGCTGGCGCAGCAGGGGATTTCCGCGGACCTCACGCTGAAGGAATTTCCCGGCCGCACGTTCAAGGGCACGCTCGCGCGCACGTCACAGTCCATCGACGTCGCGTCGCGGACGCTCCTGACCGAGATCGACGTCGACAATCCGAAAGGCGAGCTCCTCCCGGGGTCGTACGCCGAAGTGCATCTCAAGCTGCCCACGCCGAGGCCGACGCTGAAGCTTCCCGTGAGCGCGCTGATTTTCAGGACCGAAGGGCTGCAGGTCGCAACGGTGAACGGGGATCGAATCCGGATGGTGCCCGTCACGGCCGGCCGTGACTACGGAAGCGACGTCGAAATTACCTCGGGCTTGAGCGGCAGCGAACGCATCGTCGTCAACCCGCCGGATTCGCTGGTGGATGGCGTCGCCGTTCGTGTCGTCGCGCAGCCTGCGGCGAACGGCGGGTCAGGACGATGAAGCGCATCCTGCCGGTCGGGCTCCTGGCCCTGCTGACGGCGTGCGCGACGAAGACGTACGTCCCACCCGAGGTGCAGACGCCTCCGGCGTTCAAGGAAAGCACGGACTGGAAGGCCGGCGAACCCGCGGATGCCGTCCTTCGGGGCACGTGGTGGGAAGTCTTCGGTGACGAACAGCTGAATCAGCTCGAAGCGCAGATCTCGGTTTCGAATCAGACGCTCAAACAGGCGCAGGCGCGGTTCGACGAAGCGCGCGCGTCCGTCCGCGGCGCGCGATCCGCGCTCTATCCGCAAGTTGCGGTGGCCCCATCTGTCGTCTGGGCCAAGCCGTCGGGCAACCGGGCGATTTCGCCGTTTCACGACAGCTACGCCGACCTCCTGCTGCCGGCGAGCGTGACCTACGAAGCGGATGTCTGGGGACGGATCCGCAACAGCGTCGAGGCAAGCCGGACGGCGGCGCAGTCGAGTGCGGCCGATCTGGAATTCGCCAGCCTGAGCCTGCACGCGGAGCTGGCCGTCAACTACTTCCTGCTTCGCGGGTTCGATCAGGAACGCGAGCTGCTCGAGTCGGCGGTCTCGGCCTATGAACGCGCGCTCCAGCTGACGCAGAACCGGTTCCTCGGCGGCCTTGCGTCGCAGGCCGATGTTGCTCTGGCCGAGACGCAGCTCGAGACGACGCGCGCGCAGGCCGTCGATATCGGCGTCGCGCGTTCCGCCGTCGAGCACGCCATCGCAGTGCTGCTCGGCGTTCCGGCGGCATCGTTCTCGCTGCCAACGGCCGCGAGCCTGCACACGCCGCCCGCGGTTCCCGTCGGCCTGCCGTCGGACCTCCTGGAACGGCGGCCCGACATCGCGTCCGCCGAACGGCTGGTTGCCTCGGCAAATGCGCAGGTCGGCGTCACGAGTGCGGCGTTCTACCCGATCTTTGCGCTGACGGGTGCCGCCGGTTTTGAGAGCTCGTCTCTCGGGAACTGGATCACCGGCCTCAGCAGCTTCTGGACGATTGGGCCGTCCGCCATCATCACCGTCCTCGACGGCGGCAAGCGCCGCGCCGCATCAGCGCAGGCGAAGGCGGCATACGAGGAAGCGTCGGCGGCATACCAGCAGTCCGTACTGGTGGCCCTTCAGGAAGTCGAGGATCAGCTTTCCGCGCTGCGGATCCTGAGCGAGGAAGCCGCGATTCAGCAGCGGGCCGTGGACGCGGCCGAGCGCTCGCTGCAGCAGGCGACGCTGCGCTATCGCGGCGGGCTCGTCAGCTACCTCGAGGTGGCGGTTGCGCAGAGCGTCGCGCTGCAGAACGAGCGGGTCGCAGTGGGATTGCTGACACGCCGGATGACGTCCAGCGTGCTCTTGATCAAGGGACTCGGCGGCGGCTGGAACGTCGCTACACTGCCAACCGTCGACGAGTAACTCTGAAGGCTATGGCACGTCCTTCTTCAGAGTTCACAGTAGAGCGTTCTCAGTTGAATTAACGTCCCGGCCTCACCATCAGGACCACACCCGCGACGAGCATCACCGTTCCGGCGATCGGCGAGATGGGAAGGCGCTCGTGTTTGTCCGTCGTGATCTCAACCGGGCCGGCGTCGAGGACGGTCTTCTTGCGCGTCCAGTTCACGCCGCCGTAAATGAGGCCGATGAGGCCCAGAACTACGAGCACTACGCCAAGAACTTTCATGACGTCTCCTCGCTTCGTGGTAGAGGTTTGCCGAATGTCGGCATCAATGCGTCGCTTGCGCGACCGTTTGAACAGAAACGACGGCGCCGCCGGGCGGGACAGGCTCCCCGTGGACTGACGTCTCGACGCGGATCAGTCCCTGGGGCCGTTGCCTGGGAAGCGACTTCTTGCCGAGCGGGAGTTGGAGGCCGATCGAGCTGCGTCCGCAATGACGACACTTGACGAAAATCCGCCGTCCTTCAATACACACCGCATCGTCGTGACCGCTGACAGAACAGATGAATCGCCGGGCGCGTTCGGAAAAGTCCAGGTGCACACATCAGTCTGAGCAAGATTGACGCCAGACGAGTTTTGCGGTCGAGCTCAAGTGTTCTCCTCCCACGCCTCATACTCCGCAGCGAGGCTCCAACCAATCGCCAGACAGGCGAACGTATTGCAGTGTTAGTGGGTACATGCGCTACCTCTTCAGTACTGCTCCAGCTGAGATCAGTCCTGCCCTTGATTCGACCAGCGTTCTCAATCCCGAATCATTCGTCTCTGCTGAAGAGCTCGAGGGTTGCGCCGAACATGTCGCCACGAACGCTGTGCGACGCAGCGGCGGGACGAGCCCGCGCGACTTCCTCGCGATTCTTCAAGACGAGACCGAATCCATCGAGGCGACTGAAACCGAGCTGACGAGCACGGCGACGGGCGAACGCCTGCCCGTCGAGGACTGGCTGCACGACAACCTGTATGTCGTTCGCGAACAGATGTGGGCGGTGCGCCGCGACCTGACGCGGGGCTACTACCAGTCGCTGCCGAAGCTGATCGATCCGCCGTTCACCGGACTCCCACGTGTCTACGCGCTGGCTTGCGAGTTGACGGCGCGCGCCGGCGGGCGAATCGATCTCGACGTGCTGCAGCGGTTCGTCCAGGCGTACCAGCGTGTGACGGATCTTTCGATCGGCGAGCTGTGGGCGCTGCCGTCGATGCTGCGCGCGGCGCTCCTCCGCCATCTCGCGCAGCTGACGAAGGAAGTGCGCGATCGCCGCCGCCAGCGCGCCGCGGCCGGCCGTTTCGTCGCGAGCTATCAGCGCGCGCTGGACAGGACCGATGGAGCGGTTCGTGTCGAGTTCCATCTGCCCCGGACGCCGTCACCGACCTACATCGTGCAGCTCATACACGATCTGCGCGACCTGCCTCCCGCCGCCGGGGATCTCTGGCAGGAACTCGAAGAGCGGCTCGGCGAGCGCGACACGCGAATCGACGAGATCACGCAGCAGGAACACACCCGCGAAGCATTCCTCCAGCTGGCCGTCAGCAATCTGATTGGCAGCATGCGCCGGACGTCGGCCATCGACTGGCAGAACTTCGTCGAGGCCGTCAGCCGGGTCGATGAAGTGTTCCGCCGCGATCCGACCGCCGCCTACGGTCAGATGGATTTCGACACACGCGACGACTACCGGCGCGCGGTGGAAAATCTGGCCCGCAGGTCGGGCGTGACCGAAATCGACGTAGCGAAGCAGGCGCTGACGCTTGCCGAGCGAAGTTCGCTGTCGGATCCACGGCAGCGTCATATTGGTTATTACCTGGTTGCGGCCGGACGGCCGCAGCTGGAACAGGCGATCGGCTTGCGGAGGACGCCGCTGCCGGTCCTCTCGCGATGGGGCGTTCGGCACATCGCCGCGGTGTACTTCGCGAGCCTCGCGATCATCACAGGCCTCGTCCTGCAGTCGCTCGTCGCCTACGCGCTTCGCCACGACGAACGCTGGTGGATTGCCGCCATCGCGGCGCTCGTGTCGCGCGTGCCAGCGTCGGCGATCGCGGTGACGATCCTCCATCGCCTCATCACCGTGATCGTCTCTCCGCGACGGCTGCCCAAGCTGGATTTCAGCAGCGGCATTCCCGAGCGAGATCGCACCCTCGTGATCGTGCCGACGCTCCTGACGACGATGGAGGGCATCGCGAGGCAGCTGCACGATCTGGAGGTCCGGGCCCTGGCGAACCACGGCGGCGCCACGCAGTTCGGCCTCGCGACCGATTTCGTGGACGCGTCGAGCGAGCACCTCGCGGAGGACGATCGACTGCTGCAGCGAGCGATCGACGGCATCGCGGAGCTGAACGAGCGGCATGGCAGCGCCCGTTTCGTGCTCCTGCACCGTCGACGGCTCTGGAATCCCGTCGAGCAGCGGTGGATGGGATGGGAGCGGAAGCGGGGAAAGCTCGTCGAGCTGATCACGTATCTGCGCTCCGGGCGCCGCGGCAGCTTCAGCATTGTCGTGGGATCGGAGTCCCAGCTGCGCGCCAGCCGCTTCCTGCTGACCGTCGATGCGGATACGCAATTGCCCGCCGGCTCGGTCCAGCGGCTGGCCGGCGCGCTCGCGCATCCCCTGAACCGGCCTCGGCTCGATCCGATCGATCTCCGCGTCGTCGAGGGCTACGGCATCATTCAGCCGCGTGTCGAGATCGACCTCGAGAGCGCCGAGGCCACGCCGTTCGCGCACGCCTCGTCGGGGGGCAGCGCGTTCGATCCGTACGCGAAGGCCGTGTCCGATGTCTACCAGGACCTCTTCGGCGAGGGGAATTTCGTCGGCAAGGGGATTCTCGACATCGACGCGTTCGAGGCCTCGCTCGCCGGGCGCATTCCCGAAAATCGTCTTCTCAGCCATGACCTGTTCGAAGGGCTGTACGCGCGCACCGCGCTCTGCAGCGACGTGCACGTCGTCGACGAGTACCCGAGCCACTACCTAGCGTGGATGGCGCGGCTGCACCGGTGGACGCGCGGCGACTGGCAGATCGCGCGCTGGCTGTTCGCCACGGTCCCGACCGCCTCCGGCGGGACTGCGCGCAACGTGCTGCCGGCGCACTCGCGCTGGAAAATCTTCGATAACCTGCGGCGCAGTCTCGTTCCGCCCGCGCTCTTGCTGTTCCTGGCGTTTGCCTGGACGCTCGCTCCGGGTTCGGCGGGCGTCTGGATGCTGTTCGCGCTGCTGGCCGTGGGTCTGCCTGCGTTCTTCGAGCTGGTGGATGCAGCGCTCGCGAGGCTCAAGGGCGTCTCCGTCGTGGCGTACTTCGCCGTCCAGCGTCCGCGGATCGTCGCACTTGGCCTGCGCCTCTCACTGACGATTGCGTTTCTCGCGGACGAAGCCACTGGACTGGTCGACGCGATCGTACGCACGCTGCATCGGTTGACGATGACGCATCGCAGCCTGCTGGAGTGGGAACCAGCGGCCGCGGCGGGCCGCCGCCTGCGCGCGCAGCGGCAGCACACGTATCTCGTCATGTGGCCCGGTCTCGCGGTCGCGCTGGCGCTCGTGGTGCTCACGTTGATCGCCGAGCCCGACCGGCTTCGCTGGGTGCTGCCGGTCGCGCTGCTGTGGATGGCCGGTCCCGAGCTGGCGTACCTGACCGGCCGCCCGAGCCGGCACGTGGACGAGCGGCTTCTTCCGGTCGATGAGCGCTTTCTGCGGCGCGCCGCCCTGCGCTGCTGGACGTTCTTCGAAGATTTCGTGACGCCCGTGCACCACCACCTGATCCCCGACAACTATCAGGAGGATCGCGATCCTCCGCTCGCAAGCCGGACGTCGCCGACGAACATCGGCCTGCAGCTCCTGGGCGACGTGGCCGCGTGCGACTTCGGCTACCTGACGCCCGCGCGCGTCCTCGATCGGATCGAACGCGTTGCCGAAACACTCGAAGCGCTGCCACGGTACCGCGGGCACTTCTACAACTGGTACGACACGATTCGCAAACAGCCGCTCAAGCCCGAATACGTCTCGACCGTCGACAGCGGCAACCTCGCGGCGCACCTGCTGACGGTACGTCAGGCGCTCGTCGGGATGGTCGAAGGCGTCCCCTGGTTCGACCAGAAATTCTTCGACGGCCTCGAGGACATCGCCGGCGTGCTGACGGAGGAAGCCCAACGGCAGCTTCCCGGGAACGCGGGCCTCGCGCGAGCGCTCGCCGTGTTCTCGGAGCGGCTCGCGAACCGGCCGCGAACTCCCGCCGGGTGGCTCTGGTTCCTGACCGAGCTCGCCGATCGCCACGCGGAGATCGACGCCGCGATCGCGGACAGCGGCGGTGAGGTCGCGCGCTGGAGTCAGCGCCTGCACGCGGCGCTCGTCGAACGAAGAGCCGATCTCGAAGCGCTGGGTCCCGCGATGGCGTGGTTCGACCGCGTCGCGCCGGGCGGCGATCCCGATCGCCCGGCCGAACTGGACGCCGCGTGGATTCCGTCGGCGGCGAAGCTTCCGTCCTGGGTCGATCAGCAGATCAGCAAACGAACCGCCGACGTCAGCCCTGACGTCGCGACCGCGCTCGCGCGGCTTGCCGAGGAAAGCCGCGCGATTTGCGATCGCGTGGAGCGGCTGAACGAACGCCTGCTCGTGCTCGCGCTCGAGATGGACTTCACGTTCCTGTACGACGAGCGGCGGGGGTTGTTTTCGATCGGCTACAGCGTCGCGGAAAACCGGCTCGACGGGTCGTACTACGATCTGCTCGCGTCTGAAGCCAGGCTGACGAGTCTCGTGTCCATCGCCACCGAACAGGTGCCGATTCGCCACTGGTTCAAGCTGGGGCGGGTGACCGTGGCGCCCACGCCCGCGACGCGTGCGCTCCTGTCGTGGAGCGGCTCGATGTTCGAGTACATGATGCCGGTGATCGTCACGAAGCTGTTCCCGCACACGCTCCTGTCTCAGACGTGCGCGGCCGTGATCGACAACCAGATTGAATACGGCCGTCTCCGCAGCGTGCCGTGGGGATTCTCGGAAGCCGCGTACGCGCTGCGCGATCGTGCCGGGAACTATCAGTACAAGGCGTTCGGCGCTCCCGGACTCGGGCTGAAGCCCGGTCTCGCCGAAGAACTCGTCGTGGCTCCGTACGCGTGCTGCCTGGCGTCGCTCGTTCGGCCGGTTGCCACGGTCAAGAATCTGCGACGCCTCGAACGCCTCGGCGTGTCCGGCCGATATGGCTACCACGAGTCGATCGACTACACCCCGGGCGATTCGGAGCGCGGCACCGAGGTCGTTCGCACGTACATGGCGCACCACGTCGGCATGAGCCTGGCTGCGTTCGACAACACGATTCACGCGAACGTGCTGCAGCGCCGCTTCCACGCGGACGCGCGGATTCGCGCGGTGGAGCAGCTGCTGCAGGAACAGCTGCCGCTCCCGGGCCCGGTCCGCATGACGCCGGAGCTCTCGGCGTCGACAGAAGGCCTGCGCAAGGTTCCGACGTCGGTCGTCCGGCGCTACACGACGCCGCACACGCTCGGTCCGCGCTCTCATCTCCTCTCGAACGGCCACTACCTGGTGATGCTGACGAACTCCGGCGCCGGGTTCAGCGCCGTGGGCGAAACGCACATGACACGCTGGCGCGAGGATCCGGCGCAGGATTGCTGGGGCTCGTTCCTCTACCTGCGCGACGCCGGCCCCGGCGGCTCGGGTCGTTTCTGGTCGGCCACCTTCCAGCCGACGAGGATCGAGCCCGACGACTACGAGGTGGTGTTCGAGCTGGCGCGCGCGCGGTTCCGGCGGCGCGACGGCGACGTTGAGAGCATTCTCGAAGTGGCGACCGGGCCGGACGACGCGGCCGAGGTGAGGCGGCTGACGCTCGTGAATCATGGTGTGACACCGCGGGTCATCGAGGTCACCAGTTACGCGGAGGTCACGCTGACGCCGGCGGCCGCGGATCAGGCCCATCCTGCGTTCAGCAACCTCTTCGTTCGGACCGAAGCGCCGTGGCCGGGTGCGCTGCTGGCCGAACGACGCTCGCGCGAAGGGGCGGCGAGCGAGTTCGCCGTGCACGTGACGGCAGGATCCGACGTGACTGACGTCGAGCATGAAACCGATCGCGCGCGCTTCGTCGGCCGCGGCCTGAACGTGGCCGAGCCGGCGGCCATGCGGGCCAACGAACCGCTGTCCGGCACGGTCGGGTACGTGCTCGATCCGGTGTTCAGCCTGCGGCGCCGCGTGATGCTGGGCCCGCGGGCGCGCGCGACGATCGCGTTTGCCACCGCGTACGCCCGATCGCACGACGAGGCCCTCTCCCTCATCGCGAAATATCGTGAACCGGTGTCGATCGACCACGCGTTCTTTCTCGCGCGGTCGCGCACGGACATCGAGCTGCGGGAGTTCAACCTGTCGCCGACGCAGGCCATGCGCTTCCAGCGGCTGGCCAGCCGCCTGATCCACCCGGATTCACGGCTGCGGTCCCCGTCGGCCATCAGCAGCAACCGGCTGCCCACGCGCGAACTCTGGAAACACGGCATCTCCGGCGACCTGCCAATCCTGCTGGTGAAAGTGGCGGAGCCGCGCGACGTGGACCTGGTCCGAGAGCTCCTCACGGGACATGAGTACCTGCGGCGGCGCGGCTATCGCGCCGATCTCGTCATCCTCAACGAGCACGGCGCGAGCTATCGACAGGAGCTGCAGGAGCAGCTCGTACGGCTGTGCGCGAGCGGTCCGTGGGCGTCGTACACGGATCACCCGGGCGGCGTCTTCCTTCGCGTGGCCGCGAACATGTCGGACGAAGATCGATTGCTGCTCGAAGCGGTCGCGCGCGTCACGTGCGACGGGCGGATCGGTTCCCTCGAGGACCAGCTGCGACGCGTCCAGCGGCCGCTGGTTCAGCCAGCGCCGTTCGTCGCCACCGAGGCCGCAATCGACACGCCCGCGGCAGCAGGCATCGAGGAGCAGCCGGCCCGACGCCTCCAGTTCTGGAACGGGTTCGGCGGGTTTGCGTCCGACGGGAGGTCGTACGAAATACAGCCGGACAATCGCGGCCGTCCGCCGGCGCCGTGGACGAACGTCATCGCCAACCCGAATTTCGGCTGCATCACGACGGACCAGGGATTGTCGTGCACCTGGGCCGACAACAGCCAGCTGCGCCGCCTGACGCCATGGCCGAACGATCCCGTCTCTGATCCGCCCAGCGAAGTGCTGTTCGTCCGCGACGAGCGGACCGGCGACTTCTGGTCCGTGACGCCCGCGCCGCGTCCCGGCGGCGGGCCGCACCGGGTACAGCACGGCGTCGGCATCACGACCTACCACGCGCAACACGGAGCGATCGAGTCCAGGCTCGAGGTCTTCGTGCCGCCGGACGAGCGCATCAAGATCCTGACGCTGGATCTGCGCCATGGCGAAGCGCAAACGCGGGAGCTGTCCGTCACGCTGTACGCCGACCTTCAACTGGGCGATCGCCGGGCGCCTGCGGCGCCGCTCCTGTCGACCGAGCAGGACACGGAGACGTCGGCGCTCTTCGCCCGGTGTTCAGCGTCGGAAGCCTTCGGCGGCCGTCTCGTCTTCGTTGCCGCCGATCGGGACAACGTCAGCGTGACCGGAGATCGCATCGAGTTCCTCGGGCGCAACGGCCGGATCGAGGATCCGGCGGCCCTGCACCGCGTCGGCCTGTCGAACCGTGTCGGCGCGGCGATGGATGCGTGCGCCGCGATGGCGACGACGATGGTCGTCGCGCCCAATGAACCCGTCAGGATCGTGTTCGTCATGGGCGACGCGCGCGACGAAACCGAAGCGCGCACGCTGATTCGACGGTTTGCGTCGCCATCCGGCGCTCAGGCAGCCCGTGAGGCCGTGCAGTCACAGTGGAACCAGTTGCTGTCCCGCGTGAACGTTCAGACGCCGGAGCCGGCCATCGATCTGCTGGTCAACGGGTGGCTGCTTTACCAGACGCTGTCGTGCCGCATCTGGGGCCGGTCGTCGTTCTATCAGTCGAGCGGCGCCTTCGGGTTCCGCGATCAGTTGCAGGACGTGCTCGCGCTGCTCCCGTGCGACGCGTCGATCGCGCGCGCGCACATTCTGAAATCGGCCGCGCGGCAGTACCGCGAAGGGGACGTGCAGCACTGGTGGCACGAACCCCTGGGCGAGGGCGTTCGGACGAAGTGTTCGGACGACAGGCTGTGGCTCGTGTACGCGACGCTCGAGTACATGCGGATGACCGGAGATACCGCGATTCTCGACGAGTCCGTGCCGTTCCTCGAGGGCTCGGCCGCGCCCAGCGGCGCGCAGGACGTCTTCGAGCGGCCGCGCAGCACGCACGACGCCGCACCGCTCTTCGAGCACTGCGCGCGCGCGCTCGACGTCAGCCTGGCATTCGGCGAACACGGCCTGCCGCTCATCGGCTCGTCGGACTGGAACGACGGCTACAGCCA
>Ga0126377_10002132_pt1 | contig 13471 bp, 10 predicted proteins | sample PanSoiMetPlot_22_FD_92647 | JGI IMG/M metagenome (GOLD analysis project Ga0126377, IMG submission 92647) | Tropical forest soil microbial communities from Panama - MetaG Plot_22 | ecosystem: Environmental > Terrestrial > Soil > Tropical forest > Bulk soil | place: Panama | collected 2016-02-17
CGCCGACGATCGTCCGACCGCGCCCCGCGTACCACCGCTGATGCGGCAGCCAGTCGGCGAACGGCAACATCATGCGGTCTCCTCCGGACGGCGCAGTTGCAGCCAGTAGAAGGCGTGACCGGGCAGGGTGAGCAGATATGGCAGCTGCCCGATGGACGGGAAACGCACCCCGCCGGTCAGCTCGATCGGCACGTATCCGACCCACTTCTGCAGGTTCAACTCGATCGGCTGCGGGAAGCGGGACAGGTTGTTGACGCTCATCACGACGTCGCCGTCGTGCGCTCGGACGTAGGCGAGCACCGACGGGTTCGAGCCGCCGAGGTCCTCGAAGTCACCGAGCGCGAACGCTTCGTGCCGGCGGCGTACCGCCAGCATGGTCCGAGTCCAGTTCAGCAGCGACGCGGCGTTCTGTTGCTGCGCCTCGACGTTGATCGCCTGATATCCGTAGACCGGGTCCTGGTTGACCGGCAAGAACAGGCGTCCGGGCGTGGCCGAGGAGAAGCCGGCGTTGCGGTCCGGTGTCCACTGCATCGGGGTACGCACACCGTCCCGGTCGCCGAGCCAGATGTTGTCGCCCATGCCGATCTCGTCGCCGTAGTAGAGCACCGGCGAACCGGGCAACGACAGCAGCATCGCGGTGAACAACTCGACCTGGTTGCGATCGTTCTCGAGCAGCGACGCCAGCCGTCGGCGGATGCCGACGTTGGCTCGCATGCGCGGGTCCTTGGCGTATTCGGCATACATGTAGTCGCGCTCTTCGTCGGTCACCATTTCGAGCGTGAGCTCGTCGTGGTTGCGCAGGAAGATGCCCCATTGGCAGCCGACGGGGATCTTCGGCGTTGATGCCATGATCTCCGAGATCGGGAACCGCGATTCGCGGCGTACCGCCATGAACAAGCGTGGCATGAGCGGAAAGTGGAAGGCCATGTGGCACTCGTCGCCGCCGACCGCCTCGTCGCCGAAATACGCGACCACATCGGCCGGCCACTGGTTCGCCTCGGCCAGCAGCACCCGGCCAGGGTACTCATCGTCCACGATCTTGCGCAATTTGCGTAGAAATTCGTGCGTTTGAGGCAAATTCTCGCAGTTAGTCGACTCGGCCTCGAACAGGTACGGCACCGCGTCGAGCCGGAATCCGTCGATGCCGAGATCCAGCCAGAACCGGATCACGTTCATCATCTCGCGCACGACCGCCGGGTTCTCGTAATTGAGGTCCGGCTGGTGTGAGAAGAATCGGTGCCAGTAGAACTGCTTGCGCACCGGGTCGTACGTCCAGTTCGACTCCTCGGTGTCCACGAAGATCACCCGAGCGAACGGGTACCCGTCGTCGCTGTCACTCCATACGTAGTAGTCCGCGTACGGCCCGTCTGGATCGCGCCGTGACTCCTGGAACCACGGATGCGAGTCGGACGTGTGATTCATCACGAGATCCGTGATGACGCGGATGCCCCGCTTGTGCGCCGCGTCGAGCAGCGCGACGAAGTCGTCGACGGTGCCGAATTCCGGCAGCACCTTGTAGAAGTCGCGGATGTCGTAGCCGCCGTCGCGCAGCGGCGAGTCGTAGAACGGCGGCAGCCAGATGCAGTCGACGCCGAGCCACTGCAGGTAGTCCAGCCGGTGGATCAGGCCCTGGATGTCGCCTTGTCCGTCGGCGTTGGAATCGTGGAACGCGCGTGCGAGCGCCTCATAGAAGACCGCGCGCTTGAACCAGATCGGATCGGCGGGCAGCGTCCGGGCATGGCTGTAATCGCTTGCGGACGGGTGTTCGACCAAGCCGTCGGCGGCGACGTGGCTGCCCTCGGCGAGTTCCAAGGTGTGTACGGCGCGATCCACGGCGTGTCGTCAACTCCTGCCTGCCCCGCTGCTGCTGGCACGGCCAGCCGCGGCGGCCGCACATGCCCATCGTCGTCTATCGCGACTCACCCTGCCGCCGCACGGCCAGGATGTGTGCCGGCTCGACGAACGGGTCGAGCCGCACCGTGTTGTGTTGACCCCAGTCGAACGCCGCGCCGGTCAACTCGTCCCGAACCGAGAACCGCTGGTGCCAGTCGAAGCCGAGCGCCGGCATGTCGAGGCTGAGATTCGCCCACACCACGTTCGCCGGGTCGAACGAGACCACCACGATCACGGTGTCACCGCTGTCCGCGTCGCGCTTGGAGAAGCAGAGGATCTGCCCGTTGTCCGACTCGTGGAAGCGAAGGTTCGTGAGCCACCGGAGCGCCGGGTGAGCGCGGCGGATCGAGTTCAGCGCGCCGAGATAGGGTGCTAGCGACTCGCCGGTCGCCTCGCGCGCCGCCCACGGTCGCGGACGCAGTTCGTATTTCTCGTTGTCCAGCAACTCCTCGACGCCCGGCCGCGCGTTGTGCTCGTAGAGCTCGTACCCGGAGTAGATGCCCCACGATGGGCTGAGCATGCTGGCCAGGATCGCCCGTATCTTGAACATCGGCGGGCCGGCGTGCTGCAACGACTCGGGCAGGATGTCGGGGGTCGTCGGCCAGAAGCTCGGGCGCATGTGCGCCGCCGACGCGACCAGCTCCTCGCAATATTCGCGCATCTCCACGGCGGTGTTGCGCCAGGTGAAATACGTGTACGACTGGGTGAAGCCGATCCGCCCGAGCCCGTGCATCATCGGCGGCGCGGTGAACGCCTCGGCGAGGAAGAGCACGTCCGGGTCGACGCGCTTGACCTCCCAGATCAGCCAGTGCCAGAAGTCCACCGGCTTGGTGTGCGGGTTGTCGACTCGGAACACCTTGACGCCCTGCTCGACCCAGTGCAGTACGACTCGGAGAACCTCGGCGCGGATGCCCTCCGGATCGTTGTCGAAGTTCAGCGGGTAGATGTCCTGGTATTTCTTCGGCGGATTCTCGGCGTACGCGATCGCGCCGTCCGGCAACGTGGTGAACCATTCCGGATGCGTGGTCACCCACGGATGGTCCGGCGCGCACTGCAGCGCGAGATCCAGCGCGACCTCGAGACCGAGCTCGCGCGAACGCTTGACGAACGCGCGGAAGTCGCCGAGCGATCCCAGCTGCGGGTGAATCGCGTCGTGACCGCCCTCGGACGACCCGATCGCCCACGGCGAGCCAACATCGCCCCGCGCGGCACGCAGCGAATTGTTGCGGCCCTTGCGGTTGACGCGCCCGATCGGATGGATCGGCGGGAGATAAACGATGTCGAAGCCCATCTGCGCGATCGCGGGCAACCGCCGCGCGGCGGTCGTAAACGTGCCGTGCTTGGCGCGACCGTTCGCGTCCTTGTCGCCCTCGGAGCGGGGGAACATCTCGTACCACGCGGAGAACATCGCCAGCGGTCGGTCCACCCACAACGGACGCCATGGCGAGGTGGTGACGAGGTCCCGCACCGGGTGCGCCCACAGCACGTCGGCCAGGTCGAGCGCGGGTTCGATGCGCGCGGACAGCGGCGCGTCCGCGTCGCGCATCGCCTCCGCCGCGGCCTTGACGGCGGCGACATGTTCGGCGGGTACGGTCGACTGCGCTCGGTCGAACACCGCGGCGCCGCGTGCGAGGTCGTTCGCGAGATCCTCGGCACCCTGTCCCGCCTCGATCTTGGCGAGCACCGCGTGCCGCCACGTCAGGTATGGGTCGGCGAATGCTTCGACGGCGAACTCCCAGTCACCGACCGCGTCCGGCTGGATCGTGCCAAGCCATCGCCCGGCACCGGGATCGGCCGCGTCCATTCTGGACGGTCGACGATCGCCGTCCGGGCCGCGCCACACGACCGCGCAACCGAGCGCGTCGTGGCCCTCGCGGTAGACGGTCGCGGAGACGGGTACGTGTTCGCCGACGACCGCCTTCGCCGAGTATGCGCCGTCGGCTACGGTCGGCCCGATGTCCTCGATGGGGAGCCGGCCGGTCATCGGGCGCCGCCACAGTGTGCTCGCATGCACTCTCCATTCCCGGCGACCGGGGCGGCACACCTCGCGTCGCGGATCGGCCGGGACCCGGGCCGTGCCGAAGTGTCTTGGAACGCGTCCGAGCACCGGCCGACGAAGCTACCCACGTACCAAGATCCCTTTGCCCGATCCTAGCCGTCTTCGTCGCGGTTCGCCTTCGAGCTCGGTCTTCGCTGCCGCGTGATCAGCGCCAGCCGTAGTGTGCGCGCAGCTCACGGGCGACCGCGTCGAACCGAGGACGAGCCAGCACCGCGCCCTCCCGCCGGATGCCCCGCTCGCGTACCTTGAGCACCCGATCGAGGCGCACCCAGCTCGGTCGGTGCTCGCGATCCCACGCGCCGGCGCCGAGCGCGTACCAGTTCCGTTGGCCGTCACGGGCGGTGGAACTCGACAGCATCAGGCCGAGCAGTGTCGACCCGGTCCGGCCGACGACCAGCACCGGGCGATCCTTGCCCTGGGAGTGGTCCTCCTCGTAGGGCACCCACGTCCAAACGATCTCGCCGGGGTCGGCGCGACCGTCCACTTGCGGTGCGTAGACGAGGTGGCGCCCGCGCGGCGCGCCCGGCTTCGCGACGCGCGTGACACGCGGTGGCGGTTCGGCGGTCGTGGTGGGGCGTCGACCGCCGAGCAAACGTCGCACTCTGGTGACGAGTCCGGGCACGGCGTCACCTTAGCCGGTACGGACGCGTTCGGCGCTAGTCGTCACGCGCGGATCGAGGCCGCGGTCGCGTCGGGTGGCAGCGCCGGCGCGTACCGGTCGACGTATGTGTTCGCGAACGTCGACGCCGGATCGAGCCGACCCCGAAGCCGGCCGAAGTCGGCGTGCCGTGGATAGTGTGCCGCCACCGATTCCGGCGACATCGTGAACAGCTTGCCCCAGTGCGGCCGCGGTTCGAAGGGCGCGAGCGCGGCTTCGATGGCGGGCAGCACTGCGAGCACTCCGGTGACGTCGTCGGCCCAGGTGAAGTGGATGCCTAGGCCGTCGCGTTGGTACGCCGGCGAGAGCCACAGGTCGTCGGCGGCCACCGTACGCAGTTCCGAGACGCGAAGGAGCGGCGCGATGTGCGCACCGATGTCGCGTACCGCTTGGATGGCCGCGACGGCATGCTCGCGCGGGACGAAAAACTCGGACTGGACCTCGGCGCCAACGCTCGGCGTGTAGTCGAGGCGGAAGTGCGGCAGTCGTTCGTGCCACGGACCTGGTACGCCACGCTGCGGGGTACAGGGTTGCGGTGCAAGTCCCACGACCGGGTGCCGCTCACCGTCGGCGAGCGTGGCGCCGAGCCATTCGTGCGGCGGCTCGAACCCGGCCGGTCGCTCGTCGAGCCGGTGCTTCTGCCAGACGAGGTCCACCCGTGGCGTGGTCCAGCGGGTCAGTACGCACACGCTGTAGGCGCTGGCGAACACGTCGCTGAGTTGGGTATACAAGGTCTCCCACGGCATCCCGTCGTACACCCATTGGGCGACTTGGTAGGTCGGCTCGATCCGCAGCGTCACCCGCGTCACGATGCCGAGCGCGCCGAGCGCCACGACCGAGCCGGCGAACGTGTCACCGTCCGCGTCGCGGGCCAGAGTCGTCAGCTCGCCGCCGGCGGTCACCATCTCCAGCGCAGTGACCGCGGTGGAGAGGTTGCCGTTGCGATCACCCGATCCGTGCGTACCGGTGGCCACCGCGCCGGCGACCGAGATGTGCGGCAACGACGCGAGATTGTGCAGCGCGAACCCGGCGGCATGAAGGGTCGTGGCGAGGTCGCCGTAGCGCATGCTGGCGCCGACCGTGACGGTGCGCGCCGCGGCGTCGATCTCTACCTCGTCGGGCAAGCCGGCAACCGACACGAGATCGCCCGCGCCGTCATCCGCGGCATTGGCGATGAGGTTGAACGAGTGGCCGGTGCCTACCGCACGGGCGTAGGTCGCCGCTTCGACCACGCGACGCAACTCATCGACGGTTTTCGGCCGGTGTAGACGCTGCGCGGCGTACGTGACGTTGCCCGCCCAGTTCGTTCCGGACCACGATCCGTCTGCCACCCGTGCCACGGCTATGCCGGCTCCCGCCACATCGGGTAGAGCACAGACAGGTCGGCCGGTCCGTAGGGCTCGGCGTGGTCGACGTACCCCTTGCGGACGTAGAGCCGACGGCTCTGCAACCCGCTCGCCTCCAGGTATGCCGGCGTGCCCGCCGCGTCCAGCCGGCGATGGTGCACGTCGAGCAGCGCCGAGCCGATGCCGCGCTGCTGCCACTCGCGCTCCACGGCGAGGAACGCGAGGTACGCGTGATCCGGCGCGCCCGGATGCATCTTGTGCATCGCGTCGTCGAGTTCGGCGAAGCGCGGCGCGTACCGGCCACACGCCGCCTCGAGCGCCGCGTCGTAGCCGGGGATGTCGGGCAGCGGCCCGGCCGGGAACCAGACCGCGACACCGACGCCGTCACCGGCCACGTAGACGTCGCCGTCGTCGATCGCGGCCGCGATCACCAACCGGAACTGTCCGGCCATCGCCACGAGCCGCGCACCGGCGTCCGGTACGAGCCAAGCGCTTAGTGGCAGCGGCCCGAACGCGCGCGCGATGACAACCGCGAGGTCGCCAACGTCGGACGCACGTCCGGGCCGTACCGTTACGGCTTCGGTCACCTATCCGTGTAGGTGGTGTACGGCTGGTCGCCGGCGCCACCCTGCTGGGTCGGCATCTGGGTGGCGGAGGAGAACGTCATCGCCGCTACCGCGGTGCCGGCCGTGGCGCCGAGGCCGATCCCGTCGTACACGTCCGGCTTGGCACCCTTGAGGGTCAGCGCCCACAGCACGCCGATCACCGCGACCGCGAGGTAGAGGCCGGGCATGATCCAGCGAACCGGGTCGTGTGATCCGACGCCGAGCAGGTTTGCGAAGCCATCGACCACGTACCACATGATGTAGCCGAGAGTCGCGGTCGCGAGGACCGGAGCGAGCACCCGCGACCAGACCGATTCGTCGCGGTGGTCGCGACGGAAGAAGTTCAGCACCGACAGCGACGTGCCGATGAGCAGCACGAGGATGCCGAAGCCGCCGGTCGTGCCCAGCCAGAAGAACAGCCGGGTCAATGGATCCCACTTCTCGACCGCGAACACGATGATCACGACGAGCGCGATGGTGCTCTGCGCGATCGAGGACACCAGCGGTGCACCGGTGCGAGCGCGGGTGCGGCCGAGCAGGTGCGGCAGCACGCCCTCGCGGCCGAGCGCGAAGGAGTAGCGGGCCACCGCGTTGTGGTAGCTCACCATGCCCGCGAAGATGCTGGTCAGCAGCAGAACGTGGCCGACGTCGAGGACGGTCGTGGCGTGGCCGAGGTGCTGACCGGCCACGTTGAAGATGAAGTCCGGGCCCTGCTGCTGCGCTTGGCCGACCACGTTGTCGGGGCCTACCGCGACGGTGATCGCCCAGCTGGTCACCGCGTAGACGACGCCCATGACGAAGATTGCCAGGTACGTCGCGGCGGGTACCGTTCGGCGGGCGTGGCGTGCCTCTTCGGAGAAGACCGGCGCCGCCTCGAAGCCGACGAACGACGTGATCGCCACCGCGAATGCCGCACCGGCGAGCGCCGCCGAGGGGAACAATGCGTGCGGCTCGAAGGCCTTGACGCTGATTGAGCCGCCGGCCGGGTGACCGATGTCGACCACGTCGAACACCACCACAAGCACAAGCTCGATGAGCAGCAGCACGCCGAGAATCTTGCTGTTGATGTCGACGCGCAGTGCACCCATCAGCGCGACGATCGCCCAGGCAACCAGCGAATACCAGTACCACTGGAAGTCCCAGCCGACCCGCTGCTGGAAGAAGCCTTGTGCGACCACACCGAAGATGCCGTAGAGGCCGATCTGCAGCAGGTTGTAGGCCAGCACGGCGACGAACGACGCGCCGACGCCGAGTGCCTTGTTCGCACCGAGCGCGATGTAGCTGTAGAACGCGCCGGCGTTGACCACGTGGCGCGCCATCGCGACATACCCAGCGGCAAAGATCGCGAGGACGATGCCGATGAGCACGAACGCGAGTGGATAGCCGACCACGCCGGTGCCGGCCCAGGCCGAGACGACGAGGGCGCCCACTACGAGCAGGGGTGTCGCCGCGGTCATGGCGAACATGATCACGGCCCAGACGCCGAGGCGATCCTTCGCCAGCGACGCCGAAACGGCACTGGGGGAGCTGACAGACGAGGACATCAAGACTCCATCGGGATGAGGGGTGGGTAGTAGCTGTAGTTCACTTGCGCTGAGCCAGGACCGCGGCCGCGATGAGCGTCTCGACCTGGGTGATCAATGCGTGCAGTGACGGCTCGTCGTTGAGGTAATGCAGGATCGCGACGAGGTTGTCGCGTTCGTCGGTCTGCGAGTCCCACATCACCGCCTCGGCGAGGCCGGTCGCGACGATCAGGCCGATGATCGTCAGGTCCTCCCACGTGCGGATGTCGCGCCGGGAAATGACGCGGGCAATGCGCAGCGATCGCCACTCGACGGCCATCGGGTCGACCGGCACGTACGACTGCTTCGTGCGCAGCATGCCACGCGATTCGACGTGCATGAAGCGCCGGGCGACCAGACGTTGCTGTACGACATCGGTCGCCGTCTGCGCGAAATACGAGATCCAGACCGGTAGGTGGTGCTGCGGCTCGGCGATGATGCGGCTCAGCATGTCCGCGTGCTCGCGAGCCTCCGGCGCGTAGTGGCGATACGCCACCTCGATGCGTCCGTTGTTGATGCGGATGTAGTTTGCCAGGACGAGTTCGGCGAGCAACGCCGCGCCCACGCCGAGGTTCATTGCCTTGGCGTGCAGGCGTGGCCGGTTGGTTCGTCCGTCGAGACCGATCAGGTAGAAGTCGTCGGCGAGCGAAAACGGCACGTCCTCCCAGGTATGCACGCTTGTACAATCCTCGCTCCCGGTCGACAAAGGACATCGCAGTGTATCGGCATCGCTGCGGCGGGTTGTAGCCTGGATTTTGCAACAGATTGAGCACGGTCAGTGACGCGCCATCACACTAGATGTGCGTCATCGCTGGTAGCAAGACGTTCCCGCGTCGACTTCGCGAATCCGCGTCGGCATATGACCGTAGATCGGCATATGTCGTCATGAAGTCGTTCAATACACGTCGCTTCGGTACCCGTTCGAGTGCCAACCCTCAATCCGTACGGCGCGATGCGGGAGCCGCCTGTCGAGCGCACGATAGCGGTGCCACGTGGCCACGTAAGCGGCGCGGTGAACTGCAATCACGGCACTGTGGAGGTGGCGGTCGCCCGAGTCGTCGTGCCGCTGTATGCGAACTCGATTCGCATCGAGCGGCCCGACGGGGTAGCGCTGAGTCCTTCGATGCGGCACGCTGCGCATCGGGGCCGGTCGTGGTGGCGCTCATGGCCGAGAGCGCTGGCATGGCCGGTCTCACCATGTCGCTGGCTCACTACGCGACCGGCGACAACTTGCCCCCGGCGCGAGTCAAGCCGTTACCCGGCCGTGGGAATCGCCTGCGTGACCTTGTGTTGGGAGATCCAGTCGTCGACGCGCGCCCACCAGCCGTAGAGCCACTCGATACGGGCGTCCGGGTCGGTGGGGATGTCACTCGGGTCGACCAGCCACCAGTGCATCACGATCGACTTGTCCATCGGCAGCTCTCGCCAGACGTCCGCGATCGTACGGAGATGGTCGACGCCGGTGTGGCCGACCAGCACGACGTGCGCGTGTGGGCTTGCGTCCAGCGCGGCGAGTACGCCACCGGGCCTTGGCGGCAGCACGTTGCGCATCCGTTCGGCACGGCGCGCCATGGACGCGAAGCCCATGCGCCGCAACCGTGCCACGCCGCGCCGCCAGCGTTCCGGCGTGAAGTTGCCGCCCTCCGGGAAGATGACCAGCGCGTCATTGCCGTCCAGATCGTGTGCGAGATCCCCGATCTGCGCCTCGGCGCCTTGCCCGCCGCCGGGTGCGATGAACCGGTTCGGCAGGCGGTTCAGCAACACGTCGATCGCCGGGTCCCATTGCAGGCTGTCCTTGACCACGATGCGAGGCTCCCGGGCGTACCACGCGATGAGCGCGTGGGCGAGCAGGAACGAGTCGCCCGGGCCGGCGTGCCGCGAGAACACCAGCAGCGGTCGCTCGTCGGGCAACGAGTCGGGCGTTGCGCCGTCGATCTGTACGGTCAGCCGCAGCACCCACTTCGCCTGGCGGTAGAGGACGGCGAGCGCGCGGCCGCACAACACGTAGTGCGCGCGCTGGAACGCCGGCGACCGTACGCGAGCGCCAAAGCCCGACGCGATCCATAGCGCGAACATCGTGACGAGCACCGCGGCCTCGACGAGCAGGTAGACGCTGGCAAGCCACAGCACCCGGACGGGGCGCAACCGTCCGGCGGCCAGCGGCGACACGGCTGTCGAGATGAGCAGCCAGAGGGGAGAGCTGACCACCAGCGCGAGCGACAGCACGACGGCAAGCGGCGCGAGCAGCAGTCGCCGGACCCAGCGCGGTGGCGGCCTCATCGGTGGCCCGCCAGGTATCCGGCGGATGCCTCGTACGCCCGCTCGATGCGCCGCTGCGCCGCGCGCAGGTCGCGGTACGCCAGTGGTGAGTCGTCGCGCTTCGACCCGACGCCAGGCGGCAGCACGTGTACGGTCACCGTCGGTGGTACGGCGGCGAGTTCGCGCGCGTATCGGTGGCGTCGGGAGATCTCGAAAGCGACGCGGGCGACCTCGACGACGTTGCGCGGCGCGACCAGCGGCCGGTCGATGCGGCCGACCTGCAGCACGTAGATCGTGGCGGCGCCGAGTTCCACCGCGCGACCGATCGGGATCGAGTTGACGACTCCGCCGTCGATGTAGTGCCTGCCGTCGACCTGGATCGGGGGTAGTAGACCCGGGACAGCCGCCGACGCGAGTACGGCATCCACGAGCGGTCCCTTGGTGAACCAGTGCTCGACGGCGCGTTCGATGTTGGCGGCGCAGCACTCGAAACGTACCGGCAGGTCCTCGAATGTGGTCATGCCGTGCAACTCGCGGTCGAGCATCGCGCGCAACGGCGCCGGGGAGTGCAGGTGCGTGCCCGCCCTCGCGAGTCGGGCGAGCTGGCGCGGCGCGGAGTCGCCGTAGATGTCGCGTGCCTGCTTCGACGACCACAGTCCGATGAGCCGATCGATGACGGCGTCGGACGGATCGGCCGCGACGAGCGCACCGTTCAGGGCGCCGATGGATGTGCCGACCACGAGATCCGGACGGATATTCGCCTCGAACAGCGCACGTACCATGCCGACCTCGACGGCACCCAGCACGCCGCCGCCGCCCAGCACAAACGCGATCGGCCCGTCCGCCACGAAGCCATCCTGTCACCTGCGTCGCTCGCGGCGCTGTGCTGCCGACATGGCGACGCGGGCGGAACTGGTGGGTTCCGCCCGCGTCCGTGCCCCCCGCACGTTTGTGTGCTGCGCCGTTCAGGCGCCAAGCGCCGCCGGCTCGGCGTCCGCGACCTCCTCGTCGAGCTGGTCAGCAACCGGGGTCGTCGACTTCGGCGCGGGCGACGTGGCCGGCAAAGCGACCGCGAGCACGGCGCCCACCGCCAGGACGATGGCGCCGACCACCTGCGCCGCGCGCAGACCGTGGACGAACGACGCGCCGGACGCGTACCCGCCGATCGACGAGAACACCGCGCCGAGCACCGCGACGCCGAAGACGGTGCCGAGCTGGCGGAGCATGTTCGAGGTACCCGACGCGACGCCCTGCAGGTTCGTCGGCGCGAAGTCGATGGTGAGCCGCGCGATCGGCGCGAAGTAGAGCCCCATGCCGACACCGGCTAGCACGAATGCCGGTACGAGGTCGCGGTAGGGCACGTCCACGCTCGTGACGGTGGCCAACCACGCGATGCCGGCGGCTTGCAGCGCGAGCCCGATGGCGAGGATGCGCCGCGCTCCGATGCGATCGCTGAGCAGGCCGGACAACGGTGCGGCGAGCACTGGCATCGCGGTCCACGGCAGGGTACGCACACCCGCCTCGAGCGGCGAATAGCCCTGCACCGTCTGCAGGAACTGCGCGCTCAGGAACACCGTGCCGAACATGCCGAACGACATCACGAGCGACACCGCACTGGTGAGCGCAAAGCCACGGTTGCGGAAGATGCGCAGCGGCACCATCGGCGCACGCGCCCGGATCTCCCACGCGAGGAACGCGACCAGGAGCAGGCCGCCGGCGATCAGCGCGCCGAGCACCTGTGCGCTGGTCCAGCCATGCCCGTTGCCGCGTACCACGCCGAACACGACACCGAACAGGCCGAGCGTGACGAGCGTGGTGCCGACCGGGTCCAGTCGACCGGCGCCGCCGCGGCTCTCGCGGACCCGGGTGAGCAGCGGCAGCAGGATGAGCCCGATCGGTACGTTCACCCAGAAGATCCACTGCCACGAGGAGTATTCGGTGATGGCGCCGCCGATGACCGGACCGAGCGCTACGCCGAGGCCACCTGTCGCGCTCCACACCCCGAACGCGATGCCGCGTTTCGCCGCGGGTACCACGCTCGCGAGCAGCGTGAGCGTGAGCGGCATGGCGATGGCACCGCCGACGCCCTGGATCGCGCGGGCGGTGATGAGCGTGCCAATGTCAGGCGCCATCGCGGCGGCGGCCGAGGCGGCGGTGAAGATCGCCAGGCCGATCGCGAACAGGCGGCGGCGTCCGAACCGGTCGCCCAGCGCCGCGCCGGTCAGCAGGAAGACCGCGAAGCTCAGCGTGTACGCGTTGACGGTCCACTCGAGTCCCTCGAGGCCGGCGCCGAGCTTGACCCGGATCACCGGCAGCGCGTTCGTCACGACGAGGTTGTCCATCGAGACCATGAACACCGCGACGCTCGCGGCGATCCAGGTCCACACGGTGCTCGATTGCTTGACGGAGGTCGGTTGCATGGCGGGCGCTCCCAATAGTGATTGGTCACTAACTTTTATGGGTACGAAGAATCGCGCCGCGGCCGGTTCAGCACCGGACAGCGGCGCGGCTCAGGTGGTCGTGGCGACAGACGCGAGGCCGGCCAGGCTCTCGCCGAGTTGGTCCTTGATCCGCGCGATATCCATCGCGCCCATCACGTTGAGGAGCATGCCGGCCGCCATGAACTGCATGACGCGGTGGTCGTCGGCTCCGGTCACGCGCTGCGCGGTCGTCCACAGGCCAGCCATCCGGCGCCGGGTCACCTCGCGCACCTCGTTGTCGTGGCACGCAGTCGCCCACATCTGAAGCTGCATCTGCAGGATCCGGCGATCGTCGAGCAAGCCGTTGTAGGCCAAGCCCATGGCGTGGAACGCCTCGTCGCCGGTGAGCCCGTCGGAGGCGGTCTCGAAGAGCGACTGGACGCGATCGAAGCACCGGTCGACGGAGGCCAGGAAGATCGCCTTCTTCGACGGGAACAGGCGGAACAGGTAGGGCTGGGACACGCCAACGCGGCGGGCGATCGCCTCCGTCGACGTGCCTTCGTAGCCGGTCAGCCCGAACTCGATCATGGCCGCGTCGAGGACGGCCTCGCGGCGTTGGTCCGCGCTCATTCGGGTAGTCGGGCTCATGGGACCTAAGTTAGTGGCCAA
>Ga0126377_10002133_pt1 | contig 13468 bp, 12 predicted proteins | sample PanSoiMetPlot_22_FD_92647 | JGI IMG/M metagenome (GOLD analysis project Ga0126377, IMG submission 92647) | Tropical forest soil microbial communities from Panama - MetaG Plot_22 | ecosystem: Environmental > Terrestrial > Soil > Tropical forest > Bulk soil | place: Panama | collected 2016-02-17
GCTGCTCGGCGTGATCGTCGCCGAGATCCTCGCCTCCAACCAGGGTCTCGGCTACGTGATCCAGTCGAGCGCCGCGACCTTCAACACCGCCGGCGTGTTCGCCGGCCTGATCACGCTCGCGGTCGTCGCCTGGCTGTTCAGCGCCGTGATGCGCCACATCGAGGCGCGGCTGCTGCGCTGGAAACCCTCGTTGACGAGCGCCTGAGGTCATGTCGTCATCGGTCGCCAAGATCAGGCTGGTCGACGTCGGCATCGTGTTTCGCCCGCGCGACCGCGAGCCGGTGGTCGCGTGCCGCGACGTGACCTTCGACGTACCGGAGGGATCGATCGTGTCGATCGTCGGGCCCTCGGGCTGCGGCAAGTCGACCTTGCTCAACATCGTCTCGGGCCTCATCGCGCCGAGCAAGGGATTGGCCGAGGTCGACGGGCGCGCGGTGTCCGGCATCCGCCACGATGTCGGCTACATGTTCGCCCGCGACGGCATGATGCCGTGGCGCACCGCGTTGGAGAATGTCGAGTTCGGGCTCGAGGTGCGCAACGTGCCCAACCGCCGCGAGATCGCGCGCGAATGGCTGCGGCGGGTCGGGCTCGACAAGTTCGAGGGCCATTACCGCCACGAGCTCAGCCAAGGGATGCGCCAGCGCGTCGCGGTTGCGCGCACGTTTGCGATCGAGCCGAATATCCTCCTCATGGATGAGCCGTTCGGCGCACTCGACAGCCAGACGCGTCTGCTGCTGCAGGAGCTTTTTCTCGAGGTGTGGGAGAAGCACAAGCGTACCGTGCTGTTCGTGACCCACGATCTGCACGAAGCGATCTTCCTGTCCGACGTCGTGATCGTCTCGACCAACCGGCCGGGCCGGGTGAAATCCATGGTGCCGATCGCGCTGCCGCGGCCGCGCCTGCCGCCCGCCGAGCTTGCGGTCGCGCCGGAGTTCCGCGACATCTATTCGCGCATCTGGGCCGACCTCAAGGACGAGGTGCGGAAGTTTGATTAGCGTTGCTTCGTGTGATGGGGACTCAAAACCATGAAGCAATCCAGCCTCGGCATCGCGGTGGTGGGCGCGGGGCGCATCGGCACGTTGCGGGCGCGGCTCGCCGCCAAGCACCCCTCGGTTCGTTTCCTGGCCATTTCCGACCTCGACCCGGCGCGGGCCCGCGCGCTCGCCGACCAAGCGGGCGCCGATTTCGCGTCGGGCAGCAACGACGAGGTCATCTCGCATCCGGAGGTCACCGCGGTGATCGTCTCGACACCTGAGCAGCAGCACACCGAGGCGGTGTGCAAGGCGCTGGAGCGGGGCCTGCCGGTGCTGGTCGAGAAGCCGATCGGATTCTCGCTCAAGGACGCGAGCCGGATCCTGGATGTGGTCAAGCGGACCAACGGCAGCCTGCGGGTCGGCTACAGCCGCCGCTACAAGGAATGCTTCCTGCGCGCCAAGGAGCAGATGCGCCACGGCCGGCTCGGCCGGGTCGTGGGCGGCACCGCCCGCGTCTACAACTCACGCGCCCAGGCGTTTGCGATTCTCAAGCGCGACCCGCACGCGACGCCGGTGCTCGACGTGCTGACCTACTATGTCGACCTGATGTGCTGGTTCCTCGAAGGCAATCACCCGGTCGAGGTGGTGGCGCGCGGGCAGCACGGTATCTTCAGGGAGGCCGGCTACGGCGCCCACGATGTGACCTGGGCGATCGTCACCTTCGCGGACGGCGCCGTCATCAATCTGGGCGTCAGCTACGCGCTGCCGGCGCGCTATCCGACGCTCGGGCAATCGGACCGGGTCGAGCTGCTCGGCACCGAAGGCACCATGATCATCGACGACGACCACCTGGATCACCTGCTGTTTTCCGAGAAGGGCGTGCCGCACGCCTATGTGCCGGATCACGCCGTCGAGATGGCGTTCCTCGGCTCCAATACGGCCGGCGACTGGGCGGTTGGCGATTTCTGGGGGCCGCTCGGCAACGAGACGCGCGCCTGGCTCGATCATCTCGCGACCGGCGCGCCGACCGTCCACACCACGCCAGAGCAGGCGCGCGTCAATCTCGAGACCACGATCGCGATCGAGCGGGCGGTCGCGACCGGCCAGCCGGTGCGGCTGCCGTTGCAGCAGGAGTAGGGCGTCATTGCGGGCGACCCCGTCCGCCCACCCGCCTTCGCTCGCTGCGCGAGCTTCGGACGGGTTTGAGTCCGCCGAAGCGCGGAGCGCGTAGGCGAAAGCGCGGAGCGCGAAGGCGGACCCGCGCTTTGCACGCCTTGCGATGACGCGAGCTTCAGTTGCGGCGGCTGACCTGCATTCCGGCGAGGATGCGCCGCAGCTCGGGCGCGACATTCTCGCGGCGGACCGGCCTGAATTTGGCGGTTTTGCGCGCCGTACTGCGCGAGCCCGTGAACACCTCGAGCCCGGATCGGGTCGCCACCATGTCGCCGGCACGGAGCGTCGGGTCGCTCGCTATGTCCATGGGCGCAAGGCCGAACGCATCGCGGCCGTTGCACGTGCAATCCGCCACCACGCGCTCGCGATAGACGAAGGCATGGGCGAGATCGGCATAGCGTTCGCCGCGCATCCCGTAGGCGTGGTCGATGTCGCCGCCGTGGAAAATCGCGGTCTGCGCTGCCGGGCACATGGCGGAGCAGAGCTTGGCGGCGCCGGTGCGAGAGGCGGCGGCTGGCGGGGAAAGCGGGAAATAGCGGCCGTCGCATAGCCGCACGCAATAGGTGGTGCCGCTCGGCGACACGGCCGGCGGCGCGTGCAGGTCCAGCCGTTTCTCGCCCGGCTCGGTCGGGTCCGTATAGGCCGTCATCGGCGCGAAGCGCCTGTCATTCGATGCGCCGAAGAAGCGAAAGATGTCGCCGAACAGGCCGCCGGCCGCGGCCCGAGGCGGGAGCGTGACGACGTTGATCGCGATGACGACGGCGACGCCCGCCATCGCGACCGCGGTCGGTGATCGTCTGCGCATCGACGCATCCTCAGTGAATGCCGAACGCGAAGCCGGCGTCGGAGCGCGCGCTCGCGGTCGAGATCGCGGGACCGGGGCGCGCCGTCGCCGCGCGGCGCGATGCCTGGGGCAGCACCACCACCTTCGTGCCGACGCGCACACGGCCATAGAGGTCGGCCACGTCCTCGTTGGTGAGCCGGATGCACCCGCTGGAAACCTGGTGCCCGATGGTGGTCGGATCGTTGGTGCCGTGGATGCGGTACTGCGAATTTCCGAGATAGAGCGCCCGCGCGCCCAGCGGATTGCCCGGTCCGCCGGCGACGAAGCGCGGCAGATAGGGCTGGCGCGCGATCATCTCGGCGGGCGGAAGCCAGTCAGGCCATTCGGCCATGCGGCTGATGGTCTCGACACCCGACCAGGTGAATCCCTCGCGACCGACGCCGATGCCGTAGCGCAGCGCCTTGCCGCCGCCGAGCACGAGATAGAGATGGGTGTCGGGCGTATCGATCACGATGGTGCCGGGCGCCTCGCGCGTCGCGTAGGCGACCAACTGACGCCTGAAGCGGGGCGACACCGCCGCGTCGGTGGACGGCTCGTCGCGCAGCATCGGCGCGAACACAGCGTCCCGGTAGGCGTCGGGTGCGGCCGAGGCGTACGGCTGCGCGACCGCTCCGGTGGATGAGACGATGCCAGCCGCGAGCGCGGCGAGCGCGAGTGATCGCTTGGTCGGCCGAATGGTCAACCGAGACCGGAGACGAGTCATGGTGCAGCCCCGCGCGTTGGACAACGATGTCGCGAACTCAACACGCACGCCATGCGCGGGTTCCGGGCGCTGCCGAGAAGCGGAAGCATTTCGCCGGCGCGGCGCTTCAGCCGCGCCGGAAAATGCTGTCGGGCCATTCTCCGGGATCCGTCGTCACGCCGCCGGCAGGCGGGCGGGCTCGCCACAGGTCCATTTGGTGAGGAAGCGGTTGTTTGCATCCTCGACCAGGACCTGCGCGGCGGATTCGCGCTGGGCGATCTCCTTGGCGGCGTCGATTGCGAACAGCAGGGCCTCATCTCGGCTGCGATAGGGGCCGAACAGCTCGTCGCGGAACCTGATTTTCCACTCGCCGCCGCTGTGCACGATGAAATACTGTGCGGGCGTGCTCGCAGGCGTCATGCTGTGCTCCGTCGCTTGTGTGTGGCAGACGCGGCCATCCGAGTGTCGCCGCGGAGATAGGTCCGTCCGACCAGAACTATCGTGCGCGCGCAAACGTTTTGCTGCCGGAATGGACTCTCATTGATTCAAACAAGCCGGCGGCATTGATTCAAACTGTCGGCACGTTTGATCGTTCTGCGGCTCATCCGGGACGCGCGCCTGCGGCGTCGTTGAGGGACAGGCAGCGGCCGGGCAGCGGCGAGACACCCGGCTGCATGATCGGGCTCTCAAGCGGTTCGCAGCCGATCGGAATAGCGGCCGGCTTGGGCACCGGCGGCGCGCGCGGCGCCTCGATCGGGACCGGCGTGCTGTGCGAAGTCTCGCGCACGGTGAGCTGCGGGAGCACGAATCCCTTCGAAATCACGGTGACGTTGCTCATCGGGTCCGTTTGAAACAGCACGCGCCCGTCGCGGTCGCGATAGACGATCGCGGCGTCGTGCACGCCGATCACCTCGACGGTGGCGACTGCGGCGGGATCGGCGCGATTGAGACGGGGCGACGCCAGGCGGTCGTTCTTGTCCGCACGGTTCACTTGGGCGGGGGTGTCGCTGCCCGCCGTCGCGCCGGAGTCCGGGGACGGTGCCACGACCAGTGCCCATGCGGCGACGGCAGCCAATCCGCCCAGGAGGCTCGACGTAATATGGAACATGGAACCCTCCCGTTCGCTCCCCGTACGTGAGCGATGTTCGATAGGTACCTGTTCCCCTTCCCGGTTAACCCCTTGCTCGGATCGGTCAACGCGCGGCTTGGCTGCCTGGTTCCTGAAAGGGTCCCTTGCGGGCTGTCGTCGTCCGCAAAAATGGGAAAGGGGGGTCGTGAGAGAATGTATTCTGGCGACGGGAACGACCTGGGAAGCCGCGCGTTGTTGAGGTGACCGGCCGCCATTCCCCCCTCCCCCCGTGCTCGGCCGGCCAAATAAAGTCGCGGTCTGCAGAAATGCGGGCCGCGACTTTTTCTTTTTGACGTTTGCGAATGTGCTTTCGCGACCCCGATGCTTTCTTCGCCGGGACGGGTCCAGCACCCAGGCGTGAACCAGGGGGCGGGCCGCGACTGTTTCCTTTTGACGTTTGCGATGTGCTTTCGCGGCGCGATGCTTTGTCCGCCACGACGGTCCAGCACCCAGGGGTTAGCCAGCGGTCGGCCGGGGCGCGGCAAATGTCCGCAGCCCCGCCGTCATGCGGTGCATCGCGTTGGTAGCGGGATTCCGGAAGGCTAGATCAGGCGACGACCCGGCGCGGTCCCCGGGTGGCGTTGCGCTGGAAGAACAGCGCCTGGCTCACCACCGCCGAGACGGTCGCGGGTTGGAACGGCTTGGCGATCAGGAATGCGGGCTCCGGCCGCTGCCCAGTGAGGAAGCGCTCCGGATAGGCGGTGATGAAGATCACCGGCACCTCGAACTCGTCGAGCAGCTCATTGACCGCATCGAGGCCCGAACTGCCGTCGGCGAGCTGGATATCGGCGAGGATCAGTCCCGGCTTCTTCGACTTGGCAATGGTGACGGCCTCCGCATGCGTACGGGCGATGCCGACCACGCGATGGCCGAGGCTTTCGGCCAGGCCCTCGAGATCGAGGGCGATGAAGGTCTCGTCCTCGATGATGAGGACATCGGTCGCGATCTCGGCCGCGAGTTCGCGACCCGCCTCCTCGACCAGGGAGCGGAACGCTTGCACGTTCTCGCCCAGGATCTCGGCTGCGGCGTCATCGGAGAAGCCTTCGAGCGAGACCAGCAGGAAGGCCTGGCGCGGGCGCGGAGTCAGCTGGCTGATACGGCGCTCGGCCGCAACCGGCGAGCCGACCGGCTCTTTCGCCCCGTTCACGGGGATCGAATTCCAGATCGAGCTAAAGACGCGAAACAGCGCGACCTTGGGATGGGACGCCGATGTCAGCAGCTCCGGTTCCTTGATCAACGCCTCCAGCGCTGCCGCCACATAAGCATCACCGGAACTTTGGCTGCCGGTGAGCGCACGAGCGTACCTGCGCAGGTAAGGGAGGTATTTAGAAACCGTTTGAGATGCTGACATGCAGGTCCCTCCCGCTCATACACTATAGCCCCGACAACGCCCGGTATTCAAAATAGTTCCTGGGCGCGGAACCCCTCTCCCCGTTAGGCGTTGGACCCAAATCGAACGGGCAGCCCACCGACTTCGGCATGGCTTTTCGGGGAAGCGCGGGGGCTGAGGACACGCCATGAACGACCACAGCAAGCCGACTGGGCCGAAAGGACCGATGGCCGGATCGATGCAGGGTGTAGCGACGCAGAAGCGTAAGACAAGTCTCACCCGCGAGACGCAGATCAAGATCGGGAAGCAGCTCGAGATCACGTACAACGAAATCGTGAATCAGGGCGTTCCCGACCGTTTCGTCGAATTGATCCGTCGTCTCGAGGGTGAAGGTGCGAAGGACCCCGCGGGCGGCCCGCTGAACGAGAACGGGTTCGCGGGGGCCGGCCGGGATGCGACGGGCGAAAAAGGATCGTGAGGATGCCCACGAACCCATCCGTCAGCGAGGCTATGCTGAAGGCCGTCCCGAGCCTGCGCGCCTTCGCGATCTCCTTGTGCGGCAACGTCGACCGCGCCGATGACCTCGTGCAGGAAACGTTGCTGCGCGCCTGGGCGAACCTCAACTCGTTCGAGCCCGGAACCAACATGTCCGCATGGCTGTTCACCATCCTGCGCAACCTGTTTCGCTCGGAATATCGCAAGCGGCGACGCGAGGTCGCAGACGGCGAGGGCACTTATGCGGAAACGCTGAAATCGCAGCCCGAGCAGACCAGTCGCGTCGAGTTCGAGGAGTTCCGCACGGCGCTCGCCAAGCTTCCGTCCGACCAGCGTGAGGCGCTGGTGCTGGTTGGCGCCTCGGGCTTCTCCTACGAGGAGGCGGCGGGAATCTGCGGCTGCGCGGTGGGCACGATCAAGAGCCGCGTCAATCGGGCGCGCACCCGGCTTGCCGAGCTGATGTCGATCGAGAGCGTCGACGATTTCGGACCCGACCGCGAGTTGAAGGCGGTCCTCGGCGGCGGCGGCGGCAGCTGACAATTCATCAGTCAAAACGCGCGGGCGAGCGGCCACGAAACGGGCCGCTCGCCCGCTGCCATTGCTTGGGTGCCACCCGCCCGCTTAGTGCATGATCCGGAAAATGCCTGCCCCGGACGTGATCCGGGGTTGCAGACTTTCTAGCCCTTGAATTCCGACGCCAATTGCGGCGACTCTCGGGGGACTGAAGCCAGAACCAGGGGGCCAGGATGGCGGCGCAAGCGTCCGCAGCCGGCGCGCCGCCGGCGATGCGGACCGGCGCGGAATATCTGCGTTCGCTCGACGACGGCCGGCAGATCTTCCTCGACGGCGAGCGCGTCGGCTGCGTGGTCGGGCATCCGGCCTTTCGCGAGGCGGCGCGGCAGATCGCCAATCTGTTCGACATTGCGGCTGCGCCGGAGCTGCGCGAGCGCATGACCTTCACGTCGCCGAAAACCGGCGGGCCGGTGTGGCGCGCTTGGCAGATCCCGCGCACGCATGCCGACCTCAGGGCGCGCCGGCTCTTTTCGCAGACCTGGGCGGAGGCGACGTTTGGGCTGATGGGGCGCACGCCCGACCATGTCGGCGGCTTCTTCGCCGGCTTTGCGGCGGTGCCGCGGGTGTTTGCCGCCGGCGGGCAGCAGTTCGCCGACAACGTCGTGCGGTTCTACGAGGAGCTGCGCGACAACCATCTCTACGCCAGCTACGCGATCGTGCCGCCGCAGATCGACCGGTCGAAGCCGGCGCACAAGCAAAGCGACCCGACGCTTTATGCCGGCGTCGTCGAGGAGCGCGACGACGGCATCGTGATCGCGGGGGCCCAGCAGCTCGCCACCGCCGGCGTCTTCTCCGACTATCTGCATCTCGCCTGCATCCATCCGCTGCAGCCGGGCGACGAGGCCTACGCCAATGCGGTCGCCGTGCCGATGAATGCGCCCGGCCTCAAGCTCTATCCGCGCCGCGGCTTTGCGCGCCCGTCGATGAATTCGTTCGACTATCCGCTCACTGCCCGGTTCGACGAATCAGACTGCTTCTGCGTATTCGACAACGTGTTCGTGCCCTGGGAGCGCGTCTTCGTGTATCGCAACCTCGAGGTCTCGCGCGACCAGTGGTGGAAGACGCCAGGTCATCTCTACGGCAATCACCAGGCGCAGTGCCGCTACGCCGTCAAGCTGCGGTTCATGGCCGGCCTCGCCAAGCGCATGAACGAGATGACCGGCAACGACGCCAACCCGGCAGTTGCGATCCAGATGGGCGAGCTCGCCGCGATCGTCACCATCGTCGAATCGATGCTGGCCGCGCACGAGACCGTCGCGCCGATCGACCAGGATGGCGTGCTGTGGCCGTCGCAGCCGACGCTCTATTCCGTGATGGCGCTGCAGTCCGAGCTCAACGGGCGGATGCTGGAGATCATCCGCGAGCTCGCCGGCGCCGCGATGATCACCCTGCCGTCGTCGGTGAAGGACTTCGACCATCCCGACATGGCGAAGGACATCGCGCGCTTCATGCGCTCGGGCACGGCCGACGCCCGGACGCGGGTCGCGACCATGCGGCTGGTCTGGGATTTCCTCGGCTCCGAGTTCGGCAGCCGCCACGCGCAGTATGAGAAATTCTACGGTGGCGCCTCGTTCCTGGTGAAGCAGAACGTCAACCGCTTCTTCGACTACAAGCGTGCGACCGCGATGGTCGATGCGGCGCTGGCGCTGCCGCCCGTGGAGGAGTGAGGAGGAGTAGCGACGAAGATCGCCGTAGGGTGGGCAAAGCGACCCGCCTTCGCTCGCTGCGCGAGCTACGGACGGGTTTGAGTCCGCCGAAGCGCGGAGCGCGTAGGCGGAAGCGTGCCCACCGTTTTGCAACAGTGCCAAACCCGCGTGGGCACGGCGCGTTCCGCGCCTTTGCCCACCCTACGGTTTCAACGGTTTCAACGCCTCGCCCCACTTGTCCGCGATCGTGCGCGCGTCGTCCTGCGACAATGCGGACGTGCTCGGAAACCTGTCCTTCCAGGCGAACGGCTTGACGGCCTCGATGATGAGCTTGGAATGCGAGGTGACGCCGCGCTCCTTCGCGTCCGCCGGGATGCGCGGGTCGAGCGCCGAGCTCCAGGCATTGCGCACGATGTCGACCTGCTCGGCCGGCTCGCAGCGCGTCGTGACCGCCCACATCACGTCGTTCATGTCGGAAGGGTCGACGTCGTCGTCGACCACGACGACCAGACGCCCCATGTAGCTGTTCGCCGCCGCGATCAGCGCGGCGCGCTTGGCGTGCCCGTCGTAGCGCTGGCGCAGCGCCACCACCGTCATCAGCTGCGCGACGTGCTGCCACACGCCGACGATGTCGGTGACGCCGGCCGCCTCCAGATTGCTCCAGATGCCGGCGGCGCGGAACGGCAATCCGAAATGAAAGCGCGGCGGCTTCATCGGCGGCGAGCCGAGCAGAATGGGCTCGTTGCGATGATGGACGGCCATCACGGTCATGACCGGGCAGGGCCGCTTGTCGGCCGCGTAGTAGCCGGTGAACTCGCCGAACGGGCCTTCGAGCAGCGTCTCCCGGCCGGGCGGCAGCAGCTCGCCCTCGAGGATGATCTCGGCCAGTGCCGGGACCGGCAGGCCCGTGACCGGCCCGGGATGGACCTCGATCGGCGCCCCCTTGATGGCGCCCGCGAAGTCGTATTCCGAGGCGCCCTCGGGCAGATACTCGAAGCCTGCGATGAACAGCGCCGGATCCTCGCCGTTGACGACCGCGAGCGGGCAGGGCTTGCCGGCGTCCCAGTATTTCTTGGCGATGATAGCGCCGTGCCGGCCCGCGTGGTCGAACTGTACCGTGACCTTGTTCGGCCCATGCACCTGCACGCGATAGATCGAGGCGTTGATCCAGCCGCTGTCGGGATCGCGCATGATCACCAGACTGCCGGCCCCGATGAACGGGCCGCCATCCTGCTTGTGCCAATGCGGCGCCGGGAATTTGGTCAGGTCGACATCGCCGCTGTGCGCCGAGCTCTCCAGGAACGCTGCGTTTTTCGCGGCGACCGGCGCAATCATCTTCAGCGCCTGCCGCTTGGCCATCCACGCCTTGAGCGCGTCGAGCGGGCGCAGCATCGGGTCGAGCCCGAGCGCGAGCGTCGCGCGCTGCGGGTTGGTGGTCGCATTGGCGAACACGCGAAAGCCCCTCGGAAACCCCTTGATGTTGTCGAACAACAGCGCCGGGCAGTCCGGCCGCCCGGCCGCCACCTCGGTGATGCCGCCGAGCTCGAAGCGTGGATCGGCGCCGTCGATACGGCGAAGCGCGCCGAGCGCGTCAACCTGGGAGATGAATTCGCGAAGGTCCTTGTAGCTCACGTCATGCTGCCCGCTCTCCACGTCATTGCGAGCCCTCGGGTCTCGCCTTCGGCGAGCCCAAGGGTAAACTCCGCGAAGCAATCTCAACCACCCTTTCCGCGGCGGAGATTGCTTCGGCGCGCGTTGCGCGCCTCGCAAAGACATATCTAGGTTGCGTCTTCCGTCTCCTTCTTCCATTCCTGACCGAGCGCGGCGCTGGCCGGGAAAATCAGCGACTTGATCACGACCGGCACGGCGCCCGAGCTTTCCAGCATCCCGCCGATGTCGATGTAGTCGAACTCCTTGAGCTCAAGCCCGTCGATCGAGACGATCGGGTTCGCGAGCTTCATCTCCTCGCGCAGGTGGATGCCGATCAGGCCGCCGACGTCGCCATCGCCGGCGAGCACGATCGGCAGGCCTTTCGTGCGCCGGCTCGCGAGGCCGTCGGCGATGCCGCGGCAAAACGCGTCGAGCCGCTGGAATGTCGCCGAGCCGCGCCACGGCACGAACACGGCGACCGGACCATCCGGCTCGGTGAGGTCGAGGCGGCTCAGCACCGCCCTGATCTCCGCCGCGATCGCGCCGGCGTCGATCGCTTCGCCGTCGAGCCCGAGTTGCGGCGCGATCACCGGCACATTGCGCAGCGGCAGTGTGTCGAGCGGCGAGACGAAGATCGTGCTGCCGCTCACCTGCGTGGTGTATTGCGAGGCGCCGATCACGGTGGCGCGAATGCCCTCGGCGGGCTTTTCCAGCCGCACGCCCCAGGCGGCCATCCGCTTGCGGATCTCCTCGCCCAGAAGCGCGCCGAGGTCGCCGAAGCTCGATTTTTCCCAGCCGAAGATGTACTCGGCGACGCCGCCCGAGAATGTGACCTCGTCGATCTGGCCGCGGTAGGGCAGGGGATCGAGCCGCAGGAGCCCGGTGTCACCGACCCGCGGCGCGCCGCCGCGCATCGCCTCGATCAGGCGGTCGGCCATGGCGGCGGCGAGCGCGCGCGCCTGCGCGTCGCTCAAGCTGCCGCCGAGCTCGAGCGTAAAGCCCAGCTGCTTGGCGAAATGCCGCCCGGCCTCCTCGATGCGCACGATGCGGCCGGCCGCGTCGGTGCACACCAGCCGTGCGCCGACGTCGAGGGCCGTGAGCGCGATCACCTCGCCGTTGGCGCAGACCGCGATCTTGGCGGTGCCGCCGCCGACGTCGGCGTTCATCACCACCGCGCCGTCCCGGATCGAACGCGCGACTGCGCCCGACCCGTAGGCAGCCATCACGGTCTCCAGGCTGTCGCCGGCGCTGACCGCGACCAGCTTGCCGGCTTGCGCGGCAAAGAGCTCGCCGATGCGGCGCGCATTGCTGCGACGGACCGCGACGCCCGTGAGAATCAGCGCGCCGGCGTCGATCTCCTCCGGATCGACCATGGCGTTGTCGTATTGCTTGCCGATGAACGCGCCGAGCGCGTCGGCGTCGATCTCCTCGTCGGTCGCATAGGGCGTGAGCAGGATGTCGGATTGATAGAACGACTCCCGTTCGGTGACGACGTAGCGCGAGTCGAGCCGCTCGAGCACGATTCGGGAGAAGACCAGATGCGAGGTCGACGAGCCGATGTCGACCCCGACGCTCAGCACGCAGATCTGGTCCTCGTCCGCGAGGGTGCGCCCGGTCGAGGAGAAGAAGATCCGCTCGCCGTCCGGGCCTTGCTCAATAACCGGCATTAAGTTTCGATCTCCAGGGCGTCATCGCGAGGGCGTAGCCGTAGTAGCCCGCATGGAGCGAAGCGGAATGCGGGGTGACTGATCCCGGATTTCGCTTCCGCCTACGCGCTCCGCGCTTCGGCGGACTCAAACCCGTCCGTAGCTCGCGCAGCGAGCGAAGGCGGGTCGCTCCATCCGGGCTACGCCCTCGCAATGGCACGCTCACTCCTTCGGCAATTCGCCCTTGTAGTTCTTGTCGTAGAACTGCGGGTCCATCCGGTTCTCCGCACCGTTGCGCCTGAGCGTCTCGGTGTATTCCTTGGCGATGAAGGGGTCCTCCATCCAGTACGGGATCGCCGAGCCACCCTCGGTGAGGTCCATGCCGGTGTAGTCGATGTGCTGCTCGCCCGGCGGACCGGGTTCGCGCCCCGGATTGTGCGGGCCGAACCAGGCGGTGAGCCGCAGCGGCTCCTTGGAGGCGCCGAAGTGCTGGTGGAACCAGCGCGCGCCGCCGGGTGCCGCCGACACCATGCCGACCGGCTCGTAGTCGACCCGCTTGATCTCGTTCTGCTTGCCGTCCTTCCACGGCGTGACGCCGAGGCGTTCCGGCCAAGTGTAAGTGTAGCCCTTGCCCTTGATGCAGATCAGCACCGCGGCCGAGGTGTGGGCATGCGCCTTGGAGTAGCGGCCGTTCTCATGCTGGCCGATCCACAGATAGAAGGTGTTGCCGGTCATGAACGGCTCGACCCGGCGGAAGCCGGGGGAGCGGCGGTTGTCGAGGGGCAGATCGCAGTTGTCGATGTCGGGCACGAAGTTGGTGCGCCGCATGGCGAGCCCGCGCACCGGGTCGGGCTCGATGTCGTCCTTGTACTTGTAGAAGTCGTCAGCGCCGCTGAAGCGGTCGCGGAACTGAAATGGGCAATCAAAGATCGCGCCCACATTGTTGATCAAGTTCATCAAATTCGGCGCCGTGGTGCCGCCGAGCAGCAGTGCCGGGGCCGAGCTCGCATTGACGATGCGGTGCCAGGCGTTGACGGGGACCGAGAACAGCGAACCCTTCTGCCACTCGAACACGTGCTTCTTGCTGTCCTGGTCGAGCCACACCTCGGTCGAGCCGCGGCCCTCGACCACGTAGTAGATTTCCTCGTAGAGGTGCTTCTCGGCGTTGAGCGCGCCGGCGCCCGGCACCTCGACGACGTAACAGCCCCATTTCCCCTCGGTGCCGTAGAGCTGGATGTAGGTGCCGCGCCCGCCGAGGCGTTTCCACGGGGCGAGCGGCAGATTCTGCACCTTGCTCACGCCGATGTCGCGGAAGACCGGAATGCC
>Ga0126377_10002134_pt1 | contig 13467 bp, 16 predicted proteins | sample PanSoiMetPlot_22_FD_92647 | JGI IMG/M metagenome (GOLD analysis project Ga0126377, IMG submission 92647) | Tropical forest soil microbial communities from Panama - MetaG Plot_22 | ecosystem: Environmental > Terrestrial > Soil > Tropical forest > Bulk soil | place: Panama | collected 2016-02-17
TCAAAGTACACTCGCAACAATATCACTCCCGCCCATACCGTGATCGGATGATCCGTGAACCGAAATAATATCCTCGGATACAGTGGTGATGATTCCGTAATGAGCCGCTTCATCCTAACTCCTTAACTTCGCAGATTTATCCCTCACCCACTATACCTTAATTTATTTTGAACTGCGGAATTCGGGTTCAAGCCCCTTGAGAGCGTCCGCGCTTCGAGGCCTAGGCTCGCGGCAAAACACTTTCGCCAATGAATCTTTCATGGACGAACTTGCCGCGGCGAGCGGCGCAGATCCGGTGGATTTTCGCCTGCGTTATCTCAGCGACCCGCGCGCAAAAGCGGTCCTCGAGGCTGAAGCTAAGCGCGCCGGCTGGACAAGCCGTCCATCAGCTCAGGCGCGCCAACAAACGGACATAAAAAGCGGGCGCGGTGTGGCATTTGTTCAGTACGATCGAACCGAAGCCTACGTTGCTGCGGTGGCCGATGTCGAAGTGAATCCGATGGATGGCAAAGTTCGAGTCCAGCGGGTATTCATCGCCCATGACTGCGGCCTCATCATCAACCCCGATGGATTGCGAAACCAGATCGAAGGCAACGTGATCCAAGCGACGAGTCGAACGCTCAACGAAGAGGTAAGATTCGACCACTCAATGGTGACCAGTCTTCTCGACTGGACCGGATACCCAATTCTTAAATTTTCAGAAGTACCCGATGTTATTATCGAAATGATCAATAGGCCGGATCAACCAGCGGTGGGGGCGGGCGAAGCTACCAACAGCGCAATTCCCGCCGCCATCGCCAATGCGATCTTCGACGCCACGGGAATTCGGCTGCGCACCGTTCCTTTTACGCCCGAACGAGTTAAAGCCAATTTTTCTTAGATGAAGCGAGGGTATTAAATTGCGGTAAGCTTCGACGGCGTGAATCAATATCCGGTTCGATTATCCGTCAAATAATCCTGTCGTCCGGATCCGATATTTTGATCCGGATAATTTTGGTTTTCACGAATCACGACCCAACGTTCTGTTCCCAGCTCGATGACCATCATCCGTCCGGTGACCGCCAATTTCTCCCCTCTGCTGGGAAGCAACTTGTCCGTTACTATTTTTATGCTCCCTGTGCCATCCTGAATCTCGTAGTATTTGATTAGAAGGAGCGACACTGAATTCGTAACTGTGCCGGACAAGGTAATATCTTTTCCCTCGAAATCGCGGGGATGATCTAAGATGTCTTTAATTTTAGTCGGGGTAAGACTGTACGCTACACCACAACCGAGGTTGAGAAGTAAGAGAAGTATGACCAAACTTCGGAAGTGTTTAATGTTCACAAATTTCCTAGTTGGGGGCCGCCCAGCCGCGGGCGGCCCTAGTCTGAATTTACGGCTCAGAGTTAGCGGCCGTAATGCATTCGGCCCAAGATTTCATCGACAACTGCATTGTCCTGCGCGATTTTCTTTCGGCTAGCATGGTGGGAAGCGTCATAAAGCGCTTGCTGGCGGGCCTGTTCTAGCTCTCCGAAATCACTCCGCGAGCCCCGTAAGCGACCCCAGGACTGGTCGTACCATCCTTCATTCCGACCTCGATCATAATAACGGTCGTCCCATCGATCGTTCCAATGCCAATCACGGGCCATCACCGGCGCTGCCGACATAACCAAAGAACCAGCCACTAACCCCCCGAAAACTAAAGTCTTTAACTTGTTATTCATGTTAAAATCCTCCTTTTCCTTTCGCTTCATCCCTTTAGACGGAACACCGCTGTAAATGATTACACATCCGGTCTAAATGTTGTGATAGAGTCGGCAAAAGAAGCGACAATATTTGGGCCCCCCGCTAAACTCACTCATGGAGGATATCGTAGACTGCCCCGGCAGCTGCTCCGGCTCCGCCACCAATCGCCGCACCTCTCTTGGCGCCAGTATGGGTAGCGGCGCCTATTGCCGCGCCGGTCCCAGCTCCAATTGTCCCACCGGCGATAGTTCCGCAAGCTGTTGTCATCAAACAAAGCATCGTAAGCGCAAGAGCCACTCTCGTAAGTCTTCGATTCATGATCCACCTTCTTTTCGACCAGTGGGGCCATTATTAGTCGGCAAAGGAAGCGATCTCGATCGCTTCCTTTGCCGCAGATTCCAGTAATCCTCCCGCAAGTCGGTTCGATCGGTCTATGTTATCTCCTGCGGGTTTGCTCCTGCAGCGCCACCTGTGGTACAGCCATATCACCATTCAATTCTTTGGTTGGTTCCACGGGCGCTTCTCGAGCTGCAAGAACTCTAATTTGCCCCACTTGTTTATCATAGGTCTTAATCAACCAGACATTACCGGTGAAACGGTTTATCTTGTAAGCAGTGTCAACCGGTCCGTTGGGCGGAGTCACAGTATAAATTCCGCCGATAAAGAGGGCCACAATCAGGACTAGGATAGCTCCTCCAGCGGCCCACAACAGCTTCTCTTGCAAAACTTTGTCGTGCATGGCTGTATCCTTCCTGTTTTGTAAAAAGCGCTGGGGTTAGTATTCTCGGTCACGCCTCAACTGGTCGATTTGCTGTTGCTGACGATTTATATCGCTCTGATTTCTGCGGATTTCCTGCTCCTGTCGATAATTTTGGTTCTCTTGACCCTGCAGTTGATCCCCAATCAAGGCACCGGTACCCAGCCCAAGACCACCACCCACCGCTGCGCCAAGCCCAGGATGACCCACGGCACTTCCGATTAATCCACCGGCAGCGGCTCCACCAAGAGCCCCGATCCCAGCGCCCTTTTCTCGAGTCGTCAGTGGTCCACCGGCGCAACCCCCGATCAAAATGGCGCCGCTCAGTAAAACGATATTAAGTCTTCCAGTGACGAATTTGTTAATCATGACGGAATCCTCCTTTGCTTCTGCAAACTAACGCTGTGCGTGCACATCGGCCCGAATATCTCGCTCGATATCCCTAATCCGCGCCTCATCTTCGGCGATGGTACGCCGGCTTGCGCGGTGCGCCCGATCATAATCCAGTTGCCGTCTTGCCTCGGCTAAGTCTCTTTTGTCGCTGCGTAGATCTGCTCGACGTTCCCAACGATGTTCTGTCTCCTGCCAGTGCCAATAGTCGCGCGCCATGGCCGGCGCCACCGACAAAACCAGAGTACCTGCGAGGACCGCGCTGGACATAAGAGATTTAATTTTGATAGACATAAATAAATCACTCCCTTCGATGTTCGAGTATGAAATCTCGTATTTCTTTCATCGCAACGCATGTGCCATCCGGAAGAACCGAAAATTCAAGATTCATAGAGGGCGATTCCAAAAAGAACGGGTCAAAAAGTATGAACCAAGGAAAAATTACTGACCTTCCAAATTAATTATGTCTTGTTCTTGAAACGCCTTGTCTCACTTATGAGACGATAAAATCAGAAGGTTCTGGAGGGATTAAATGTCATCTGCAAATTGGCGTGGTACCGTGGGAGTGGTAAAACCGACCTACGAATCAGGTTCCCTTGTGGAATTCATTCGTTTACTTCCGGAGGGTGTCGGAGTTATTCCCGTTTATGCCGGGATCAAACAGCACACCGAACAAGGCTACCTTGACGCCTTGGAAACATACAATCAAAGGGTCGCTGAGCTTGCAGCGATTGGAGTGCAGCTCATGCATCCTGAGGGCGGGCCGCCGTTCATGGTGCGCGGTCATAAAAGCGAGCAGGAAATCGTCAAGCAATGGGAAGCAAAATATAAGGTCCCGATTTTTACCTCGGGCATGACTCAAGCGGCAGCACTGCAGGCGCTGAAAATAAAAAAATTTGTCGGCTGCACGTATTATCGCGATCAAAAGCTTAATGATCTTTTCACACGCTATTTTACTGACGCTGGATTCGAAGTGCTCGCAATGGAAGGCATGGACACCTCTCCCGGTGAAGCCAAAAGCCTCTCCAACGAGGCTGTCTACAACCACATCAAAAAGTCGTTTCTCAAATATCCCGCTGCGCAGGGGATCTATCTTCTTGGCTCCGGGGCCTGGCGGGTTATCGACGTAATTGAAGCGGAGAACGATCTCTGCGTTCCCGTAGTTCATCCCGTTGCAGCCCGCGTCTGGTACGTGCAGAAGCGGCTTCAAGTTCGGCAACCTATTCAAGGCGCCAGCCGTCTCCTGGCGGAACTGCCATGATGCAAGTTCCATCCCGAGCTTTTTGACGGAAAAGCTTTCTAACTATTTTGCTTTTGCTTGTGGCGCAAAGATTAGCGCCGATCAATGAGCGCGGTAGCAAATATGTACCGGCTGCTCGCCGATTTAGTTGTGCTGACTCATGTTGGGTTTGTTGTGTTCGTTGTGCTCGGCGGGTTCTTGGTGCTGAGATGGCGGGGCGCAATGTGGATTCATCTCTTAGCCGTTATCTGGGCTGCGGCCGTCGAATTTTTCGGTTGGGTGTGCCCCTTAACGCCGCTGGAAAACTGGCTCAGAGTTAAAGCAGGAGAAGCCGCGTATAGTTCCGACTTCGTCGCGCGTTACCTTCTTCCGGTGCTCTACCCTGAGGGGCTAACGCGCGCGTTGCAGCTTGCGCTTGGGGTTTTTGTAATCGTGGTGAATTTGGCGATTTACGGGTGGATGTTTCGATCCTGGACGAGAACCAAAAGCAATTGACTAGGCTCACCGCATCAGCCGTCGTTTGGTCAATTGCTCTACGGTTTTGGCCGCAAAACTTTTCCAGTAGATAATGCGCCGCGGACGTGCCACGGAAATCATCGGCGCCCGGGACAATGAACGCAGGGGCCTTATTTCCCATAGTATTGAGAGTAAGGGTCTGTGGGTAGACGGGAATGCCTTTCAGACTGAGCCGCATGCTACTAGGATCATAGCCACAATACCTAAATTCTCCCGCGGTTTTGGAAATCGATGACTCCGGCTAACGGATTACATGACGTCTTTACGGCGGTTCGTACAATATTTGACTGACGATGCCATCCGGGTCCGCGCAGTAAAAAGATGCGCTGCCGTCGCGATGAAGCTTAAAGAGATGGATAATTTTTACGCCCTTCGCGCGAAATTCCTGCTCAAGCTCTTTAACACGGTCAATAGTCTCGACCAAAAAACCAAAATGATCGAGCTGCTGTTCCGCTGCCCCCCGCGCAAATTTCTGTGACACTTCATGCAGCGCAAGATTATCGCAACCGGACGAGAGATAGGCATTCTGAGGGTCGGGCTCCCACACGATATCCATACCAAGGCAACCTTGATAAAAGCTCTTCGAACGTGTGATATCGCTTACCTTGAGCGCGATGTGGCGCATCCCTTTTAGTCCGGCTATCTGGCTCACAACGGGCACTATACCATACCGCGGTATAAATGTGGCGGTAGTGGCGATGCGTCCTACCCCTTGCCTGCCTTCCCGAAAAGCGGGATATTTCACCTATGAAAGAGGCCCTTTGGTGGCATAAAGAAGACGACGGCAAAATTCTTTGTACCCTTTGTCCACGTTTCTGTCGGATGGGTGATGGCCAGGCCGGCTTCTGCTACATCCGTAAGAACTTTGGCGGCAAGCTCTATTCTCTTGGCTATGGCACGTCAACTGGATTTGCTATTGATCCCATTGAAAAAAAGCCCTTGAATCACTTTTTGCCTGGGACGGGCATTTTGAGCTTCGGAACCGCCGGTTGTAATCTCGGTTGCCGCTTCTGCCAGAATTGGAGCATTAGTAAAGCGAAACTCGACGAAGCTCAGAGCTCAAATGTCTCTCCGGGACAGGTCGTGCAATTGGCGCTGCGACACAAGGTTCCTAGTATTGCTTTTACTTACAACGACCCGGTGATCTGGGGTGAGTTTGTTATGGACATTTCTCGTGACGCTCGCGAACGAGGCCTAAAGAGCGTAATGGTAACGGCCGGCTATATCACACCTGAAGCCCGGCCTGAGGTTTACCGTTACATCGATGCCGCTAATGTGGATTTGAAAGGTTTCACTGAAAGATTCTATCATAAGATCACCTTTTCTCACCTCGACCCAGTTTTAGACACGCTTAAATGGCTTAAAAACGAAACTGATATCTGGTTCGAAATCACCAATCTCATGATCCCAGGAGAAAACGACGGTCCGGAAGAAACCAAGCAGATGTGCGATTGGATTGTAAAAAACCTAGGCGACAACGTTCCGCTCCATTTCACCGCTTTCCATCCTGATTTCAAGATGATGGACAAACCTAGGACGCCAGCGACGACACTCAAGCGCGCACGCGAGATCGCCGTTTCACTGGGTATCAAATATTGCTACGTGGGCAATGTCTTTGACGACGAAGGACAAACGACCTATTGCCCCTCCTGCCGGCGCGCTCTCATTCGCCGTTCCTGGCACGATATCCTTGAATACAACCTATCCGATGACCGTTGTACATGCGGTCAAAAGATCCCGGGATATTTTGCCCACCACGCATTTCCCCCCAAACGGCAAAGCAGGCACTCGATCTTTCAGTAAAGCCGGCGTCCGCCATTAGCTGGCGAAAAGCAAGGATTTGTGTTTTATAGAAAACTCCGGCTTAAGTCGATGTGCGTCTATGGCAAAAGCAAAAAAAGCGGGTACTAAGGCACACCCTCATCTCACGATCCTGGAGGACATTAGCACCCTCATCAGCCATTCCCACGACCTCCAGGCGACCCTCAACAGCATTGTTGCCACCGTCGCCGATCGGATGGGGACTGAGGTTTGCTCCATCTATATATTGGACCAATCAAAAAAGCGGCTCACGCTTCGCGCCACAATGGGCCTGGATGAAGAATCCGTAGGTAGAGTCTCCATGGATATCGGCGAAGGCCTGACGGGCTTGGTCATCCAGAGGATGAAGCCCGTCATGGTGGTGGATGCTCTCGCCCACCCGCGTTACAAATATTTTCCTGAAACCCATGAAGAGCATTTTCACTCTTTTCTAGGCGTTCCCCTCATCGAACAAAAAATGCCCTTGGGTGTTTTAGTCGTCCAGACTTCCCGGCGCCGCGAGTTTTCTGGTGATGAGATCCGTCTGCTGACAACCATCTCGGCTCAAGCCGCCAGCATCATCGTCCAGGCACGCCTGGCCGATTCCCTACGAAGCAAGGAGCAGGAGCGTAAGGAATATCGGAAGCGCCTGGTGGATGCCATGCGCAAGCTTCAATCCTATGAGGGGAAGCGGCGCGAGAAAGGCCCTAAAACTCATCAAAGATGGCGGGGACGATTAATGGGTCTGGCCGCATCCCCGGGATTTGGCCGTGGCCGAGCCTTTGTCTTGAATCCGCGGATGGATTTGAAAGCGATACCCATGAAACGGGCCAGGAATCGGGAGCGTGAGGTGGAGCGGTTTCGTGGCGCTGTGGAAAGAGGAATAGATCAAATCGCTATCGTAAAGAACCGGATGAGCGCTCTCATCTCAAAAGAGGAAGGTGCTATTTTTGATGTTTACCGGCTCATCCTTGAAGACCCTGCGATCATTCAGCAAATCGAGAATCAAATTCATAAGGAGGGGTACGTCGCCGAATACGCGATCCGAGTCGTCTTTGAACAGTACCTCGAGTCGATCGCGCAGGCCGAGGATAGTTATTTGCGCGAGCGAACTACGGATGTCAGAGACGCGGCGCAAAGATTATTAGAAAATCTTTCCGGGGTGGTGGGCGAGCAAATAGAAATTCCCCCAGACGCTGTACTGGTAGCTGAAGACCTTTCGCCGGCTGATCTGAGTATGCTTGAGGGAGACCGTTTTAAAGGCATCGTTTTGTCAACCGGAGGAGTTACCTCCCATGCGTCGATCCTGGCCAAGTCCTTCGAAATTCCCAGCGTCGTCGCCATCGAAGGTTTGATGGAGTCGGTTCATCAAGGCGATCCAGTAATTGTGGACGGTAATGCAGGCGTGGTTTACGTCAACCCCAAGGCGGAAGTTATAAAGGAGTACGAGCGCCTCGAGAGGGACTATTTAGATCTGAATCAAGAGCTGGAAGAACTGAAAGACTTTCCCGCCGAAACCCTTGATGGCCACCGTGTTTCCCTCTATGCCAACATCGGCCTTCTTAGCGACGTAGCGTTTGCCCACCTCCACGGTGCACAAGGCATCGGGCTCTACCGGACCGAAATAGCTTTTCTTTCTCATCGCGATTTTCCCAGTGAAGAGGAGCAGTTTGCCCTCTACAAACGTGTTGTTGAGGGGATGGCGGGAAAACCGGTTACCATTCGTACTTTGGACATCGGCGCCGACAAATATCCAACGTACATTCGCAGCGTGGGAACCGAGCCAAATCCATTTTTGGGTTGGCGATCCATCCGTATCTCGCTTGAAGTTGAAGAGATTTTTAAAACACAGCTGCGGGCCATTCTGCGCGCCGGCGTTCTCGGCCGGGTTCGCCTGCTCGTTCCCATGGTATCTAGCCTCGAAGAAATTCTGAAGATAAAGGAATTGCTTGCCGAAGCCAAATATGAACTGGAACATGAAGACACGCACTTCGACCGGCAGATGGAACTCGGGGTTATGGTCGAAGTCCCTTCCGCTGTTCAACTCGCTGAGCGCTTTTTACGGGAAGTTGATTTTTTGAGTATCGGAACCAACGACCTAATTCAATACATACTCGCTGTTGATCGGAGCAATCGCAAAGTTGCCAGCTTATACGAGCCTCTCCATCCCGCTGTTTTAGCCGCCTTGATGTCCACCATCGAAGCCGGAAAACGAGAAGGGAAAAGAGTCGGGATGTGCGGTGAAATGGCCGGTGATCCTCTCTGCGCATTGCTTTTGTTGGGGATGGGGCTGGAAGAATTCAGTATGGGTTCACTCTATATCCCGGTGATCAAGAAGGCGGTTCGATCGATCACTTACGAAGCCGCCAAATCGGTGGCGCAAATCGTCCTGCAAATGGACACCGTCGGGGAGATAAAAAAGTATTTGTTTGAACAGATGCGCGAATTAGACATGGTGGAACTGTTGGAAATGTACCGTTAGGGTTGACTTCCTAGGCTGAAAACGGTAAGTGTAGAGATAGTTCGAACGATCGTTCGAACTGCTTCAGCGAAAGGAACAAAACCATGAAAAAAATCGCGACTTTTGATGACTGGATCGACTACTTCCGCGAATGGCAAAAAGATATCGGCTATGATGCGGCGCTTTTGGGCAACTACAATTTCGAAACCAAACTGAGCGAACTTCACGCTCCCGAGATCGAGTTTGGCGACTTCCGGGGACAGCGAAAATGGGAAAGGGTAGCTCAAATTCCCAACCAGTCGATTCGCGACGCGCTGATGAATTTGATTGTTTATCAGGGCGACACTGAGTTCGCTTCGGTGGAACAGCAGAAAAACCTGCTGGACACGGCGCCCACGGAGTACGATCGCCAAGCGCTCATTCGGGTCAACAGCGAAGAAATGCGTCATGGCTGGCAGATGTGCTATTTGCTAGTCAACTACTTTGGGGACTCCGGTAAACTAGAGGCCAGGAAACTTTTAGAGCGCAGAGCCTTCAGGGGTGATCGGCTTCTGGGTTCTTTCAATGCGCCGGTCAACAATTGGCTGGACTTTTTTACTTACACCGAATTCGTCGATCGCGATGGCAAATATCAGCTGACTATGCTCAGCCATTCATCATTCGCACCCTTGGCCGAAAGCGTGACCGCGATGCTGAAAGAAGAGTTTTTTCACATGTTTACCGGCCACACCGGTTTGACGCGAATCGTCAGAGCCGGCAAAATCCCTATTGCCATCGTGCAGAAATACTTCAACAAATGGCTCTCCACCGCCTATGATTTGTTCGGGACCGATCATTCATCCTCCGCGAATTGGGCCTACGTTTGGGGCTTGAAAGGCCGCTACAATGAACACGAGGCGGCTGTTCCGGCGGAAAAGGATAAACTTAACGATCTAGCCCGGGAAAATTACATGGCAGAGTGCCAAAAACTCATCGATCAGCTAAATCAGTTAGTTCCGGATGGGCAACCGAAACTTTGTGCGCCCGACTTGAAGTTCAATCGGTCTATCGGTGAATATATCGGCAAAACTTACAGTGTGACCGGTGAACTGTTGTCGCCTGACGCTTACCAAAAGCATGTCACGCAAGCTCTCCCCACCCCGGAAGACGAAGCATTGCTTAATGCCATGATCAAGGAAAAGGATTGGGTTCAGCAAATTCAAATGAATTGAGCGGACAGGGTCAGTGCACTAGATTGAACGTGATCGATTAAGGAGAGATCGGTGATGAGGGCTTGTCTCGTGTGTCAAAACGTCGACTGTAAAGCCAGAGGTTCCGAACAGTTGATGGCGGAGCTGGAAAAAAAAGTAACGGCGAAGGGACTCACAGATGTCGAGGTCAAACCCTATATGTGTTTCGGCGCCTGCCAAGAGGGGCCTAATATTGTTCTCTATCCCGAAAAGAGCTGGTACGCGGGCGTCAAAATAGAAGACCTTGACGAGATCACCGAACATCTTGCAGGCGGTCCTCATGTTCAGCGATTAGATACCATTGACTCTTCTTTGAAGGAGCTGATTTACCAGCTCCTCGATACGGGAATATTCTGATCGATGGAAGGCATCCTTTTTCCTAGAGGTGTGGTTGAGGGACGAGAAGGACTGAACGAATACCGCGGCCGCGGTGGTTACGAGGGGCTCGCTAAAGCTCTAAAGTCTCCGCCCGAGGATGTCATGCAAAGAGTCACCGACGCAGGTCTTCGTGGCCGCGGCGGCGCGGGCTTTCCTACGGGGAAAAAATGGGCTCTCACCCGCGAATGCCCTGAACAGCCTCGTTACTTGGTCCTGAATGGCGGAGAAGATGAGCCGGGCAGCAAAAAAGATCGGCTGCTGATGGAAAATCTGCCCCATCTGGTCATCGAAGGTGTGATTCTCGGCGCCTACGCCATCGGGGCTTCAAAGGCTTACCTTTACATCAACGCAAACTACGACGTGGCAATAAAGAGCATCACTGATGCATTGGCTGAGGCGAAAGCGGCTGGCTACTGGGGTGAAAGCGTCTTGGGGACTAGCTTTACATTCGACATCGAGCTTAAACCTGCGCCGCACAACTATGTAGCCGGTGAAGACACAGCTGCCCTCGAGGTGATCGAAGGAAAAAAAGCTTGGCCGCGCGAGAAGCCGCCGTTTCCCGTTACGGTTGGGCTCTTTGGCAAACCAACATCAGTAAACAACGTAGAAACTCTCGCCAATGTCGGCCCTATTATCTTGCGCGGCGCTCAGTGGTACCGGAAATTCGGCACGCCCGACAGCCCCGGCACAATGATTTTTTCGCTCAACGACGACGTCAATCGACCGGGAGTCTACGAGCTACCCTTCGGCACACCCCTTCGCTATCTGATCGAAGAGTGCGGCGGCGGAATCAAAGGAGGGAAAAAGATCAAAGCGATCATGCCCGCCGCGCCCTCCTCGGCGTACTTGCCCGCGGATAAAATCGACACGCCTTTAGATCACAATTCCATGCGCGACGCAGGCTCGGGTTTGGGCTGCGGTGTGGTGCGTTTGGTCAGCGAAGGAACTTGCATTGTGGAAGAAGTGTTGAAAATCTCCGAATTCTTTACCGTCGAATCCTGTGGACAGTGTCCCGCCTGCCGCATGGAAACCAACACCTTGACTGCGCTGCTCAAGAAAGTCCAGCAGGGTCAGGGAGGCCAGCCCATTCTCGGGCAATTCAGTAAAGTCCTCACTTTTAATAAAGGCAAAGGCTTTTGCAATCTCATCGCTATGCCCGGTCCGCCTATTGAGAGCGCGCTCAAACTCTTTCCCGCCGATTTCGACGCACACCTGGCCACCGGGAAATGCCCGGTCATTTAGAGCCAAATTCTTCGTCTTCAGGTTGACGGTTCTCAAGTCGCCTTGATAGTATCCGCGTCGTCAAATCGAGGATTAGAAAATGATCTCGGTTAAGAGACTGATCGCCTTAGTGGTGGTCCTATTCGAGGTTGGAGTCTCGAATCTGCAAGCAGGCGATCAAGACGCGATCCTCGAAGGAGCAAAGAAAGAGGGTGTTTTGGTCGTCTACACCTCAATGAGCGTAGACCAGGTGCAAAGAATCCTGGATGCTTTCAAGACCAGGTATCCGTTTCTGAAGACGACCATGTTTCGCGCGGTCGGCGAACGATTACTAACCAAGATCATGACCGAAGCGCAAGCGGGAAAATACGACTTCGACGCCGTCCAATCAGCCGAATCGCAAGCCTACTTTTTAAAAAAGAAAAATCTGCTGCAAAGATATGTATCGCCGGAAGCGAAGCACATTCAAAAACCGTTCTTCGATCCGGACGGGTACTGGACGGCAGTTTATATTATGCCCAACGTCATCGCTTATAATACGCGTATGGTGAAACGCAACGAAGTGCCGAAAACCGACGAAGATCTGCTACAGCCAAAGTGGAAAGGCAAGATGGGCATGGACCATACAAAACCAGAATGGTTCGCGTGGAAGCTAAAACGCATGGGAGAGGAGAAAGGCTTGGCTTACATGAAAAAACTCGGCGCCCAAGAATTTCGACTCTATGCCGGGCTTCCCGTGGTGACCAATCTCCTGGCCGCTGGCGAATTTCCGCTCGTGCTCAACACGTACCTGCACAACGTCGAGGATATCAAACGCAAAGGGGCACCCGTCGATTGGATTGCCCAGGACCCGATCTTTACCAAATTCCAACCGCTCGGTATTGGCTCTAAGGCACAGCATCCTAACGCTGCTAAACTTTTTACTGACTTCATGCTTTCCGAAGAGGGACAGAAGGTCATCGCCTCCTTCGGACGAGTTCCGACACGGCGCGGCGTTACGACGAGTGTTCAAGGCCTGGACAAACTCAATTACGTCATCGACAACATCGCCGCGGGCGACGATTTCAACAAGAACTACGAGCTGTTCCGCTCGATCTTCGGCGCGCCGCAGCAATAGAAAGGAACCAATCATGAGACTCGCGCCCATCAAATGGCCCAATAACGCCAAGATCGCGGTGAGTTTCTTCGTTGCGTTCGAAGCGTTCGAAAAATCGTCACAGTATCGTCGCAGCGAAGGGAAACCGGACTATGCGTCTCTTGCTTATGGCGAGTACGGCGGCAAGGCCGGCATCTGGCGCATCATGGATGTCCTTGCCCGAAACGGCGTCAAAGGCACCATCGACACCAATGGACGCATCGCCGAAGATTTTCCCGATGCGTTGAGGGAACTCCATGCGGGCGGCCACGAAATCGTGGGCCACGGATGGGTCAACGACACTCCTCTGTCGGATCTCGACGCGGCTAGCGAAAGAGACCTGATCAAACGCACGCTGGACGCGATCGCTGCGGTCACCGGCAAGCGTCCGGTCGGATGGGTCAGCCCCGGACACCGCGTGAACGATTTTACCTTCGGCAATTTCGTCGACCATGGCATCTTCTGGACCGGCGATCTGCCTGGGCCGGACATCCCACAGCATCGAATCGTCAACGGTAAGCCCTTAATCATTATGCCGCGACTCGATTACGCCAACGATCTGTCGCTGATCTTTACGCATAGAAATCCTGTGCGGATCTATTTCGACAAGAA
>Ga0126377_10002135_pt1 | contig 13466 bp, 8 predicted proteins | sample PanSoiMetPlot_22_FD_92647 | JGI IMG/M metagenome (GOLD analysis project Ga0126377, IMG submission 92647) | Tropical forest soil microbial communities from Panama - MetaG Plot_22 | ecosystem: Environmental > Terrestrial > Soil > Tropical forest > Bulk soil | place: Panama | collected 2016-02-17
GACGCGGTCACGCGGACCGCGTCCTTGCGCAGCGGCGCCATACCGATGCGTACCGCCTCGACCGCGTAGATGCCGGGCGTGATGTTAGAGATCGTATAACGGCCTTGCGCGTTCGTGCTCGCGCCGAAGCTCGTTCCCACGACGCGAACCGTCGCCCCTTCGATTGCTGTTTCTCCCGAGGACCGCGTGACGACGCCGGTGATCGATCCGCCGGTCGCGGGGCGTGGAGTTGGGGGCTGTTCCTGAGCGAGTACCGACTGGATCGCGCAAACGACGATCGCGACCGACAGTCGGAGGGATGAGGCGACTGATGCGGACACGGTTACGAGACCTCGGTGGAGGGTAAAACGACCGGTGGCTATCGGTGGTGCGACTTTAGGGAACTGGAAAGTTGCGGCAGCCGGGTGGCGTGGCTCGCCAGTGGGCGTGCGCGTCCGGCGAGAACTCCGCGGCGGAAGCGTCTTCAGGGAAGTCGATATGCAGCCTCTCAGGGTGGGAGAGGTGAGACGACTCGAGGGGCGCGCTTTCTTGTCGGAAAGCGCGCCCCAATCATCCACGCCGGTGCAGACAGTGTCAATAGCGCGAGTGCGAGGTCTGCATGATCAGATGCAAACCGGACACATCGCGCGACAGCGAAGCGCTAGAAGCGGCGCATCGGCTGCAGCACTGAAACCGTTTCGGGTCCGTTCCATCGCACGCGACCCACCGTTCGTCCGTCGGAGCCGAACGCAACGATCACGACGGGATCGGCGTCTGGTCCCACAGACGAATCGCAGACACGGTGGAAAATCGCCACATAGACTCTTGGTCCGCCAAAGCGGCGCGTGCAGCGGTCGTTCCAGTGGCCGGTGGCGACTTCCTGGCTGATCGCGTTGACGACGACGCTCGGAACGGTGCGTTGGGCCGGGATCTCGGGCAGCGTGTCCGTCGCGGCGACACCCAACGCGCTCGCGGCGGGAGACCCGGGAACCATGTAGCCGTATGAGAGATTTGTAACTGACCCACTTCCGGTCGACGTGCCGACCGATGCACCGCCGGACGCACAGCCCCAGCCCCCGAGCGTGAACGCCAGCGTTGCGACGACGCCGCGGTGCGCGGCCCGTGACCACGAGACACGATACATCATTTTGCCCCCCCCGGATGGTTTGACGACTACTCAGGACAGCGGAGCGCGTAGAGCCCGCGTGCTCCCATCGCATATGCCGTGGTTCCCGAGACCGCGATTCCTCCTGACAGCTCATCACCTTGCAGCACGGTTGGTCGCTCGGCGCGTAGCGTTACGCGATCGACGGCATTGAGCCGGCCGCCGGCGAATGGTACGACGAGGACCAGACGGCCGCACACGGCCGTATTCCCGATCGACCCCGCTTGTGCGCCAGCGTGCCAGCGAAGTGCTCCGGTGCGGACGTCCACCGCATAGACTCGCGTATCCCGCGAGCCGGTGAAGAGCGTGTCGCCGACGAGCACGGGCGGCGTTTCCGCAGTGATGAAGCCGTCGGTCCCGACAGGTGTATGCCACGCTTCCCGTCGACTCGTCAGGTCAATCGCGACGAGGCCGGCACTCTGCACGTCGTTGAGAATCGCCAGATTGCCGGCGAGCACCGGCGCCCCCTGGAAAGCGCTTGGCGACGGCCCCGTGTGTCGCCACAACTCTCGACCGGTGCTTCGACTGAGCGCGATGAGATCGCCGACGATCGCCTTGCCACCGAGAACGACCCGCGCAGTCGTTGCGAACACCGTGTCGCCGCGGAGTGCTACTCCAAAAACGCGGCTTAGGAGTGTCGTACCGGAATCGACATCAGTGGCCCATCGCCTCTCTCCCGTCACAAGGTCACGAGCAACGACGGTGTGATTCGCGGTGCCGTAGTACAGCGATGTCGCGTCGATAGCGCTGCGTCCGTGTTGCGTCGGATGATCCTCTTGACGAGTCCAGTGGACCCGACCGGTCGCCATCTCGACGCAGCCCACGCCAAAATAATCCGCGATGCACGCGACGCCGTTGTTCGCGACGACGTTACCCGCGAAGCTCGTCTTGTCGGCGCTCCAAATCGAAGCCTTCCAAAGCGGATTCCCCGTGCGTGCATCGAAAGCGGCCATGCCCCCCGGAAGTCCGACGAGCACCATGTCTCCATCCAATGCGGGCAACCCCGGCCACGCTGACCGAGTCGGGAACGGAGCGAGCCAGAGGCGATTCATGACAATGCTCTGAGAGCCACCGTCGACAATTCTCCCACAGCTCATTGCCGTGAGCAAAGAGAGGCGAATGACGAGAGAAGACTTTACCATTGCGACTCCGGTGCGCCGGCCAGTGAGTCGGGCCGGCGCACCTGACTTGGTTAGCATTTATGAAACACTATGGCATGTGCCCCGGCGTGAAGGACCCCTGTGGCATGCCGAACTGCGTATTCAGGATGTACTCGACATACACGGCTACTCGGCTGTCTGATGTCTCGCCCCAGTGAGCAGGGCCATCGACGACAACGAAACGTCGAGTTTCTGGAATGTTCGGATACCGCTGAGACCACGCTGGCACGATGGCATCTCCCAGTGCATCCGTCCAATGCTCGTAGAGGTTATCCACGGCACGAAGGAACACGGCATCGGCGGCACACTTCGCCGCACTCTTCCAGCTGAGCAGCAGGCTGCTGACGAGGGAACACTTGATGTCGTGATGAAAGATCTTGTCTATCTTTTGAACCTGATGGCTGCCACCGCACGGGGAGCTCTCATAGCAGTATGCATCGCCGTATAACCGCCAGAGGTACCATTTCGTCCACATATGCGACGAGATCCCATATCCGTTGAATGATGCTTCCGGCAGACTATTCACTTGCGAGTGGTAGTCGGAATTCGGCTGCATCTGGTTCAGCACCGGCGGGTTCCCAGCCATCGCCGTGAAAACATTCGCCATTGTGGAGTTGGCGATGTACTGGAAATTCTGACAGCCGCCTGTGTTCGTCCAGCCGCACAGGAGAAACGCAATATCGCCCCCCCAACCCAACAACCGATTGACCGATTTCAAGTGCTTCGCCCACGGCGAGCCCCAGTGCGGAGTGCCAATGGTGATCACCCCTTTGATGTTGGCTGGCGCCAGACCGCCGATGGTAGGGTTGCGCCCCAACGAGCGAGAGATCATTCCGCCGTTACTGTGGCCAATGAGGATGGCGCCTTCAGCCGAGATTTTGCCGGTGACCTCCTGGTTCAATTCCGCGGCTTGATTTTCATAGGTGTTGGGCCAGGATGTCGTGTTCGCCTCGAGGTTTTTGAAGTCCATGTCAGAGTTGAGCCATGCTCGCAGCTGACACCAGGTGCGATAATCGCTTACGAATCCGTGCTGCAGAACGACAGTCATGCCTGATGACGACTTCAAGTCATGGTAGCCCCCTGGCTGGACGATCGTCTGATCCGGTGCTGGGCACTCGCCGCCGCTACCGTAATTAGGATCCGTCGAGCCCGGATCGACGCAGGGAATGGGCGTGATGATCGTGGGATCGCAAGTCTCATCCATAGACGCAACGGCCGACGGTCGCAGTCCACGCAGTCCACCAACCCGACTGTTCGTCGCCGAGGTACCCATGCTGGCGCGTAGACTTGCGCGCTTGGCGTCGAGCTCGGGATTACGATGATACTGCTGCGAGAGCACGTTGAGATGCATCGCGTGCCTCGCGTTTCCGTGACTGTGCTTGACGATCGTCTCCGTCATGACGTGCTTCAGCACCCACTCAGTCTTGTGCTTCTCGTAGTCAGTCGTGACCTGGTGCGTCCATGTGGGACGTTCCGCTTTCGACTGTGCGGCTGATGGCGCCAGGCTCCGCGAGGCGATACGCGGCGCTGTCAGCTCCTGCGGCGTTTCCATGGGAAACGTCTGGACGATCCGCCGGTGAGTCGGACTGATGTCGTAGACTTGCGCCGCGTTTGCACCGTTCGCCCCTCCCACGGCTCCCACTGTCGCCGATGTCACTCCCTGCGCGCGAAGCTGAAGCCGAGCGGCACTGGACGGCACTCGGGTCGTCGCATAACACGTAGACGGATCGGGCGCGTTGGCGCACGAAAGATCCCAGGGGTCGGGCGGCGGAGGGGGTGGCGGTGGTGGCGGCGGCGGCGGATTCGCGCCAGGGACAGTCGGGTTGATTTGTGCGTATGCTATACTTCCCAGCTCACTCATTGGATCGATCTGGAGCACCTGCGTATTAGCTGCGCCCGAGCCAAGACGATCGGTGCTGACGTCACCGATGTTCTGAGACCACACGGTCTCGGCGCCATCCGTCTGTTGGAACCCCGTCGTTATGCGGATTTGGCCATCGTACCCATAGCCCGCGCTGACGTTGACGTTCTGCGGGGCGTCACCAACCGTCACGCTCGTGACAGGCGCACCGGTCACCGGATCGTCGAATGGCTGCGTCGAGCTGACGGTCGTCGTTTCCGTCAGGGTCTGGACCTGCGTCACCCACGTATCGTTGGTGTTTATTCCCGGATCGTAGGCAGAGGTCACGGGGATTACGTCGGCTCTGGGCGCGGAACTAGGCGGCCCGACACGGACAGCGGTTGGCGAATCGTTGTTGCACGACGAGACACCAACAAACAGAATGACCATCCAAAGCAACGGCCTTCTTGCGACGACACTGAGACGTGTTCTTGCTTGTAGAGTTCTCTTCTGAGAACGGTTTTTCATGAAGTGATTCCTCGCGCCAACAGCTTTGTTTGGCGAACAGGGTCGAAGGACCCTGCTGGGCGCGTCGACATCGACGCGGCGGCGTGCGACGGGGATGTTGCCATGCTTACGCGGAAGGCGGCTGCAGAAATAGGCATCTCGCGCCGTACGGTGGTCCGCGTGCAAAGCACACATCGACCTGGCCTTCACCCGCGCGTCCATTCATCGGCGTCCCGCGTCGAAGGATCGCTGCCACAGAGGATCCGCGTCGTCGCAGGGCCGTTCCGAGTCACGTTGCTTCCGTGTCGGCACTCGGCAGCGCCGAATAAACTTGCGACCGAGTATTCTCGAAAGGCGAACGGATGCCGAATGATTGGTGAGAAACCTCTCATAATCCGCCGACCGGGCCGATTACGCCGATGCTCCTGTGGCCTCGAGCATGAGCGCCCGCACCGATACCGTGAAGTCAGCGCGGCCGGGAACCGCGTACCCGTATGAGAGATTTGTGACTCACCCACCGTCGGCCGGCGTGCCGGCGGATGCACCGCCCTGCCGGCCGAGCGCCAGCGTCGCGACGACGCCGCCGCGACCCACGGGAGCGCGAATCCAAGAGAGACGAACGCTCGATTCCTGGCGAATTACACGCGCGAGGACGATGTTCCTATGGTCTCTCAAACGCCGGATCCCAACCGCCGAATTGGCGACGGCCAGCGTCGGCCCGCGAAGGTCCAGCAAGATGACAGGAGTTGCGTGTGATTCTCAGGCACCTGCGATATCTCTCCAGCGCGGCGGAACACGGCACCATCGTCGGTGCCGCGAAGGCGCTCCGTTTGTCCCAGCCGTCGCTCTCCCGCCAGATCCGGTCGCTCGAACAAACCGCCGGAGTGCCGCTGCTCGAGCGCACTCGCCGCGGCGTTCGACTGACCCCCGCCGGCGCAGTCCTCCTCGATGGCGCACGGGTCGTCGGCTCGCGACTCGACGACGCACTGCGACGCGTCCAACTCGCGGATGAGGGCAAGTTGGGCACCCTTCGCATCGGGCTCTGTCGCGGTGCCCTCGCGAGTAGCCGCGTCGGCCACGCCATCGCAGCGCTTCGCACCCGGTTCCCCGACATCGAGCTCGATGCAATCGAGATCGGCGATCTCGTGGCGACGACTCCACTCGTCAGCGGCGCCGCTGATCTGCTGGTCTGCATGTACAACGGATCGGACGAACGGGGAATTCGCCACGAAGTGCTGTTCTCGGAGCCCGTCGCCTGCGTCATGCTCTCGTCGTCACATCGCCTCGCGCAGAGGCAGGCCATTGAGCTCTCGGAGCTTCGCGACGAGCCGCTGCTCCTGCTCCATCCGGGCGGCAGGCGGGGAACTCCGAGAGTCGGCGCCTCGCTACGCGAGATCCACGGCGGACGCGTCGAGCTGCACGAGACATTCGCATCACTGTTCAATCACATTGCGGGTGGCCGTGGCTGGTGCCCGGTGCCGACGTCACTCAAGGACAATCCGCCCGCTGATGTCTCCGTGATTCCGCTCGTCGGTTTTAGCACCCCCGTGTCGATGTGCGCGATATGGCGCACGGCTGACCGGTCGCGCTTGGTCGGAAACGCTGTCGCCGTGCTCCGTCGCGAGTGCGACACCGAGACGTCGACGGCGACACCGACGCCGTGCGCCGAGACACGGCGCACGCAGCGGACACCCGGCGTCGAGAATACGCCGCACGGCCTCGAGGCGCGGCACCTGCGCGCACTCACGGTGACGGTGTCGGAGGGCTCGGTCAGCCGCGCAGCCTTCCGCCTCGACCTCACGCAGTCCGGGCTCTCTCGGCGGCTCCATTCGCTCGAGCGGGAAATTGGCGTATCGCTTTTCCAACGAGCGCTGAGCGGTATTGTCCCGAATGCCGCGGGTATGGTGCTCTACTCCGACGCCGTCGCGCTCCTCGCGTCGCTTGACGAGTCGCTCGCGCACGCGCGAAGCGTGCACTATGGGCATACACGCCCCTGCCGGATCGGTGCGTTGCCGAACGAGTTGACCGGCCACTTGTTGCCGAGCGTCATTCGACAAATGAGCGTCCGGCATCCCGAAATGCCCATCGAGGTGACCGAGCTGTTGACGGCAGTGCAACCGTCGGCGCTTCGCAATCGGGACATCGACGTCGGGCTCTGTCGGATGCATTCAGATTCGATCGATGATCCGTCGATCGCGAGCCTCCAGATCGTCGACGACACGGTCGAGTGCGCGCTGTTGTCCACGACGCATCCACTCGCCGCACGCCCCAGACTGACCGCGCGCGATCTCGGCGACGTTCCGTTCATCTTTTGTGGGCGTTCCACCGCGCCGCGGTTGTACGATGCGGTCATGCAGGCGTTTGCGCAGATCGGGTTGACGCCGCGCATTGCAGGCTCCTTCAACGGACCACGCGCCTTGTGGCGACTTGCCGCCGACGCGATGGGCTGGACGATCGGCACTCGCTATCAGCGCAGCCATCCACCGTCCGGACTAGTGGCAATTCCAATCGAAGGCCTGCGGTTCCCTTGGGGCGTCCAGTTGCTCTGGCGCCGCGACGAAGGCGACGTGCATGTGCAGGCGGTCGTCGACGCGTTCCGCGCGGGGGCGCTTTCGAATTAACGAACGAGGAGTCTCAAAACTCCAGCGCCGAAAGGTACTGGTAGTTCATGCGGGCGCTGGCCATGGAGTCGGCCCAGGCCTCCTGCTCGACGTACACGGGCTTGCGTGCGATGTCCGGCACGCCCGCGAGCAAGCGACGGAAGTCGACAATGCCTTTCCCGAGCTCTGTGTCCTTCGAGCGGTCGGGGACGACGTCCTTGATGTGAAAGCTCCAATACCGATTCCGGAACCGCTCCAGGTACCGCATCGGATCCGCGCCACCCAGAACCATGTTGCCGACGTCGAGTTGATGGCGTACGAGCGTGGCGTCGGTGCTCGCGACGAAGACGTCGTATGGGACGCTGCCGTCGATCGGCTTCATGTGATCGGGCTCGTTGTGGAACGCGAGCCAAATGCCGGCTTTGCGAGCCGCGGCGCCGGCGATGTTGAACTGATCCGCCCAGTACCGCCAACGGTCCAGCGACTTCGACGCGTCCGCCGGAAGACTCGGCACGATGAGGTATTCGTGTCCGAGCAGATGCGCGTTGTCGAGGCTCTTGTTCCAGTCTTTCAGGAGCGCCTCGGGCGCCAGATGCGCCGACGGTGCACGCAGTCCTTCCTTGTCGAGCGTCGCCCGCACCTGCTGCGGCGTGCGATCGAAGTTGTTGAACGACCAGAGCAGCTCGACGTCCGTGTAGCCCATGGCGCGGACCGCGGCGAGCGTGCGTTCGGGATCGCGGCGCATGGCATCGCGTACGGAGTAGAGCTCCAGACCGATGCGGTCGAGGTGGTTCGATCGTGGGCTGTCATCCCGAGCCCTACGTCGCTGGCGCTCCTCAGGACAGGCTCCGCGAGGGATCTGCTCTCTCGCCACGGTGCCGGCGATCCCAGCCGCAAGCGAGTGAACGAAGTGTCTGCGGTTCATGTTGGGCTGCTCACCGCTTGAGGGTTGCTTCCGCTTCGCGCACGCCCGCGATCAACCGATCCGCATCTTCCCCGAGGGCGCGCGCGGCCTCGAGATCTTGGGTGATGCCTTGCGCGGTTCTCGTACCGGCATGCAGCCGCAGCAGGTCGAGTCGCACGTTCTCGAGCGCGGTCACGACTTCGGCGAGGCGATCATCGGCCTTCGTGCGTTCCGTGCGGAGATCAGCGATGAGCTCCGCCTGACGAGCCTCCGACGCACCAACGCGCGCCGTGTGCTGCGCCTCGGCGATCGTGGCATCGACTTCGTCGATTCTGGCGCGAGCCGCCTGTGCATGTGCCTCGAGCGTGCGGAGCATATTGGGGACGTCTCCGAGCGATTCACGCACATCCTTCGGAAACGACGCAAAGAGCGACTCGGCGGACATTGCGATGGCGAGCTCCGTGGGACGATTCGCAGGAATCGCACGTTCGTTCGGCTTGACCGCTGTGGCGCGTGCGAGAACACGCCCGAACTTTCCCTGCCACATGCGCGCCCAGAACGAACCCGCGCCGTCCCTCAGCCGTCTCCACCTAGCTGCGAACGCCGATGCGATCACGCCGGCGTATGCGGCCATGAACGTAACGGGAATCAGCGAATCCCGAGGGCCGCCTGCGATCATGGCCACGACCGCTGCTCCAGCGCCAACGAACAGACCAATACTCGCTAACCGTACGAGTCGCTCGCGAAGACTCTTCTTCTGCCCGAACTCGTAGAGGAACTCCTCGCGCTGCCGAACGCGCATTGTGCGAAGCGCGACCGCGATGTCATCCGTCCGATAGCCGCGCTTGAGCACCGATCGCAGACGCGTGAGCAGAATGACGAACGGCAGTGAAAGGCCGGCGACGACGAGAACACTGCCGCCAATTAACTTGTCGAGCGCACCTCCAGTGCGAAGGGCCTCGATGAGCAACCCTACCCCCATGGGAATCAGAGCCGCCGCCGGCGGAAACATCGCCGCCATCCGGCGACGATCGAGGAAGACGCGAATGGGGACGGGAACTTCCGTGCTTTGCTCGCGTGGTGGTACCAACGCGTCTGCCAGCGCTTCGCCCGTCGCGGGCCTCCGCGTTGGATCCTTCTCGAGACATTGATCGATCACACGAGCGAGCGTCGACGGAATACCTGCGGTGACACTCGCCACGGGGGGCGCCGGTTTCGTGATCTGCTGCGCCAAGACCGTCTGCGCCGAGGACCCAACGAACGGCGGCTGGCCCGTCAGCGCAAAAAAACCAACGAGGCCAAGCGAATAGAGATCGCTGCGCCCGTCGACCGCTTCGCCGCTCGCTTGCTCGGGACTCATGTACTCGGGAGTGCCGAGGAGCTCGCCGACCATCGTTTCGCCGGCGGCGTGCGTCTGTCGAGCGATGCCGAAGTCGGCGACCATCGACCGTTCCGTCCCGCGCTCGAGCAGGATGTTCGCCGGCTTTATGTCACGATGCACGACGCCTTGCGCGTGCGCGTACGCGAGTGCCCATGCAACTTCTCGCACTATGCGTGTGGCGTCGGCCGGTGTCAGTGAGCCGCGCGAGGCAACGCGTTGGGCGAGCGTCTCGCCGTCGACGTACGCCATCACGAAGAAGACGAAATCGCCGATTTCGTCGACGGCGTGAATCGGAACGATGTAGGGATGCGACAGGCGCGCGGCGGTGCGTGCCTCACGGAGGAATCGATCGCGAAGTCGTTCCTGCGCCGCGAGCTCGGGCGGGAGCAGCTTGATGGCGACCGGGCGGTCGAGTCGCACCTCGCGCGCCAGGTAGACGACTCCCATGCCGCCGCGACCGAGCTCGCGCTCGAGGGAATAGCGTCCGGCAACGGCGGCCTGAAACGACAGAAACAGGTGATCGGTGGCTGGGGCCAGCGTTTCACTCATGAAAGGAATGTGGTGCCACGTACCGAACGACGCCATTCCCTGCTCGGTCGCGCCGGCGCCTTGCGCGCGATCTGTCGAAGCGTTTACTCTCGCGTTTGTGAGAATCCCTACGGTGATGAAGCGTCGATCGTTCCTTCAAGTGATGGCTGCGTCGGCTGCCGCGTGCGCCCTTCCGCGTGCCAGCTCGACGTCGACCGAGACGGGCCGCCCGCGACCGTCACGAGCGCAGCTCGCGTGGCAGCGCGACGAGCTGGCGCTGTTTCTTCATTTCGGCGTCAACACGTTCACGGATCGTGAGTGGGGCGACGGCAAGGAGTCGCCGACGATCTTCAATCCCGAGGCGCTCGATGCCCGCCAATGGACACGGGCCGCGAAAGCCTCCGGCGCCAAGGCGCTCGTGCTCACGGCAAAACATCACGACGGATTCTGTCTCTGGCCGACGAAGACGACGACCCATTCCGTCGCGAGCGCGCCGTGGCGCTCGGGACGCGGCGACGTCGTACGCGAATTGGTGGATGCGTGCCGAGCGGATGGCTTGCGCGTCGGTCTGTATCTCTCGCCGTGGGACCGCAACAACCCCACCTATGGCGACTCGCCGAAGTACAACGATCTCTACTGCGATCAGCTCACCGAGTTGTTGACGCGATACGGCGAGGTTGCGGAGGTGTGGTTCGACGGCGCGAATGGAGAGGGACCGAACGGAAAGAAGCAGGTCTACGATTGGCCACGCGTGTGGGGACTGGTCCGCAAGCTTCAGCCAAATGCCGTGATGTTCTCTGACGCCGGCCCCGACGTCCGCTGGTGTGGCAACGAGCGCGGGACTGCGGGCGATCCCAATTGGTCCACGGTGAATCCGAGTGTCGTCACGCATCCCGGTGCCGACGGCCCTGGCATCATCGATTCGCTGCAGCACGGCGACCCGAATGGCACTGTCTGGCGTCCGGCGGAGGTCGACGTCTCGATCCGGCCAGGCTGGTTCTATCATCCGGCCGACGATGGCCGGGTCAGGACGGTTGAGAATATTCTCAATCTGTACATGACGTCAGTCGGGCGAAACGGGAAGCTGTTGCTGAACGTTCCGCCGACGCGTGACGGTCTGCTGCACGCGACGGACGTTGCGCGACTAACAGAGTTCAGGCAAAGCTTGAATGCGATGTTCGCGCGCGATCTCACCGAGGGCGCGAAGGCATCGTGGCGTCCAACAGGGCCGCGAGGCGGTGAGCTGCAGGTGTCATTCGCTGCGCCGACCTCGATCGCCGTTGCTCGACTGGAGGAAGACATCACCCACGGTCAACGCGTGTCGCGCTATCGCCTACTCGGAGACGACCGCGAGCTGTCGAGTGGAACGACGATCGGCTACACGAAGATCGATCGCTTTCCGGCTGCGACGGTTCGCAGCGTACGGCTCACGGTTGAAACGGTCGATGAACCCGAGCGAATTCGCGTACACCTGTTCGGAGCGTGAGCTGGTGTCATCCCGAGCGCAGCGAGGGATCTCGGTCGGCTTGATTCCATGCGTTGACGCGATCGCGATCGATTCGGCAACAGCGTCGGGACGGAACAGCCTCGGGCAACGGAAGTGAACGGAGCGACCGAAACGGAATGGCAACGGCAAGAGCGTGAAGAAGATGCGCTGAAGCGCGCGCCTTCTTTCCAAGGCCTGTTCCATCTTTTTGTTGCTTGCTGAGGCTCCGAACTTTTGTTGCGTTTCCGAGTTTTCCGTTGCCTCCCCGTTGTGGTCTTCCGTTCATCACCGTTGCCCAACCGGTTTTCTCCTCGGCTGAGCCCTGCTTTCGGCTCTCAAGGCCGAACACTAAGCTCGCCTCTCAACCGAATGTCCTTCGACGACGCCCCCACCATCACTCGAAAGACTCCAGGCTCCACGACCCACTGCATGTCCTTGTTCAACATGCGGAGCTGCGCCGACGATAGCTCGAACGAGACCGTCTTCTCCTCTCCCGGCGCAACCGAGATGCGCTGAAAACCCGCCAGCTGCATCACTGGGCGCCCAACCGACGCCAGCACGTCGCGAATGTAGAGCTGCACCACTTCGTCTCCCGCGCGAGTGCCCGTGTTTTTCACCGTCGCGCGGACCGTCGCCTTCCCCGTCGCCGGAATCTCGGCGGGCTCGATCGCGAGTTTGGAGTACTCGAATGTCGTATAGCTCAGACCGTAGCCGAAGGGAAACAATGGCTGGCCACTGAGATCGAGATAGTCATCGCCTCGCCCCGTCGGTTTGTGGTTGTACGAGAGCGGGAGCTGGCCCTCGGAAAGAGGGAACGTGATCGGAAGCCGGCCTGCCGGGTTGTAGTCGCCGAAGAGAACGTCGGCGACTGCGTGCCCACCCTCTTCGCCCGGATACCACGCGTCGACGACGGCCGCCACGCGATCGAGCCACCGAGACATCGTCACTGCACTTCCGCCGACGATCACGACAATCGTCGGCTTTCCCGTCGCCGCGACGCGCTGAATGAGCTCTTCTTGATGACCCGGAAGCGAGAGAAATGCACGATCGCGGAATTCACCCTCCTCGAGTCCCGCGACGACGACTGCGACATCGCTCCGACGTGCAGAGTCGACGGCCGCCGCGATCTTGGCAGACCAATCGTCAGTGACGCCCGCGTCCCACACGAGTTTGACGCGAGCATTGCCCGTGCTCTCGAAGAACTCGAGCCGGATGTCGTGCGTCGTGTTCGCCTTCCAGTTCACGTTCGCGAGACGATTGCCGTATGAGCGCTTCTGCCAGTTGTCGATGACGAGCGTGTTGTCGAGATAGAGCCGGTATCCGTCATTCCCTTCGACACCGATGCGCCGGACGCCCGTCGCGGGCGCTGTGACTCGTCCCGTCCACCGAACGGAGTACCAGTCGAATGGAATCCCGCGACCCGGAGAGTTGAGCGTCCAGCCGAAGTCGACACGCGCATCTGTTCGCGTGAGACGTGGTTCGCCCTCGAGTCGGTTGTTGTCGAAGTATTCGCCGTGTAGGCCCCGCACCGCTCGTCCGCTGTCGTTCGACGCGAGCTGCTCCGACGGCACGACGACATATTCACGCGAGATGCGTCCAGGGCCCGGCGCGAAGCGAACGATCGCCGAGCCACGCGCGCGAATACCCTCGAGAATCGAAACTGGCTTTATCCCAGGCCCGCTGTAGCCGCCAAGTCGCGCTTGCGACGCGTCGACTCCTAGCACGGCGATCGATCGCGGGCGCGCGAGCGGCAGCGTGCGACGGTCATTCTTGAGCAACACGATCGACGCGCGCGCCGCTTCGCGTGCGATCGCACGATGATCGGCGTGTCCGTTCCAGTACTCCGCGCTATCAGCGTTCACATACGGCCGCTCGAAGAGGCCGAGCTGGAACTTCGCACGCAGGACGCGTGACAC
>Ga0126377_10002136_pt1 | contig 13465 bp, 8 predicted proteins | sample PanSoiMetPlot_22_FD_92647 | JGI IMG/M metagenome (GOLD analysis project Ga0126377, IMG submission 92647) | Tropical forest soil microbial communities from Panama - MetaG Plot_22 | ecosystem: Environmental > Terrestrial > Soil > Tropical forest > Bulk soil | place: Panama | collected 2016-02-17
CGTTGCGGATCGAATCAATTTGACAGCACCCGCCAAACGCAAAGCGCGCATCCTCGTGGTCGACGACGATCCGGGATTGCTGCGCCTGCTGACGATCCGCCTGCGCGCCGAGAACTACGACGTCGAAGCCGTCGAGAGCGGCGTCGCCGCCCTAGCCGCCGCGGGGCGCTTCCGGCCGGATCTGGTCATCACCGACTTGCGCATGGACCAGATGGACGGCATCGGTCTGCTCAAGGAGCTGCAGAGCCGCTGGCCCGGACTGCGCGTCATCATTCTTACGGCGCACGGCACCATTCCCGACGCCGTGCACGCCACGCAGAGCGGCGCATTCGGCTTTCTCACCAAGCCGGTCGACAAGCAGGAACTGCTCGACCAGGTGCAGAAGGCCCTGAAGATCTCCGGCTTCTCGCAGTCGGACGAGGACTGGCGCGCCGAGATCGTGACCCGCAGTCCGATCGTCGAGGAGAAGCTCGCGCAGGCGCACATGGTGGCCGGGAGCGATGCGCGCGTGCTGATCTCGGGCGAGAGCGGCACCGGCAAGGAGCTCATCGCGCGCGCCATCCACAAGGCGAGCGCGCGCCGCGACCGCTCCTTCGTCGCGATCAACTGCAGTGCGATGGCCGAAGAGCTGCTCGAGTCCGAGTTGTTCGGCCACGAGAAAGGCGCCTTCACCGGCGCGATCCGTACGCACAAGGGCCTGTTCCAGGCGGCCGACGGCGGGACGCTCCTGCTGGACGAGATCGGCGACATGCCGCTCAGGCTGCAGGTGAAGCTGCTGCGCGTGCTGCAGGAAAACCAGGTGCGCCCGGTGGGCAGCACCGAGGCGATCCCGGTCAATGTGCGCGTGATCTCGGCGACGCACCGTGACCTGCAGCAGCTCCTCGCGAGCGGCACGTTCCGCGAGGATCTCTACTATCGTCTCAACGTCGTGCACATCGAGATGCCACCGCTCGCCAAGCGGCGCGAAGACATCCCGCTGCTGGTCGCCCATTTCCTCGAGCAGATCGCGCAGGAAACCGGCGCACGCAAGATCTACGCACCCGAAGCCGTTGAACTGCTGGCGACCGCGGACTGGCCGGGCAACATCCGCCAGCTCGCGAACGTCGTGCGGCAGAACGTCGCGCTCACGCGCACGCCCATCATCACCGCGGAGCTCGTGCAGCAGTCACTCGGCGGGTCGCCGTCGCGCCTGCCCTCCTTCGATGAGGCCCGCGATGAATTCACGCGCAGCTACCTGGCGCAGATCCTGCAGATCACCGCGGGCAACGTGAGCCAGGCCGCGCGCCTCGCCAAGCGCAACCGCACGGACTTCTACAAGCTCCTTGCCCGCCACCAGCTGGTACCCGACGACTTCAAGGCACGTTGAGCGCGGGCGCGATCGCCGGCGCTCCACACCGCGGGCCTCGTGCGCCCTGTCATGAGCCCTGAGCCCACTCTTCCCGCCGCCGACAGTACCGATGTTCTCGTCGTGGGCGCGGGCGTGGTCGGCCTGAGCGTCGCGCGGGCGCTGGCGCTCGCGGGCCTCGAGGTGATCGTCGTCGAGCGGCACAAGCGCGTCGGCGAAGAGACCTCCTCGCGCAATTCCGGCGTCATCCACTCGGGCATCTATTACCCGACTGCGAGCGCCAAGGCGCGCTTGTGCGTGCGCGGACGCGATCTCCTCTACGCTTACTGTGCCGAGAAGGGCATCGCTCACCGGCGGTGCGGCAAGATCATCGTCGCGCAGGCGAGCGAAACCGAGAAACTGCGCGGGCTCCTGCGCCAGGCGGCGCTCAACGGCGTGACCGACCTAACCTGGCTCGATGCCGCGCAGGTTCGCGAGCTCGAGCCGCAGGTGCGCGCCGACGCCGGACTCCTCTGCCCGAGCACCGGCATCGTCGATGTGCACGAGTACATGACGGCGTTGCACGGCGACCTGGAGCAGCACCGTGGATCGGTCGTCTTCGACACGGAACTGGTCCGGGTGCAAGTCGAGCCCACGCGCATCCACGCGCAATTGCGCACGGGACATGAACGATCGCACGTCAACTGCCGCTGGCTCATCAATGCTGCCGGCCTGCACGCGGTCGATGTGTTGCGACGGATCGAGGGCTTCCCGGCCGCGCGGATTCCGCAACGCCACTTCGCCAAGGGCAACTACTTCGATTGCGCGGGGCCCTCACCCTTCCGGCGGCTTGTCTACCCGATGCCGGCGAGCGCGGGTCTCGGCATCCACGCCACGCTCGATCTCGCGGGAAAAGTGCGCTTCGGGCCTGACGTCGAGTGGATCGATGAGATCGACTACGCGGTCGATGCCGCGCGCTCCAGTCAGTTCTATGCGGCGATCCGCACCTACTGGCCTTCGCTGCGCGACGGTGCGCTGACGCCGTCCTATGCCGGAGTGCGGCCCAAGCTCACCGGCCCGAACGAACCGGCCGCAGACTTTCGCATCGAGACACCGCGCGAGCACGGCGTCGACGGCATCGTCAACCTGCTGGGCATCGAGTCGCCGGGGCTGACGGCGTCGCTTGCCATCGGATCGCAGATCGCCGGGGAATTGGCCGCATCGAGGCCCTGAGCGGCTCTCTCGACCGCCTCTCGAGGCGCAACCGTGCTCAGGTCGCGCGCAACGAGCGGCCGTAGGTCAGCTTGAAGAGTGCCGGCACGACAACCAGGGTCAATACAGCCGCGCTCACCATCCCTCCGACCATGGGCGCAGCGATACGGCGCATGATCTCCGAGCCCGCGCCGCTCCCAACCAGCAGCGGGAGCAGGCCGAGGATGATCGTGAATACCGTCATCAGCTTGGGACGCAATCGACGCAGCGCGCCTTCGACGATGGCTTCATCCAGTTCGGCCATCGTCGCTCCCTGACCCGACTCGCGCCGCCCTGCCCAGGCCGAGTTGAGGTACAGCAGCATCACGATTCCCGTCTCCGCCGCGAGGCCCGCCAGGGCGATCAAGCCGACGACCACTGCGATGCTCACGCGCAGGTCGAGTGCCCACAGGAGCCACACCGCACCGACCATCGACACGGGCAGCGAACCCAGGATGATCGCGACCTGCGGCCAGCTGCGAAAATTCGCGTACAGCAGCAACACGATGAGCAGCACCACGACGGGGACGATGATCTTCAATTGCTCCAGCGTGCGCGCCCATTGCTCGTACTCGCCGGACCAGTACAGCGTGTAGCCCGCAGGCACGATCTTCGCGTCGTCGATCTTGCGTTGCGCGGCCCGGATGAAGGCGGCGACGTCGTGGTCGGCGACATCGACGTAGATCCAGCCGGCGGCTCGTCCGTTCTCGCTCCTGATGAGCGACGGCCCGCTGCGCACGCGGACCTGGGCGACGTCCTGGAGAAGGATCTGCGCTCCGCTCGCGATTGGTATCGGCAGTCGGGCGAGACGCTCGACGGAGTCACGCCACGCGCTCGGATAGCGGGCGACGATCGGAAAGCGTTCGCGGCCTTCCAATGTCTCACCCAGCCGTGCTCCTCCAATCGCCATGCTCACCACATCGTGCAGGTCGGCAATGTTGAGGCCGTAGCGCGCGGCCGCGGCACGATCCGGATCAATGTCGATGTAGCGGCCGCCTCCCGACCGCTCGGCATAGACCGCGACCGCACCGGGCGCGCCTTTCAGCGCCTGCTCCACCTGCACGACGATCGCATCGATGGCGGCAGGATCGTCGCCCACCACTTTCACGCCGAGTGGCGCGCGCATGCCGGTGGCCAGCATGTCGATGCGGGCGCGAATCGGCCCGCTCCAGTAGCTGGTGAGTCCCGGCAACTCGACCTGCGAGCGCAACTCGGCCTTCAATGCCTCGGGTGTGAGGCCGGGACGCCATTGGGCGCGCGGCTTGATCTGCAATGTGGTCTCGAGCATCTCGAGCGGGGCCGCATCGGTGGCGCTGTCCGCGCGTCCCGCCTTGCCGAAGACGCTCTGCACCTCGGGAACCTTGCGTAACAGCTGATTGCTCCGCTGCAAGAGCGCGCGCGCCGCATCCGCCGACAGGCCTGGCAGTGCCGTCGGCATGAACAGCAGGTCGCCTTCGTCCATGGGAGGCTGCAGCTCGGTTCCCAACCGGCTCGCAGGCCAGAGCGTGATCAGGACCAGCACACCGGCCGCGGCCAGCATGCTCCACGGACGACTGAGCGTCTGCCGCAAGACTGGCGCGTAGGCCGCCGCAAAGAACCGGTTGAGCGTGTTGCCGTGGGCCGGGGCGACGCGAGTTCCGGCCAACCACCATGCCAATACGGGCAGGACTGTCATGGAAAGGAGTGCCGCAACCAGCAGCGCGTACGTCTTCGTGTACGCCAGCGGTGCGAACAACCGGCCCTCTTCGCCGGAGAGCGCGAGGATCGGCACGAACGAGAGCGCAACGATCAGCAGCGAAATCACCAGCGACGGCGCGACCTCAGTGCACGCATCGAGTGCCGCGGACCGTGCATCCGCCGGTCCACTGACGCCGTCGAGTCTTCGATGCAGGTTTTCCACCACGACGATCGCCGCATCGACCATCACGCCGACCGCGACCGCGATTCCGCCGAGCGACATGATGTTCGCGGAAATGCCCTGCGCCCGCATGATCAGGAATGCGCCCAGGACGCCGAGCGGCAACAGCGCGATCACGACCACGCTCGATCGCAGGTGAGCGAGGAACAGCAAGCTGATCAGCAGGACCACCGCAGCTTCCTCGACCAGCTTGAGGGAGAGATTGCCGAGCGCTCGGGCAATCAGCCCGGATCGATCGTAGACGGGCACGATCTCGACTCCCTCGGGGAGCGAGCGGGCGATGACCGCGAGGCGATCCTTCACCGCAGCGATCACGGCCCTGGCGCTGGCGCCGTTGCGCATCACGATGATGCCGCCGACCGCCTCGCCCTCACCATCCAGGTCGGCAATGCCGCGGCGCATTTCCGGCCCGATGCGCACCTCCGCAATGTCGCCGAGCAGGACCGGCACGCCCTGCCCCGCGACCTTCACCGGTATCCGGCGCAGGTCGTCGACGCCGCGCACGTAGCCACTAGAGCGCACGACATACTCGGATTCGGCCAGCTCGATGACCGAGCCGCCCGCTTCCGAGTTGCCGCGTTCAATCGCCTGGCGCACATCCGGCAGCGTGACCCGCACGGCGCTGAGACGCTCGGGATCGAGCACCACCTGGTACTCCTTCACCATTCCGCCCACGCTCGCCACTTCCGCGACCCCGGGGAGCGCCTGCAGCTCGAATTTCAGCATCCAGTCCTGCAGGGCGCGGAGCTGTGCGATGTCGTGACGCCCCGAACGGTCCGTGAGCGCGTACTGATACACCCAGCCGAGGCTCGTGGCGTCCGGGCCGAGCGCGGCCCGCGCTCCCTCGGGCAGGCCTGGAGCCACCTGCGCCAGCCGTTCGATGATCCGCGATCGCGCCCAGTACGGGTCCGTCCCATCGCGGAACTGCACGTAGACGAACGAATCGCCGAACAGTGAGTAACCGCGCACCGCGGTCGCGGACGGCACCCCGAGCATCGCGCTGGTGAGCGGGAATGTGACCTGATCCTCCACGATGCGTGGAGCCTGCCCGGGAAACGGCGTGCGAACGATCACCTGCACATCGCCGAGATCCGGCCACGCATCGACCGGTGTACGGAGCAATGCCCACACGCCCAGCACCGTGAGCAGGGCTGCGAGACTCAGCACCCAGGTGCGATGGCGCAGGGACAGTTCGATGATGCGGGCGACCAGCCCTCGGTTGCCGCGCGGCACAGTGGTGAAGCTAGCGTTGCGCGGCTCGTGATGTCGACGTCGCCGCCGCGTCGGGATCATTCATGCGCGCCAGGCCGGCGCGCAGAGCCGATTCCGAATCGAGCAGGAAAATGCCCGAGGTGACCACGTGATCGCTCGCCTCGAGTCCCGATCTCACCACGGTCTGCTCTGCGCTTTCCGGTCCGAGTTCGACGCGACGCGGCGCGAAACGTCCTTCTCCCAACGCGACGATGACCCGCGCGCTATCGCCATCGCGGATCACCGCCTCGCGGGGAACGTGCAGTACTGCTGCGCCGTCTGCTGAGTACAGCACGGTGCTGACGAACATGTTCGGACGCAGCAGGCCGTCGGCATTGGAGAGCACGACGCGGACCTGGGTCGAGCGCGTGGCGGCATCCACTTCCGGATAGATGTAATCGACGTGTCCGGTGCGCTCGGTGCCCGCGGGACCGCCGGCGCGGATCCTGGCCGTCGCTCCTGCCTTCACGACCGACGCCTGGGAGGCCGGAACGTCGGCGATCACCCAGATCGGATCAACAGAAGCCCAGCGCAACACCGGTGCCCCGGCACCGATCACTGCGCCGGTGCGGCAATTGAGCGCCGTGATCACGCCGGCCGAGCCGGCGCGCACCGGAATCCGGCCCACGGCTCGATGCCCTTCGCGCAGATCGGCGATCAGCTGATCGGTGAGTCCGAGCGCGCGCAGCGCGCCGACGAAGGGATTTTCCGAGTCGCTGCGCGCCGGGTTCACCGCAGCCAGGTACTGCGCATCGGCGCTGGCGAGGGGCGATGAGTAGATCTCGAACAGCAGCTGTCCGGAACTGACGCGCTCGCCGACAGCGCGCACCGACAGCTTTTCGACGCGCCCGCCGGTCGGCGCATAGGCCTCCGCCAGCGAGCGCTCGTCATAGCGGACGATGCCCGGGGCGCGAACTTCGAGGTTGAGCGGGCCCACGCTCACCGGGGCCGTGCGCACACCCAGCTTTTGAATCAGCGCCGCCGACAGGTGCAACTCACCGGGAGCTTGCGCAGCCTCGTCATAGACCGGCACGTACTCCATCCCCATTTCGTCACGCGCCGGAACCGGCGAGGTGACGGCGGGGTTCATCGGGTGGCGGTAATAGAGGGGCTTCGGCTGCGCGTCGACGGCTGCACGTTGATCACCGTCATGGCTCGAACAACCCGCGCAAACGATGAGCATCCACGCCATCGCGGCCGCCATCGATCGGCGGATGACGCTACCAGATGGGCGACCAGTCGGCATCGGCGGGAGCGCTACGCAGCGGCCGAACCAAAATGCGCGTACTGCTCCTCGCGCAGTTCGTCGGCGATCCGCCCCGGCGGAAGCGTCACGTCATCGTAGGTGATGACCGCATCCTTCGGAATGTCACGCTTGAGACGGCAGCCCTCCACCAGTCCTTCGGGGAGGTATCGCTGCGCGCGCATCTCGTCTGTGTTCACGGCTTCGCCGTAGGTCATGTAGTTGCCGTACTCGTCCAGCGTTTCCCCGGCTTTCAGGTCCCGCTTGGCGCACGCGCAGACCTCGACTCTCGGCCCGGCCAGCGGCACGTCCGCATCGCCGAAGAGGACCACGCGGGCCACGGTGTTGGGAACCTCGAAGTGGCACAGGTGCCAGGGCGTATAGAGGCTGTACAGGGGACCCTCGCCGAGCTTGTACAGGTTGAGGTAGTGACGCTGCTTGGGGTCCGTGTGCTCGGCAATGCAGTAGATGCCCGGATTGGGCTGCGCACCCACCACGTAGTCGATGATCCCTCCGAGGCGGCGCAGCTCCTCGACGTCGTAATACTTCGTGAGCGTGTCCACGTGCTCGCGGTGTTCGTAGCCGCGCGACATGCCGCGCGTCTTCACCTGCAGCCCGCAGCCATTCGCCACGATCGCCTGCTCGAAGCTCACCTTGGAGCCATCGGCAAACGAAGTCACCATCGATGGGTTCTGGCCCCATTTCTCGGCAAATCCCTTCTGCGTGGTCGGATTGCGATAGCGATCCTGTAGTCCCTTGATGTTGCCCATGACACGCGGGATCAGACCGAGGCCCTTTACGTAACGCCACAGGTTGATCTGCACCCCGGGCTGGTCGCCATCACAGGCGGACAGAACCACGCGGTGCTTGCGCGCGTAGACCTGCAGGATCGGGCCTATGGTCGCATCGAGCTCCGCGTTCATGAGTACGATGTGCTTGCCGTGCTTGAATGCATCGAGCACGACGCGTGCGCCAAACTCGACCGCACCGGTCACATCGACCAGGCAGTCGAGCAGCTCCGATCTGCAGAGCAGGTATGGATCTTCGGTAACCACGGGCTTGCCGCTGCTGATCGCGGCATCGAGTTGCTGCTGCGTCGAGGCCACGACCGGCTCCAGCCCGGCATAGCGATACGCCTCGATCGCCTTGTCGACGTGGCGGTTGAAGATCGCCGCCATGCGTTCGCCGGGTACGGAGTGCACGATCTGGTTGACCAGGCCGCGGCCCATGAAGCCTGCGCCGATCATCCCGACCCGAATGGGCTTGCCCTGCGCTTCGCGCGCCTTGAGCGCGGTGTCAACTATGATCATCGTTGCTTCTCCGGGTCATCCCGCGACCGTCATTTCCTTCCTGAGCCGCGCTTCCCAGCTGTCGAGGAGCGGTGCGTCACGATCCTTGTCCGAGATCACACTCACCGGAAGCGGCCAGTCGAGGCCCAGGCGCGGATCGTTGTAGCGCAGTGCGCGTTCGTTGGGCGGACTGTAGAACTCACCGACCTGGTAGCTCGTCTCGGTGTTGTCGACCAGCACCTGGTAGCCGTGCGCGAAGCGCTCGGGGACAAAGAGCGCGCGATGATTGTCCTCGGTCAGTTCCACCGAGATGTGCCGCAGGTAGGTCGGCGACTCCGGACGCAGATCGACGATCTGGTCGAGAATGGCCCCCCGCGTGCACCGCACGAGCTTGGTTTCCGCCGCCGGCGGCGTCTGAAAGTGCATGCCGCGCAGCGTTCCGCGGCGATGATTGAACGCCAGGTTGGCCTGCGCGATCACCGGCTTCAGCCCGTGCGCCGCGAACTCGTTCTGGCAGAACGCCCGCGCGAAGAACCCACGCGAGTCGGTCCGCGGTTCGAGCTCGATGACAAAGGCACCCTTGAGTTCCGTTTCCGAAAAAATCACTACATCCTCTCCTCAGGCGAGCAGCAGCTTCGGCGCATGAAAACCTTCCGCCCACCCTGATGCCGCGCCGGATTCGATGCCGCGCAGACGCATCAGGCCGCGGAACGTTTCCGCGGTGAACCAGCGCTTGTGCAGCTGCGAGCGATAACAGGCGAGGAGAATGCGGATCTTGCGCTCCACCTGGGCGCGCGTGAGCGCCACGTAGGCGCCAGGCGTCACGAGACCACCGTCGAATTTCGGGATCTCGTACTCGAGGACCAGGTGATCGCGAAACGTGTTCCAGGTGAGCTCCGCAATGACGCGGTGATCCTGGTGCAGGTCGCCCTTGTGATGCGTGAACACGAGGTCGGGATTCGGCCAGGCCTTGAAGCCCTCGAACACTTCCTTGATGTCGGCAAACTGCGCCGGGAAGAAGCCGTCGCGAAACCGGTGGGTGACGACCTGGCTGCGACGCGCCGCCCGCAGGAAGCGCGCCGCGCTCGCGTTCAACTCCGCGGCGCGGAGCGCCGTGCCAGCAAACGCGACCCAGGTGACGCGAGAGCCGGGATATTTCTGCAACAGCGCGAGGAGCGTCCCGCCGCAACCGATATCGATGTCGTCGCAATGCGCGCCCAGGCAGAGAATTTCCAGGCGGGAGCCGCGGCGCCTGGCGCTCGCGCCCGTAATGGCCAGTTGCATCATTGCCGGAGCACGCGCGTCGACTCAGCGGGCGGCATCGCCACGTTGCCACAGCATCCAGGGGCAGTTTCCCTGCGCCTCCATGCGGTCGAAGGTGATCTTGTCCTTGAACGTGTCCATGGCCTGCCAGAATCCGCGGTAGCGGTAGGTCGCCAGCAGTTTCTTGTCGATCAGGCGAGCGAACGGCTTGTCGACCAGCTCCTCACCCTCCTGCACGTAGTCGAAAATGTCCCGGCGCAGCACGAAGAATCCGCCGTTGATCCAGATGTCGCCCGCGTTCATCGGCCCCATCTCCGCCACCAGCCCGTCATCGCCCGAGCGCGCGGTGTGGAAGGATTGCGAGGGATGCACGGAAACGAAGCTCGCCACGACGTTCTTGCGGCGGAAGTCCTCGATGTGACGATCGAGCGGCAGGTCGGAGAGACCGTCCGAATAGTTGGCGAGGAACATCTCGTCATCCCGCAGGTACTCGCGCACGCGCAGGAGCCTCTGACCGATGTTGCTGTGCAGGCCCGTATCGACGAAGGTGATCCGCCAGTTCTCCAGGTCGCGGCTCAGCAGCTCCACCTTGCGCCCGCCGTCCGAAAGAACGAAGTCATTGGTCATGGCCTCGCTGTAGCGCAGGAAGTAGTCGCGAATCATGTCACCGCGATAACCGAGGCACAGGATGAACTCCGTGTGCCCGAAGTGCGCGTAGTAGCGCATCAGGTGCCACATGATCGGCCGGTAGCCGACGTTCACGAGCGACTTCGGGATCGTGTCGGAGTGCTCCCGCAGTCGAGTGCCCAGGCCACCGCAAAACAGCACGACTTTCATGATGTGATCCGCGAAAGCGTTGCAGCACCGGTGCGCGCGATGCTCATCGCCAGTAGAACTCCGTGTCGATCTGCTGCGTCGATTGCAGGTACTTGAGCTGCTTCAGGCGCGTGAAAGCGCGGAACTGGTGCGTCTCGGGGCTCATCTGGATGCGTTCGAACACCTCTCGCAGCTGGCGCGCGCCGTCGCGTGCCGTGTAACGACACTTGAAGTCCGGCAGCACGCGGTGAATCTTGTCGAAGTTGACGCGATAGCTGCGCGTGTCGCCGCTCGGCGGACCGACGCTGACTTCGCAGCCGGGGAACTCCTCCGCCACGATCTGCGCGAGCTCGCGAACGCGGTAGTTCTCGGAGTTCTCGCCGACGTTGAGGATCTGGCCGCGAATCGCCGCCTCGGGCGCAGCGAGACAACGGAGGATCGCCTGGCAGATGTCCTCGACGTGCACCACGGGACGCCAGGGGCTGCCGTCGCTGACCATCGCAATGCGCTTCGTGGTCCACGCCAGCGCGCACAGGTCATTCACCACGATATCGAAACGCATGCGCGGCGAGGGGCCGTAGGCCGTGGCGTTGCGCAGGAACACCGGGGAGAAGTTGCCGCCCGCCATCTTGCCGACATCGGTCTCGACGCGGACCTTGCACTCCGCGTACGCCGTCTGGGGATTCGGCGGCGCGGTCTCGTCGAGAAAGTCGCCCGTCCCAGCGCCGTACACGCTGCACGAGGAGGTATAGACGAAGCGCCGGATGCCGAGCTGCTGCGCCGCTTCGGCCAGCGCGACGGAACCGGCGTGATTGATCTTGCGCGTGACGTCCGGGTTGTTCTGCCCGAGCGGATCGTTCGACAGCTCCGCGAGGTGCACGACCGCATCGCAGCCCTCGAGGTCCGCCACATCGATGCGGCGCAGGTCCTTCATGACCGTCAGCGGGCTGACCGCCAGCTGGCGCGGGTCGCTGTACAGCCAGCCATCCCGGTAGTAGCCGGTATCCAAACCCACGATCTGGTGGCCGGCCTTCGCCAGCTGTTGCACCAGGCGCGACCCGATATAGCCGTCGCTGCCGGTCACGAACATCTTCATCTCGGGCTGTCCCCCATTGCCGGGTAAGGCTTGTTTTTCGGCATTATCCGTATATTCGCCGCGGCGGAGAGTGAGCCGTCCGTTGTTTTTGCATTCCGCGCGGGCGCATCCACGCATCCCTCTTTCGCGGTGCGCGATTATGACAAATACGGAGGCGATCGCCCATCGCCAACGATCACGCGGCTGAACGCGATCCGGGGCTTACAGCGCAAACCGCAGGTCAGAGCTTGATGAACACGGCCACCGAGGGCACGCCGTTGGTGTCGACCAGGAACAGCATGTAGAAGCCCGGCGGCGCCAGGTTCGCGTCGACCGGCGCCGTGACCGAGAGCGAGCCGCTCGAAGCGGTAAAGGTCAGCGGCAGGTAGCGCTGGTTCACGTTGATGGTGTGCGTCACATCGGGATCCGCGATCAACACGACCTTGGCAATGCGGCTGGCATCGGGGCTGGTCACCGTGAAGGGCTGGTTGAAGCTCAGCTGCGTCGGCGCGGCCGTGATCACCGGCCTCGGTCCCTTGAACAGGTACGGCGGAGAGAAGTACTCGCCGTTGAGCTGATCGGTGACATCGGTGCCGCTGTTGAACCGGCCGCCGCCCACGATCAGCAAACGCCCGTCCGGCAGCAGCAGCGCGTTCGAGTGATAAAGCCGCGGAGCATGCATGGCTGCCAGCGTCGTCCACGTTTCGGTGGTCGGCGACCACAGCTCCGCCTCCAGCACCGCATTCGCGACGTCGGTGGCGTTCGTGGTCCGGCCGCCGCCGGTCATCAGGACGTTGCCATCGGGCAGCAAGGAGAGTGTTCCGTAGGTGCGCGGGAACTGCATCGATGCAACGGCCCGCCACGCGGGCACCTGCTGCGTCATGTCGAGCACGTATGCCGTGCGCGCCGACGACGGCGGCGGACTGTCGGGATTGGCCGAGGTTCCCGCCTTGAGGAACTTGCCGGGCAGGTACATCGCCGAGCTGCCGCCATCGAACGTGTTGCTCGGATCGACCATGCTCCAGGTCTGCGTCGCGAGGTTCAACACGCGACTGGCGATCGGGTTCTCGGAGGTGCTGGTCGCGAGGAGCCTGCCGTCGGGGAGTACGTACAGGTGCGGGTAGTACGGCAGCGACTGCTGCGCACCGGTCAACTGCGACCAGGTGTTCGTTGCCGGGTTGTAGATCTCCGGCGTCGTCACGAAGCAGCGGTCGCAGTTCGTTTCGCCCGAATTGACCAACACCCGCCCGTCCGGCAGGCGCGTCGCGGTCGGATACCAGCGCGGGAACTGCATCGACGCGACGCTCGTCCAGGTCTCCGTCGCCGGGTTGAAGATGTTGGCGTCCGGGATTCCGGTGTGCGCGGAAATGTGCCCGCCCACCACGAGAATGCGTCCGTCCGCAAGCTCGACGTGGCCGGAGCAGAACAGGTTGTCCCCCACGGTGGCGTCGGTGAACACACCGGTTCGTGGATCGAAGACCCGGCCGTTGTGCCCGAACTCCTGGCCGTCCCAGGCAAGGATGCGGCCCGTGTTCATCAGGTTGGTGTGTACTGCGACGATCGGCCAGTTGAACAGGCCGGACCACAATCCGGTCTGCGCCGGGTTGCCGGGACTCGCATTCGAGAACGTCACTGACATCGTGACTGCACTCGATATGTTCCGTGCGGTGTCCCAGGCGTACACGCCGAGCGTGTGCGCGCCATTGGCGAACTGTGCGGTACTCAGCGTCGTTGAATAGGGAGAGCCGACTGACACGCCGACGTTGGCTCCGTCGACCTGATACTGCACTCCACCCACTGCACTCTGCGAATCCGACACGACGGCGGCCAGTGTCACGTTGCCGGTGAGCGTGGCTCCTGCGGCCGGCGCCGAGAACGAAACCGTCGGAGGCGTGGTGTCCGATCCACCGCCGCCCGTAGTGGTCACGGCGATGATGTTCGAGTAGGCACTCAGGTTGGCGGCCGCATCGGTGGCACGCACCCGGTAGCGATAACTCGTGCCCGCCGTCAGCCCGCTGTTGTTGAAGGTGGTGCC
>Ga0126377_10002137_pt1 | contig 13462 bp, 26 predicted proteins | sample PanSoiMetPlot_22_FD_92647 | JGI IMG/M metagenome (GOLD analysis project Ga0126377, IMG submission 92647) | Tropical forest soil microbial communities from Panama - MetaG Plot_22 | ecosystem: Environmental > Terrestrial > Soil > Tropical forest > Bulk soil | place: Panama | collected 2016-02-17
CCCCAGGAGCCTCATCCCCATGAAACGAACCGCCTACCTCATCTGCCTCTCCATCTCCTTCCTCTCCTTCGCCCTCCTCTTCGCCCTCAGCTACCCCTACGAACACTGGTGGCAATACCTCGGCCTATCCATCTCCATCGCCGGCTTCCTCGGCATGTGGGCCTACGGCCCCCCGCCTTCAGCCTCCAAATAAAGGACCCCTTATGTCCACCACCCAATCCAAGTCCCTCCCCGAACTCCTCTGGACCTTCGAGGCCACGATCTACTCCCTCCCCGGCCGACCCACCCAATGGGTCACCTCCACCCAGCGCTTCCGCTCCATGCGGGAAGCTTCCGCCGCCGCAGATGGCTTCATTCAGGCCTGCCGCGGCTACGGCATCTCCGCCGTCACCGGCATATCCGAGGTTCCCTTCCAGCTCCCCACCCCCACCAAAGGAGCCACAAAATGACCCAGGTTGTGCTCCGCGATCTCTGTATCCTCGCCTACGGCAACGGCATCACTCAATGGGGCTATCGAGCCCCACCCTCCCACCATCCCGGCCTCCTCTCCGACCCTGCCTACTGGGCCGACGCCGTCAACATCCTCCACGTCGGCGACTGGCTCTTCACCACCCACACCCTCCCCGACGGCCGAGTCCACAGCGTCCTCTACGCCTTCACCTCCGGCCCCCTCGGACTCTGGGCGCAACAGCTCCTCTCCTCCTCCCCACCCATCGGGCAACAGGCTACCTACGACGGAGACCTCAATGTCTAATCCCACCCCAGCTCGTGACGCTCAGCTCATCTGCCGAGCCCTCCTGATGTATGCCGCCTTCATGCGAGATATCGCCGCCGGCCGTGTGCCAATCTCCGACGACGACCTCGAGGTCGTTGGAGCCGTCATGCGCGACTGCAAAAGCCGCGCCACCCGCGCCGCCGAGCTCGCTTTCGAATGGGGAGAGGCCGCCAGAGGCGACCAAGGCCGGGGCGAAGCCCCTCGTGGCTGACTCCTGTCCCTCCTGCGGCGCCCCCAACAGCATCGTCTGGGACTCTCGACCAGTCCCGGACCACCCCTGTTGGCGCCGCAGGCGCCGGCAATGTCTCAAGTGCGGTATCCGCTGGAACACCCTCGAACTCCCCGAGGAGGACATCGCCGCCTTCCCCGAACTCCGATCCACCCTCGAAGCCGCTATCCGAGCCCTCACCTCCCTGAAGGACAAAATCTCCCATGAACCACTCAATCCCGCAGCCACAGGCTTCGATCCAGATCTCTCTCCGTTCCTGTCTAAACTGCGGCCGACCGTTCGGTCCCCAGACTCGACCGAATAAGAAATTCTGTGATCCCAAATGCCGCAATCAATTCTGGGTCACCAACAACCGCCGCCTACCAGCGGGAGCACAGGCAGGAGCCCCCCGATGACCCCTGACCAGATCGCATGCTCCATCCTCATCCACGACGACTTCCACGGCCGGGACATCCACCAGTCCCTTTCCTACCACATAGACCGCGGCCTCGTCGAGGCCCTATCCCGCCGCCTCTTTCCAGCCGAGGGGGCCGCGGCCACCCCTCCTGCCCGCCACCTCTCCGACCAGCAGCGTCAAGTCATCCTCATGGCCCTCATGTTCGCTGCAACCCGGCTCAACCCCGACAACCCAGACCTCCCACTCCTCATGTCCACTATCAACCTCGTCGCTGGCGTCGACAAATCCCTCTTCGTCACCGGTTAACAGGGCCACCTCCATGACCACCTGGAAAGAACACCTAGTCTATCTCATATGTCCATTCTGCTCTTACAAAATGGACCGGGCTGGTGCAACAAACACTGGTCGCGGCCCCAAACCTTCTGACGTCTCGATCTGCATCAAGTGCGGAGGCGCTGCAATTTTCACTCGTAAACTCCGTCTCCGCGCCCCAACCACCAAAGAGCGCCGAGAACTCATGCTAGATGACAAAGTTCGCCATTACCAAAAGGCCGTCCGAACCGTCCAATCCAAAAAGGACCACCCATAATGTCCATCCCTCTCGCCGACGACTTCGCCGCCATCGCCCAGAGGCTCAAAGAACTCCAAGCGACCCCGGCAACCGAGGCGAAGCCCATCTCGGCGAAGCCCATCCCCAATTTCTCCGACCTCCTTGCCGATCACGAGCCAGACTGCCACAACCTCTGCCGCAAACCCTAACCCAAAGGAGCCTTCCCATGCCAGTCGTATCCTCCAAAGAAGCCGCCAACTACACCCCCGATGGCAGCCCTTCCGAGCACTGCTCCATCTGCCTCCATTGGTTTGTCGGCACGATCCCCTCCGCCGAGGGAACCTGCCAGATCGTCGCGGGCTCCATAAACCCATCTGGCTGGTGCCGCTACTTCCGACACCTTCCAGAGGCCGCCTAGGCGCGAGCGGCCCCACCTTCCAGCAAGGAAACCCACTGAAATGAAACTCTCCAAAGCCATCCTCGATAACCTCTCCGAAGCCACCAAGACCCTGGGCAACGCCCGGGACTCCATCCAGAACGCAGCCGACGTCGGCCAGACCGATTTCGACGACATGTCCGAGAAGCGCCAGGAGAGCCCCTCCGGCCAGTGGCTCCTCTCCAAAGTAGAGGAAATGACCGAGATCGTCAACGCCATCGACGACCTCCTCAATGACGTCGACCGCATCGCCGAGCCCACCGAATGACCGATCTCTCGATCTCCCGGGTCCCCCTCCAGCCAATCTGGCTGGAGGTCGACCAATTCATCCGTTCCTACTACGCCGCCACTCCAGAGGCCCAGACCGGCATCCTACCCCTCGAAATAGACTGGAACTTCTTCCTTTCTATCGAGAAAGCCAACGGCCTCTGTCTCTTCACTGCGAGAGCCGAAGTGGCCGCTTCCCCCCTCCTCGGCCTCTCCCTATACTTCCTCATCCACCACCCCCAGCACAAAGGCCGACTCGTAGCCATCTGTAACACCCTCGCCGTAGCCGTGCCTCACCGAGGCCAGGGCATCGCTACATCCCTCGTCAAAACAGCCCTTCAATATTTCCAGTCCTCCACGTCTGTCCAGATGGTTACCCACGGCCATCGGGCTGTCTACCAGGCCAAACCGCTCTTCCCCGCCCTCGGTTTCCACAAAGAGGAAGAGACTTACATCATCCTCCTCCCCCGAAAGGATCTTCCCTCATGCCAATGATCTCCTCCCTTATCGTCGGCTCCCACTTCCGCCCACCCGCCAAACAACTCCTCACCATCCTCCCCATCGGCACCAGACTCATCCTAGAGCCCGAGCCAGACAATCCCTACGACCCCATCGCCATCAAAGTCCTCGTCTCCCTCCGCGAGTCCTACCCCATCGCCAAGTGGGTCCAACTCGAACAGGCCCTCGAAGGCACCGGCTGGACCCCCCACCAGCTCATGGAGGAAGAGGCCGAACGTGGCCCAACCCAACTCGGCTACCTCCCTCGATCCGGCGGGAAGGCCGCTAAGGGCGAAGCCGGTAACCGAGAAGTCGCCGAGTTCATCGGCCCACGACCCTACACCGCCATCCTCTCAACCGCCGCCGACGGCTCCCCCGCCGTCATCATAACAATCTCCGACGAAGACGAAGAATCCTCCGACGAAGCCCAGGTCAACGAGCCCGAAAAGGAGTCCGCATAATGGCCCAGCAGGCCCAAGTCATCCACCTCAACCCACGGGGCCGAAAGGCCCCACCCCGGGGCCTCTCCCGGGACGAGAAGCTCGCCCGGATCATCCTCCACGCCATCAACACCGAACTCGGTAACGCCTTCTACTTCACTCGAGAGGACCTCCTCCAGCTCCGTCCCCTCCAATCCGTCGCCACCATCACCCGCTACCGGATGGTCTGCGAAGCCATACACCTCCTCATCACCTCCCGCCGGCTCGTCGCCCTCTCCCGCACCGAGCTAGCGTGGCCGGGCGGCACCTCCCTCGGCCGCCAAAACGCCGACCTTTCCCTCTATGCCAAGACCGTCACCCGGCTCATCGCCCGCTGGTCCGAGAACAACTCCACCCCATTCGACACCGTAGACCTCCTCCGACTCTGGTCGACGGACCCCCAGCTCACCCTCAACGCCAAGCGGGTCGCTATCCGCCATCACCTCAAAGCCATGGCCCGGGAGGGCACAATCGTCCCAGGCCCTGATCACATGTCCTTCGTTCTCGCGGAACCCAACTAATGGCCAAATTCCCCTCCGTTCTCGTTCCCGTCGACCTCGTCCCCTGTGTCGTCTCCGTAATCGCTGAGCCCGGCGACCGGCTCATGATCCTCAACGGAGTCTGCGTTGGCGTCGACACCTCCTCCTCCCAACCACCAGCCGCTCTCCCAGCTCCTTCAGCCGACCCCGCAGTCCTCACAACTCCTCGGAAACGGAAGAGAGCCACCCAAGCCAAGCCTCCGTCCCGAATCCACCGTTCCCTCGCCCAAATCGAGAACGACATAAATCGAATCTCCGAGTTCCTTACCAACCGTGGTCCATCTCAGCTTAGGTTCATCATCAAACACCTCGACTCTACCAAATCCCACGTTCGCAACGCCCTCACTATCATGCAACGCCGGGGCCTTTTAGCCACCCCCAGCCAACGTGGCTCCGGCTACTATATCGCCTACTCCCTCGCCACGACGACAGCCCCCCACCCCACCCAGCTCCGAAAGGCATCCTAACCATGCCGTTCCCTCCCACCCCCGAACAGTCCGCTATCATGGAGGCCCTTAACGGGGCCTCCTCCTTCGGCCCCTCCATCATGGTTGAGGCCGGGGCCGGCTGTGCCAAAACCACCACCCTAGAGCTAGCCTCCCAAAACGTCCGCGCCCCTGCCCTCGCCGTCGCCTTCAACAAACGAATTGCTGACGAAATGGGCAAGCGGCTCCCCGGCAACTTCATCTGCAAAACCATGAACTCCCTCGGCCACGCGGCCTGGGGCCGCTTCACGGGCCTCAATCTCCGTCTCGATGACCGCAAAATCGGCAAACTTATCTCCGAAGTCGCCCGGGGCCGCCGGATGGACCTCACCTCCGACCAATGGGACACCACCCGACTCCTGATCCGGGAGGCCCAGATCCAGGGCCTCGTTCCCCGCCAGCACGAGACCGAGGCCAGCCTAATCCCCGACACCCCCGAAGGCTGGAGTTCCCTCCTCAGTTCCTCCTCCGCTGACATCGACCTCGCCGATTTCGAGTTCGTTTGGGAAATCGCTCGCGAGGTCCTGGCGAGGTCCATCGACCTCGCCAGAGCCGGCGTCGTCAGCTTCGATGACCAAATCTACTGCTCTACCATGCTGGGTGGCCGGTTTGGTAAATTCCCCGTCCTCTTCGTAGACGAAGACCAAGACCTCAATCCCCTACAAATCCAGATGCTCTCCCTTTCCACCCGCCCCGACACCAAACTCATGGCCGTAGGCGACAAGCACCAGTCAATCTACGCCTTCCGAGGGGCCGTCGGGGAGGCCGCCGAACAAATCCGCCTCCTCCGGCCGCAATGGACCGATCTCCCACTCATGACCTCCTTCCGCGTCCCCCAGCTCGTCGCCCTCCGTCAGCGTGCCCACGTCCCCCTCTTCCGCGCCCACGGCGCCAATCCAGCCGGCCGGATCAAAGTCTTCTCCGGCGAAGCCGGTTGGTCATGGCAGGATGTTGTCGATAATCTCCCCGAGCCGGACTCTCCGATCGCCATCCTCTGCCGGAACAACTCTCCCATCATCTCCATGGCCTTTAAACTCATCCGCCAGGGTATCGGCTGCTTTATCCTCGGCCGGGACATCTCCAAGGGCCTAGTCGCCCTAACCAAAAAACTCTCCCCTGCCGACGACACCTCATCCGACACTATCCGCGGCCGTATTCGCGAATGGCAGGCCTCCGAGGAATCCAAAGCCTCCGCGAACGACAAACCGGAGTTAATCGAGCGGATCGTCGACAAAGCGGAGTGTCTGATAGCCGTCCTCGACGGCTCAGAGGCCAAAGACGCCGGTCAGCTCCGACGCCAGCTCGACCGTCTCTTCAGCCGAGAGAACGGTCTCGTCGCCCTCTCAACCATCCACCGGGCGAAGGGCCTCGAGTGGCCCGCCGTCCTCCATCTCGACCCCTGGCGCATCCCGTCCAAATTCGCCAGGGGCAACGACCGGGCCATGGCCCAGGAGGCCAACCTGCGCTACGTCTGCGAAACCCGAACCAAACACACCCTCCTCCTTGGCTCGATAGAGGATTTCCACCCATGATCCAAATCTCCAACCTCATGTCCAAAGGTGACGTCAGGCTGCTTTTGGAGTTCAAGATAACCCAAGCTGGTGGTATCCGAAAGTGGTGTTCTCAGATGGGTATCCACCCTTCTGTCGCAGATCACTTCCTCAAACGTCGCCGTGGGCCATCTCCTCAACTTCTCAAGGCCATGAACGTCCAGAGGATAACTGTTTTCAAAGAAAGAAGGAACCTTCCCTGATGGCCGACCGAGCATATCTTGAACTCCTGACCCGTCGCCTCGCCGATGAGGGGAAGCTGATTGAGGCCGGCTGGGTCTCCCTCCGTCTCATGGCCATTCCCCTTGACGCCGGCGCAACTCAGCTCGAGGCCATGCACATGGCCTTCATGGCCGGTGCCCAGCACCTATTCTCCTCCATGCTAACTATGCTCGATCCAGAGGAGGAGATCACCGAGGCCGACCTGAAGAAAATGGACCTCATTAACAAGGAACTTGAGGTCTTCCGGAATGAGGTAATGCTCAAATTTACTAAATCGCAAGGGTCGGCCTGAGATGGACTCCCTCCAAGCCCGCCGTCTCCTCTCCCTCGTCCCATCATCGCGAGCAAACCCACCCATGCCAAAACCCACCCCCCTCACTTACTCCCTCTCTGTCCAGCGCCGCGACTCCAGCGGCCGTTGGCGAGAGATCGCCTCCTGGACCCTCACCACTACCGAGACCGACATGGACGGCCCGCTCAACTGCGGGCTGAAGCCTAACTACCGAATCATCATCAACGAGGCCAAGCCCGGGGCCAAAGGGGCTGTGGAGCCTCTCGAGGCCGAAGGCCCCGGTAACATGGCCATGAACCCTTCCTAGGATAAAAAATGCCTTCAATGCCTCCCACTGTAGACGATCTCCTGGCCGTGGTGGCAGCCAAGGGCCTGCGGCTCGCCAACCTCTTCCAATTCCCCGTCCCCGACACCGGAGAACCACCCCAGCTACGCTGGCAGGCCAACATCACCGACGGCGAGCAGTTCTGGGAGTTCGGTCGCGGCTCCACCCCGGAGGCTGCCTTAGAGGCAGCTCTCCGCATCCAGTCCACCACCCCCGGCGAACGCTCCAAACTCCGAAACCGGCCGACCTCCGCAACAGTCGCCCCCAAGGACGAGCCTACCATACCCAAGCCGGATCTTCTAGTATGAAGAGGCCAATGCATCCTCTCATCTGTCGCCAGTGCTCCGCTGAGATGATGGGCCAAGCCAACCGCCAATATTGCTCTGGCGCCTGCCGCCAACGAGCCTACTATTGGCGCAAGAAACTCCGCCAGGAATTTCGGTTGTATGTTCCGAGGCCGAAGAAGTGACGGGGCTCCTACCATGTTTGACCGTCAAACCGGGCCAACCTCCCAGCTACTGCCAGCCATCCACAGCCACCCCACTCTGTGGCCATGATCACGCAATTGTGAATTGATGGCCACCGAAAAAGCTTGCTAACTGGAGCCAACATCCCCCACAATGGACCCATGGCCGCAGCCCTCACCCACCCGGAGTCCACTCACCCCATGTCATCCACCCTCTCACCCCCATCCGAGCCGCTTACCCAAGTCCTCCACATCTCCTACTACGACTTCCTCATCCCCATCCGTTACCACTCCGGCCACACCATCAACTCCGCAGAGGCCCAGGCCCTCAACCAGCTCCTCCTCGAGAACGTCCGGAACAACATCTCGAAATGGATCAAAAGACTCAACCACCCCCTCTCCCTGGAGGCCCACGAAGCCCTCCAGTCCCGAGTCTATGCTTACGCGGAAACCTACCAGTTCTCCGGCCGACCGTCCCGCCGTCCAGTCTCAGCTATCGACGCCGCCATGGGAGAGATTGCCGCCGCTCAAGCTGAGCGAGAGGGCAACGAGGCCGGATACGCCCCAGACTCTCCCCAAGTCCTCCTCCGTTATCGCCAACTCCTCCACGACCCAGCCGTCCGAACAGAGGCTCGAAAGATCGTCTCCGAGCGCGCCCGCATGGCCCTCACCACCCTCCCGGACATCTTAGGGGACTCCGAGGGAGTCCCCTAATGAACCGTGAGATCCTCCTCCAAATCCTCTCCACCGCTCTCTCTGAGCCAATCGGTCTCCTTCTCCAGACCTCCGACCCGGCGCGTGCCCGAGCGGCCCTCTACAAAGCCCGCACCGACTCCGGCGACCCCCGCCTCGCCATCCTCCAAATCCGAATGAGCCCATTCCCAGACGGCGACCTGGTCATCTGCCATCCGAGTCGGCCGACCCCATCCACCCCTTCCCATGTTCCCGACCTCGGAGACATTCTGGAGTGATTTTGAAATGCCCAAAACGCTTCCCCTCACCGCCACCACCCGCCACGTCATGCTCTTCGACGAGGATTGGGCCTACCTCGAGGCCCGCTTCGGCCCCATGGGCATCCAGCCAGTCGGCGTCTCCGCTGTCATCCGAGCGATCATCCACCAAAAGGTCATGAGCCTACGAACGGCAGAAATCGAGGCCCGCGACCAATCCACCCGCCAACACCAGCCATCCTGAAAAGGACCCTGCTCCATGTCCACAAGCGGTTTCCTCCCAACCTCCACCGCCCTCGCCGAGGCTACCCCAGACTCCCTCTCCGAACTATTCTCCCGGGACCCTGAGTGGCTCGCCAACCACCCCGAAGACCTCGATAAAATCATCGCCGCCCTCCGGCTCCAGCGAGAGCGCCTGATGGCCGCAGAAGCCGCCGGCATCAAGGCCCCCCGACCAGCCAAAATCTCCGAGCCAATCCGCCCGCTGCCTCCCGGCAAGGAGCTTCTGGTCTAATGGACCTCCCTGTCCCTGGGCCAGAGGCCAATACCAACACCAACCAATCCTTCTCCCCCCTCCTTCCCACCCTCCAAACCACCATCGACTCCACCAGCTTGGGCGAGTTCAAAACCTGCCCCCGCAAATACTACTATCGAGTCGTGTTGGGTTTCGTCCCCCGTGCAGCCTCCCCACACCTCCTATTCGGCCAATACGTCCACTCCGCCCTCGAGCGCTACGATCGAGCCCGAGCCAACGGCCTCAGCCACACGGACGCTCTCCGTGCCGCCGTCCTCGAGGCCATGACCCTATCATGGCACGGCGATCGCCCCTGGTGGAGCGGCCACCCAACCAAGAACCGCCTAACGCTCATCCGAACTGTCGTCTGGTATCTCGACCGTTTCGGCGAGGACGACTCCCTCCAAACTCTTCTCCTCGCTTCCTCCGAGTCCCCCGCCGTCGAGCTTTCCTTCCAGTTCTCCGTCCAAAAGCTCGCTGTTACCGGAGAGCCGATCTTCTTCTGCGGCCACATCGATAAGATCGCACTCTTCAACACCGAGCCTTACATCGTCGACCGTAAGACCACCTCCATAACCCTCTCCACCTCCTTCTTCTCCCAATTCAGCCCAGACAACCAATTCAGCCTCTACACCCTCGCCGGCAAGATTGCCTACGAGACTCCCGTCCGGGGCATTATCTGCGACGGTATCCAAGTCGCCGCGACCTTCTCCCGCTTCGAGCGTCAGATGATCCCCCGATCCGAGGCCCAGATCGAGGAATGGCTCTCCGATACCTTCATGTGGCTTGATCTGATGGGCCAGATGGCTGAGTCCAACCGCTGGCCTATGAACGACAAAGCCTGCCATCACTACGGCGGCTGCCCATACCGCCCGGTCTGCAGCCGTGCCCCGTCCGCCCGCCAGACCTGGCTGGAGGCCGACTACATCCACTCCATCTGGGACCCGACCCGCATTCGGGGTGACGTCTGATGGCGAAGTTCATCCGCCTCACCCAGTTCGATAAAGTCGAACTCATCCTCCGCCCGGAGTCTATCATGGCTTTCGGTGCTGGCCGTGGATTCCCCCAAACCTCTTTCATCTTCATTTGGGGAATACCTCACCAGTTCTGGATGCAAGAGAGCCCCTCCGAAATCGCCGCCCTTCTCCTCCCTTCCAACGAGGAGTCACCCAAGGAGCCACCCAATGGCCAGCTATGAGTCCGACTCCGAGCCCGACCCAATCAAGCTAATGAACCTGGGCGACACCGGCTCCGGCAAGACCGGCTGCCTCGCCTCCCTCCTAGCCGGCGGCTTCAACGTCCGGCTTCTGGATTTCGAGCGCGGCACCGACGTCCTGAAAGACTACCTCCGCAACCCCGACTCCATTTACACCAAGGCCCGGTCCGGGCTCTGGACCCAGGCCCAAGCAACCGGCGCCCTCTCTCGCTTCCGCTACGAGACCCTCGTCGACCAGCGCCGGGCGATGGGAGGAGACATCAAGGCCATCGGCGCCACCTCCTGGCAGAAAGCCGTCCGCCTCCTCGAAAATTGGAAAACCGCCGAGGATAACTTCGGCCCGCTCACCAGCTGGACTCGCAACGACGTCCTCGTCATCGACACACTCTCATTCGCCACCAAAACTATCATCAACTTCAACATGTCCCAGAACAAAAACCTCGGCGCCATGCCAACCTTCAATCGAGACTACCGGCCCGCTCAATTCCACATCGAGAACCTTCTTGGCCTGCTCTACGACCCGAATGTAAAGTGCAATGTGATTGTAAACTGTCATATCGCCTGGCACACTGAGCAGCCTCCGATGACGAACCGGGATGGCGAGCCCGCCATGACCGCGAACAACCAATTCAGCCTGAATAGAAAAGGCTTCCCCGACACTGTTGGCCAAGCTCTCTGGCTCAAAGTCGGTCGATACTTCAATAATGTAGTGCAGACCAAAACCATCTCTACCTCCAAGCGGGTCATCTCCACCCAGAACGACCTCAACTTGGAGATCATCAAGACCTCTTCTCCCTTGAAGGTTAAGAGACAGTATGATATCGAGACCGGAATGCTTGAACTCTTCAGAGACCTGGGCGTCACCCCAGAGGTCACTCCACGTCTCTCCCTTGCAGCGAGCAGTTAGACCCTCGTGCTAACCGGCAAACAGGTGTGGCCCCGAGCCTAAGCTCGCTGTATCGGGGCACCTCCGGGGGCAAAACCCTCTCTCCAGCATGAAACCACTAGCATGAAAGCCCAAACCAATGCCTGACTTTTCCCTGTTGCTCAAAAAACCCGCCGGCGAAGCCAAACGTCCACCCCCTCTCCCGATGGGAGACTACACCGCCATCGTCCGGGGTTTCGAGCTGGGCGATCAGAACCGCAACAAGACTCCATACGTCCGATTCCCGACCACCCTCCAGGACTGGCCGAAAGACTCTTCCGACGAGTGGACAGTCGTCGATGGGGAGGGCAACGCTTTCCTGGCTAACAAGGCTGACGTCGATCTCTCCAAGCGCTCGATGCGGAAGGATTTCTACCTCACCGAGGACTCTCTCTGGCGCCTCGATGAGTTCATCCGGTCGTGTGGCATCAATCCCAACGGTCGGACCTACGAAGAAATCTTCCCGGAGATCGTAGGCCAGCCAGTCCTCGTCGAGGTCCAGCAATACCTCAACCAGCAGACCAACGAAACCGGCAACACAATCGGGAAGATGGTCGGCTTCGGAGCCTAACCATCCGCCTTGTCTGGAAGGGGGCCACTGTGCCCCCTTCTTTTATGCCTGGAGGCCGACGGCCTCCTCCAGCAGAAAGCTCTGCTCCATGCCAATAACAGACCTCTACACCCGCCTCCCCCTCACCGAGATTTTTGTCCCCCGAGGGAACCGTCAGCGTCGACAAGTCGACACCAAGGGCCTCATAGACTCCATTCGCCTCCATGGTGTCCTCAACCCAATTATTGTTGAGCGCCTTGCCAGCCCCGACGGCCGCCATAAACTCACCGCCGGCGAACGGCGCCTGACTGCCTCCATCGAACTCGGTCTCCCCGATATCCCAGTCCGCTTCGCCGAAGACCTGTCCCCCGTCGAGTCCAAGATCTTCGAGCTTGAGGAGAACATCAAACGCCTCGACCTGCCCTGGCAGGACCTCGTCCTAGCCACCGCGGAGATCCACCAGCTTTACTCCGACCGGGGCGAACCCGGTCGCTGGACCCAGGCCGAGACGGCCGAAGCCCTCTGCCTCACCCCCGGCACCCTCTCCATCTATCTCAAAGTCGCTTCCGAGATGACCACCAACGAGTCCCTCTCCAAAGCCTCGACCGTCCGAGAGGCTTACAATATGGTCGCCCGCCGGGACTCCAGAGTCGAGACCGAAATGCTCGACGCTATCTTCCGCCCCATCGGCGCAGCACCCCCGACCATCATCGAGCCCGAGACGGAGGCCGTTCCACCCGACGCCATCGGCCAGCCACCTCCCGCCGGCGCACCACCCCTCCCCCCAACCGTCATCATAAACCCCTCCTCCTCCATCCTCCAGGAATCCTTCATCCATTGGGCTCCGAAATACACCGGGAGGCCCTTTAATTTCATCCACTGCGATTTCCCCTACGGTATCAACGTCTTCGACGGTCCCCAGGCCGGCGGCACCCGCCACTCTTCCTACCTCGACACCTCCGAAATACACTTCAAACTCCTCGAGACCCTCCTCGTCAACCTAGACCGCCTCGCTTCCCTCTCCTGCCATATCATGTTCTGGTATTCCAACCGCCACTACGACGCCATCCGAGCCGCCATCACCGAACTCTGCCCCTCCCTCTCCATCCACATCCACCCCCTCATCTGGCTCAAATCCGACAATTCCGGCATCGCTGCAGACTCCCGCCGGCACCCCCGACACGTCTACGAGACCTGCCTGTTGATGGCCCGAGGCAACCGTCAGATCGTCAAGATCGTAGCCGATGCTTACGCCGCCCCCACCGACCGAACCTACCACGTCCACACCAAGCCTGAGCCGATGCTCCGCCACTTCTTCACCATGCTAGTCGACGAAAACACCACCATGCTCGACCCGACCTGCGGCTCCGGCTCCGCCCTCCGCGCGGCCGAAAGTCTCGGCGCCGCCACGTCCTCGGTATGGACGTCGACGAAACTACCGTCGGCCACGCCCGCACCTTACTCCGCCACTCCCGCGTCCTACGAGCAGCTTCCAGGGCCCTCCCCTCTTCCGAGGTCGCCGCTGAATGACCCTCCATGAGCCCCTCCGTCCGTTCGGAGGCTGGGCTGGCCCCCGCAACCCCAAGACCCTCATCCTGGCCGAGGCGTGGGGAGAGAACGAGGCCCAGGTCCGCCAGCCCTTTGTCGGGACCTCCGGCATCGAACTCTGGCGAATGCTGGGTGAAGCCATGCCAGACATTGAGCCTCGACTCCACACCCAGTCTCTCCAGACTGCCATGTGCTACGGCAACGCCTGGGTCCGTGGCCGATCTGCGTGGCTCGAGGCCGCCGGCATCG
>Ga0126377_10002138_pt1 | contig 13462 bp, 16 predicted proteins | sample PanSoiMetPlot_22_FD_92647 | JGI IMG/M metagenome (GOLD analysis project Ga0126377, IMG submission 92647) | Tropical forest soil microbial communities from Panama - MetaG Plot_22 | ecosystem: Environmental > Terrestrial > Soil > Tropical forest > Bulk soil | place: Panama | collected 2016-02-17
AGTGGTATGAATCACTCCCAGGGTGGAGTAGCAGGAAGGCATATCCGGCACGATGATCCTCACGGCACGCACATCGCGGATCAGATCGAAAGGCTTGCCCTTTTTCGTCATCTTTTTGTAGATTGAATAAATATGCTTAGGCCGTCCGCTGATTTCCACCGGTTTGATATTATGCTTGGCCAGCAGCCCGGCGAGATTCTCCTTGATCCCTTCGATTTGTGATTGGCGATCTGGCTGTATTTCATTGTCGAGCTGTTCGGAAATTTCCAAATATTTTTCCGGGTTGTAATATTGAAATCCCAGGTCTTCCAATTCCCACTTCATTTGCCAGATACCCAGGCGGTTGGCCAGCGGAGCAAAAATATCGAGCGTCTCTTTGGCGATGCGTTTGCGCTTTTCCTCGGGCATGTGGTTCAGCGTCCGCATGTTATGCAGGCGGTCTGCCAGTTTAATGAGAACGACGCGCACATCCTCACCCATCGCAAGAAATGTCTTGCGCAGGGTTTCAGAGGCGAGATCCTGTCTGCGGCTTTTCGCACTGGACTCATCTTCCAGTGGGATTATCTTGCTGTCCCGGCCATCGTTACTATGCTGGTCTCCGCGCGAAACACGTGGCAGGTTGGTCAGTTTTGTGACACCGTCCACCAGCTTGGCGATTGTCTCCCCAAAGTCCCTGCGCAGGTCATCGAGCGTAGTAGTGGTGTCCTCGACAGTGTCGTGAAGCAACCCGGCCGCCACAACCTCCGGCGGCGCACCCATTTCAGCCAGGATTGCGGCAACCTCCAGGCAGTGGGAGATATAAGGTTTGCCTGACTGCCGCCTTTGATCCTTATGAGCCTCTTCCGCAACCCGGTAGGCGCGCTCTACAATTTCACGGTCTGCCAGGCTGTAATATTTGGGTAATTGTCCCAGCAGCTTTTCAAGCTGGGCGCTTCGTTCCATCAGTTTCATGTGGTTTATTGTACTACGCTCGTTGCCCTCTGAAAAACTCGCGGCTCAAGCCCAAGTGTGCAGCTCCATCTCCTTTGGTAGAATCTCAAAAACGGATAGTATTATGCCTGTGACCAATAACGTGACCCGCCTGCTTGATGCACGCAAGATTTGCTACACTGCTTTTGAACTCCCGGTTGAAAAACTCGGCGCTTTGGAAGCTGCGCATCTTCTCAACGTTGAGCCTGCCTCTGTTTTCAAAACTATTGTCATCACCCGTGACAAGCCAAAAAAACCATTGCTGGTGCTTGTCCCTGGCTCAACCAGTGCGGATCTGAAATTACTTGCCTCGGCACTGGGTGAAAAGAAAGTATATCTGCCCACCGAGCGTGAAGCTGAACAACTGACTGGTCTCCAGGCTGGGGGTATTTCTCCGCTTGCATTGATGAATAAGGGATTTCAGGTCGTGATCGATTCTTCAGCGGAGAATTATCCGGAGATTTATATTTCTGGCGGCCAAAGAGGATTGGATATCAGGCTGTCTGTCGCTGATCTGATCAAACTCACAAATGCGCGGCTGGCTAAGGTAAGCAAAGCTGAATGACCTTTCCCAAATTATCGTGACCGATTAAGAACAAATTCCCCGGCTAATTCTTTGTTGACCCATACGGAATATTGTCCGTATGGATCAACTATGCTGTTCGTTATCGTCCCTTGAGGATCACAGAATCTCTGGAGATGATGAACGTCCATTTGTCATCGTTGTTGATGCAGCCGTAACCAAAGGATTTTGTCGGTTTCTTGGGATCATTAACAAGTACGCTGACATTGTAACAAGCCTGTATCAGGTCAGTGATCAGGATTGAACTTCCCTTCGCAATCGCATAGCCTCGATATCCGCAATCGCCAAACGGCGTTTGGTTCAAATAAATCGACAATGTGATCGGTGCGCCAGTATCATTTTCAAGTTTAATGATGGTGGATTTGCCCCCGGAGAGCGATTGCAGAGGCGCATTGCAAGAGTCCGAATTTCCTCCGGCAGCAGTAGTTGCCGCTGCTGTAGATGCTGGCTCCAATGAGGAGAGTATTGGCGGCGTCTCAGTAACTGACAGCGTGGCTGTTTCGGTAGGCAGAGGTACCAAAGTTGGTGTTTCGGTCGGAACTGCGATGGTGTTCGTGGGTCGGGCTTCGTGCGTTTTAGCAACAACAGTGAAGGCTGCAGCGATGGCCGTGCTCTGAACATCCCCACCACTGACCGTCGCTGTAACAAGGGCGCTGCCGCATGCGCTAATCAAGAGTGCGGCAATAATAATTGGGAATAGATGATGAATATGCTTCATTTGCTTAACAGTTGGGATAACATGATCCCTTGGCGACAATCATGTCGTTTCGAATAATAATCTTCCAACCACCCTCGCCAATGCGGAATCCGCCAAAGACTTTGAATGCGTTTGGACCGTTTACATAGGCAGCGGCAGAATATTGGCCGACCGGACCTGTGGACAAATCGCTGAGAACCCCGCACTCGCCGAGATCGGTCATGACCCACAGCGACAGCACTACCTTATCGTTCTTGCCTTGTGGTTTATATTCGTAATAAACAAACAGATTTGCACTCGGACCCTGCCATGAAGTCAGGGGCTTGTTACAGGGATCAGCGCCCGCCGCAGTCGGTTGCGGTAGCAATGTAGGTATTTCTGTTGCTAATGGTGTTAAGGTTGGGATGACCGTGAGGGCTGATTCCACGGATGTGGCAGTCGGCGCAGGAGTATCCGTGACCAAGGTGAGGGTTGCCGGAATTTCCGTCGGAGGCGGAAGGGTGTTGGTGGGAAGAGCTGCTTGTGTTTCTGCCATAACAGTGGATGCGGCGGCCTGAGCCGTGCCCTGCACAGACTCTGCGCTGATGGTCGGGGATGCTGACGCGTTGCCACATGCGCTGACCAGCAAGGCCAGCAGGATAACAAAACCTATTGTATTGTTCTTCATTCGGGGAGTTTTTCCTCTACATTAATTAATCACGATCTTATCTTTGAACATTGTGATTGTCACACTGTTGTCTTTTCCCGCATGGAAGTACCCCACAAACTGCCGTCCCCCGACCCACGCAACATACGTGTAATTTCCAACCGGGATCAGGATTTTCACCACCTTCTCCACCGGGTATTCGATAATTGTATATCCCTGATCAGTGACCACCTGCAGGGAAATATATGCCTCCGTCCTCGACTTGTTGAGAAGGGTGGCATCAATATAAGGACGGTTCGCAGGCGGCAGCGTGCCATACGTCATGATGGCATTGGTCGGTGAAGGTGTGAATGACCCAGCCACGGCGAGTGTCGGTGTGTTCGAGGGGAAGACAACATCCGCCGGGCCGCCGCTGGTGGCGGTGGCCGGGGTGGTGGTGAGGTTGGGCAACGGCGTGTCGGTGTTCACGATCACAGCGGTATCCATTGGAGGGGGAGTGAAGGTTTCAGTGGGGGGAACAGCTGTCGGTGTAGGTTGAGCGGCAAGCGTTTGGGCCTGTGCCGTCAATCCATTGGCGTTCGCAGTCCCCAGAATATCCACTGTGGGTGCGGGAGTATTAGGCGCTGGCGCAACCGGTAAACAGGCTCCCACTCCAAACACAGCGATCAATGCAAAGACTGCGAACTTTTTCATGGCTTTCTCCTTGCCGAATATTAGGATACGCTGACCATCTCCATGAACTGCGTAACAGTATCACGCAGCATCCGCTCGGGCAATGCCCCCACCTGCCGATGCACAATTTTGCCGTTGGCGACAAACAGCATGGTTGGGATTCCCTGAATCTGATATTTCATCATCCACTCGGGGTTTTCATCGGTGTTGACTTTTGCTATAAGGATCTTGCCCTCGTATTCCTTCGCGAGCTTGTCGAGGATTGGCGCGACCATTTTGCATGGGTTGCACCAGGGCGCCCAGAAATCCACGATAACCGGGATCTTGGATTGAAGAACCGTCTGCTCAAAGGCGGCGTCGGTTACATGAATGGGTTCGTTCTGCATGGTTGGTACCTTCTTCTTTAAACTTGATTTGGATATGTGGTGGTATAACAGCGAAAAAGTATAACACATAACCCACATGATATAATCGCCCGTCATGGCTGACCTGTTTGCAAAATGGAGAACCGGCCTGGCAAAGACCAGCAAGGTCGCTTTTGGGAGACTTGCCACCCTTTTCGGTGCGACGGAAATTACTGAAGAAACCTGGGATGAACTTGAGGCGCTTCTAATTCAGGCAGATTTGGGAATCGAGACTAGCAGCGATATTTTGGAATCGCTGCGCCGCATCGTGCAAAGCCGAGGCCTGACTCGCTCCGATGAACTTTCGGAGGCGCTGCGAGAGGAACTCCGCTCCCGACTCGATACCCCGCCTGCCCTTGCATGGACAGAGAAACCCTCCGTGATCATGGTGGTTGGAGTCAACGGCTCGGGCAAGACCACTACAATCGCCAAACTCGGCCAGCGCTTCCAAGCCGATAAGAAGACTCTCCTCTTCGGCGCGGCGGATACGTTTCGGGCGGCGGCGGTGGATCAGTTGCAAGTTTGGGGCGACAGGCTGAAGGTGGATGTGATCGCAGGTGCGCCTGAATCTGATCCAGGTGCGGTGGCGTTCAGTGCAGTTCAATCCGGTGCGGCGCGCGGCCTGGATATTGTCATCGTGGATACTGCTGGTCGTTTGCATACCCGCTTCAATTTGATGGAAGAGTTGAAGAAGGTTTATCGCGTGATTGGCAAGGCGCTCCCCGGTGCACCACACGCTGTTTGGCTGGTGCTGGATGCCACAACGGGCCAAAATGCTTTGCAACAGGCCCGGGCTTTCAAAGAGGCAGTTGGTGTTACGGGCGTGATCATCTCAAAGTTGGATTCGTCCGCGCGCGGCGGTTTTGCATTCGCGATCCAGCGTGAACTCAGCCTGCCGATCCTGTTTGCGGGTCTGGGTGAAAAGCCTGAGGATCTCACGCCGTTCGATCCTGATGCATTCGTGGATGGAATTTTAGGCAAATAATGTTGCTTTTCATTCAGGAGTTTGACTTCTGGATGAGTGAATTGGAATAAGGAGTTTCAATGCAGGACCTCGTCAATCGTTTGCAATCTGCACAGGAATTATCCCAGCAAGTCCTGGTGCGTCTTTGACTTCGCGTCTAAAGAGCAGCAATTCTCCCAACTTGAAAAAGAGATAGAAGCGCCTGATTTTTGGGGAAACCCGTCGCAGGCCCAGCAGGTGATGAAACAATATAACGCTGTCAAGACAGAAGTGGAGTCCTGGCGGAATTTTTCGCGTCGCCTTCACGATGCACTTGAGCTGGCGCAGCTCGATGATGAAAGTTTGCGCGCAGAATTGGAAACAGAAGTTTCCGCCATTGAGGCCGAGCTTGAAAAGCGTTCCTTCACCGCCATGCTTTCAGGCAAATATGATCATGATTCTGCCATCCTTGCGATCCATGCTGGGGCGGGCGGGACCGACTCGCAGGATTGGGCTGCGATGCTCCAGCGGATGTATTTGCGCTGGGCGGAAGATCGTGGATTCCAGACTGAAATTTTGGATACAACTCCGGGTGAAGAAGCCGGAATTAAGACCGTGACAATTGAAGTCGATGGCGAGTATGCTTTTGGTTATTTGCGTTCAGAAAAAGGTGTCCATCGTCTTGTGCGGCTCTCGCCCTTCGATTCTGCGCATCGCCGTCACACCTCGTTTGCGCTGGTGGAGGTTCTGCCGCAGGTTGCCATGGATGAAGCGGATATTCAAATTGATCCCAGTGAGATCAAGATGGATGTGTATCGATCCTCCGGTGCAGGTGGACAAAATGTACAAAAGAACGCCACCGCAGTCCGCCTGACTCATATTCCAACTGGGATTGTTGTGACGTGTCAAAATGAACGCTCGCAGACTCAAAACCGGGAATTTGCCATGCGTATTTTGCGGGCACGTTTGCTGGAATTAAAACAGGCTGAAAAGGAAGAGGAACGCGCGGTGCTGCGCGGCGAATACACCAAGGCCGAATGGGGGAGCCAGATCCGTTCGTATGTGTTGCATCCGTACCAGTTGGTCAAGGATCATCGTACCGAGCATGAGTCGGGCAATACGCAGGCTGTCCTGGATGGCGAATTGGATGAGTTCATGGAAGCTTATTTGAGGCAGGCTTAATCGATGAAGAAATTTTCTGATCGGCTGTTTACCCGTGAGAACTTGATGGCGTTGCTTTTGTGCCTGATCTTGATCCTGCTGGTGATCTTTACCGCGGACACTTCTCCCACTTGGATCTATCAGGGATTCTAGATGTCTGCGGTGCAAGTTGCGATCCTTGCGGTTGCCGCTATTCTGTTGAACCAATTGAAGAGAGGCAGATCGCTGGCCCTGCTCGGCGTGAGTGCGCTGGTGATCTACTGGTTACAGCCGGTGCAAGAACCAGCCAACCTGACCTTCTGGTTCCCAACATTGACTCTGGCAGTGACTGTTATTTCATGGCTGGTGACGTCCGCCCCGGAAGCACGGGACTGGAGAAGAAACTGGAGGGCTGTGGCGGTTCTCGCTGGCATAATCCTACTGGTTGATCTCAATCGCTACTTTCAAGTCAATTACCTTTTTATCTCCGATACCCCACGCGTGCAACTGGTGCTGGCAGCGTTGATCGGGTTTGTGGGGATAAATTTGGTGTTGGCACGCCTGCAACGATTTCAGGCCATTCTACTCGTCCTCACAATGATCAGTTTGATCGTGGCGCTGGTGATCCTGAAAACGCCCTCCGTGTTGGAGAGACTGATCGAAACTGCGGCAGGCTTACGAGGGAAGGATGCGGGCGAAACGTCGGCACTCGCTTGGCTTGGGTTTTCGTATGTCGCATTCCGGCTTATGCATACGATTCTGGATCGTAGAGCGGGACGTTTGCCTTCCGCTACGCTATCGGAATATGTGAACTATGTAATATTCTTCCCGGCATTTACAGCAGGACCGATTGATCGCTTCGAGCGTTTCGTGCGCAATTTGAATGAGCCTGTGGTTTTGGATCAAGACGGCTGGCTGGATGCTGGTACGCGTCTCTTTGTTGGACTCTTCAAGAAGTTCGTTCTCGCCGACGGGTTGGCCTGGTTCGCGTTGAATAATGTATTCGCGCCGAATATTCAATCCGTGGCATGGATGTGGATTCTATTGTATTCGTATTCGCTCAGGATTTATTTTGATTTCAGCGGTTACACCGATATTGCCATCGGGTTGGGCAGGTTGCTCGGAGTGCGGTTGCCTGAAAATTTCAATGCGCCTTATTTCAAACCGAACCTCACCCAGTTTTGGAATTCGTGGCACATGACGTTGACACAGTGGTTCCGGTCATATTTCTTCAACCCGTTGACGCGTGCCATGCGTTCTGTGAAACGACCGTTGCCGCAACCGTTGATGGTCTTTGTTGTGCAGGTCTCCACCATGATCCTGATCGGCTTGTGGCATGGTGTTACGTGGGGCTTTTTGTTTTGGGGACTTTGGCATGGCATAGGATTGTTTATTCACAATCGCTGGAGTGAATGGTCGCGGGTACATCCACCGGTGTGGAGTACGACCCGGTTGGGTGGAGCTGTACTGAATTATTCTGGCATCTTTCTTACTTTCCATTACGTGACCTTGGGCTGGCTGTTTTTCTTTCTGCCAGACCCGGTATTCGCGTGGGAAATCATGCGCAGATTATTCGGAGCTGCATGAATATGAGAGCCCGGCCGGTGGTTGTGCTGATCAAGGCACTTTGTTTGTTCGTATTACTGAATACCGTGTTTGCATTCATCCATCCGGCGATTGCAGATATTTCCGTCTATAACACAATTTTCCCTGGCTTGGAGCGCATGCCGTTTGGTGTCCGAGGCGATCCTTTCAGCGTCACTATGGATAATGTCCATGCGATGTTTGCTGCGCATGAAGTCTCTAGGCCGAAAAGACCCAACGAGATTCGGGTTGTGTTGGTAGGCGATTCATCTATTTGGGGCGAGGGTCTTTATCTCTCCGAAACCCTCTCGGCACAATTGACCCGCAAAGGTTTGCAGTGCAACGGCAAAACAGTAACGGCCTACAATTTGGGATATCCTCATCCTTCCATTGTCAAGGATTTGGTGTTCATCGATGAGGTAAATGTGAGACAGCCAGATGCCATTGTGTGGTTTATCACGATGAATACCGTGGTGAATCAATTTGGGCTGAATCCGTTCATTGTGACCAATCGACAGCGTGTATTACGAATCTTGGAAAAGTATGATATCCGCTATGGGCCGCGGAAAGCATTGTCCGAAATGGAGAACGGCTTTTATGATCAGACGGTTGTTGGCCAGCGTTCTTTTCTTGCGCGTTGGATGAAATTACAGTCGCTAGGCCTGATCTGGGCTGCAACGGGAATGGACTCGCATGTCACGCCAAACCCTACCGGAACGATGCCCCTGGATGTTGCCAATTCGACGCGTTATCGCACGTTGGGTCCGGATACCGATCTGCGTGCGTCGCTATTGTTGAATACGTTGGCGGCTGGGCGTGACCTTTCGGGCACCACGCCGGTGCTGCTCGTCGATGAACCCATCTTCGTCGTCAATGGGATGAATTCTGACGTGCGCTATAATGACCTGTATCCGCGCTGGGCCTTTGATCAATACCGGGATCTCGTCGCGGCACAGGCCGAAAGTTTGTCAATGCCTTATCTGGATCTGTGGAATGAGATTCCGCCAGAGTATTTCACCGATACCCCGTTTCACCTCAGCCCCGAAGGCGAGCGCCTGCTCATGGAACAGATTGCACCATCCCTGCTTTCGATGGTCTGTAAATAAATTCATGCATAAAGGAATACCTGATGACCGACATGATTTCTTCACTGAGTACATTTATTGCTTCAAAAATTCTCAAACAACCCAACCGCACCATCGCGCCGGATGATGCCCTGATCTCAAGCGGGTTGATCGATTCATTCAGCCTGATGGACTTGGCTTTGTACGTGGAGGATACTTTTGGCGTCCGCATCGAAGATACCGAATTGAATGCGGATACTTTCAACAGTTTGGACCAACTTGCATCTCTGATTGAATCTCGCAAGAAATGACCACTTTCCCCGAACGTCTCCGGTCGCTTCACGCTTCGCACCAGACCCCAGACCGGATTGCCCTTACCCTGCAATTCTCCAACGCTGATGATGTTTCCCTCAGCATGGATCGTCTGTTGTGCGGTGCAAGTTCATTTGCCAGGGCCTATTCCAGTGCCCGGATAGAGCCGGGTGAGGTTGTCGTGCTGATTCTGCAACATGGCGAGGACCTGGTGTATTCGTTTTGGGGAGCGATCCTGCATGGGGCAATTCCCTCGATTATGCCTTTCCTCACCGAGAAATTATCTCCCGAGCGCTATCGAGCGGACCTGGCAGCGTTGGTTTCGGTTACCCAGCCTGCGGCCATCGTCACGTACGGCCAATTTGAGTCCGAAGTCCGTTCAGCATTGCAGCCCGGAGATTCAGTCCGTGCTGTTCTTATTACAGAAGATATCGAGAAAGAAGCTGCCCTTGACTTCGACTCTCTTGCAGGTTTTCAGCGCAAAGCTGAGGATATTGTCCTGCTTCAACATTCCTCCGGGACGACGGGGTTGCAGAAAGGTGTAGCACTTTCGCATCAATCGGTCTTCAATCAACTGGACGCGTATGCCCGGTCACTGGAATTAAATGAAGCGGATGTGGTCGTGTCCTGGTTGCCGTTGTATCATGATATGGGACTGATCGCCGGTTTTATCATGCCTATTCTTTCCGGCACGCCGCTTGTGTTGATATCACCGTTTGATTGGGTGCGGGCGCCCTATAAGTTGATGCAGTCTGTATCGAAATATCATGGTACGTTCTCGTGGCTGCCGAATTTTGCGTACAACTTTTGCGCTCAAAAAATCCGCGACCGTCATTTGGAAGGCGTGGATTTATCCTCCTGGCGCGCGGTGATCAACTGCTCCGAGCCGATCCGTTGGGAAAGTCATCAGGCGTTTTATAACAAGTTCAAGCCTTATGGCCTGAGATATGAAGCGCTCCAAACCTCCTATGCGATGGCAGAAAATGTTTTCGGCGTAACTCAAAGCTCGTTGGGAACGTCGCCAGCAGTCGTTGAGATTGATCGGGAGGCGTTTATGTCCGAACGTGTGGCGAAGAGTCCCCTCGATGGACACTCAGCCATGAAGATGATGTCTTCCGGTCGACCGCTGGAAAATGTCAAAGTGAAAATATTGGATGAAAATCGAAACGAAGTCCCTGAACGCGTCGTCGGCGAAGTTGCTTTGCAGAGCGATTGTATGCTCACCGGTTATTACCATCGTGAGGATGTGACGCAAAGGGCGTTTCTCGATGGGTGGTATTTGACGGGCGACTACGGCTTTATCTCTGAAGGTGAAATATTTGTCTCGGGCCGCAAGAAGGATATGATCATTGTAGGCGGCAAGAACGTGTATCCGCAGGATCTGGAATCACTGACGTACGAAGTGCCAGGCGTCCATGCGGGTCGTTCGGTAGCGTTCGGCGTATTTAATGAAGAAGAGGGGACGGAAGATGTGGTGGTAATCGCGGAGGTCGATTCGGAGGATCTGCTAGATCAGCAGAAAATTGCAGATGCGATCCGTGCGCACGTGACCAAAAATTCGGCCATTGCACTGCGATATGTGAAGGTCGTTGACCCGAAATGGATCTTGAAAACTTCCAGCGGCAAAACTGCACGTTCTGCCAACAAGGAAAAATTCATGGCAGAAATGGAACAGGAAATAAATGCGGGGCAGCTATAAGCGATGCTTGTATAAAAAAACGAGCCTGATGTGGGCTCGTTTTTATTCTTGCACTAACCTCCAGTGGGAAGTCGTTTTTCCAAAGTTCGGTTGATCAAATCTTCCTGTTCGCGTGAGACGCCTGCCTTCACTCGCCGGAGTTTAAGGGACTTGCCTTCGTCGGCCTTATCCATGGCCTGCTGCCAGGCGATCTGGAAGGCTGTCAACTCAGTTTCCTTTGGTTCGGAGGGTTCGACTGCTGCCTCTTCCGCTTCCTTCCGTGCTCCGCGCTTGTTGCCTTTTCTCGGTTCCTTCTTGGCGGGCTTGAATTCCTCGATCTCAGGCTCGAGCGCCTTCATGCTCAATTTGATCTGTTTCTTCTTGCGATCCACATCAATGACCTTGGCTTCGATCTCGTCGCCTTCCTTGACGATCTCGCTCGGGGTCTTGACATAGCCGTGCGCCAGTTCGCTGACGTGAACCATACCGGGACGTTCCGCGCCGATATCGACAAAGGCGCCATAGGTTTCGAGGCGGACTACTTTACCTTTCACCACAAGTCCAGGTTCGATTTCCTTCCACTCGAGGGCTAGGGGTTGGATCATGGTGAGTTCAATGCGATCCTTCTTGACGCGACGTACCCACACATCCACGATCTGGCCTTCCTTTACAACATCATCTACTTTGTTGATCGCATCCTTGCTAAGTTGTGAGATGTGGATGACGCCGGGCAGAGGTTGACCAATGTCGACCAGCGCTCCGGCCAGCGTGGTCTTCAAAATTTTGCCACTTAATTTGGTCTTAGGTTCAAGCGCCGTGGCGGGCGCGAGTTCTGGTGCTGTCATATTTAACTCCTAATTCTGGGAATAATGCCAAAGATTGATTATATCTTTCAGACATACATACGTCAATGCAAAATGTGTGAGTTTTTGATATGAATTCTGGCAGAGAAAGATGTTTGTGCGGTTTTAATTTTCATAAAGAATTCGGCTCGGATATTTTCAGCAGAGAAAAATGCCTGTTGGAAACGAAGCAGGGATCGGCTGTTGAAGAAGCGAACGGGTCACATGTCGGGAAGTTTGATCCGGGTTTTCCAATCCGCCACTTGCCTGAAGGCATTTCCATCCAGTTCCTTGACGGAATCCGGCCCTTTGTGTATAAATTGGCTAATCCTATGTCATTTTCGGAAATGGATGCCCCTAATTATGTACGAATTCGACAAAATCGATGTAAAAATCGTCAATTTGCTCCTCGATGACGGGCGAATGCCCGCTTCAGAGATTGCCCGGCGGATCGATGATATTTCTGAACGGGCGGTGCGCTATCGCATTGATCGTATGGTGGAGGATGGGATCATCCGTATCAGTGCAGTGGCAAAGCCGCACGCCTTTGGCCTGACAACAATCGCCGATGTGTGGATGGAAGTTGAGTCAGATCGTATTCTTGAAGTGGCTAAGAAGATGGCAGAGTTTGATAACGTCAGTTATGTGGCTTGTGGCATTGGGGAGTCGGATGTGAGCATTCAAATTGTGGCGAAAGATACGGCTGAGATTTATCATTTCGTGACAGAAGTTGTGAGAAAGGTTCCGGGGGTCCGCAAGACGACCACGTCCATCGTGCCGCTGGTGCTTAAAGATGTCTATCAATGGCGCATCCCTGAAAGAGTTTTAGCTGAGGGTGAAACCGCGATTTAGCGCAATAAGCATCTCGCAGGCTGGTGGATGAAGAACATCCTTCCATGAACCTGCGGACGGTGAAAATAATTTTGGAGGATTCATGTTTGGTGCAAAGACGCATGCATTGCAGAAACGCGCAATGGAGGTGATGCCGCTGGGTGTCAATTCCAATTTTCGGTTTTGGGGAGAGGGGATTACACCTTACGTGGAAAAGGCAAAAGGGGCATATTTGTGGGATGTGGATGGAAGGAAGTATATTGATTATCGCATGGCGTTTGGTCCAATTATTTTAGGTCATTCCTATGATGAGGTGGATCAAAAGGTAATTGAAGAAATCCAACACGGTTTGTTGTTTGCCATGACCGGTGAACTGGAAATTGCAGTTGCCGAAATGATCACAGAAATGGCTCCCGCAGTGGAGATGGTTCGTCTGGCCTGCTCGGGAACTGAAGCCACCATGCACGCCATCCGTGTGGCACGCGCGTACACAGGGCGTGATTTGATTTTGAAGTTCGAAGGCAATTATCATGGCTTTCATGACCACACTTTGTGGTCGACTTATGCACCTGTTGAGGCATATGGGAATCGCAGAAGCCCAATTCCTGTGCCTGCTTCATCGGGAATTCCAAAGTCCATGCGTGAGTTTATCATTACGCTGCCGTTTAACGACTTTGAGGGTTTCCAGCGAGTCATGCGTTCGTATGGTGAGCAGATTGCAGCGGTGATCTCCGAGCCTTGTCAGGGCAATTGCGCGGCGATCAATCCTCAGGATGGATTCCTGCAACTCATCCGACAGAAGACAGAAGAATATGGATGTGTGTTTATTCTGGATGAGGTGAAGACTGGCTTCCGCATCGCGAATGGCGGTGCGCAGGTATATTATGGAATCAAACCTGATCTGGCGACGTACGCAAAGGCGTTGGGAAATGGTTACCCGGTTGCGGCGTTCGGCGGGAAGAAAGAGATTATGTCCATTATCGGACAGGGCGTGGCGCAAGGCGGGACGTACACCAATAACAAACCCGGCGTCGCGGGTGCATATGCCACATTGAGTTTATTGAAATCAAGACCCATTCTCGAAACCATCTCCCAGC
>Ga0126377_10002139_pt1 | contig 13454 bp, 9 predicted proteins | sample PanSoiMetPlot_22_FD_92647 | JGI IMG/M metagenome (GOLD analysis project Ga0126377, IMG submission 92647) | Tropical forest soil microbial communities from Panama - MetaG Plot_22 | ecosystem: Environmental > Terrestrial > Soil > Tropical forest > Bulk soil | place: Panama | collected 2016-02-17
GACGGAGCGCCGGAACGACGGACTACCCGAACGGGCGGAGCGGCTCGAGCGTCTAAGATAGAAATATGCTGACCTTCCTGCAGGATCTCAAGTTTGGCGCGCGCCTGCTGGCCAAATCGCCGGGATTCACGGCTATCGCGGCCCTGTCGCTCGCCCTGGGCATTGGTGCGAACACCACGATTTTCACGCTCGTCAATGCCGTCCTGCTGAATCCGCTGCCTGTCGAGGATCCCTCGCAGCTCGTGTCGGTGTTCGCGACGGACGAACGAAACCGTGATGGCGCCGGCCTCGGCTTCCTCCAGCTCTCGCCTGCGAATTTCAAAGATCTCCGGGACAAGAACGAGGTCTTCACCGACATGGCGTCGTACCAGGGCATCCCGATGAGTATCTCGGGCGGCACCGGCGAGCCGCAGCAGGTCTTTGGAGAAATCGTGTCAGGGAACTTCTTCACGGTCCTCGGCGCGCGGCCGGCGATCGGGCGCGGCTTTACGCCTGACGAGGACCAGAATCCCGGCGAGAAGCTCGTCTGCGTGCTTGGCTACGGCGAATGGCAGAAGCGGTTCGGCGGCGACCCGTCGATCGTCGGCCGCGAGATCAGCCTCAACGGCCGCCGGTTTACGGTTGTCGGGGTGATGCCGAACGGCTTCAAGGGAGCCAATGCGATTGGCGCGCCGGCGTTGTGGGTTCCCTACATGACGTATCGCGAGATGACGGCAGGCGTGCTGCTCGAGCTCATTCGCCCCGAGAGCCGCCGCGGCCTCGTCCTGAATTCCGCAGGGCGCCTCAAGCCGGGCGTCAGCGTGCAGCAGGCAGAAGCCAACCTGAAGACGATCGCGCGCCAGCTCGAAGACGCGTATCCCAACGAGAATCGCGGCCGCAGCGTCACGCTCGTTCCCCTGGCGCAAGCGACGATCAATCCGGGGTTCCGCAACAACATCGTGATGGCGGGCAGCGTCCTCATGACGATCGTCGGGCTCGTGCTGATCATCGCGTGCGCGAACGTGGCGAACCTGCTGCTCGCGCGCGCGTCCGCGAGGCAGAAGGAGATCGCGGTGCGGTTGTCGCTCGGCGCCAGCCGCCGGCGGCTCATCGCACAGCTTCTCAGCGAGGGCACGCTCCTCGCGCTCGTGGGTGGGGCGGCCGGCCTGCTGCTCGCGTACTGGGCACAGGGCTTTCTGTGGTCGTTCCGTCCGCCGTTCCTGCAACCCGACGCCGTCGATCTGCACCCCGACACGCGCGTCCTGTTGTTTACGCTCGCCGTCTCGCTTGCCACCGGCGTCCTCTTCGGGCTGGCGCCGGCGATTCAGGCATCTCGACCTGACCTCGCCGTGGAGCTGAAGGAGAAGAGCAGCGTGCCGACCGGCTCGGGTCGCGTCCTGAGCCTGAGAAACCTGCTCGTGGCTGCGCAGATCGCGTTGTCGCTCGTCGCGCTCGTCGGCGCCGGCCTCTTTCTTCGCAGCCTCCAGAACGCCCAGGCCATCAACCCCGGATTCGATGCCGATCACCTCGCGACGCTGACGTTCGATCTGAGCGGCCAGGGCTACACCGAAGCGCGCGGTCAACAGTTCCAGAAAGATGCGATCGAACGGGCGCGCGCCGTTCCCGGCGTGCAACAGGCGTCGCTGTCGAGCACGATCCCGCTCTTTGCCGGCGGGTTCGCGAGGACCGTTTTCCTCGAGGGGCAGGATGCCTCGGACCGCCGTGCCGGCAAGCTGGTGCAGATCACCGTGGGGAGCCCGAAGGTCCTCGAAACGCTCGGCATCCCGCTGCTGCGGGGCCGCTCGTTCGCCGACAGCGACCAGCCGAACACCCCCGCCGTCGTCGTCATCAACGAGACGATGGCCAAGCGCTTCTGGCCCGATCAGGATCCGATCGGCAAGCGATTCAAGTTTTTCGGGCAGGATTTCTTCAACCAGGTCATCGGTGTGGCGAAGGACAGCAAATACAACTTTGTCGGCGAGGATCCGACGCCCTACATCTACCAGGCGACCACGCAGGTGTATCAGCCGGGGGTCTCGCTCGTCGTGAAGGCTGCGAATCCGGGCGCCGTCCTCGGCACGCTGCGGCGCGAGATTCAGCAGCTCGATCGGAACCTGCCGCTGACCGGAGTGTTCACGCTTGGCGAGATCTTCGATCAGTCGCTCTGGGCGCCGCAGATGGCGGCATCGCTGCTGGCGATCTTCGCAGGCCTGTCGCTCCTGCTTGCGGTCATCGGCATCTACGGCGTGATGGCGTACGCCGTGAACCAGCGAACGAGAGAGATCGGGATCCGCATGGCGCTGGGCGCCTCCCGCAAGGAAGTGCTCACGATGGTCGTGCTGCAGGGGCTTCGCCTGACGATCATCGGCGTGGCCGTCGGTCTCGGCTTCTCGCTGATCGTCACGCGGCTCGTGTCGTCCGCGCTCGGCAATCTTCTAATCAACGTCAGTCCCACCGACGTCGTGACCTTTGTCGTGGTCCCGATCGTGCTGACAGCGGCGGCGCTCGGCGCGAGCTACGTGCCCGCGCTTCGCGCCACCCGCATCGATCCCATGGTGGCTCTGAGATACGAATAGAGGAAATGCAAGAATGCAAGAAATGCAAGAATGCAAATCACGGACGTTCTTGCATTCCTGCATTCCTGCATTCCTGCATTTCGTGATCGCTACTTCACCCGCTGGAACTTGTTGGCGATGACGTACGCCGCCACCGATTTTCCAAGCTCCGTGCCTTCTTCGCACGCCTGACGGAAATGAATGCCTGCGAAGACGCGGGCATTGATCACCTCGTCGAGCGCCTGCGATATGCTCCGGTACGACCGCGTGACCCCGAGCATCAGATCGGTCGTGATGTCGAAGCGAACACGGTCGCGGAATTCGTGAATCAGCACGCCGGCAGCCGCGCCGCTCAGGCACGAGTGTCCTGACGGATACTCCGGGTGTCCGGGCGTCGCGAACAGCGGCTTCCACGCGGGATCGGCGGTCGTCGCGTCGTTGCCGTCATTTGCGGCTTCGCGAATCGCCGTGATCGGCCGCCAGGCGGTGTAGGTGTACTTTGCATCCCAGCACCCGATCGCCGCGTCCGCCATCGAGACGTCGAGCGTCGCAAGCACGCGCGCGTTCTCCAGCAGGTCGTCGTGGTGATGGCCGTGCTCCGGCCATTCGTCCCGCCCATGGTCGTCGTCATGGCCGCGCGTCAGCAGCTCGAGCGCCACGTTGTTCCAGATGTACGACGCACTGCCGGTGTTCCAGAACCACGAATACTGGGTCTCGTCGGGCGTTCGCGTCGTGCTCAGCTGGCTGCCCTTGGATTTCGTCTCGTTGAGGTCCGCGGCGTACTCCGGACTATTGAGGAGATGCGGCGGCCCGGGACGGAACTGATTCTGTTGCGCGATTGCCCACGGTAGCTGCATCGAGAACTGCGGGTGTCCGACGCCGTTCGTCGAGGTTCCGGGGTACGGATCGTTCGGCGTTGGTCGCCACTGTCCGACTGTGGCGACGCCGGTGTACGTTGGCGGATTCGTGTTGAATCCATCCGTGCTGCGCCACGCCCAGATCTGATCGGCAACCGTCTGTCCCCAGCCGGCGCCGGCCATGATGGCTGCCTGGCTCTCGTGGTACCCGATGTCGACCATTGCGGCGGTTCGCCGCGCGTCCAGCGTGGCCTGCTGGTTCGGTGCGAACGTGCCACCCGCTCCGTAAAGCTTCGACAGGATGCCGTAGGCCGCCTGTGCAACCGCTGCTCTCCGCGACGCGCCCGAAGGAGCCGCCGGCGCGACATGCACCGCCGTGTAGCGGCCGTCGATGCCGTTGATCGCGTCGAAGACGGCTGCCTGAACGAGCGCTGCCGTCCGGGTCATGTTCAGCGGTGACGTGTTCGCGACGAGCGCGACCCGCAGCATCATGCGGTTCCAGTCCGTCACTTCATCCGCACGCGCCGCCGTCGCAGTCAGAATGAGTACCAAGGTCACGATGCCGCACTTCCGCGCGTTCCTCATGGGTGCCTCCTCGCAGTGGCCGACCGGGCCTAAGGGCACAACTAAGAAGCCGCCACCATATCGACAAACGGTTGAGGTGGCAATACAAAAATTTTATGGATTTTTGTAATCGGACCGCGGTTTGCCGAGTCCTTCGCCAATGGCCCGAGCGAGACCACCCTCGTCGTTCGACGCTGTCAGTCGATATCCCCGGGCTTTGAGGCCGTCCTCGGCGTTGGCCATCACGTACGCCGTACCCGCGAAGTCGAGCATCTCCACGTCGTTGAGGTTGTCGCCGACGGCCATGACGTTGGCCGGCGACCAGCCTTGCGAGGCGGACCAATGCGCGAGCGTGGAGCCCTTGGAGCAGCCGGCGCAGTTGACGTCCACGAGCGAGAAGTCGCGCTTCGGATATTCGGTGAGCGCCACCGAGATTTCACCGCAGCAGGGAAGCGCCTTGAGGTGAACGGCGAGAGACCGCATGGCCTCGACACCGCCGTTGAACATCACCTGGATCGGATCCTCGGTGAGCGCATCGACGAGCGGCCCCGTCGACGGCGCGATGAACGCCTTGTTCCTCTCGTAGTACCCCTTCCGGTTCGGCGCGGTCCAGTCCATGCGTTCGAAGACGACCTGGCGCCGCGAGTTGCCGGCGCTGCCGCACGCCGGGTCGTAGTCGAAGACCAGCGCCACGTTGGTCTCGTGATCCGGTGTGCGCTCGAGGATTTCTCGGGCCGTGCGTCGCGCCAGCGCATGCCGGACGATGGTGGCGCCCGCCTTGCTCTTCACGACCGCGCCGTTGTTGACGATGAGCGTCAGCGGAACCGGCAGGAGATCCGCGATAGGCTGCGCGAAGTGGAAGCTCCGTCCCGTGACGAGGGCGACGCTGACGCCGCGTCCGGCGGCGTCGACGACGGCGTCGCGGTGGAGATCCGGAAGACGACCGCGGCTGTCGAGCAGCGTGCCGTCGATGTCGATGGCGAGAAGGCGGATCATTTGGAGGGGCAGGAGGGGCGCGAAGGGCTGGAGGGGCAGGAAGGGTAACGGCCGAGACGCTGGGTAGCGCGGACCCGGCCGACTGCGGCACGACTCTTCGAAATGGTCGATAACTCACGCCCAGCCACGTGGCACTCTGCTTGACTGCTCATGCCTCGATGTCCTTGCGGCACCATTCGCTCGTAGCGTGGCAGCGTGCAGACGATCTGTTCATCAGGATTCACAAGCTGACCATCGAATTGTTTCCGGCGCTGGAGCGATATGCGCTTGCGGCGCAGATGCGGCGTCCGGCCTACTCCGTGCCCGCGAACATTGCCGAAGGCTTCGCGCGGCGATACAGGCAGGCGCGATTGAATCATTTGAACATCGCCGAGTCGTCGCTGGCCGAACTGAGTTACTGCGTCCACGCAGCGTGGCGCCTCGGATACATCGACGATCAAACGCGACTCGGTCTCGAATCGGAGCTCAACGCCGTCGGTGCACCGCTGGTCGGGCTGGTCCGATCGTCACGCGGTCTGCCATCTGACCCGTCTTGACCTTCCTGCTTCTCCCGCCCTTCCCGCCTGCCCACCCTGCCCGTGCCGTTGTCACATCCTCGCAATCGACGTGTAAGCGACCGAGGCGATCTTCCAGCGGCCGTCCTCGCGCACGAGCGTGAACTGATCGACGCCGTGGGAGAGCGTCTTGCCGTCGCGCACGACCTGGAAGTCCGCTCGCAGGTACGCGAGCGCGTCGCTGTCGATCGTGATCTTGACGTTCGTGATCGGCTCGCGGAACTTCGAGAAATTCGTGTTGCGTTTGAGCGAGGCGACCCATGCGTCGCCGGTCTCATACGTGTTGACGAACTTGCCCTCGCGCTGACGAACGACCACGATGAGGGCTTTTGCCGACATGTCGGCAGCAACCTTGTCGAACTCGCCGTCGCCCAGGTGCAGCAGGAACGCCTCCACCGCCTCCTGGACTGCCTTGTGTTCCGGCGGCTGCGCGAACATTCGAACCGGCACCACGCTTCCCAGCAGCGCGGCCAGCACGGCGACTCGAACCAGACTCAATCGTGTCATCTCGCTCCTCCCTGTGACCCCGTGCGGCCCGTCCGGTCGACGACGACTCGTCCGCCTTTCATCACCCACCGAACGCGATCCGTCACCGCGGTCAGGTCGGTCAGCGGATCGCCTTCCACGGCGACGAGATCGGCGAAGTAGCCGGGTGCGACTGCGCCGAGCGATCGCTCCATTCCGAGCATCGCTGCACCGCCGGCGGTGGCGGCCTGCAGCGCCTGCGCCGGCGTCATGCCGGCCTTGACGAACCAGCCGAGTTCACGCGTGTTTTCGCCGAACATCGTGTACACCGCATCGGAGCCCATCGCGAACTTCACTCCGGCCTTGACTGCCTTGCGCGCGGTCTCGAGATTCCGGGTGATGAAGTCGTTCAGCCGCTGCACCGAGCCGGGCGCGAACCCGTACTCCTCCGCGTGCTCCGCGTAATACCGGTTGTGATCGATCGTCGGAACGTACCACGTCCCTTTCTTCGCCATCTCCTGGATCGTCGCGTCGTCCATGTCGGTCGCATGCTCGATCGAGTCAGCGCCGGCGCGAACGGCATCGCGCGCACCCGCCGGTCCGTACGTGTGAATGGCGATCGGCTTGCCGAGCGCGTGCGCCGTGTCGACCGCCGCTTTCATCTCGTCGTATGTGAATGTCTGATTCTGCGTGACGTCCTCGAAGCTGCCCGTGGACCCGAACATCTTGATCCAGTCCACGCCGGCTCCGATCTGCTGGCGGACGCGAAGCATGACTTCGCTGACGCCATCTGCTGTTCCCGGTCCTGGCGCCGTGCCCGGCCGGTACGGCTGCCGGGTGACGCCGAGGCCGTAGCCCACGACGAACATTCGCGGCCCCGTCCACACACCGGTGCGAATCAGATCGCGCATGGCGACGTCCGTGTACTCGGCGGCGTTCATGTCCCGCACGGTCGTGACGCCGGTCTCGAGCGTCTTGCGCAGGTTGGCCTGCGCGAGAACCATCGATACCGACGCCAGGCGATTGACGCCGCGCGGACGCGTCCCGGGCGCGCCGTCCCAGAAATACGTCATGTGCGTGTGCGCGTCGATCAGGCCGGGGATGATCGTGTATCGGCCCAGATCAATCACCGTCGACGCATTCGGCGGCACGTCCGTCGTCACGGCCGCGATGCGATCGTTCTCGACGACGATGACGGCGTTGGTCTGGACTCGGCCGGCCGGGCCAATCAGGCGCCCGGCCTTGATGGCGGTCGTCTGTGCGGCCGCGGGCTTCGCAGCCAGGACCACCAAGACGACACCCGCCGCAATCAACAGACCCGGGACGGTCGGGAACAATCTCATGACGCGTACCTCGCTCGCGCTTCCTGAAAGCGACTGGCGATGTCGCGAGCCAGGTGTTCGGGCGCCATCACGCGCGCAAACGGCCCGAAGCTGAGGATCCAGGCGACGAGCGCCCGATCGATGCACACGTCGAGCGACATCAGCACCTGCCCGTCGGCCGACGGCGTGAGTCGTTGCGAGGAATGCCATTCCCGAGCGCCCACATAGTCCGCGATGCCCGCATCGAACGCAATCTCGACGTGCTCGGGCGGCCCGGAGTGAACGCCTAGGGAGTGTGGAAACGCCGTGTCCGGCAGCTCTTCGATCGGCGTGAAGCGATCGTCGAGCACCGAAAGGCGCTCGATCCGTTCGACTGCGAACGTCCGGACCTCCGAGTACTCGGGCACGTACGCAAGCAGGTAGAGCGCTCCCTGCGCGTACGCGAGCCGGTACGGGTGCACGAGGTAGGACTTCGTGCGTTCGCTGGATTTCGAGTGATACGTCATCTGCGCCTGCCGCAAGTGCAGCGTCGCTTCGAGCGCGCGCGCAATGACCTGCGACTGCTGTGCGCTCTGAGCCATCAACGGGCGACCGAGCGCGTCCGGCTTCGTCGCGATGACGCGCGGCAGCTGGTCGAGAAAGCGACGCATGTGCGGCGTCAGCGCCTGCGACAGCTTGTCGAACGCGCTCTCCACCTCGTCACGAAATGGCGTGGCCGACAGCGTCGCCACGAGCGTCCGGCTGAAATACAGGGCGCACAGCTCGGAGAGCGTCAGCCCTGCGGCCAGCCCGCGGAACGCCTGGCCGTTCAGCCGCCAGCGCTTCGTCTCGTTTTCCTCGCCCTCGTCGTAGATCGAGAAGCCGGCTTCCTGCAGCGCCTGCAGATCGCGGCGGATGGTGCGGGTCGTGACGTCGCAGCGCGACGCCAGGTCGTCGATCGTGACGCCCGCGGACGCCGCGCGTTCGATCTCGCGAAGGATCGTCCACTGGCGGATGACTTCCGCGTTGCGCGGCACTGCGGCAGGATACCGCGAAATGATTTCAGTCGAGTGAGATTCGGCGGAGCAGATCGAAGTCGCTCAGCATCTTGCCCGCGCCGAGCACGACCGACGACAGCGGATCCTCGGCGAGCTGGACCGGCAGCCCGGTTTCCTCGCGCAGCCGCTTGTCGAAGTTCTTCAGGAGCGCTCCGCCGCCGGTCAGGATGATGCCGCGATCGAAGATGTCGGCCGACAGTTCCGGCGGAATCCGCTCCAGTGCGTCGTGGACGGCCTGGACGATGGCTTTGACGGGTTCGCTCAGCGCGCGCCGCACTTCCTCGTCCGACATCGACACGGTTTTCGGACGCCCTTCCGTCAGGTGGCGGCCCTTGACCTCGATCGACATCTTCGCGTCGAGCGGATACGCGGACCCGATGTCCATCTTGATCTGTTCCGCGGTACGTTCGCCGATGAGCAGGTTGTGCGCCTTGCGGGCGTGCAGGATGATGGCTTCGTCGAGCTCGTTGCCGGCCACGCGCACGGACTTGCCGTAAACGACGCCCGCCAGCGAAATGACCGCGATATCCGTCGTCCCGCCGCCGATGTCCACGACCATGTTCCCCGAGGCCTCGGTAATGGGCATGCCGGCGCCGATCGCGGCGGCCATCGCCTCTTCGATCAGATGGACTTCGCTCGCTTTGGCGCGAAACGCGCTGTCCTTCACGGCCCGCCGCTCGACCTGGGTGATTTCCGACGGCACGCCGATGACGACTCTCGGCCGCAGCCATCCGCTCCGGCGGTGCGCCTTGCGGATGAAATGGGTGAGCATCTTTTCAGCGGCCTCGAAGTCGGCGATGACGCCGTCCTTCATCGGCTTGATCGCCGTAATGTTGCCCGGCGTCCGGCCCAGCATCTCTTTCGCGTCGGTACCCACGGCTTCGATGCGGCCGTTGATCTTGTTGAGCGCTACGATGGAGGGCTCGCTGACGACGATTCCCTTGCCTCGCGCGTACACGCAGGTGTTTGCGGTTCCGAGATCGATGGCCAGGTCGTGGGAAAAGCGGGCAAGGAACGACGACATCATGACCCGCCCGCAGGGCAACTTGAATGCCGTCGGTTACACTTTGGACCGGCGGGGAAAACATTGAAAATAGCGACATTGCCCCAGCTGAGTCGGCGAGCGTGTTACATTTTTGAATGTCGATGACGGTTTTGAACTGACCCCTCGGAACCTCGTTTCTTCTTCCAGAGTCCAAGTGCTATGTCGTTGAGTCGGTCCGTCGGGACGACGCTCATGTACGCCGTTCTCGTCGGCGCGTGTAGAAACGGCCAGTCAGCGGCTACCCAGGGCATGGGCATGCCGCCCACGCCGGTCGGGATCAGCGTGGCGCAGGTCACGCCCATCGACGAGACGACCGAGTACGTGGCGTCAGTCCGTTCGCTTCGCTCCACCGCGATCCAGCCGCAGATCGACGGTCAGATCACGCAGATCTTCGTGAAGTCCGGCGACCGGGTGGCGCAGGGCGCACCGATCGCGCAGATCGATCCCAGACGCCAGGAGGCGGCCGTCTCGGGACAGCAGGCGGAGCTCGCCGCCCGCGAGGCCGCCGTCACCTTCGCCCGGCAGCAGGCACAACGCGCGACCGAGCTCTATACGGCGGGTGCGATCAGCAAGCAGGAGCAGGAACAGGCGGCCACGGGACTTCAGACGGCTGAGGCGAATCTCAAAGCCCTTCAGGCGCAGCTCCAGCAGCAGGTCGTGCAGCTGCGCTACTTCACGGTGACGGCGCCCACGGCCGGCATCGTCGGCGACGTTCCGGTTCGTGTCGGCAATCAAGTGACGACGCAGACGATCCTGACGACGATCGATCAGAACACGACGCTCGAGCTGTACGTCAACGTGCCGATCGAGCGGGCGCGCGAGTTGAAGATGGGCCTGCCGATTCAGGTGCTGAGCGGCGATGGATCGCAGAAGATCGCTTCCACCTCGGTGAGCTTCATCTCGCCGCATGTCGACGATCAGACGCAGTCGATTCTGGTGAAAGGACAGATTGCGAACACGGGCGGCACCCTGCGCGCGTCGCAGTACGTCCGCGCGCGCATCGTCTGGAAGACGACGCCGGCGCTGGTCGTTCCCGTGACGGCGGTGCTTCGAATCAACGGCCAGTTCTTCGCATTCGTGGCCGAGGCGCCGGCGCAGGGCGGATCGGGCGCCCAGGGCGCCGGCAGCGGCGCGCTCGTGGCGCGTCAACGAGCCATCAAGGTCGGCCCGATCGTCGGGGACAACTACTCGGTGCTCGAAGGCATCAAGCCGGGCGAGCGCGTCGTGACCTCGGGGACGCAGAAGCTCGCCGACGGAGCGCCCATCCAGCCGGCAGCGTAGACCGTGCTCGCAGATACTTTCATCCGTCGTCCGATTCTGGCGAGCGTCTGTTCGCTGGTCATCATCCTCGCCGGCGCGATCTCGATTCCAACGCTGCCGATTGCGCAGTTCCCGGAGCTTGCGCCGCCCCAGGTGTCCGTCGTCTCCGTCTACAACGGCGCCAACGCCGAGACTGTCGAGACCGCCGTCACTACGCCGCTCGAGCAGGCAATCAACGGCGTCGAGGGCATGCAGTACATGACCTCGACGAGCGGGAACGACGGGACGTCGAACATCGTGATCACGTTCGACATCAACCGCAACCTCGACGTCGCGGCGGTCGACGTGCAGAACCGGATCTCGCAGGCCGAAGGCCGGCTGCCGAACGAGGTGAAGCAGGTCGGCATCTCCGTGACGAAGGTGTCGACGAACTTCGTGCTCGCGGCTGCCGCGTTCAGCGAGCACGGCGAGTACGACACGCTCTTCCTCAGCAACTACGTCGACCGCTTCATCGTCGACGAAATCAAGCGCGTCCCTGGCGTTGGCAACGTCCTGGTCTTCGGTATCGGCCGCTACGCGATGCGGCTCTGGGTGGATCCCGACAAGCTGGCCGGGCGGAACATCACGGCCGATGAAGTGGTGCAGGCGCTGCGCGAGCAGAACGTGCAGGTCGCCGCCGGGGCCGTCGGCGCCGACCCGGCGCCAAAGGGGCACTCGTACCAGATCAGCGTGCGCGCGGAAGGGCGGCTGAACGACCCGACGCAGTTCGAGGACATCATCCTCAAACGCTCGCCGGACGGTGCGCTCGTCCGCGTACGCGACGTCGGCCGGACGGAACTCGGCGCGGAAAGCTACTCGACGGCCTCGAGGTTCAACGGCCGCGACGCGATCGGGTTCGGCGTCCTCCAGTTGCCGACGGCGAACTCGCTCCAGGTCTATCGCGACGTGACGGCCGAAATCGATCGGCTCTCCAGACGGTTTCCTCCGGGCATGAAGGTCCAGGTCGCATTCGATACGACCAGCGTCGTGTCCGAGTCGATCCGCGAAGTCGTCACCACGCTGGCGGAAGCGATCGGGCTCGTCGTCTTCGTGATGTTCTTGTTCCTGCAGAACTGGCGAACGACGTTGATTCCGGCGATCACGATTCCGGTGTCGCTCATCGGGACGTTCGCCTTCGTGAAGCTCTTCGGCTTCTCGATCAACACGCTGACGCTGTTCGGCATCACGCTCGCAACCGGCCTCGTCGTGGACGACGCGATCGTGGTCATCGAGAATATCGAGCGTCACATCCACGATCGGCATACCAGGGGTGAGGCCGACGTGGACACCGCACAGGCGTCATCCGAAGCGATGGGCGAAGTGACGAGTGCGGTCATCGCCACCGCGCTCGTCCTGGCGGCCGTCTTCATTCCGGTCGCATTCTTCCCGGGAACGACGGGCCGCCTCTACCAGCAGTTCGCGCTGACGATCGCGGTTTCGATGGTGATTTCAGCGTTCAACGCGCTCACGCTGACGCCCGCGCTTTCAGCGCTGCTGCTCGGGCACGTCGAGAAACCGAAAGGTGCGTTCTTCAGGGTCGTGAATCGCATCATCGATGGCGGGACGACGGCAATGGTGTCGGCGCTGCGCGCGCTGATTCGCTTCCGCGTCGTCGTCACGCTCGTGTTCGCGGCGCTGCTGGGGGCGACGTATTGGGTCTACACGACGGTGCCGTCGGGCTTCGTGCCCGACGAAGACCAGGGCTACATCATGGTGCTCATCCAGGCGCCGTCGGGCGCCTCGCTCGACTACACGATGGGCATCGTGCGGCAAACCGAGCAGGCGATGATGAAGCTGCCTGAAACCAAGCAGATGTTCGCGGCCGGCGGTTTCGGCTTCACGGGCACCGCGCCGAATCAGGGGATTCTGTTCGCGCAGCTCAAGGACTTCAAAGATCGCAGAGGCGACCAGCACGCCGCGAAGGCGCTCGTGGGACAGCTGTTCGGCGCATTCAGTCAGATCACCGGCGCGATGGTCATTCCCTTCCTGCCGCCGTCGATCCAGGGGCTCGGACAGTTCGGCGGATTCGAGTACCAGCTCCTCGACCAGAGCGGCGGCGCCATCGAAGGGCTCCAGGCGGCCGCCTATCAGCTGATCGCGCAGGGCAATCAGACACCCGGTTTGACGGGGCTGTTCACGCAGTTCACCGCGAACGATCCGCAGCTCGTCGTCACCATCGATCGCCAGCAGGCGAAGACCCTGGGCTTGTCGCTCGCTGATGTGACCGACACGATGCAGATCCTGCTCGGGTCGACCTACGTGAACGATTTCGACTTCAACAACCGCTCGTATCGCGTGTACGTCCAGGCCGATCAGCAGTTTCGATCGAACCCGGCGGACATCGAGAAGTACTACGTCCGAACGCCTCAAGGCCGGATGACACAGCTCAGCAATCTCGTGTCCGTGCGGGAAGGGACCGCGCCTAAAGCGATCACGCACTTCAACCTGTTTCGATCGGCGACGATCAACGGATCCGCCGCGCCCGGGTTCAGTTCGGGCCAGGCGCTGTCGACGATGGCGTCATTGTCGGATCGCGCGCTGCCCCAGGGCTTCTCGTACGCGTGGTCGGGCATCTCACTCGAGGAAATCAAGGCCGGCACCCAGTCGGTCGCGATTTTCGGGCTCGGGCTGCTGCTCGTCTACCTGACGCTCGCGGGACAGTACGAGAGCCTCACGCTGCCGTTCATCATCCTGCTGTCGGTGCCGATTGCCATTCTCGGCGCGCTGCTGGCCCAGTGGGGACGCGGCCTGATCAACGACGTCTACTGCCAGATCGGCCTC
>Ga0126377_10002140_pt1 | contig 13452 bp, 10 predicted proteins | sample PanSoiMetPlot_22_FD_92647 | JGI IMG/M metagenome (GOLD analysis project Ga0126377, IMG submission 92647) | Tropical forest soil microbial communities from Panama - MetaG Plot_22 | ecosystem: Environmental > Terrestrial > Soil > Tropical forest > Bulk soil | place: Panama | collected 2016-02-17
CTGTCCGGCGACAGCACTTCGCCTTCCTTGTACAGGTAGCCGCGATCCTGCGGCACGAGGATCGTGACGCCGCCGGCGAGCGCCATGTCGCACTCGCCGGTGAGCAGGCTCTGTGCCCCGTCATGGATCGCGACGAGCGACGTCGAGCACGCCGTCTGCAGCGTCATCGCCGGACCGCGCAGACCGAGCTTGAACGCGACGCGCGTCGCGAGATAGTCCTTGTCGTTGCCGAGCTCCGTCTGCAGCGAGCCGACCTGGATCGAGTCGATCAGCCGCGCGAGGAAGCTCGGGTTCGAGCAGAGGTTCCAGAGGAGATACGTGTCCATGTAGCAGCCGCCGTACACGCCGACGGCGCCGGGATAGCGCTGCGCGTCGTAGCCGGCGTGCTCGAGCGCTTCCCAGCAGAGCTCGAGGAACATGCGCTGCTGCGGGTCCATGAGCTCGGCTTCGCGGGGCAAGTAACCGAAGAAGCGCGCGTCGAACTGGTCGATGTCCTCGAGCGCGCCCTTGGCGCAGACGTACGAGGCGCCTTCGCCGCTCGCGGCGGGTGAAGGGATGTCGAGCTCGTCGACCGAAAAGAACGTGATCGACTCGACGCCGTTCTTGATGTTGTCCCAGAACCGGGCGACGTCGCTCGCCCCCGGGAAGCGGCCGGACATGCCGACGATCGCGATGCCTTCGGCGCTCATTTCGCCACTCCGTAGCGTTGCTGGCTCTTCATCCTCGCCTCGCGCATCTTGGCGCCGCGCGCCTGCGCGGCCGCGGTCGCGGCGCTGGCCGGCTTGTCCTCGAGATGGCGCGCGAGGAGGTGCACGGTCGTGTGCTGGAACAACGTCGTGATGTCGACGTCGACGCGCAGGCGTTCGAGCAGGAGCCCGTGCACGCGCACGAGATGGATCGACTTGCCGCCGAGATCCTGGAAGCGGTCGTGCGCGCCGATTGGCTCGATGCGCAGCACTTCGCGCCAGATCGCGGCGATGTCGCGCTCGAGGCCGTTCGCCGGCGCGACGAAGCCGCTGCCGAGATCGGGCCGCGCGCGCATGCGGTGCGCGATCGCGCGCACGATGTCGGCGCCGCTGGTCAGCGCATGCGCGATCTCCTCGTAGCGCGAGCCGATGTCGATGTCGGTCGCGGTCGGCGGCTTGACCGGCGTCGAGTCCTCGGCGTCGTCGAGCGCGGCGCTCGCGTCGGTCGCGTCGAACACGAGCGAAGCAGCCGTCGCGGCCGACAGGCGATAGCGCGAGTTGCCGGTGCCGGGCTGCGGCTTCAGCACCGATTCGAGAAAACGCTTGGCCGGACCGTTGCGATCGCCCTGGCGGAACTGCAATTCGATTTCGGCGAGGCCCTGCGCGACGGCATGCTCGCCGGCGGCCGCGATCATGCGGTGCTCGATGCCGCGGCCGAGCGCGCGGCAGCTCAGCATGAAGAGGTCGACGACGAGGCGCGCGTCGCTGCGATGCGCGCGGATCACGCCGACGATGCCGTAGTCGCCGAAGCGGTCGCGGGCGCGCACGAAGCGCAGCAGCGCGTTCGGATCGCCGGCGTTGCGGCGGATCTCGGCTTCGTCGCAGCGGATCAGGCTCGCGTTGAACTGGTTCGTGCGCTGCGTGAGCTGCGCGACGCGCGGCACCTCGGCGTCGCCGACCTTGCCGATGTCGACGACGAGCGCGAGGTTCTTGAGGAAGTCCTCCAGCGTCGGCGCGTTTTCGCGCAGCTCCGCGCGGAGCGCGTTGTCGCGGTACATCTGCGTGCGCTTGAGGTCTTCCTGCGTCACCCGCGGCTGGTCGAACAGCCAGAGGTGATCGATGAACGTCGCGAGCTTGGACGCATCGTCGGGCACGCGCACGGTGGTGACGTCCGGACAGTGTGCGCGCATCTCGGCGCACTCGACCGGATTGTCGTCGAGGAACACGAAGCCGGACGCGCCGAGGTCGAGCTCGGCCGCGATGCTCTTCAGGTTCGACGATTTCGGCGACCAGTCGATGCGCCGCGCGACGAAATCCGACCATGCGAGCGGCATGCGCTCGGCGCGCGAGAACAGCGCGCGCACGTCGGGCTCCTCGTTCTTGCTGAGCAGGCACAGCACGCGGCCGCCGGACGATTGCGCGGCAAGCGCGCGCTGCAGGCGCGCGCGCGGCTCGTCGACGCGCACGGCATCGACGCCGTCCTCGGCGACGACGCCGCTCCACAAGGTGTTGTCGCCGTCGACCGCGAAGGCCTTCACCGGCGCGCGCACGAGCGCCGAGTACCAGCGCGCGATGACGGTGCCGAGCGCGGCGATCGCGGGCGGCGTGTACGGGACATGGCCGAAGCGGTCGGCGACCGGATCGACGATCTCGCCGACGCGATACAGCGTCGTCGCGCGCTCGCCGGCTTCGACGAAGACGTTCGGCACGTCGGCGAGGCGATCGCGCAACGTCTGCGTCGCGCGCTCGAATGCGGGATTCTTCGCGGCGGAAGGGCCGACCAGCACGAGGCACGGCACTTCGTGGCGAAAGCCCTTCAGCGCATCGGCGACTTCGCCGACGCGCGCATCGAGCGTCGCCGGCGCCGCCGCGACGAGATCTTCGAAGCGCAGCGCGACGACGTTCGCGCCGGCCGCGTTGCGGCGGAGCGCGCTCGTCGGATCGAGCAGCTGCTGGAACATCTGGCCGTACGGCGTGACGCGCACGGCGAGCGAGAGCCCGAGACGATCGGCCCAGAAATCGACGACGTCGACCAGGAGATCGAGCGTGTAGGTGCCGCTCAGCGTCAGGATGGGCTTTTCGGCGGTCATGCGGTCGAAGTCTGCGTGTCGGCTACGAAAGAGATCGTGATTTCGCGGGCGTTTTCGGGGCGTTTTCGTCGGGTCTGCGCCGGGCCGCGCGGCGTGCGGATCGGCCTTCGGGACGAGGGCGCGGGCTTCTTTCGGGCGCGCCGTCAGCGCGCCGCCCCGCCGGGCGGCCGCAGCATGCGCATCAGCTTGGCCGAGGCGCGGTACGTGAAGCTCTTGACGCCGTCGGCGAGATCGCTCGCTCCGACCGGAGACGGATTCATGCCCATGCGCCGCAGCACGCGGTTCGCGAGGTGCACCGGAACCTTCGTGCTCCACGCGTCGGAGACGACCGCGAGGCTGAACGAGATCGAATACGAGTCGTCGCCGACATGCGCCGAGTGCGGCGCGTGCAGCGGCTGGTTCGCGCACATGCCCTGCTTCAGCGTGAACACCGTCGCCTTGGCGTCCTTCTCCGGCGCGTACTGCGCGGCCATGACGTTGCCCGAGTAGTACTCCTCGATCTCGCCGGGCGTGATGACGCCCTGATCCTGCACGTCGTAGATGCGATAGGTCTTGGTGCCGCGGATCTGCGCGAGGAACGACCACTGCGGATCGATGTGGAACGGCGTGATGCCACCGGGCGACGTGACGAAGATGAAGCCCTCGGCCTTCTTGACGCGCTCGGGGCGAAGCTCCGGCACGACCTCGGCGACCTGCGCGAGGCATTCGTCGACGAGCTCGCGATAGGCGGGATCGCGCTCGACGCGCTTGAGCACCATCCACGAGTCGCTGGTCTCGATCTCGTTGATCGCGCGCCCTGGCTCGAGGCCGCGCTCGCCGTTCTTCGCGAACGCCTGGCCGAAGCGCTTGCCGGCCGCGGCGTTGTAGACGTCGCGCGGGCCGCCCTCCTCGAGCAGGAACTCGCCGAGCTCGGCGAGGCGCGAGAGCTCGAACAAACCGGATTCGTGCAGGCGATGCTTGAACGGAAACGCGCGCCTGTTGAAATCCGCGCGCATCTCAGCTTCGTCGAACTCAAGCCACGTTTTCATGTCCCCCGACCTTCCCCATCCTCGATGGGTGCTGCATCCACGGGCATCCTGCCGTGCCGTGCGCGCGCTTGGCGCTCAGCGTGGACGAATGCCATAGACCCCCTCAGGATCGGCGAGTTCGGCGATCTCGTCGCGCGAGATCGGCGTGATGGCGAATCCGAACTGCCGGTCCAGCAAATCCACCAGACCCGTGACCCACAATGCGTTGGAAATCGTGCCGGCATGGCCGTCGGCGAGCGTGACGTTGCGCGGATGGTCGCCGACGGTGTTCGACACCGCGGCGGCGCCGCCGAAGCTCACTTCGCGATAGTCGCTGCCGCCGTCTTCCCCCCTCGCCCCCCAGACCGACTTGAACCACAGCCGATCGCTCGTGAACGCCGCCCTCGGGTCGGCTGCGGCGAGCGCCGCGAGCCGATCCTCATACCACGCCAATACGTGCTCGATGTTGCGGATGCTCGTCGCATCCCGCCAATCCTCGAAATTGTCCGGCAGGTTCGTGTCGTCCGACATGCCGACCAGGATGATTACCGTGTGCGAAAACCGCTCGCGGATCATCGCCATCGAACGCCGGATCGTGCCGACGCAGGCTTCGATCCTGCCCTGACTCTCCGCGTCGAGGCCTTCTCGCGCGTAGCGGTCCAGATCCCCCTTGTTGCCGATGCTGTTGATCCCGATCCGGATCACGACGACGCCCCGTTCCCACCGGGCCGGCGCCGCTTCCATGAGATGCAACAAGCGTTCCACCTGACGTTCGGAGCCTTCGAGCAAATCCTCGCAAACGGCTCCCGACAAGGCAAAATTATACCGGTAGTCCTGCTTGCGCGGCGCGCGCGCGGCGATGCCGACGTGGTCGAGCAGCGTGGCCACGGTCCGCGACATGCCCCAGGTGCCCCACTCGCCGAGGTCGATCTCGCCGCTGCGCAGGCGGCCGAGCACTTCGGTCCACTGGAACGTCGTCGAGCGGAACTCGCCGCCACGCAGGCGATAGTCGGAGAGGAGGACTTCGTCGTGGTAGGAATGCGCGTCCGAATCGCCGAGGACGGCGAGCGGAATGCGCGGGTCGTCGGCAGGCGCATTCTCGCCGGCTGAACGGCGCGCGCTCATGCCGAGCAGCACCGCGACGCCGATCGCGAGCACCGCGAAGGCGAGCCGAAAGGCGGTGCTGCGATAAAGACGCGGGGGCGTGGGCCGTTCATGCACGGCGGCCCCCGGAGGTTGCTTCTATACTCACGGACCTGCATCCAGCGGGGGACGCATGGCGGGGGGACCGACCGATTTCCTGCGCTTGTACCAGGAGCTTGGCCTCGCTCCGGGGGCGAGCCTGGACGACTTGCGCCGCGCGTATCGCCGGCGCGTGTCGGAATTGCACCCGGATCGCGTCGGGATGAGCTACTCGGCGACGATGCCGGGCGCGGCCGAGCGCCTGCAGCAGATCACCGCGCTGTACGGCGCCGCGACGCAGTTCCACCGCCAGCACGGCCGGCTGCCCGGCTCCGCCGCACCGCCGCCGCGCATCGTGCCGAATCAGGGGCCACCGCACGAGACCGAGCCGCGGCCCGCGCGCGGCCATGCGCGCCTGGCCTGGTTCCTGATGCTGATCGGTCTTCTGATCTGGTTCGTCTGGGCGCCGCCGTGGGCGGACAACGCGACCGATCCCGACGCCGTCACCGATGCGTCGACGCACGCGACGCCGAACGCGACGCTCGAAGTCACCGAAGACGACGAAGACGCGACGCAGGCCCGCGCCGCTGCGCCCGTGCTCCGGCTCGGCATGTCCGAGGACGCCGTGCTCGCGATGCAGGGCGAGCCCGTCGGCCGCGATCAGGGCCGCTGGGACTACGGCCCGTCGTGGATCTCGTTCGACCGGAAGGGAAACGTCGACGACTGGTACAGCTCTGCGCTGCGCCCGCTGAAGGGCGCGACGCGGCATCCCGCATCGCCCGCGCAAGCCGTCGAGCCCTGAGCCGTCAGCGCACACCGCGGCCGAACAGCACGACCTCGACCGTCTGGATCAGGATCATGACGTCCAGCAGTAGGTTGTGGTTCTTGACGTAGAAGAGGTCGTACTTGAGCTTCTCGCTCGCGTCCTCGGCCGACGCGCCGTACGGATAGCGCAGTTGCGCCCAGCCGGCGAGACCCGGCTTCACGCAGTGGCGCAGGTTGTAGTAGCGGATCTTGCCGGCGAGATCGGCGACGAACTGCGGACGCTCGGGGCGCGGACCGATCACGCTCATGTCGCCGCGGAGCACGTTCCAGAGCTGCGGCAATTCGTCGAGGCGCATGCGCCGGATGACGCGGCCGACGCGCGTGATGCGATCGTCGCCCTTGCTCGCCCAGCGTGCGACGCCGTCCTTCTCGGCGTCGGTGCGCATGCTGCGGAACTTGATGAGATCGAACACGCGACCGCGCTCGCCGACGCGTTGCTGGCGATAGAGGATCGGCTGCCCGCGGCCCGATTCGAGGCGGATGGCCGCCGCGACGATCAGCATGAACGGCCACGTCAGCAGCAGCACCGCGCCGGCCGCCGCGAAATCGAAGCCGCGCTTGGACAGCCTGCGCAGCGGCGATGCATCGAAGCCGGGCGAGAACACGAGCCATGACGGCTCGGCCAGCGAGAGCTTCACCTTGCCGCCCTCGCGCTCGAAGAAGGTCGCGAGATCGGTCACGAAGATGCCGAGCTGCTTGCACTCGAGCAGCTCCTCCATCGGCAGCCCGCCGCGGCGCTCGTCCGGGCCAACGACGATCTCGTTGATCTGGTTGCGCTGCGCATAGACGTGCAGCGGCATGTCGAGCGAAACGACGCGCTCGGGCGGCACCTCGATGTGCTCGTTGCCCTGCGGCACGAAGCCGATCAGCGAGAAGCCGCGGCGATCGGCGCGGCGGCGCATCGTCTGCGGAATCAGCGCCGCCCGCGCGCCGGCGCCGAGCACCAGCACGCGCCGCTTCAGCGCCTCGACGTCGACGACGCGCATCGCCAGCGCACGGAATCCGGCGATCGCGATGAACGCGATGAGGATCGCGAGCGCGAGGATGCCGCGGCCGATGCGCGCCTGCGGAATCACGTAGTAGAGGACGACGAGGCCGACCCAGCCGAGCGCGAAGCCGACGGCCTGGCGCGCGAGCACGCCGAACCACGTCTCGCGAAGATGCGTCTGGTAGAGACCGAGCGCCGCGAGGCCGAGCATCAGCACGATCGCGAAGATGCCGGCGCGGCCGAGCTGCAGCCACCACGCGGATACGTACGCATCGAGCGGGCTTGGCGTCGTGATGTAGCGAAGATAGATCGCCGCGAACACCGAGCCGATCATGATGAGCAGCTCGCCGAGGCCGACCAGGATCAACCAGTGCACGGCCTGCTCGCGGAAGAAACGCAGCATCCATCCCTCCATGGGCAGCGACGAGGCGGCCAGCGGCTGCAGCACGGCGCCGCTCCCGCGAGTTTCCATACCAACCTCGTTCATCGCAAAAACCCCGAGCCTGACTCGCGTGGACGGAATCCAGGTGACTCCGATGCCACTGTGGCTGTCAGCGTGGGGGACGGCGGTGTTCGCAGCGGGCGCCCTGTACGCCAGCCACACACTCTTCGGTGCATCGTAGCCGCCACGCGTGACGGCGATGTTGGATCGGCCGTGCGCGTCGACGGTTCCCTCGGCCCTTCGTAAAGGATAGCGAAACGTGGCATCCGCATTCCCTGCGAACACCTTTCGGAGGCCACCGCTCGCCGCAGGCCGGTGTCCAAACGGTCACCGCGAGCGACTATGATTGGCTTCCGACGCGTCCCGCGCTCCCGTCCGGACGACCCCCCGTTACTTGAGACAACGTCCTAAAGACCACGTCCAAAGGCATATGCAATGTGCGGAATTGTAGCCGCCACGTGTCAACGAAATGTCGTTCCCATACTGATTTCCGGTCTGAAGGCGCTGGAATACCGGGGCTACGATTCGGCCGGCATCGCGGTCCTCGAGGCCGAAAGGCTGGCGCGCGTGCGCTCGGCCGGCAAGGTCAAGGAGCTGGAAACGCTGTACGAAAGCGCCCCGATCGCGGGCTTCACGGGCATCGCGCATACGCGCTGGGCGACGCACGGCGTGCCGAACACGGTCAACGCGCACCCGCACGTCTCCGATGACCGCGTCGCGGTCGTTCATAATGGCATCATCGAGAACCATGCCGAGCTCCGCGAGGAGCTGAAGGCCCACGGCTACCGCTTCGATTCGGATACGGACACCGAAGTCATCGCCCATCTCGTTCATCAGGCGATGGACGACGGCGCCGACCTCCTCAAGGCCGTCATTCATGCCACGCAGCGCCTCCACGGCGCCTACGCGATCGCGGTCATGAGCCGCGATGCGCCCGGCCACGTCGTCGGCGCGCGGCGCGGCTCGCCGCTCGTCGCCGGCATCGGCGAAGGCGAGCACTTCCTCGGTTCCGACGTCCAGGCGCTGATCCGCGAGACGAGCCACTTCACGTACCTCGAGGAAGGCGACGTCGCCGAGATCACGCGCGAGGGCCTGCGCATCTACACGGCCGACGGCACGCCGGTCGAGCGCCCGGTGCGCAAGAGCGAGCTCACCGCCGACGCCGTCGAGCGCGGCGAGTACCGCCACTACATGCTGAAGGAGATCTTCGAGCAGCCGCGCGCGATCGCCGACACGCTCGAAGGCCGCATCGCCGGCGAGAAGGTGCTGCCGAACATCTTCGGCGTCGATTCGGATGCGCTCCTCTCGCGGGTGAAGACGATCCAGATCGTCGCCTGCGGCACGAGCTATCACGCCGGCCTCGTCGCGCGCTACTGGTTCGAAGGCATCGCCGGCATTCCGTGCAGCGTCGAAGTCGCGAGCGAATACCGCTACCGCCGCGCGGTCGTGCAGGACGGCACGCTGTTCCTCGCGGTCTCGCAGTCCGGCGAAACAGCCGACACGCTCGCCGCGCTGCGCGACGGGCGCCAGCGCGGCTACCTGGGCTCGCTCGCGATCTGCAACGTGCCGGAGTCGAGCCTCGTGCGCGAATCCGATCTCGTGCTGATGACGCGCGCTGGCCCCGAGATCGGCGTCGCGTCGACGAAGGCGTTCACGACGCAGCTCGCGGCGCTTGCGCTCCTCGTGCTCGAGCTCGCACGACTCAACGGCCTCGCGCCGGCGAAGTACGCGCGGCTCGTCAACGAGCTGTCGACGCTGCCGCGCGTCGTCGGCGAAGTGCTGGCGCTGGAGCCCGCGATCGCCAAGCTCGCCGAGCGCTTCGTGCCGAAGCACCACGCGCTGTTCCTCGGTCGCGGCGTGCATTTCCCGGTCGCGCTCGAAGGCGCGCTGAAGCTCAAGGAAATCTCGTATATCCACGCCGAGGCGTATCCGGCGGGAGAGCTCAAGCACGGTCCGCTCGCGCTCGTCGACGACGACATGCCGGTGATCACGGTCGCGCCGAACAACCAGCTGCTCGAGAAGCTGAAGTCGAATCTCGAGGAAGTCCGCGCTCGCGGCGGCGAGCTGTTCGTGTTCGCCGACACCGACGTGCCGATCAGCCAGAACGGCGATCGCGGCGCGGTGATCAAGGTCGCGTCGGGCGGCAATCTCATCGCACCCGCGGTGTTCACGGTGCCGCTGCAGATGCTCGCCTATCACGTCGCCGTGCTGCGCGGCACCGACGTCGATCAGCCGCGCAATCTCGCCAAGTCGGTGACCGTCGAGTAGATCACGGGATCGAGGGTGCGGGTTCCTCGGGCGCGGTCTGCGCATCCGCCGGCATCGGCGGATCGGCGCGCATCGCGCGCAGCTCGTCGATCGTCGCCGTCGGCGCATGGCCCCAGCCGCAGCCGCCGATGACGGCCAGCACGAGCGACACGGCGCAGCTGATCTGCGTGCCCCACGGCGTGCGCCACGTGTGCGAGAACGTCGTGCGGCGGATCAGCTCCCCGCCGAGCGATTCGTCGCCCGGCACCCAGGCGCGATCGAAATACGTCGGCGCATACGGCACGAGATTGCGGCGCGCAAAGGGATAGGGCGAGCCCCGCGGGTGCGCGCCGAACGCGACTTCGCCTCCGTTCTGCACGGGCGACTCCGGCAAGCGTACGTTTCCGTCGCGATCGAAGAGCTGGAGCACCGGCGACGGCGGCGTCTCGATGATCGCCGGCGGCACGCTCGGACGCGAGCGCCCAGGGACCGCCGTGGGTATTCGCGGCTGCAGGAGCTTCGCCGGTACTTCAGGTTCGGGCGGGATCGGCAACAGCGGCTCGTCCATGAGCTCGACCTGCACCGGCGTCGGCGGCGCGTGCCGTACCTCGCGCGCGATCTGCCCGCGCATGCCGATGCCGAAGCCGACCAGCTCGATCGTGGTCAGGAATGCGCCGAGCAGGACACCGAACGCGATGCGCCGCGCGTCGAGCGTCGCCCGCTCCCAGCGCAGGCTCCGCTGCCACGGCAGGCGATCGCTCGCGAACGAAAGGCTGTGCGCATCGCTCTGCAAAACCAGGTCGCTCTCGCCGTGACGACGCGAAGCTTAGGCGAGAGCCGGGGCCGTTCGCTTAATCGGTGCTGACGCCGGCGTCATCCGGCGCCTCGACCGCGTAGCCCTTCGCCTTCAGCTTCGCGACGTAGCCGTCCGCGGCCAGGAGATCGGTGATCGGCAGGCGCGCGAACGTGACCGCGTTCTTCGCGAGCGCCGCCGAGGCCGCATCGAGCCACGCGCTCTCGACGCGGTCCGGGAGATCGGCGATGCCGCGCTCGCGCGCGAGATCGCTGCCGGTGACCGCGGCGATGCACGCCTCGCGCTGATCGCTGTCGGGCAGCGTGCGCAGCGTAGCGACGTCGCCGGTCGCCCACGCGTTGGCGCGCACCGCCATCGCGTCGAGATCGCTGTCGATGCGATCGAGCGTCTTGCGGAAGCACTCGAGATCGTCCATCTCGCCCTTCTTGAATTCCTTCACCGCGGCGCGCGGATCGTCGACTTCGACCGTGTAGGTCGGCGTCACGGCCTCGAGCTTCGCGCGCTTCGCCGCATCGCGCACGACATCGCCCGCGATGTCCGAGCGCGTCAGGCCCGCCTTCTTGATCGCCTGGTTCCACAGCTCGATCGCCGCAAAGATCGGCCGCCACGTTTCGATGTTGCGTCCGCGCCCCGCGCCGAAGTATTTCGTCTTCAATGCAAGCCAGCGTCCATACAATTCCGGCGGCACGACGTCGCTCAGCGTCTTGTGGTCGGGATTGTCGCGTACGCCGACGAGCGCCGGCAGCAGCGCCATCTTGCCGAAGAAGCCGACGTTCGCGTCCATCTTGACGCGCGGCGGATCGAGAACCTCCTGCGCGCTCGCGATGACGTCCTCGACCTCGTGCGACTTCCAGCGCATGTCCTTCGGCAGCGGCGAGAGCGTGCCGAGGATCCACAGCACGTGATCGCCCGACGAGACTTTCCAGAGTCCCGGGCCCGGCTGCTCGCCGCTGACGACGACGGTCGGAAGCTCGGCCGTCGTCGCCTGGTTCGCGTTCTGTGCCGATGCGGTCGCATCGGCCAGCAAGAAGGCGACGATGAACGCGGGAGTGCTGCGCATTCGACAATCATGGAGCCTTCGTCTGACGAACCCAAGTCACGACAAAGGGGGCGGGCTGCCCCCTTCGGCATCGCTATGGCGCATCCGCGCCGGCAGTTGGCCGCTGCTTGGGCATCTCCGTCCAGCCCGCGCGGCGATCCCAGCCGAGGCGACGCACCGTCGCGAGGTTCACGCTCCCGTCGGCGTTCAGCGTTCCGTTTTCGATCATGCGGCGTTGGCTTTCCGGCGGCAGCTTGCTGAATCGGGTCGCGTCGGGCGAGTCGGGCACGAAGTCCCGGTTCTCGGCGATCGGCTCCGCGTCGGCATACGCCTTGCGCACGCCGTTGACCTGATAGTCGAAGACGACGTCGGGCGTGCCGGCGACCACGATGCCGTCGAGCGAGCGCTCGACGACGTAAAGGCTCGCCGCGGCGCCGACCGGCGTCAGTTGCGTAGTGAGCCCTGCGTCGGCGGTCACGATCGCAAAGTCGTCCGGAATCTCGATGCGCGCCAGCCCGCCGCGCAGCTGCGCCGTGCCGCGGAAGTAGGTGCCGGCTTCGCGGCCTTCGAGCGTGATGTAGCGGATCTCCTTCGTCGCATCGGTCGGATGAGGCTCGACGAAGAACTTGGTGCCGGACGACCCGAAATCGCCGTTGGCGTACATGGCGTAGTCCGGCACCGGATCGCCGGGTTCGCCATAGACGCCATAGTGACCGCCGAAGCCGGATACGCCGGCGAAACTCGTGGAGCCGGTTCGTCCCTGGATGCCGTCGAAGCCGGCGCTGAATCCCGCGACGCCGGCCGCCGTGCTGCTGATGCCGACGGTGCCGTAGCCGGACGAGCTCTCGCCGTGCGCGCCGTCGAACGTCCCGCTGCTTCCGTAGACGCCGAAGTTGTTGTCGCTGAATCCGGTGACGCCGGCGCCGCTGATGCTCTCGCCGCGTATCGCGTCGAAGCTGTTGCTCGAACCCCAGACGCCGGCGCTCGTGTCGCTGACGCCGCGCACGCCGACCTGCCCTCCGGATGCGCCCCACAGCGCGGGACCGCCGCCGCTGTTGTGGATCTCGAATGCCGGGTTCGCGTCGGCGACCGCGCGGTTGTAGGGCACTGGCAGGCCGAGCGCGAACGGCGTCGCCGCGAGCGATTGCCGCGGCGACAGCGTCGTGTACGCGCCGGTCGATGCGCCCGGCCGCACGCGCACTTCGACCCACAGGGCCTGACCCGTGTAGGCCGCCGCGCCGAAGTCGAGCGTGGCGTCGATGAGCCCGCCGCTGACGACGAGATCGTTGATGTCGACGCTGCCGATCGGCGAGCCGCCGCCTGCCGCGCCGTACAGCGCGAACTGGAAATCGTAAGAGCCGCTGGCCGGCACGCCGTTGTCGGCCATGAGACCCTGATACGTGATGCCGGAGCCGAGCGGCGCCGCTAGCGCCGCGCCGCCGAGCGCGATCGATGTCGCGATGACCAATGCCGCGATACGCATGTCGAAAAATCCTCCCTAGGGATCGAACCCGTTGGCGAAAATGCGGTCGCTCGTCTCGAACGAGGCTGGCGACCAGAAACCGTCGAACAGCACGTAGTCGCTCGCCGCCAGGCGTGCGATCGCGGACTGCCCGAACGTCCCGCTGACCTGATACGCGCCGCCGTCGATCGGCCCGCCGCCGCCGGCGATGACCACGCGGTCGATGCGATACGGACCGCCGCTCGACTGCGCCTGCGCGAGCGGCGCGTGCGCACCCGCGAGCGCCAGGGCCGCGAGCGCGGCGACCTCGAAACGAATCCTCATGTGCCCTCCTCCCGCGCAAACGCGAAGCCGTCTGCACTTGAGAAAACGAGAAATCCCGCGCGACCAGACATTCCGCGCACCGGCACGCCGCGCGAGGACCGGGGCTATACTCGCGGAGCGGCGTTCAGGGGACCGAGGTGGGGCAGTCCGACGTCACAGCGCTACTCGAGGCGGCGAATCGCGGCGATGCCGCGGCGCTCAAGGCCGCATTTGCGACGGTGTATGCGGAGCTGAAACGGCTCGCGCGCCGGCAGCTATCCGCGTCGTCGACGCCGACGCTCGACACGACGGCCCTTCTGCACGAGGCCTATCTCAAGCTTACGCAGCAGGGCGCCGGACTGCGCGA
>Ga0126377_10002141_pt1 | contig 13447 bp, 13 predicted proteins | sample PanSoiMetPlot_22_FD_92647 | JGI IMG/M metagenome (GOLD analysis project Ga0126377, IMG submission 92647) | Tropical forest soil microbial communities from Panama - MetaG Plot_22 | ecosystem: Environmental > Terrestrial > Soil > Tropical forest > Bulk soil | place: Panama | collected 2016-02-17
AGCGGGTCGCGGCGACCGGGATCTGGCTCAGGCATTCGGGGCAGCCGCGGGTGGGCGTGTCGACGTCCGGCTCCGTGCGCAGCCGCGCCATCAGGTAGTTGACCGGCTTGACCACCAGGAAGAAGACGGTCGTCGCGATGAGCAGGAAGCTGATCACCGCGTTGACCAGGTCGCCGTAGGCGAAGCGGCTGCCGTTGATCGTGAAGCCGAGATCGCCGAAATCGGGCTCGCCGAAGATCGCCGCGATCAGCGGCGTGATGATGTCGCGGACGAGGGCATTGACCACGCCCGTGAACGCCGCGCCGATCACGACGGCCACCGCGAGGTCGACGACGTTGCCCCGCAGGATGAACGCGCGGAACTCCTTGAGGATCTCGGGCATGGCGGGCGACCGTAGCAATGAGGCCAGCGGTCGGCGGTACCCTCGATCCCCGGCATGGACCTCTCGCTCTTCTTCGCCGGCACCGCGGGCTCCGTGCCGACGGCCCGTCGCGGCCTGCCCGCGCTGCTGCTGCGGCGCGGCGGCGACCGGCTGCTCTTCGACTGCGGCGAGGGGACCCAGCGTCAGCTGCTGCGCACCGTCGGCCTGCCCGACATGCAGGCGGTGTTCCTCACGCATCACCACGCCGACCACTGGCTCGGGCTGCCCGGGATGCTCAAGTCCTTCGAGCTCCGCGACCGCCGGTCGCCCCTGACCGTCTACGGCCCACCGGGGACCGAGGCGCTCATGGGGGCCATGCGCATCGTCTACGGGCGCCTGCGTTACCCGTTCGAGGTCGTCGACCTCGAGGCGGGGGAGGCGGTGGAGTTCGACGGCTACGAGGTCACGGCGTTCAACGTGCGCCACCGCAGCCACGCGTTCGGGTACGCGATCGTTGAGGACCCACGTCCTGGGCGCTTCGACGCGGAGCTTGCGACGCGGCTCGGCGTCGCCTTCGGGCCCGACTTCGGGCGCCTGCAGCGCGGAGAGGTTGTCGACGGGGTGCGGCCCGAGCAGGTCGTGGGCCCCGATCGACCGGGCCGCAAGGTCGTCCTATCAGGCGATACTGCGCCCTGCGAGATGCTGCGCGTGGCTGCCCACCAAGCTGACGTCCTCGTCCACGAGGCGACCTTCACCGAGGAGGAGCGCGAGCGCGCGCTCGAGACCGGCCACTCCACCGCGCGCCAGGCCGCCGAGCTCGCCCGCGACGCCGACGTCCGGCTGCTCGTCCTCACTCATCTTTCGACGCGCTACGCGGGCGGGGAGATCCGCGACGAGGCGCGTGCCATCTTTGACCGCACCGAGGTGCCGCGCGACTTCGACAGCGTCGACGTCCCGTTCCCCGAGAAGGGGGAGCCCGAGCTGCACCGCTACGACGCAGAAAGGGCGCGCGCATGAGCGAGCCGACCCGTGTACGACCGCGCGAGCGCCGCTACGGGCTGCTCGGCATGGCCCTCGCCGGGGCCGGCGGCTTCCTGGCCGGCGTGTTGCTGATCGCGATCCTTGGGGGCGCCCAGCCCGTGTACAAGGAGCGCACCGTCCGGGTGGCCAAGCCGCCCCAGGGCACCGCGGTGCCGGCGCTCGTCGGCCAGCGTCTCGACCACGCGCTGGGGCAGCTGCAGACCGTCGGCCTGAAGTCCGACGTCCAGGGCGGCGGGTTCTTCGGCGTGGTGAACGAGAGCGACTGGACGGTGACCGACCAGGATCCGTCGCCGGGGTCGCGCTTGAAGCCCGGCGACACCGTGCGGCTCCAGATCGACCGGACCTGAGCCTCAGCGGTTCGCGAGCAGGACGTCGCGGATCGCCTGGTTGGAAGCCTCGTCGGGCGACTCGCCGATGATCGTGGCTGGGCGGTCGAAGCGTGCGAGCGCCTCGGCGAGCGGCTCGGCGCGCAGCGTGCCCTCGCCGTACGGCAGGTGCCGGTTCTCGTTGCGGTTGGCGTAGCTGATGTCGGAGAAGTGGATGTGGAACGGCAGGCCTGGCTCGTCGAGCGCGCGCTCCGCCGCCGCGAGCGCGGCGGCGAACGGCTCGACGCCGAGGTAGCCGCCGTCGGTCACCGCGTGCAGGTGGGCGAAGTCGAGGACCGGGCGCACCCAGGCCAGCTGCGACGCGATCGCGACGACGTCGTCAAGCGTCCCAAGCTCGCGGACCCGGCCCATGACCTCCACGCCGAACGCGACGGTGCGGCCCTTGGGCTCGAGGCGCTCGCGCAGGTCGGCGAGCTGCTCGACGACCGCGGCGATCGCATCCTCGCGCGCGCGCCCGAGGAGGAACCCGGGGTGGATGACGACCAGCTCGGCGCCGCAGGCCGCCGCGATCCCGGCCGAGTGGTCGAGCATGCCGACGGCCATCCGGTACTTCTTGTCGCGCTCGACGTGCCCCGGGAAGGCGGCGAGCGGCGCGTGGATCGAGAGCACGATCCCCGCCTCGCGGGCCAGCTCGCCGAGCCGCTGCGCGAACGGCCAGTCCATCCAAAAACCGCGGCCGAACCCGATCTCGCACGCGTCGTAGCCACCCTCCGCGAGAAGCTCGAGCGCGGCCTCGGGGCTCTCGTGCGACGGCATGCCCGACGGGCCGAAGCGGATGGCGCCCATCCGCGCAGTGTGGCGCGGCTTCCGCACCCGGCGCTGCTAGGGTCATGCCACTGCCCCTTTAACCCGGTCCCGTGAGGCCAGGAAGGAGCCATGAGCAACGACAAGGTCGTCCTCGACGGCGACGACGTGCGGCGAACCCTCGTGCGGATCGCGCACGAGATCGTCGAGAAGAACCCCGAGCGCGAGCGCTTGGCCATCGTCGGTATCCACCGGCGCGGCGCGCATCTGGCGCGCCGGTTGCGAGCCCTGCTGACCGACCTCCTCGAGACGGAGGTCCCGCTCGGCGAGCTGGACATCTCCTTCTACCGCGACGACGTCGGCCGCCACGCCGAGGCGCCGGTCGTGCACTCGACGCAGCTCGACTTCCCGCTCGACGGGGCCACGGTCGTGATCGTCGACGACGTGCTCTTCACCGGGCGCACCGTGCGCGCGGCGATCGAGGCGCTCTTCGACTACGGCCGGCCGGCGCGCGTGCAGCTCGCCGTCCTCGCCGACCGCGGCCACCGCGAGCTGCCGCTGCGGCCGGATTACGTCGGCAAGAACCTCCCGACCTCGCGCGGCGAGCGCGTGAACGTGCACGTCGAGGAGCTCGACGGGATCGACGAGGTCACCATCACCGAAGCGGCGGAGGTCGTCGCATGAGGCACCTGCTTTCGATCGAGGACCTCGACCGCGCCGCCATCGAGCGCATCTGCGACCGGGCGGCGTCGTTCGCCGAGGTCGCCGACCGCGAGATCAAGAAGGTCCCGGCGCTGCGCGGCCGGACCGTCCTCAACCTCTTCTACGAGGCCTCGACGCGGACGCGCTCGTCCTTCGAGCTGGCGGCCAAGCGCCTGAGCGCCGACGTCGTGAATTTCGCGGCGAGCGGCTCGAGCGTCGAGAAGGGCGAGTCGCTGAAGGACACGGTCCTCACGCTCAACGCCCACAAGCCCGACGCGATCGTCATCCGCACGCCCTGGGCCGGCGCCGCGGCGCTCGTGGCGAAGTGGACGCCGGCGGCGATCGTCAACGCCGGGGACGGCAAGCACGAGCACCCGACCCAGGCGCTGCTCGACGTCCACACGCTGCGCCAGCGCGTCGGCGGCCTGGACGGCCTGAACATCTGGATCGTCGGCGACGTCCTGCACTCGCGCGTGGCGCGCTCGAACATCCTCGCCTTCCAGAAGATGGGCGCGCAGGTGACCGTCTGCGGCCCGCCGACGCTGATCCCGCGCGGGGTCGAGGCGCTCGGCTGCGACGTGCGCTTCACCCTCGACGACCTCCCGGAGGCCGACGTGGTCTACGCGCTGCGGATGCAGCACGAGCGCATGGACGACGCGTTCGTGCCGACGCTGCGCGAGTACGCCAACGAGTACCAGATCAACGGGCGCCGGCTGCACCCGCGCCAGGTGCTCATGCACCCCGGCCCGGTCAATCGCGGCGTCGAGCTGTCGGGGGAGGTGGTCGATTCGCCGCAGGCGGTCATCACCGCCCAGGTCGAGGCCGGCGTGGTGGTCCGCATGGCCGTCCTCTACGAGGTCCTCGCGAGCGCCCGCACGGGCGAGCCGGTGCACGAGCCGGCGCCGGCATGACGCTGGTCAGGCCCGACGCCCGGGCCGCGACGCTCGTCGTGCGGGGCGCCCACGTGGTCGACCCCCGCGAGGGCGTGGAGCGCGTGCTCGACGTCGTCGTCGAGGACGGGCGCATCACCGCCGTCGGCAAGGGCGTGACGGTGCCCGAGGGCGCGGAGGTCGTCGACGGGGCAGGGCGGCACCTCATGCCCGCGTTCGTCGATCCGCACGTGCACCTGCGCGTGCCCGGCCAGGAGCACAAGGAGGACCTCGAGACCGGGACGCGAGCGGCGGCCGCGGGCGGCTTCTGCGCCGTGGTCGCCATGCCGAACACCGAGCCGGTCGTCGACAGCGCGCCGGTGCTGCGGGCGCTGCGCGACGCCGCTGAGCGCGACGCGCGCGTGCCCGTAGCGTTCATGGCGTCGATCACGCGAGGCCTGCGCGGCGCCGAGCTGACCGAGATGGCCGAGCTGCGCTCCGAGGGCGCTATCGGCTTCACCGACGACGGCAAGCCGGTCGTCGCCGCCGGCGTCCTGCGCAAGGCGCTGCAGTACCAGCGGCTGGCCGGCGGGCTGCTCGCCCTCCACGAGGAGGACCCGTCGCTCAGCGGCCGCGGGGCGATGCACGAGGGGGAGGTCAGCGCGCTGCTCGGCGTGGCCGGCATCCCGAGCGTGAGCGAGTCGACGATGGTCGCGCGCGACTGCGCGCTGGCCGGATACGAGGGCGCCCGCATCCACCTCCAGCACCTGTCCTGCGCCGAGTCCGTGGACGCCGTAGCGGCGGCGAAGGACCGCGGGGTGCAGGTGAGCTGCGAGGTCAGCCCGCACCACCTGTGCCTCACCGACGAGGCCGTGCGCGGCCTCGACACGCGGATGAAGATGAACCCGCCGCTGCGCACCGAGGCCGACCGCCAGGCGCTGATCGACGGGCTGCGCTCCGGGGTGATCGACTGCATCGCGACCGACCACGCCCCGCACGCGCGCGACGAGAAGGAGGTCCCGTTCGAGCAGGCGCCGATGGGCACCACGGGCCTCGAGACCGCGTTCGCGGCCGTCTACACGCACCTCGTCGAGCCCGGCGTGCTCGACCTCGGGCTCGTCGTGGACCGCATGACCAGCGGCGGGGAGCCGCTCGGGATCCCGGCGCCGCGCGTGCGACCGGGGGAGGAGGCGAACCTCGTCCTGGCCGACCTCGGCGCCGAGTGGGAGGTCGGCGAGCACGGCTATGAGAGCCGCTCCGAGAACTGCTGCTTCGCCGGCCAGCGACTCCGCGGCCGGGTGCTGCTCACCATCGCCGCCGGGGCCGTCGCCTACCGGGAGCGCGCGTTCGCGGTGGTGCGGGCGTGACCGCCTACGTGCTGCTCGAGGACGGCGCGCGCTTCGACGGCGAGGCGTGCGGGGCCGACGAGGTGGCGACCGGCGAGGTGGTGTTCACCACCGGGATGAGCGGCTACCAGGAGTCGATGACCGACCCGAGCTTCGCCGGCCAGCTCATCACGTTCACCTACCCGCACATCGGCAACTACGGCGTCTCGGCCGACGCGATGGAGTCCGAGCGCCCGTGGGCGCGGGCGGCCATCATGCGTGCCGCGGTCAACCGCGAGGACGCCCCGGGCGCCGAGCGCGGCTGGCTCGACTGGCTCGTCGACTGCGGCGTGCCGGCGATCACGGAGGTGGACACGCGCGCGCTCGTGCGCCACATCCGCACCGCCGGCGCCATGCGCGGCGGCGTGTTCCCGGGCCGCGTGAGCGAGGCCGAGGCGCGCGAGCGGATCGCCGCCGAGCCGCCGATGGCCGGCCAGGACCTCGTGCGCGCTGTCACGCCGGCGACCATGAGCGAGCACGGCGGCGGCGACGGGCCGCTCATCGCGGCGATCGACACCGGGATCAAGAGCTCGATCGTCCGCAACCTCGTCGCGCGCGGCGCGCGCGTGCAGCTGCACCCCTGCACCGCGACCGCCGACGAGCTGACCGCCGGCGACCCCGACGCCGTGTTCCTGGCCAACGGCCCCGGCGACCCCGCCGCGCTCGGCCACGTCGTCGCGACCGTGCGCGAGCTCATCGGGACCCGCCCGGTGTGGGGCATCTGCCTCGGCCACCAACTGCTGTGCCAAGCGGTCGGCCTCGAGACCTACAAGCTGCCGTTCGGCCACCGCGGGGCCAACCACCCGGTCAAGGACCTGCGGACGGGGAAGATCGAGATCACGTCGCAGAACCACGGCTTCGCGGTCGCGGCGCCGGACGGCGGCGGCCGCGTCGAGGCCGACGAGCCGGTCCGCTGGAGCACTGACTTCGGCGAGGCCGCGCTCACGCACGTCAACCTCTACGACCGCACCGTCGAGGGCCTCGAGCTGCTCGACGTCAACAGCGCCACGGTCCAGTACCACCCCGAGGCCGGCCCCGGGCCCAACGACGCGCTCTACCAGTTCGATCGGTTCCTGGAGGCGGTGCGGGCCGGTGCCTAGGCGCGACGACCTGCACAAGATCCTGATCCTCGGCAGCGGCCCGATCGTCATCGGCCAGGCCGCCGAGTTCGACTACTCGGGCGTGCAGGCGTGCAAGGTCCTCAAGGAGGAGGGCTACGAGGTCGTCCTGGTCAACTCGAACCCGGCGACGATCATGACCGACCCCGAGTTCGCCGACGCGACCTACATCGAGCCGCTGCTGCCCGGGCCGGTCGCCCAGGTCATCGAGCGCGAGCGCCCCGACGCCCTGCTGCCGACGCTCGGCGGCCAGACGGCGCTCAACCTCGCCAAGGCCCTCTCGGAGGACGGCACGCTCGAGCGCTTCGGCGTCGAGCTCATCGGCGCCGACTACGAGGCCATCGCGCGCGCCGAGGACCGCGACCTCTTCCGCCAGACGATGGAGGCGGCCGGCCTGAAGATGCCGCGCAGCGCGATTGCGACGTCGCTCGCGGAGGCGCGCACCGCGACCGGCGACCTCGGCCTGCCGTGCATCGTCCGGCCCGCGTTCACGCTCGGCGGGCGCGGCGGCGGCATCGCCTACACCGAGGAGCAGTACGAGCGCATCGTCCAGCGCGGCCTGGCGGCATCGCCGATCGGCCAGGTCCTGCTCGATCAGTCGGTGCTCGGCTGGGGCGAGTTCGAGCTCGAGGTCATGCGCGACCGCAACGACAACGTCGTGATCGTCTGCTCCATCGAGAACGTCGACCCCATGGGCGTGCACACCGGCGACAGCGTGACGGTCGCGCCGCAGCAGACGCTGACCGACCGCCTCTACCAGCGCGTGCGCGACCAGGCGATCGCGGTCATCCGCGCGGTCGGCGTGGAGACCGGCGGCGCGAACGTCCAGTTCGCCGTCGACCCGGTCAGCGAGGAGATCCTCGTCATCGAGATGAACCCGCGCGTCTCCCGCTCCAGCGCGCTGGCCTCGAAGGCGACCGGCTTCCCCATCGCCAAGATCGCCGCCCGGCTCGCCGTCGGCTACGCGCTCGAGGAGATCCCCAACGACATCACCGGGATCACGCCCGCGAGCTTCGAGCCCACGATCGACTATGTGGTGGTCAAGTGGCCACGTTTTGCCTTCGAGAAGTTCCCCGGCGTCGCCTCCGATCTGTCGACCCACATGAAGTCCGTGGGCGAGGCTATGTCCATCGGCAGAACGTTTCAGCAGGCGTTTGCAAAATCTCTGCGCAGCCGCGAACTCGACATTGCAACGAAGCTCGACGGGGTCGACACGCCGACCCTGCTGCAGATGCTCGAGCGCCCGGCCAGCGACCGCTTCGACGTGATGCTCGAGGCCTTCCGCAAGGGCGCCGCCATCGACGACGTCCACGCGCGCACGCGCGTCGACCCCTGGTTCCTGGCCGAGATCCGGGCCCTGGCGCTCGACCCCGAGGCCGCGCTCGCAGGCGAGCGGTCCTTCAAGTCGGTCGACACCTGCGCCGCCGAGTTCCCCGCTCGGACGCCCTACTACTACTCCGGCTGGGAGCGCCGCGCGGCCCATGAGATCGAGCGCGGCGACCGGCCCAGCGTCGTGATCCTCGGCAGCGGCCCCAACCGCATCGGCCAGGGCATCGAGTTCGACTACTGCTGCGTCCACGCCGCGATGACGGTCCGCGACTCGGGGCGCGACGCGGTGATGATCAACTGCAACCCGGAGACGGTCTCCACCGACTACGACACCTCCGACCGCCTGTACTTCGAGCCGCTCACGCTCGAGGACGTCCTCGGCGTCATCGAGGTCGAGCGGCCCGAAGGGGTCATTGTCCAGTTCGGCGGCCAGACGCCGCTCAAGCTCGCCCACGGCCTCCAGGAGGCCGGCGTGCCGATCCTCGGGACGAGCGTCGACTCGATCGACCTCGCCGAGGACCGCGGCCGCTTCGGCGCGCTGCTGGACCGCCTCGGCTACCACGCGCCGCCTTACGCCACCGCGCACTCCGTGGAGGAGGCGCTCGACCAGTCCGAGCGCGTCGGCTTCCCGTTGCTGGTCCGCCCGAGCTATGTCCTCGGCGGCCGCGCCATGGAGATCGTCTACTCGCGCGAGGGCCTCGCGGAGTACCTCGATCGCAACGCGCGCGACAACCGCGCCATCTACCTGGACCGCTTCCTCGAGAACGCCATCGAGGTCGACGTCGACGCGCTCTGCGACGGCGAGGACGTGTGGATCGGCGGGATCATGCAGCACGTCGAGGAGGCCGGCATCCACTCCGGCGACTCGGCCTGCGTGCTGCCCCCGCACTCGCTCGGCCACGAGATGCTCGACGAGATCCGCGCGGCCACGCGCGGCATCGCGCTCGGCCTCGGGGTCGTCGGCCTCATGAACGTCCAGTACGCCGTCCACAACGGCGCCCTCTCGGTCATCGAGGCCAACCCGCGCGCCTCGCGCACGGTCCCGTTCGTGTCGAAGGCGATAGGCGTGCCACTGGCCAAGCTGGCCTGCCGCCTCATGCTCGGCGAGCGCATCGCGGACCTCGACCTGCCCGCCGAGCCCATGGCGGCCGACCACGTCAGCGTCAAGGAGGCCGTGCTCCCGTTCGACCGCTTCGAGGGCTCGGACTCCCTGCTCGGCCCCGAGATGCGCTCCACCGGCGAGGTCATGGGCATCGCCCGCGACTTCCCGACCGCGTTCGCCAAGGCACAGGCGGCCGCAGGCGCCGCGCTGCCCGTCACCGGCACGGCGTTCATCTCGCTGACCGACTCCGACAAGCCGGCCGCGATCGGCATCGCGCAGATCCTCCACGACCTCGGCTTCCGCATCGTCGCGACGCGCGGCACCAAGGAGGCGATCGAGCGCATGGGCATCCCCGCCACGGCCCTGAAGAAGGTGGGCGAGGGGTCGCCGAACGTCGTGGACTGGATCGAGAACGGCGACGTCGACCTCGTCGTCAACACCCCGACCGGCTCGGGCGCCCGCTCGGACGGCTGGGAGATCCGCCGCGCCGCCGTCGCCCGCGGCATCCCGTGCCTGACGACGCTCTCGGGGGGCCTCGCCGCCGCTCGCGCGATCGCCGCCGCACGCCAGGGTGTCGCCGACGTCCTCTCGCTTCAGGAGATCCACGGCGGGCGGGTACCGGCGGAGGCGAAGGAGTGACGGACGAGCCGCGCACGCTCGGGCCGTTCGGCCGCCGGACGGTCGCCATCACGCAGCGGCGTGAGCTGGGCGCCTACGTGGTCCTCGCCGTCGCCGATACCGAAGGGCCGCTGCCCCGCGCCGGCCAGTTCTACATGCTCGCCGCCGCGCAGCGGTGGGGCGGGGGCAGCGACGAGCGCCCGTTCCTGCCGCGGGCGTTCAGCGTGCTGCGCGCGCGCGAGGCGGGAGCCGGCGTGCGGCTGGAGTTCATGCTCGAGGCCGTCGGCCCCGGCACCGAGCGGCTCTGCGAGCTCGCGCAAGGCGATCGCCTCCACATCACCGGCCCGCTGGGCGTTGGGTTCGACCGTCCGGGCGACGGCCGGCGGGCGCTGCTGTGCGGCGGCGGCGTCGGCACCGCGCCGCTCGCCATCTGGCAGGACGAGCTGCTCGCCCGCGGCGCGCCCGCGCCCGCGCTGCTCGGCTTCCGCGACGCCGCGCACGCCCCGGGCGCCGAGCTGCTGCACAACGCGCGCGTGGCCACCGACGACGGCTCGCACGGCCACCACGGCCTAGTCACCGACCTCCTCGCCGAAGAGCTCGACGCCGACGCCAACGCCGTCGTCTACGCCTGCGGCCCGCCGCCCATGCTCGAAGCGGTCCGCGCGCTGTGCGAGGCGCGCGGCGTCGCCTGCCGGCTCGCGCTCGAGTCCGGCATGGCCTGCGGCTTCGGCGCCTGCTTCGGCTGCGTCGTCCCGCTGCGCGAGGGCGGCTACCTGCGGCTGTGCGTCGACGGGCCCGTCCTCGACGGCGCCCGCCTCGCGGAGGTGCCGGCGCATTGAGCGTCGCCTTCTGCGGGCTGCGCCTCGCGCACCCGATCGTCAACGGCTCGGGGACCTTCGACGCCATCGCCGCACGCCGGGCGTTCGGCGACGCCCTCGTCGAGCACTTCCCCTTCGCGGCGTTCGTCTCGAAGACGATCACGCTCGAGCCGCGGCAGGGCAACCCGCCGCCGCGGCTCTACGAGACCCCCGCGGGCCTCATCAACTCGATCGGCCTGCCCAACAAGGGCCTGCGCGGCTACCTCGACAGCGACCTGCCCGAGCTGGCCCGCCTGCCGGTGCCGCTGATCACCAACGTCATGGGCTCCACGGCCGAGGAGCTGTGCACGCTCGTCGAGGCGCTCGACGACCGCGACGAAGTCGACGCGCTCGAGCTCAACGTGTCGTGCCCGAACGTCCGCACGGGCCTGGACATCGGCGCGGACCCGGTCGAGCTCGCCGCCGTCCTGCGGGAGGTGCGCCCCCGGACCGGCAAGCCGCTCATCGTCAAGCTCACGCCGAACACCGCCGACGTCGGCGCCGCGGCACAGGCCGCGCAGGACGCCGGCGCCGACGCGGTCTCGCTCATCAACACGCTGCGCGCCTACGCTCCGCACCCCGAGCGCGCGGGCGTTCCGTGGCTCGGAAACGCCACCGGCGGGCTGTCGGGGCCGGCCATCCGTGCGGTCGCGCTGGCCCAGGTGCGCGAGGTCGCCGGGCGGGTCGCGATCCCGGTCGTGGGCATGGGCGGCGTCCAGACCGGGGTACACGCGGCGCGCATGCTCGAGGTCGGCGCGACGCTCGTCGCCGTCGGCACCGAGAGCTTCCGTGATCCGGCGGCGGGAACACGGATCTCACGCGAGCTTGACGATTTGTTCGCAAAGAGCGGGGACAACATCGGGTGACTGTGCACCGGCGCCTAGGAAATCCCTGCAAAGAAAGCCAAAACCGTCAAGCAGTCTGGACGGGCCTCAACCTCAGCTAGAGGTTCATCCAAATTCGCGGGATTGCGCTTGCCAGCGGCTTCCTGCTGTGTAGTATCGCCGACCGATGCCGCCGGCTACCAACTCTCCTGCGAAGCATTCGGCGGCACCCGAGCGATCGCTGCTCCAGCGCATGGATGCCCTCCAGCGCGCCAACGCAATCCGCACGCGTAGGGCGCAGCTGAAGCGAGATCTGAAGGCGGGCCGGGTGTCGATCCACACGCTTCTTCGCGAGCCTCCTGACTATGTCGAGACCGCCAAGGTCTTCGACATGCTGCTCGCGGTGCCGAAGTACGGGCGCGTGAAGGCCAACAAGGTCCTGCAGCAGTGCCGGATCTCGCCGAGCAAGACGATCGGCGGGCTCTCCGAGCGCCAGCGCACCGAGCTGGTCTCCCTGCTGCGCAGGTAGCCGGCACCGCACCGCTGTCAGCCGGGCGTCGTACGCTGCCGCGGGTGGCTCGCGTCTTCGTCATCACCGGCCCCTCCGGGGTCGGCAAGGGCACGCTCATCCGGACGCTGCGCGAGCGCCTGCCCGAGCTCGAGCTGAGCGTCTCGGCGACCACGCGCGCCCCGCGACCGGGGGAGACGGAGGGCGTCGATTACCAGTTCCTGACCGACGCAGATTTCCAGCGTCTCGTCGACGAAGGCGCGTTCGTCGAGCACGCGACCTACTCGGGCCGCCGCTACGGGACGCTGCGCTCCGAGCTCGAACGGCGCACCTCCGCCGGCCACCCGGTCGTCCTCGAGATCGAGCTCCAGGGCGCGCGCCAGATCCGCCAGACGCTCCCCGACGCGCTCCAGGTCTTCATCGCGCCGCCCTCGCTCGACGCCCTGCGCACCCGCCTCATCGGCCGGGGCACCGACGATGACGAACAGGTCGCGGCCCGCCTGCGGGTCGCCGAGCAGGAGCTCGCGGCCCAGCACGAGTTCGGTCACGTGGTCGTCAACGACCGCCTCGAGGACGCCGTCGAGGAGCTGGCCGGGATCGTCTCCGCCGCGCTCGAACGCCGCGTCAAGACGGGATAAGGAACCGCCTCGTCAGGTGGCGGGGGGGTGCGCGGTGGCTGGTACCCTCGCCGCATGATCAACCCGCGCATCGACACGCTCCTCGAGCAGGTCGATTCCAACTATGCATCCGTGCTCGTGGCCGCGAAGCGCGCCCGCCAGATCAACTCCTACTACCACAACCTCGGCGAGGGGACGTTCGACGAGTTCCCGCCCCCGATGGTCGATTCGCAGTCGAAGAACTACCTGACGATCGCCCTCGAGGAAGTCGCCGCGGGCAAGATCAAGTACCAGTACCGCTAGGAGGGACCTTTGGGTCGCGTCCTCCTCGGCGTCAGTGGCGGTGTCGCTGCCTACAAGGCGCTCGAGGTGGTGCGCCTGGCCACCAGGGCCGGGCACGCCGTCCGCGTGATCCAGACGCCGACGGCGCAGCGCTTCGTCGGCGCCGCGTCGTTCGCCGCCCTTACCGGCGCACCGGTGTTGACCGACGAGTTCGAGCGCGATCCCGCGCGCGGCGCGTTCCCCGACCAGCCCGCGCCCGACCACGACCCGCTCAGCCATCTGGAGCTCGTTCGCAACGCCGACGCGTTCCTGATCGCGCCCGCCACCGCGAACACGATCGCCAAGCTCGCCCACGGGCTCGCCGACAACCTCCTGACGTCGGCCGCGCTCGCCGCCACCTGCCCGGTGCTCGTCGCGCCCGCGATGAACAACCACATGTACGAGCACGCCGCCACGCGCGCCAACCTCGCCACGCTGCGCGAGCGGGGCGTGACCGTGATCGACCCCGGCACCGGCGCGCTGGGCTCCAAGCACGAGTGGGGCATCGGCCGCCTCGCCGAGCCCGCCGACCTCCTCGCCGCCGTCGAGGCGGTCATTCCCGCCGGCACCCGTCCCTGGGACGGCCTGAAGGTGCTCGTCACCGCCGGCGGCACCCGCGAGCCCATCGACTCCGTGCGCTACGTCGGCAACCGCAGCTCGGGCCG
>Ga0126377_10002142_pt1 | contig 13446 bp, 10 predicted proteins | sample PanSoiMetPlot_22_FD_92647 | JGI IMG/M metagenome (GOLD analysis project Ga0126377, IMG submission 92647) | Tropical forest soil microbial communities from Panama - MetaG Plot_22 | ecosystem: Environmental > Terrestrial > Soil > Tropical forest > Bulk soil | place: Panama | collected 2016-02-17
CGGCGCAACTGCCGAGACCATCTCGGAGACGGTCGCTGCGCCGATCGAGGAACAGAACAACGGCGTCGAAGGCATGCTCTACATGCAGTCGGTGGCCGCCGGTGACGGCACGCTTTCGGTCAACATCACGTTCGAAGTTGGCACGGACCCCGACATGGCGGCGGTCAACGTCAACAATCGCGTGCAGGCCGCTGTGCCCCGCTTGCCCGAGGAGGTGCGCCGTCAGGGTGTGACCGTGCGCAAGACGTCGCCGAATTTCCTGCAGATCATCAGCCTGAGTTCGCCCGACGGCACCCAGGATGCGCTCAGCATCAGCAACTACGCGCTGTTGAACGTGCTCGATGAAATCCGGCGCATCAAGGGTGTCGGCGATGTGCAGATGTTCGGTCAGAACTATTCGATCCGCATCTGGCTGCAACCCGACAAGCTTGCGCAGCTGGGTCTCACGCCCACGGATGTCGTCAACGCTGTACGCGAGCAGAACTCGCAGTTCGCGGCGGGACGCATCGGTGTCGAGCCGATGGATCAGCATGTCGATTTCACCTATGCCGTGACCGCGCAGGGACGACTCGCCACGCCCGAAGAATTCGGCGAGATCATCGTGCACAGCACGGATGCCGGTTCGATCGTGCGCCTGAAGGACGTGGCGCGCATCGAGCTCGGCGCCAACAGCTACAACGTCGAAGCCTCCGCCGGCGGCAAGACCGCGGTGTTCCTCGCGACCTTCCTCGCACCAGGCGCCAACGCCATCCAGACCGGTGACGCCATCCGCGCGCGTCTGGCCGAGCTGAAGCCAGGCTTTCCGCCGGGGATCGACTACGACATTCCGTACGACACGGTCCGGTTCGTGAAGATCTCCATCAAGGAAGTGATCAAGACGTTGTTCGAGGCGATGGCCCTGGTGTTCATCGTGGTGCTGGTGTTCCTGCGAAACCTGCGCGCCACGCTCATCCCGATGCTGGCCGTGCCCGTGTCGCTGATCGGCACCTTTGGCGCCATGTACCTGTTCGGCTTCTCCATCAACATGCTGACGTTGTTCGGCATGGTGCTCTCGATAGGTATCGTCGTGGACGATGCGATCGTGGTGCTGGAAAACGTCGAACGCATCATGACGAAGGAGAACCTGCCGCCGCAGCAGGCGACCGAGAAAGCCATGACGGAGGTGACGCGTCCGGTCATCGCCATCGTGCTGGTGTTGTGCGCCGTGTTTCTGCCCGTGGCGTTCCTCGGCGGGCTGGTCGGCGAGATGTACCGCCAGTTCGCGGTCACGATCTCGGTGTCGGTGGCCATTTCCGGCTTCGTCGCGCTGACGCTCACACCCGCCCTGTGCGCCATGTTGCTGCGTCACGAAGACCATGTCGGGCACGGCATCCTCGACCGGTTCCACGACTGGTTCGATCGCATGACCCACCGGTACACCGAAGGTGTGCGCTTCGTCATGAAGCGGGCCGCGCTCGCCGCCGCCGTGTTTGGCGTGATGATCGTCGCGATCTTCGGATTGGTGCACATGGTGCCGAAGTCGCTCGCACCTACCGAAGACCAGGGCTACGTATTCATGATCACGGTGCTGCAGGACGCGGCCTCGATGGAACGTACGCGCAAGGCGGTCAACACCGTCGCCGAACAACTGCGCGAAAACCCGGCCGTGCAGCAGACGGCTGCGGTCGCGGGCATCGATCCGCTGACGTTTGCTTCGCGCACCAATGCCGGCGCCATGTGGTTGCCGCTCATCCCCTGGGATGAGCGCAAGGATCCGAGCATGTCGCCCGAAGCGGTTGTCGGTGCGGTGTATGCGGCGAGCGCCAAGGTGAAGGACGCGCTGTTCTTCGCGTTCCCGCCGCCTCCCATCGAAGGTCTCGGTCAGACTGGCGGCTTCGAGGCGTACATCCAGTCCAAGGGCCGCGGCGATGCCAAGGACCTGGAGCGCGTCACGCAGGAGTTCGTCGCCGCGGCTTCGCAACGCAAGGAGCTCATGGGTGTCATCACCACCTACAGCGCCAGCGTGCCGCAGATCCGCGTCGACCTGAATCGCGACAAGGCCAAGATGCTGGGCGTACGCGTCAGCGACGTGTTCGACACCTTGCAGAGCACGTTCGGTGCGCTGTACGTCAACGACTTCAACCGTTCCGGGCGCGTGTTCCAGGTGCAGTTGCAGTCCGAGCCGCGCTTCCGCGCGTACCCGGAGGACATCCGCAACGTGTACGTACGTTCGCAGTCGGGACAGCTCGTGCCGCTCACGGCGCTGGCGACATTGCGCGAAGTGAGCGGCCCGGAAGTCGTCGAACGCTTCAATGTGTTCCCGGCGGCGAAGGTCATGGGTTCGGCCAAGCCCGGCTACAGTTCGGGTGATGCCATTCGCGTCATCGAGGAGGTGGCGAAGGAGAAGCTGCCCGCGGGCTACGCGCTGTCGCTGACCGGTGCCGCCTACCAGGAAAAGGTGAGCGGCGGTACGTCGCAGAGCATCTTCATCCTCGGCGTGATCATGGTGTTCCTGATCCTCGCTGCGTTGTACGAACGCTGGACGTTGCCGCTCGTGGTCATCCTGGCCGTGCCGTTCGCCGCATTCGGCGCGTTTGCCGCGGTGTTCGCGCGTCAGTTGCAGAACGACATCTATTTCCAGATCGGGCTGCTGACGCTGGTCGGGCTCGCGGCCAAGAACGCGATCCTGATCGTCGAGTTCGCAGTCATCAAGCATGCCGAGGGCATGTCGGTGTTCGACGCGGCCATCGAGGGCGCGCGTCTGCGCTTCCGGCCCATCATCATGACTTCGATGGCGCTGATCTTCGGCGTGCTGCCGCTCGCCATCAGCACCGGTGCCGGCGCTGCGAGCCGCCATTCGCTCGGGACCAGCGTGATCGGCGGTATGATCGCGGCGACCTTCATCGCCACGTTCTTCGTGCCGCTGTTCTATCGCCTGATCGGCGTCTGGCGCGACAAGCCGGTGCACGCGCACCCGCCGCACGTTGCGGAACCGAAACCACTGTCTCAAGAAACGGGTCTGTCGTGAATCTGAGCATCGGAAATCTCATGCGTACTGTCCTGACCATCGTCGCCATATCGAGCGTTCTCACCGGGTGCATCGTCAGCCGCGTCGATCCGCAGAAGCCGGATTTGCCGCTGCCCCAGGCGTTGCCGGCGCAGGCGCAGGCGACGACGCAACTGCCCGATCCGTGGTGGACTCTCTTCAACGATCCGACCCTCAACCAGTTGATCGCTGAAGCACTCGATCACAATCCGGATGTCGCGATTGCCGCGGCCCGGGTGGCGCAGTCGCGGGCCGTGCTGGGCATGACCAACTCGGTTCGCTGGCCGTGGATCGACGGCGTAGCCAATGTCACTCGCTCCAAGGACAGTGCCTTCGTCAACACGACGCCCGGCATCAACCTGCACCAGACCATCTACACGGTGCAGGGCGCGGCGAGCTTCGAGCTCGACCTGTGGGGGCGCTACCTGCGAGCTTCGCAGTCGGCGCGTGCGCAGCTGCTGAATTCGGAATTCGGCCGTGAAGCGACCAAGCTCAGCCTGACCGGCGATGTGGCACGCGGCTACTTCGGACTGATCGCGTCGGCGCAGCAGCTCGCGCGCGGTCGCGACACGCTGGCGACGCGCGAGGAATCGCTGCGTATCGAAAAGGTCCGGTTCGATGCGGGCGAGAGCGACGAGTTCACGTACAAGCGTGCCGAGGCTGATGCGGCGGCCACGCGCAAATCCGTGCACCAGCTGGAGTTCGAACTGGTCCAGCGCACGAATGCTTTCGGCATCCTGCTCGGCCGCTCGCCGCAGGACCTGGTCGATCGTGCGATCAAGGCCGAACGGACCGAATTGCCGCAGACCGCGATGTTGCCGGCTGCATTGCCTTCGAGCGTACTCGAGCGTCGTCCGGATATCGGCGCCGCGGAAGCCGCGCTCAATGCGTCGGCGTATGACATCGGCGTGGCGCGCGCGGAAATGTTCCCGAGCATCAGCCTCACGGGGACGTTCGGTTCAGCGAGTCGCGATCTCGATGATCTTTTCACCAACCCGGCTGAAACCTGGTCGGCAGGCGCGGGCCTGCTGCAGCCGCTCTTTCGTGGCGGACAACTGCGATCCAACCTGAAGCGGACCGAAGCGGTACGCGAGCAGCGCAAGGCTGAGTACGCGAAGACCGTGCAGAACGCATTCCGCGAAGTGCTCGATGCCTTGCAGGGACAGACGCTGATCGAGGGCGTGAGCCAGGCGAATGCGCAGCAGGTCGCGGCGCTCAGTCGTGCCACGGAGCTGGCCGAACTACGCTACGCGCAGGGCGATATCGCCTACCTGGACCTGCTGGACGTGCGTCGGGGTCTGTTCCAGGCGCAGATCGACCTGGTGGCTGCACAGCGCGATTCGCTGTTGAACACGATTGATCTCGCGCTTGCGGTCGGCGGCAGTCTCGGTGATCGCGCGGAGCCGCTGTCCGCGAGTCGCTGACGCACTCAGCCGGGCTTGGCGGGTTTGAGCAGCGAGATGCGGGCCGTCGCGTTCGGTTCGTAGGGCGCCTGGCCCCAGCGCGAGGTCCGCAGCCATTCTTCGAGTTCGGTGGGTGGCAGCGGACGACTCATGAAATAGCCCTGCGCGTGATCGCAGCCGAGTTCGCGCAGCAGCTCGAGGCTCTGTTCGTCCTCCACGCCTTCAGCCACGACTTTCAGTCCGAGGCTGTGGCCGAGCTCGATGGTCGAGCGCACGATCATCGAAGTCGTGGGATCGCGCGCCATCAGGCTCACGAAGGAGCGATCGATCTTCAGTTCATCGACCGGCAGCTTGGCGATATAGCTCAGCGACGAATAGCCAGTGCCGTAGTCGTCGATGGACAGCATGACTCCGAGCGCGTTCAGGCGCTCGAGCACCTTCTGTGCGTACCCCGGATCTTCCATGAAGCCGCTCTCGGTAATTTCCAGGCAGATCATGCTCGCCGGCGTGCCGTACTTCTGCAGCAGCACCGCGATCTGATCCGGCAGTTCGCGATTCATCAGGTCGCGCGCCGACAGGTTGATCGAGACCTTCAGCGTGATGCCGCGTGCATGCCACGCGCCGCACTGCCGGATGGATTCCTCGAGTACCCAGCGGGTCAGCACCTTGATGTAGCCCGTCTGTTCGGCAAAGGGAATGAACTGGGCGGGCGGGATGAAGCCGCGCACCGGGTGTTGCCAGCGCAGCAACGCTTCGACTGCAGCGGCCGCGGAGCATGAAAGGGAGATCTTCGGCTGGTAGTGCACCCGCAACTCATCGCGTTCGACCGCGCTGCGAATCTCGCTGAGCAGCGACAGATGTTCCTGCCGGTGCGTGTCGTACTCGGGATCGTAGGTCGCGAAGCCGCTCTTGTTGCGCTTGGCGACGTACATGGCGATGTCGGCGTTGCGCAGCAGCGCGCCGGCATCGGTGCCGTGATGCGGAAAGTGCGCGATGCCGATGCTGGTGCCGACGTCCAGCGGCTGCTCCTCGAAAGCGATCGGCTGTTCCAGCGCCTGCAGGATCTTGTGTGCGATGCGCAGCGCGGCGCCGGCGTCGGCGTTCTCGATCAGGATGGCGAATTCGTCGCCGCCCAGCCGCGCCACCATGTCGTTCTTGCGCAGCAGTTGGCGCAGGCGCTTGCCGACTTCGCGCAGCACGTGGTCGCCGACGGCATGACCGAGCGTGTCGTTGACGTACTTGAAGCGGTCGAGGTCCATCACCAGCACTGCGATCGCGGTCGAATTCTGCTGCGCCGTCAGGATCGCCTCGCGCAGCCGCTCGTTGAACAACGAGCGGTTGGGCATTTCGGTCAGCGTGTCCTGGTAGGCGAGCTGCAGGATCTGCTGCTCGCGCGTCGCGATGCCGGAGCGCATGTGGTTGAGGCTGTCCGCCAGCACGCCGATCTCATCGCGCCGTGTCGTTCCGACGGGTGTGGTGTAGTCGCCCGACCGAATGCGCTGTGCCGCGTCCGACAACTCGCTGATCGGTCGCGTAATGCCGAGCGCGATGGCGAAACTGCCGGCGATCGACAGCAACAGGCTCAGGATGCCAAGAGCGATGAGCGTGTGGCGCAGATTGTCGAACGCAGCCACGGCTTCGGTGACCGAGCGCTGCAACACGGCGACGAGTGCCGTCTCGCCATAGTGATCGAGCGGAATCACGCGGATCTGCTGCTCATCCGTATCGCTGCCGATGTGGCGTACGGCGATGGCTGCCGGCAAGGCGGGCAGTGCCGCAGTCAGTTCGGCATCACGCTGATCGAGCGTCGAGGCCAGTGCGCGCCAGTTACCGCCGGCCGTACCGGGACCGGATGAGCCGAGGAAGGAAACTTCCAGGGTCGTGAGCTGACGCAGTTCCGCTGCGAGTGCGTCGTCGACGACGAAGCCCAGCACGATCCACGAAATGGGCAACGGTGCGAGCACCGGCACGACGACGACCTGGTAGGCATGCCCGTCGATCAGTTCGATGGAGGAGGCGCTGCCATTGCGCCGGGCGCGCTCGATCAACATCGGGAATTCGAACTGGCGCGGCTGCGAGCCGGTCGCGAAAGTGTCGGCGACGACCGTGCCGTCCATCGACACCAGCATGGTCATGTTGGCATTGATGCGTCCGCCGTGATTGCGCAGCGCCGAAACGACCGTCGCAACATCCTTGCTGGCGATGGCTTCGCGCAGCGCGTAATCGGCGGCCATCACGCGCGCCGTCTGCGCGAGCCGATCGCGATTCTGTTCCAGCAGGCGCGCGAACAGGCGCTGGCCGACGGCCAGTTCTTCTTCGATCTTCTGCCGCGCGTTGGTGGAGTTCGCCGCATTCACCAGCACGAATGCTGCGATCTGCACCAGGGCCAGCAGCGCCACGAAAAAGAAAATGATGCGGGTGCGCAGACGGCGAAACATGCACGGCAGCGTAGTCCCGAACCCCAGGGTGCTTTGTTAACACCCTCACATGCCGGGGTCAGGTATTTGCTGAGGGACCGGATCTTGTGATGCGAGTCCCGGCGCGTTGTGAAGGTGCGCGGTTTCCCGCACTGCACCTGCCGCGCCGGACTGGTTATGTCTGGTTCCCGCTCTTATTGGTAACGTTGTCCGGCGTGCTCCAACCACCCGGCGACGTGCCGGCCAGAAGGATCGCGATGGGTCCAGTGAACGACACCGCCCTTGTTGTTCCACTCGTACTCGCCGTAGAAAGCGATCGCATCGCCCTCGTGCAGGTCCGCGACCCGCGGCGCGAGATCGACGTTGTGAGCGATCAGCAGCGTCTGTCCGGAATTCAAGCGCACCAGGAAGCGCTGGTGGCGCGAGCCGTCGTTGTCGTCACGCAGGATCTTCGCAACCACGCCGCGCCCCTCGATCTGCAGATTGCTCTTCTGCTCCTCGAAGGCGCGCGCCAGAATTGCATCGGTGGTGGATTCTCTGCCCGCAACCACTGGCGCAGCAGTGGGACTGTTGAACCAGTGTTCGCGCTGGGCGAGCAGCAGGCCGCCAGCCACGACGATCACAATTGGCAGTATCTTTTTCAGCATCGCAGGATGAACCCGTGACGACTCCCCACAACTGGCCTGATGCCGTGCTCGACTTCTGGTTCCGGGAATTATCGCCCGAAGCGTGGTTCGTCAGGAATGACGACGTCGATCGCGTCGTGCGCGAGCGCTTCCTGCCACTGTACGAGGAGATCAGCCGGCAGCCGCAGGATGCGACGCCGGGAACTGCGCGACAGGCGCTCGCCACCGTGATCGTGCTCGATCAGTTTCCGCGCAACCTGTTTCGCGATTCGCCGCGCGCATTTGCCACGGACGCGCACGCGCTGGCTGTGGCGCAACGAAGCATTGCGGCCGGACTCGACCGCGAGCTGAATTCACAGGAGCGGATGTTTCTGTGCATGCCGTTCCAGCACTGCGAAGACCGCGCGGTGCAGGTGCGCTCTATCGAGCTGTTCACGGCTCTGGGAGATGAGTCGACGCTCGGCTATGCGCACAAGCACAAGGAAATCATCGACCGTTTCGGTCGCTATCCGCATCGCAATGCCGTCCTCGGGCGCGCGTCGACGCCCGAAGAAGTCGAGTTCCTGAAGACCCACCCTGGATTCTGAAAGGCGGGCTTCTGAAATGACTGTGGGCCGGATTTGTGCCCGGCCCACAGTTGGGAAACGACTGCTGGTGCAGTGATTACCAGCGACCGCCGCCGCCGCCGTAGCCACCACCGCCGCCGCCGTAGCCGCGACCGCCGCCGCCGCCACCGCTGCGACCACCGCCCTTCGGCTTGTCCTGGGCTTCGTTGACCTTCAACGGACGACCACCCATGTCCTGACCATTCAGGGCCTGGATCGCGCGAGCTGCATCGGCGCGGGGCATTTCGACGAAGCCGAAGCCGCGCGGACGACCGGTATCGCGATCGTTGATCAGGGCGACCGACTCGACCGTGCCGTGCTGTTCGAACAGCGTGCGGACTGCGGCTTCATCGGCGGAAAAGGGCAGGTTGCCCACGTAAATCTTGCTCATTCAAAAGACCTTTGCGAAAGCCCGCAGCACTTCGTCACTGAAGCCGTCCGGGCAGAGAAAAATGACAGCCTTGCCGCCTGCGGCTGGAGGCCATCTCCGTAGGATCGGAACGATTCGGTTTTGGACCTTGCGGCGGAATGGCCGGTCAAGGAGAAAAAGGGAAGGGTCACGAGCCGGCGGCGACTATACACGGTCGGCGTCGGCCTGGCCCGACAATCTTGCGAATTCCGCCCCAATCGCGGGCCAGCCATTCCCTGAATCCGGCCCGCAATCGTTGCCCTTCAGTGACTTACGAGGCTGTCGTGTCCCCGGCGGTGGCGTCCTTGTTGCGCTGCTGGAAGCGCTGTCGGCGTTCTTCCCAGCGCGCCTTGCGTTCGGCCATCAGCTGCGGCACCTGGGCCTTCTGCTGCGGAGTCAGGACGGCGTAGACCTGCGTCTGCAGATCGCTGGCGTGCTGGATCGCATCGGCGGCAAGGCGCTTCTGCGCGGCGATCAGTGCCGGGTAGTTGGGATCGTCGGGCATGGTGATGGCCAATGACTCACGGTTCGCACGCCGCAGGTCCGCCATCGCCTTGCGCTGGTTCGCGCTGCCTTCGAAGATGGAATGAATGCTCTGCTTCTGCTCGGCCGTGAGATCGAGCTGTCGGATCACACTCATCATGGCGCCGCCACGGTGCCCGCCATGACGATGCATGCCGGAATGGTTCTGGCCTGCACCGGCGTCATCAGCGGCGCTGTTCGCCAGGGCGACACCACCCGCCAGCGTCAGTGCAGCGCAGGCTGCAAGCACGGAATTTCTCAATCGATTGGGGTTCATGGAACTCTCCTCATACGACGCGACTGTCGTCATGAGCTACGACAGGTCCCGGAGCCTGATGCTCCGGGACAATTGTCGGAATCTTGTAACGGATTGAAACCACGGTATCAGTGGAAAAAGATGTGGTCGACGACTTCAAGCACCACACCGGTCGTGATCGCGGCGAGCACCACGTCATTGTCGACGCGCACCCAGTGATAGCCGCGCGGCGGCGGACGCAGGCGATACACAGCGTAGTCGTTCACCACGTAGCGAGGCGCGTAGTAGGCAACCGGCAGGCGGGCGCCGCGATACCACGTGCGCGCACGGTAATCACGGGGCGGCACGTAGCGAACCACTTTGTAGCGGCCGTGCGGGCGCGAGTCGTAGTGCCGATGATCGCGATCCCAGTCATTCCTGTTGTCATGGCGCCTGTTGTCGTGACCCTTGTCATGACGTGAGTCGTAGCGAGCATCCGCGCGACGTTCGTCGCGATCACGATCCTGCCCGTGCGAATCGGCCATCGCGACACCGCCCACCAGGGCCGAAAGAGCGACAGCAGCAACAATGAGGCGTTTCATCAGGTTCTCCTTCCACTTCGTCGCCGGTTCAACCGGCTGCGGGGACACTATTGCCCGGCGCGGCTGATGCGTTGCTGAACGATTCTGGTCAGGAGCGGTTCAGTTCGGGACCAGGAAATCCGCGGCGCTACTGGCCCCGGAGCGCGGGCCGGGGTAATTTACGGACAGGCACGTGACAGAATCCGTGCTGACAAGAACAAGCGGGGAGGACGGGAATGGCCGCAGATCCAAGCAGCGTTGCCACGCTGCCTGATGACGCAACACTCGCTGCGCCGACGCGGCTGTCATCCGACCCCTTCGAAATCCTGCTGGAAGCGCTGCTGCAGGTGCGGCTCGAGTGTCACCTCTGGAAGGCTCACTTCATTCATCTGGCGGGTTACCAGTTGCCGGAGGCAACGTCGGCGGAATATCGCGATGTGTGGGATCTGATGCTGGCGCGCTGGATTCCGGAATATTCCCCCGAGACCTATCAGCGCTATGCGCCGCTGTTCGAGAACGCCATTCGCGACATGCGCGCGCGTTTCGATCGTCTGAGCGTCGTGTTCTGTCGCGTGTTGCCGCGCGACGTGCGCAAGCGGCTCGAGAAGGCCGCGCGGCAGCTGGATTTTGCCGCGGCGAGTTACCAGTGGATTCCGGCGCGCGTGCACATCGAGGATCCGGCCGTGCTGTTCGCCGCGAGATTCAAGGGTGTGATCCGTGTCCTGCGCCTCGTGGCGCGCGACGCCGATGAACGATTGCGGGCGATGGTGGACCAGACGCCATAGCGCCTGTGGATTTCAGGCAGTCGACAACAACAACAGGGAGACTCTCATGGCTCGATGCGACTATTGCGATACCTACATCATGTTCGGCGGCGCGCGCGATGGCGATCTGCGCTTCTGCAATGCCGAGTGTCATCAGCGCGGCGTCCTGAAGCGCGTCGCGGATCAACTGCCCGCCGACAAAGTCCGCCAATACATCGAGGACGTCCACTCCGGCCTGTGTCCGAAGTGTGAAGGGCCCGGGCCCGTCGACGTCCACACGTCGTATCGCGTGTGGTCGGCATTGGTGTTGACCCAGTGGACCAGCCGGCCCGCCGTCTGCTGCCGCCGCTGCGGCATCAAGTCGAAGCTGGGCAGCGCCGTCTATTCTGCAGTACTCGGCTGGTGGGGCTTCCCCTGGGGATTGCTGGTGACGCCGGTGCAGATCGTACGCAACGTCGGCGGCTTGTTCGTGACGCCGGACCCGGCACAGCCGTCAGCGAAACTCGAGAACCTGCTGCGATTGCATCTAGCCGCGCAGGTCACCGCACCACAGGTTCCGTCAGCACCGCGCTGACAGCAGCCGACTAAAGTCGGCCCCACAGGTGAGAGTCAACCATTCCTGCTGTGGGGCCGGCTTCAGCCGGCCAGCTTCTCCTGCCTGTTCCGTCAGCGCCACGCTGACGGATTCAGAAGAAGGGCTGCTGGCCAGAAGGGAAGTTACTGTGGGGCCGGCTTCAGCCGGCCTCTTACCATTCACCATTCACCATTCACTATTCACCAGTCACTTCGTCTTCTTCAGATTCCCATCCAGGAACGCCACGAAGGCATCGGACGCCTTGATGCGGTTCTCGCGCTTGGTGAAGCCGTGGCCTTCATCCGGGAACACGATGTACTCCACGGGCACACCGTTTTTCTTCACTGCCGCCACGATCTCATCGCTCTCCACCTGCAGCACACGCGGGTCGTTCTTGCCCTGTACGACCAGCAGCGGCACGCGGATGTTCGCGGCGTGGAACAGCGGTGAAATACGGCGGTGACGTTCTGCGTCCGTCGCCGGGTCGCCCATCTCGTCATAGAGCGCCTTCTTCTGCGATTCCCACCACGGCGGGATGCTGCTGAGCGTTCGCACCCAGTTCATCACGCCGAAGATGTCGATGCCGACCGCGAAGGTCTCGGGCGAGAACGCGAGCGCCGCGCCGACCATGTAGCCACCGTACGAGCCGCCGATGATGCCGATGCGCTTGTTGTCGACCCAGTCGAGCGAAGAGAGGTACTGCTTCGCCGCCACGATGTCTTTCAGATCGACGTCGCCGTGACGCCGGTCATCGGCGTGGAAGAACGTCTTGCCGTAACCGGATGAACCGCGGTTGTTCGCAGCCAGCACGGCGTAACCATGATTCACGAGATGCTGGATCGTCGCTGAGTAGCCCGTGCGACTCTGACCGCCGGGACCGCCGTGCACCCACACGAGAGCCGGCACACGAGCCCCCGGCGATGCTGTCTTCGGCCGATAGAGAATCGAGGGAATGTCGAGGCCGTCAGCGCTCTTGTAACGGATGACCTCCGTAGTGACGAGATCGGCTTCCCTGATCTGCGGGTTCAGCGCATGCGTCAGCCGCTGGCTGCGTCCCGCGGCGAGATCGACGGTGTAGACATCGCTGGGCGAAGTATCGGAGCTCAGCAGCAACGCGACCTTCTTCTCATCGCGCGAGAAGCGGATCTGCGCGATATCTCCCGGCGGCAGGTCGGGCAATCGCACCTCGCGGCCGGTACGCTGATCGACGATGCGCACCTTCGTCCGCGCGTCCGCGTTGATGCCCCAGACGCGGTAGTTGCCCGACCGCGAATAGGTGACGAAGGCAACATCCCAGTTGGAACCGATCAGCGGCTGATTCGCGCCCGCAGCCACATCGTAGGTCCAGGCCTGCGTGAACTCGCCGTAGCCGTCAGTCGAGTACACGAGCTTCTTGCTGTCGGGCGTGAACTCGTAGACATCGTGCGTCACGTTGCCCTGGTGCTGGGTGATGAGTTTCGGCTCGTGCACCTTGTCCGTCGTGTCGGCCAGGTACAGGTCCGAGTCCGCGCTGGTTCGCGGCTTCACCAGTCCGATCCAGCGACCGTCGGGTGAAACCGCGCCAATTTCCCAGGCCGGCTCATTGCGGAACAACAGCGTGCGTGCGTAGCCGTTGGTCGCGTAGCGATACACATCGAAGCTTTTTGGATCACGCTCATTGGTCAGCACGTAGAAGGACTTGTCGTCAGCCGCCCAGCCCGCGAAGTTCGCTTTGGCGCTCTTGGCCGGCGTGAGATCGCTGACCTCGCCGGACAGTTCGCGGACATAGAGATGATTGATCTCGTTGCCGCCCTGGTCAGCCGTGAACAACATGCGCGCGTCGGCGGGGAACCAGGACACGGCGAACGTCGAATCCGTCTTCGATGTTGTCAGCGGTTTCGCTCCGGCGCCGCCTGCAGGCAGGCCATATGCATTGAAGATACCGGTCTGATCCGAAGTGATGAGCAGTTGCTGGTCATCCGGCGACCAGCCGATGCCACCCGGTATCGAATAGGACGTCGTGTTGAAAAACGCGCTCGCGCTGTACTGCGCCGGGGCCGATGTCTGCGCCGCAGCACTGACGCTCGGCATCTGAGTGGCGACCAGCGCCAGCACGATCGGGAGCAGGATTCTTGTCCGCATGGTTCTTCTCCATTGGGCCGACGTCGGAACGGCGCTAGTATGCCGCGCGTTCCGGGAAATCGCGTCACTTCCGGTCAGCCCTGACCGATCCGCGCGCAGGAGCAGCCGCCATGTACGAACTGCACTACTGGCCCACCATTCAGGGGCGCGGCGAGTTCGTTCGC